>Ga0187892_10003587_pt1 | contig 28026 bp, 19 predicted proteins | sample MA1701073metaG_FD_139345 | JGI IMG/M metagenome (GOLD analysis project Ga0187892, IMG submission 139345) | Bio-ooze microbial communities from a basaltic lava cave in the Kipuka Kanohina Cave System on the Island of Hawaii, USA - MA170107-3 metaG ... | reverse complement strand
GCGCAAGTTCTGCCGGGAACGCCAGGTCGAACTGGTCGAGGTGGACCTGCGCTGGGGCATCTCGCAGGAACAGGCCACCCGCAAGGAAACCCTCAAGCTTTGCCTCGACGAAATTCGCGCCTGCCGGCCCTACTTCATCGGTCTGCTCGGCGAACGCTACGGCTGGGTGCCGGACGCCGAGGCCTTCACCGCCGACCTGCTCGAAGAACAACCGTGGCTGGCCCGACTGCGCGACCGCAGCGTCACCGAACTGGAGATCATCCACGGGGTGCTGCGCGAGGAACAGATGCCCGGCCGCGCCTTCTTCTACTTCCGCGACCCGGCCTTCGTGAACACCAGACCGAAAACAAACCGGACCGATTTTGCCACAGAGGACACCGAGAGCACGGAGAAACTGCGAAGGCTCAAAGAGGAGATTCGACATGCCAGCGCGGAGCAGATCTGCCAGCTGCGCGAGAATTACACCGACCCGCGCCAACTGGTCGCGTTTGTCCTCGAAGACCTCAAGGCAGTCATTGACGGGGAGTTCCCGATTGCGAGCATCCCCGATGCGCTGACCCGCGAGGCGCACGACCACGAAGCGTTTGCCGAGATTCGCCGCCGCACCTACATCGGCCGGGCGGATTACTTCACGGCGCTCGACCAGCACGCGACGGGTGTTTCTCCCTCTCCGCCCTCCGAGGGGGGAGAGGGCGGGGGTGAGGTGGGAGATCATCCCCTCGTTCTTCTCGGCGACTCCGGCAGCGGCAAGTCGGCGCTGATTGCCAACTGGCTGCCACATTGGAAGCAGCAGCATCCGCGGGACTTCATCTTCCAGCATTACATCGGCGGCACACCCGACAGTGCTGAGCATTGGCGGTTGATGAGCCGTCTGATCGCCGAGATCAAACGCTGGACCGCCGACCCCGAAGACCTGCCGCGCAGCCACGACGACATCCTGAAAACCTTCCCCGTCTGGCTGGCCAAGGCGCGGCTCAAGGCGGAGCGCGACGGCGTGCGCTGTCTGGTGGTGCTCGACGCGCTCAACCAGTTGGAAGACCACGACCACGCCCGCGGTCTCGGCTGGCTGCCGGAACATCCGTTCACCGGCCCGCTGCGGCTCATTGTCTCCACGTTGCCAGGCGAACCGCTCGACGCGGTGAAGAAACGCCGCTGGGCCGATCTGCGTGTCGAACCGCTCACCGGGGACGAGCGCCGCCGGATGATTGACGACTATCTCCTGCGGTTCGGCAAGAAACTGGATGCGCCCCGGCGCGACCGACTGGCTGCCGCGCCGGCTGCCGCCAATCCGCTCTACCTGAAAATCCTGCTCGACGAACTGCGCGTCACCGGCACCCACGAACGGCTCGACGAACGCCTCAACGACTACCTCGCAGCGGCGAACATCCCGGCCCTGCTGCGGAAGGTGCTGGCCCGGTATCAATGCGATTACGAACGGGACCGGCCCGGCCTGGTGGGCGAAGCGCTGGGCTTGATCTGGGCGGCCCGCCGTGGCCTGACCGAGACCGAACTGTTGGAACTGCTCCGGCCCGCCGACTTGCCGCAACTGCCGCTGGCGAACTGGACGCCGTTGCGGGCGGTGTTGGAAGAAGGCCTGGTGAACCGGGCCGGCGTCCTCAACTTCGCCCATGATTTCCTCCGCGCAGCCGTGGAAGCAGCATTTGCCACGGATCAGGACAAACAAGATGACTTGCGAATCCGGCTGGCCGACTACTTCGAGCAAGCCCCGGTCAGCGTGCGCAGTTGCGATGAACTACCGTGGCTGTTGTGGCAGGCCGAGGAGCGCGACCGCCTACGCGCGTGTCTGCTGGACATCACTCGTTTCTTGGGGATCCAAATGCGCGACCAAGGAGAACTCATGCGCTACTGGCTGTGGCTGGGCGAAGAGCGGACGATGGGCGAAGCTTACCGCGCGTCATTTGAGCAGTGGTCCGCAGCGCCCGGCCTCCCCGCGCCGCACATCGCATATGCTGCGAACCAATTAGCCTACTTTCTGAAGACTGGCGCGCTACATAGCTGGGCTGAGCCGCTGTATAGCCTGGCACTGGCCATTGACGAGCAAAATGATGGGACGGACCACCCCAACGTGACCAATATCCTCATCAATCTGGCGCAATTGCTCAGCGAGACAAACCGGCTGGTGGAGGCTGAGGCACTGCTTCGGCGGGCGTTTGCCGCTGATGAGAAGCGTTCCGGCCCCGACGATCCCACCGTCGCCCGAGACCTCGGTAAACTGGCGAAGCTCTTGGAGACCACCAATCGCCCAGCGGAAGCCGAGCCGCTCATGCGCCGCGCACTGGCAATCGACGAGAGGAACTTCGGCTCCACCCACGTCGCCGTTGCCAAAGACCTCAGCGGTTTGGCTCAGTTGCTTCAAGCTACCACGACTAAAATGGACGAAGTCGAGCGGCTTTTTCGTCGTGCGTTGACGATCTCCGAACAAAGGTTGGGACCAGACCATCCGGATGTTGCGGGAGCCCTCAACAACCTAGCTTTACTCCTCAAGCAAAAAAGTCGGTTTGCGGAGGCAGAGCCGCTCTATTGCCGGGCGCTAGCAATCGATGAGCTGAACTTTGGGCGAGACCACCCGGAAGTCGCCACCGACCTAAATAACCTGGCTGGCCTGCTCTACGCAACGGAACATTTTACGGAGGCCGAGGGTCTTCTTCGCCGCGCATTGGCAATCGACGAGCGGGCGTTTGGATCTGACAACCCAAAAGTGGCTATCCGCCTCAACAACCTCGCGGAGTTGCTGCGCGTTACCAACCGACCCGCTGAGGCCGAACCTCTTCTTCACCGAGCGCTGGCAATCAACAAGCAACATTTCGGAGACCAGCACCCTAGAATCGCCTTGGGGCTCTCTAACCTGGCTCTCGTGCATTACGCGAGGAACCAGCTGAGAGAGGCCGAGCCATTGATGCGCGGGGCAATCGAGATCACTCTCAAAATCATGCGTGACACCGGCCATTCGCACCCACGTGTGAAGGCTTACGTTCACAACTATTCAGTCTTGCTCGCTGATTTAGGGTACGAGCCTCACCAGATTCTCGCCAAGTTGAATGAGATCGGGCGCCCTTATGGTTTTCGTTCCTCCGGCCCAACCTTCACCCTTTGATACTGGCACTTCCAAGTAGCTTCGAGGGCGAACAGGCATACAGGCATGGATCGACGTAAATAGGCTTGTGTTAGGACTGTAAATGGCCAAACATCCGTAATCCTCAACAAGGAAAGCACAACCACGTCATGTCTGGATTGGATGGGAAGGAGAATAATAGGATCATGAAAAACCATGGAATGCTCGTGATGGAGTGTGGACAGTTGATTGAAGAAGCCAGAAGGGAACGAATGACCCGTGACATGTTTACTCCAAAACTTGCTGAGATAATGAAGCAAGAAATTGAGTGTGCCTATTGTAACAAAGTAGTGACAGCCACAAGAGCTTATAAGGCAGGAAACCGCTGGTGGGAGTTCTCGTTGCACTGCCCCGAGTGTGATTCCTACTGGGGGGGAGTGAGCTCCGAACCAAAGTGAAGATCAAGTCTCGTATTTCGTTGGCTAAAATAGACAGGTGACCAGTCTGCCCGTTCCGCTCGACACTCCGTGGCGAATGGCGCTAATGAACGCGAATGCATCTGAGACTGCGGCCGCCACACCGGCACCAATTGGCACACACTCCGACACAAGAACAAGATTATGACTTGAGCTCTTCTTCGTGACTTTTCTGCCCTTTCGTGGCCGAAGATTTCCCCGCCGGTAACGGAAACGAGTAATGAGGTCTCCACGGCAGATGGTGCCGGAGTTCTTTCGGTAACCTACGACCCCCACACCCCCATCCCCTGACAACCGCCGCATCCGCATCTTTGTCTCCTCCACCTTCCGCGACATGGTGGAGGACCGGAATGAGTTGATGACGCATGCCTGGCCGGAGTTGCGCAAGTTCTGCCGGGAACGCCAGGTCGAACTGGTCGAGGTGGACCTGTGCTGGGGCATCTCGCAGGAACAGGCCACCCGCAAGGAAACCCTCAAGCTCTGCCTCGACGAAATCCGCGCCTGCCGTCCCTACTTCATCGGCCTGCTGGGCGAACGCTACGGCTGGTGTCCGTTCCCGTCGCAGGCTGCGGAGATTGCCGCGAGGCTCCAAGGCGAAGACCCGGCATTGCTGCGGGAACTGATGGAATGGATACAACGCCAGCGACAATCCTAGTTTGACAATGTTAGATTCGATCGAAACGCGAGCATTCACCGACATTTTCATTCACGCCCCGCTTCAGCGGGGTGACTTGGGAATGAGTGGGTATCGGAACCGTTTGAAAGCTGAATTGTCAACTGTCAAGAGGCTGTTGAAAAACTCCTTCTACCTGAGTCTCTCACTGTAGCGGCGGTCTGTGACCGCCGATGTTCCTGGAGAACGCTCACACCAAGCGACGGTCATAGACCGCCGCTACAGCAAGGCGCGACTTTTTCAACAGCCTGTCAAGGACTGACGGTAGTGGTACAATTTCAACCATTGAGAATCATTGGGTACGTAGGGACGCTGCTTGCTGCGCCCATTCATGGAAGATTCGGGCGAATCAAGATTCGCCCCTACATTCAAAAACACCAAACTGTACCATTACCGGACTGACTCTACCCCTCCCCGACTCAAGAACAGGAGTCTCATGGTTCCTCCTCTTTGCCCTAACTGGCCACTGAAAAACCCTTCCACCGGAATTAGTGCACTGTAGCGGCGGTCTATGACCGCCGAATTTCTGGGGAAATCCAGACGCCCATCGGCGGTCATAGACCGCCGCTACAGCAAGGCGCGAGTTTTTCAGCGACCTGCCATGGAACTCAGCGGAGGAGTGAGCCGCCCCTGACGCGCTACAGCAAGGCGCGAGTTTTTCAACGGCCTGCCAAGCCTAAGGGCTCACGGTCCCATGCTCAACAGCTCACCTCCACGCAGTACAACATTGCCTGACGCATGGCGATCCGCAGTTCCGTTTGCCGACGGCGGCGATGATTACGCTCGAAACAACCGACTCAAGCGACACTTGAAGCCGCGCAACACCTCGCCCCCCGTGAGCACATCGGAGAGCTTCGTCAGACGGGTGATCCCATCGAGCGCATAGACAGATACGGCTTTGCGGTGGGGATCAACCAGCCACGCCACTTCGGTTCCATGCTCGAAGTACGAGTCGAGCTTCCTTTCGATGATCGTTACCGTGTCACTGGGAGAAAGCACTTCCACCGCGAGATCGGGTGCACCTTGCAGAAACCTCTCCGGCGCGATGCGAATTCGAGTAAGCCGGTCGTTGCTCACGAAGGAGACGTCGGGGGAGAGTAGCAGTTTGGGGGAAAGCCGGTAGCCGATGCTCGAGTCACAAACAACTCCCAGTTTCCGCCGTTCGACGAAGGCGTTCAACATCACAACGAGACGAACACAAATCTCACTATGGGTGAATCCCACTGGACTCATAAGTAGGTCTCCATCGAGCAGTTCGTACTTGTGGCCGTTCTTGGGCAGAGCCATCAACGCTTTGTCCGACCATTGCCGCCGAGGGGCTGGGGTGAGTGTCGCTCTTTCCATTGTCATAGGCAGTGTAGCTTGGTCCTCATGCAGGTCAAGCGGCGTGTTCGCCGGGCCCCGGCTCAACACTTCACCTCCACGCAGAACATCGTTGCCTGCCGCATGGCGATCCGCAGTTCCACTCGTTTACCGACAAGACTCTTCAAATCAGAAGCACCCTTCCATTTGATCTCGCCAGCCAACACGTCGCCGGTCACTGGAATGCACTCCGCCATCCCCATCCCGGCGACGGACTCGGGCTTGAAGCCGTAATACTCGGGCAGGTTTGTGTTGTAGTACGTGAGCGCCATTCGGATCTCACCCTTGATGGCGGCGTTCACCTTGACTGACAGGTTCGCGCTTTCCAGTGTGAACGTCGCCAGCGAGAACTCGAACGTGTCGTCGGTATGCAGACCCTGGAACCGGTCGACCGGCGTGGTGACCATGCCGACCATGCCTTGATATTGGATTCGGTCCGGCAAGGCGTCACTATGTTTGAACGACGCGCCGTGGTAGAGAATAGCGAGCCGGTCCTTGAATGGCACCATCGCGGGGCAAACGTACACGCCGCCGGCGTCGAACGGTTGCGGCCCGTTGCCGATGTAAACACTGCGGTCGCCACGAAACCATGTGTATGAGTCCCGGCTGGTAGCGAACTGGACGCTCAGCTTGTCGGACTCGTGTTCGTACATCGAGAAGAACAGGAAGTACCCGAGGTCGCCGCCGCTTTCGTAACGCATGGCGCCGTTGTTGTACATGTCGGCCGTGATCAGGTCTTTGTCGTCCGTGCGCAACACGGTCCGCGGCACCGGCCACTCGTGGAAATCGGACGTCTCTGCCCGGGCGATGCAGCGGTTGTAGCCGGGCTCGCGGGTGATCCAGAAAGCGATGTACTTCCGATAGTTCGGGTCCCACCAGATCCCTCGCTGGGTTTCGCTGTGAACCGAAAGCATCGCGCCCGTCGCGGCATACGCCGTCGGGTCTGATCGCATCTTCCAGCGGAATCCGTCGGCGGAATGGCCGGTCATGATCAGGTCAATGCCCGTCCAATCTTCCACCGGCTTGCGCTGGTAGTACATCCCGATCGTCTGCCCCATGAAGATGATCTTGTATCGCTCCTCCGGACGCGCGGTTGGATCGATAAATACGGTGCCGCCACAGTAGCCAATGTCGAACGTCAACCCGGCGTCGAGGATGATGTTGTTCTTCTTTGATCCCTTGTACTCGACCAGCCCGAGTTCCGGTTTGGTCCAATGGATACAGTCATCGCTCTCCGCGTAGCAGAGGTACGAGTCGGGATCGCGTTTGTAATCCTTGTCGATGGCGTCGTAGAATAGGCGGTACTTGCCGGCGTCGTAGATCACGGACGCGTAGTTGACCGTCATGGACTCCCACGGCTTGTCGGCCACGATGAGGGGTTGATCATGCTTCTCCGGTTTCGCGATACGGAAGCAATACTTTCCCTGGGGCGCCCACGGCCCGTGGTGGGGCATCACCCAGCGCCGGTCGAACATCAGGAATTTCCGGTTCATACTTTCAACTGGTGAGGATTTGCCCTTGTAGTGGAGCGTGAAAGGCCTGTCGCAAAACGCAACGTGGAGCAACCATCTTTGTTGCGATTATTCCATTCGCCGAAGAAAGCTGCAAGCTGAAAGCTTGCTCTACCTCGCAGAGCCAGTTTTTCAACGGGTTGCTAAAGTACCGCGCGGATGTCGGCAGCGCGAGGTCGTCAATCGCCAGGAGGAGCGAGAGGGCGCGGTGCGCTGCTGCCCTAAGGCGGGTCGTTCACCCACAGATTCTTGTAGTTGTTCTGGCCGGTCACGCGATGGTGCCGGACGGCTTCCACATGTCCGTCCAGGTAGAGCATGTTGGCCATCTGTCCCGAATGACGGAATCCATACCACCACCATGTGTCCCAAGCCGCATCGGTGTCCACATCGATGAAATAAGGATAGATCCATCCCAGATTCCAGTCCGGGCAATCCATGATGAAGGGCGCTTCTCCGGGTTTGCCGTCCTGAGGACCTTTGGCGATGCCTTTGCGATAGATGTCCATGCTGGTGCAGGCGCCCAGGCCGGCATGGGCAGGCCCGTAGCAGTAGCGGCTGACGCTCCAGTTCATGGCATAACTGGTCGCGGTCAACTCGTTGTTGTAATAGGGCTGGCCTTGCACTCCAGAGAACCTGCTCTTGGGTTCGGCGGGACAGCGCAGGATGGGCCAGCGGGTGTTGCAGTAATTGGGAACGTTCAGACTGCCGCAGAACGTTTCGGCCTTCGTTCCAAAGTAGCCGGCCCTTCCAATGACATGAAAGACAGTGCCACCATCGCAAATGCAGCTCACGGGCGGGATGCGATCGTCGTAGTCCGCCGCGTAGTTGAAGAAGCCGAGGTACACCTGGCGCAGGTTGTTCATGCAGGCCGCCTGCTGGGCCCGAGCTTTGGCCCCATGAAGCGCAGGCAACAGTAACGCGGCCAGGACGGAGATGATCGCCACGACGACGAGAAGTTCTATTAAAGTGAAGGCTTCCAACCTCGGACGGACCTTTCCCTTGTTGAAAAAGACGTGCATGGCGTTATCCCTCGGGCGGTCGATCCAAGGAACATCGAGTGCAACTTGATGGTTCGATCTCAGGTATGGCGAGCATGTTGACCCTCGGGCGGTCGATCCAAGGAACATCGAGTGCAACAGATGCGCAATCCAAGCGCGGCGGCTGTCGTCGAGCGCTGAAGAAATTGTTGGCGTTCACGCGGGAGCGCCATGCTCCGTCAAGGACGGCGCTTCGACCTGACCCCGAGGCACGCGAACATGACTAGGGTCACCAACCCGAGCGTGGAAGGCTCAGGGAGGACGGTGATCAACAACTGATCCCCATTGCTGAGGGTCGCAAGACCACTGAACTGGTCGATCGGCGTGAACGTAGAGCCAGTGCCGCTGAAGCTGGCGACGCCCCAGTTGGTACCAAGCCGCAGGGTGGCAGGGTTTGCGCCGCCGCCGCCGAAGAACTGTATCGAAGGATAGAGGCCGTTGAAGTTGGTGTCCGCGGGCGGAGCGACAACGATTGCGGCAGGCCCGCCCAGTGTGGGGAAGGCAAAGCCGTTGAAGCAACCCGCGTTCATGCAGATGTTCTGCGATGCCGACCCCGCGATCAGCTTGAACTGGATTGCCACGCCGCTGACGTAAATGTCGTTGCCGTTCGCTTCGAAGAACTCACTCTCTGCCGGTGACCCCAACGGGTTGACCTGCCCGGAGACGAAGGTGAATCGATGGCCTTCGAATTGGTTGTGGTACTGCCCGAGATTGTATTCGAACGCATCATCCAGCACGAAGCTGGTGCGGGTCGGACTGGCCGGCGAACCGCCGAAGCCGAATGGCGAGGTGAACGATCCGCCTCCCGTGATGCCGTGCAACGTCAGGCCGCTCATCGTGTAATTATGAACTGTTACCGTGGTCATCCCGGCATCCAGTCGGGAAAGCCCGCCCACCAGGATCGCGGTGATCAGAACAGACGTCGGGAAATACTTCTTCATGGTTTACTCCTTAGCTTAGTCACGTGCGTGACCCTAGCGCCTGCACTCCGCTGGAGACAACTGCACGATTCTGCGCATATTCTGAGCGCATAGCCAACGCGCAGCCGGGCTTGGCGGGTGTGCGTGGACGCTGAAGCCCCGGCGTTCGGCTTCCCCTAGCAGGCTTCTCTACTACGGCCGCACAACCCGCAGCGGAATGTGTTGTTTCGGCCGCGGCACCGTGCCCCGTTGGAAGTAATGCAGCGCGGACCGGACCACGACCCGGGCGAACGCCTCCACCGGGAACGGGTAATACACCGGCGGCGGCACCACGCGCACCGAGTGCCACATGGCATTGATGGCGACCACTTCCACCTGCTCCGGCACCTTGACGCCACGTTCGAGCAGCGCAGAAATCAATACCGTGGCCGGGATCGGGTAGATGGCCAGAACTCCCAGCCGACCCCGGGCACGGGCCACGAATCGTCGCGCCGCAATCTGCTGCCGCGGCCCATCGGCGGGCAGGCACGCCAGTTCTCCGCGTACGGGCGGTTTCGATTCCTCACACGCGCGCAAAAAGAACCTCTCGAACGAGCCGACGTGGGGATGTTCCTCCATCACCAGGCACAGGCGCGAAAAACCACGGCCCGCCAGTTCCCGCACCGCATGAAGAATCGCGCCCTCGGCGTCGTTCCAGATGTACGGAAAGGTGATGCCGGGAGCCGGCTGGTCGATCAACAGAACGCTCCGACGAAAGCCCGCCAGCATGCGCTGGTGCCTCTCCCGAAAGTTCGCAAGCATCAGCATCTCGTTCGGCGATTCGCCGCGCTGTGCGATCGCGCGCAGACGCGCCGGGTCGCATCGGTCCGTGACCAGGTGGATGTCGTGTTCCCGGAGTCGCTCCGAAATCGAGGTGAACAGGTCGGCCCAGATCGAGATGTTCTGGTTTTGCCTTCCCACGTACAGCCAGCGAACCACCTTGACCCGGGCTGCAGCCGCGCTCAACACGTCCGTCGCGGTCAATTTCACGCGTTTGCGAGGCTGAATGGAGAGGAGGTTTTCGCGCGCGAGAATGCGCAGCGCCTGCTCCAGTGTGACGTGGCCGACGCCGAGCCGGGTGCTCCAATCGCGAGTGTTGGGCAGCGGCTCCTTCAGTTCGCCGCGTGCAATGCAGTCGCGGAGGTGATTCGCCAGTTGCTCGGCGCGAGAACGCAGGAACTTCATCGCGCCGATGCTTACAGGAATCGATCGACTCGTTCAAGACGCACTACGCCCGTTCCATGACAAACGCCTCGAAACGGGAAAGCTCGAAGTGAAATGCCAGCGGCCGGTCCGTCGGGATTTCGGGCTGGAATTCCCGGGCGCGTGTTAGAGTCCAGCACGAAACGTTTTCCCGAATTGCTGCCCAGGGCAAAGCGCAAAACATTTCACTTCTCTTTGAACATGTCTGCCAGAACTGCATCGAACGACGGCGATGGTTTGGAGAGGCGGCCTTGCGCGTCCTCGTAGGTGATCCAGAAGTAGAGTTGCATGTCCGGTTTCAGCTCCGAGACATGGGCGCCGTATTGCCGGCCGTCGAACTGCGACATGCCGGCCACGCCGTCCTGCGTCATGTTGATCGCGCCGCGTCCGTCCGCGTGGCGTCCCACCCAGATGAAATACCGCTTCGCGCCGGGGACTTCGCGGAAATGGACGTAGGTGTGCGTGCCGTCGGGCCAGGCGAGCGGGGTCTCCAACTTCGTGATCGCGCTGGGCTCACCGGCGCCTTCCGCAGCGAGTTGCGCGATCGGGTTGGCCAACGCCGGCAGGCCCTTCGGGAGCGCCATGCGCAGCCGGCTGATGCGAACGGCTTCGGCGCTGGAATCCTCCGGCGCCGCGTACTCGACAAACAGCTTGCCGAACGCAACCGTATCGCTGGCGACCGGTTGCACGTCGTTCACGTACAGGATGTGCGTGCGCTGCTCGACGATGATCGCTTCAAGCCGCAACGGCAGATCGACGATGCCATCACCGCCGCGCGATCCCCACCAGGTCGTGCCCTGTTTGCGAAAATTGTCGTAGCCGGTGTGGCCGGGCAATTCAAAGCGCAAATACCGCCAGCCGTCGAAATTGAAACTGCTCCACGAATGCACGTCGTCGCAGTTCCACTGGTCTTTCGCGCCGATGCTCGTCCAGCGTTCGCCCCTGGCGTCGCGCAGACAATAGACGACACGCCCCCAGTTACTCGCGCCTTTGACCCAGAGCCCGAGGTGCGACGGCGCGCCCGGCAGCGTGACCGGCCGACGCGGCTTCAATAGGTTGTACCACGGCATCAACTCGCAGACGGCGTCCTGCTTCTCCAGCGTCGAGATCAACACGCCTTCGCGGACGCTGGCGCTGAACTTGCCCGGATACCGGTAGGTGTCGAAGTTATTTTTCTCATACAACAAATCGCGTTCGGAGGTGAACCGCCACGAGCCGTCGCCAAGGTCGGCGACCGGCACTGCCCCGGGCGCGGGTTGCGCATCCGAATGATCGGGTGCACCGGCTTCCACCGACTGCGCTTCCGCGCCGGTCACGTAGATCACCGAGGGGTCGATCGTGACCGTTACCTGCCGGCCTGTGTGCGTGTGGCTGTTGCCCATCGAATCCGTCACTTCGACCCTGGCGTCCGCGGCAAAGGTCAACGTCACCGGGCGCTTTCCGCGGATCGTCCACAGCGCATAGACGGGACCGTTCGGGCCTTGGAAACACAGGCAATAGGTGGAAAGCGACCCGGTTTTCAGCCAACCATCGTAGTTCGCGCAATCGAGCTTGGCGGTCATCGTGGCGTATGCGGCGTAGGCGGGTTTCGGGTCGCAGTAGGGGATGCGACGTTGGATGCCACAGCCGCCATAGTGTTCCGCGCCGTACCAGCCGCCGCAGTCGAACGCGAACCAGCCCGAGTAGAATCGTTTCACGCCGTAGGCCATGTTCAGCAGCGTCCACCGATGATAGATGTCCATCTGCTCCCGCCACGAACAGGCGCCGATCTCGGTGGGCACGAACGGACCTTCGCAGTAGGGCAGCACGGGATTGGCGATCCCGGCCCGCTCGTATTCCTTTCGCAGCAGATACATGCGGTGCAGGCTGATTTGGTGGAGTTGCTGCTCCGGCAATCGCTCGAAACCCGGCACATCCAGCCCCGAGCCATCGATCAACTCCTTTGGAAAACCAGCGCGCAACAACGGCCACACGAAGAGCGGATCGCCCCACGGCATCAGGATTTTCAGGTGGGGCCATTTGGCGCGGATGGCTTCCGCCGCGCACCTGGCGGTCACGAACATCATCCGCAGATTTTCCCTTTCCTCGTCGGTGTGCTCGAATGGCGGTTCGCCCCAGTACTCGGGAATGTTCCCGGCCGTCAACCGCGTGCTGATGTGCGGCTCGGGAAACAGGTACACGTGGTCGGGACGAAACTTCGACTCCACGTTCTGCTGTTCGGCCACCGCTTCGATCACGGCTTTTTGGAAGTCCGTGCAGCGCTTCGGATCGACCGTCACCGCTTTGGTCCACACCTGCGGTTTCACCGCCCACGCGCCCCCCGACACCGGCGACCAATGGGCGTGGACCAGCGCGTTCGTTGTGTTGGGCAAGGAGATGCTCGTCCGCGCGCCGGCCAGTGTCATCAGGTTCGCGTGATAATCGCCGTTGGGCGTGTGATGTTTGCCGAAATAACTCCAGAACCCGAACAGCGCTCCCTGTCCGTCGGCCCAGCGAGGCGCGCGCTTGTCGGGAGCAAGTTTCACCAGGGACCGTTTCTCCGTCCAGGTCTTGCCCGCAATCGTCAACGCCGCGGTGATGTCGTGATAGCCGTACAACTTCGACGGCACCTCGAACCGCGCCGTGGCCGTCCCGCCGGCGGGAACCGTGATGCTCTGTTCCCGGGTCATCCGCTCCGTGCCATCGTAGCTGCGCGTCGTCACCTGGATGGTGCCTCGCTGTTCGAGGGGAGTGCGATTGGTCAGCGTCGCCACGTAGGCGGGTGTTTCCAGGGCGCTCCACACGTGACCGAACTTCTCCGGCCGCCACTCGAACCGGACGGCCGCCTCGCCCAGCGTCGCCGCGCACACGTGCACCGCCGACGCCCGGCCACCTTGATGCCAGCCGTAGCGGATCGGGTCGGGATAATCGCGGTACTGGTGCAGCTTCTTGGTGAGCTCGATCTCGATGATGTCGAGGTCGGCAAACGAAGATAGCTGCCCGGGATCGAGCGGGACCGTCACCAACCAGAGATTTCCTTTCCGACCATTGTGCAGCGTGGCGGGGATGCGCTGTGTTTGGGTGTTCTTCGCCGTCGCCAGCGGCACAGTCGCCTCGAACGCCACCGGAAATCCCGCTTCGGGACGAAAGAATGCCGCCGTCACCAGCGGAATTTCGTCGCGGTCGGCGGCCGCGGCCGCCAGCAGGTAGAGCGTGTCGTATGGGCGGTTCGGAATGCGAATCTGAATCCGACGCGGGTCGCGGTGCTGACTTCCCGTCCAACCGAACACATACGCCGGCGCGTAGCCCTGGGCGTTTGCCTGCCGGTACAGGCTCAGACCGACATCAATGTGATCATTCCCCTCCGCGTTTGTCTCCGACAGAAGAAAGGGAACGACTCCCACTGTGATCAACCCTGCCGGCAATTGCCTGACAAACCCCCGCGCATTGGCATAACCGCCCAAACGGATCGGCAGGAAACCCGGCGTCGGGTCCAGCTTCGTCGCGCGGCACCCGGCGAGTTGCACGCCGGGCGAGAGCTCGACGCGATAAAAAGCGCCCGGTTTGATCGTGTCCGCGTTCTTCCATCCGACAAGGCGGTCGTCCACCCAGAATCGCACGCTGCCTTCCTCGACCTCGATTCGCACGGCGAGCCATTTCTCGTTGTGATCCGGTAATGCCAGCATGTCCTGGGCGACGAGTGTGTAGAAATCGGACGACCAGACCGGCAACAGTCTCGGATAGGCGCGGAGCTGGTAATCGAATCGAAATGCGGCCGGCGACTGCCAGTCGAGTTGCTTTGACAACTCGGGGATGTCATGCAGGTACTGGTCCGCCTGCCCGGTCTCGCACTGCACGACCTCGGAGTCGTTCCTGGCGGTGAGCTTGACCCAGAAATCCGGATCGACGGAGAAAGTCGCATGCGCCCGCGATTGGCGGTCCGTGCGCAGTCGCACCATCGCCTCGATGGCGTGCGGCCCTTCGATACCCGTTGTGGTTTGGGCCTTGTATGGCGCGGCGCCAGTGATCGTGAGCATCGCCGTCGGGTTCCAATCGGTTGGTTGAGCGATCGTGCTGTTGGCGGCGAAACACCAGGCTCCCAACGTCCACTTCCATCGGTTCATACACTGGCCGAGCGTAGGAAACCGGAATCGACGCCGCAACGCGCAGTCAGTGGCCTATTTTTGACGCCGTTGCGGGCAGCTCGGGAAAGAACCTGAGCCACGCGCCATGATGTTCCATGGCGGCAACGGAATCGCCATGCAACGCGACACGGATCGGCCGGAGATGGACCCGCTCGCAAAGCGTCAAGACCTTTTCGCGAAGTGGAAATGGAATCGTCACAGGCTGGCCGATCTGTGGAGTTCCCGCTGATTTGCCTCGCACGAATAGCTGGCCGGGTTTCTTGGGCGTGACGCGCAGCGCGTCGTGCGTGTACGGCGATTCGACACGGATGGCGTCGGTCTCGTGGTCGAACAGCAAGTTGACGTGATGGCCGCGCTCGTCGAAGCGCGTTACCGACCGGTAAGCTTCGCACAGCGACGCGACCGTTCCGCCGACGATGTCGAGGTTGAAACTGATGCCGCGGCCGGGCCGGTGGGGGACGGGTTGATGGCCGTATGCCGCCGGGAAGCCGAACGCGCCGCGCAGACGGTTGGGCACGTCGCGCAAGTTGTCGCGGTTTTCCGGATTCGGAGCTGCGACGGCGAACGAGATGTCCCGAAGCTGCGACGGGAGCAAATGACAGCGCAAGATGCGCTCGGCGTCCTGGTAGCGGCCAAGGAGGAGCGCGGTCTCTAGAATATCGCCGGTGTTGTTGCATTCGCCCTGGTCGGTGTCGCTCTGGCCGATGGTCTCGGGCGACCAACCGATCTCGTCGCGCATGTGCCAGAGACCGTTGTCGTAAAACGCCGCGACGCGCGCCCGCAGCGAGGCGTCGCCGAGCAACTCGGCCAGTTGCGCGAGCGAGGACATGGTGCAGGTGATCGAGTGGGAGTGCGTGGTCACGAACCGTTTCACATCGAAGCCGCCGTCGTTGAGGAAAAATTCCTCACAGGCTTTCTCTTTCAGCAAAAGCGCCAGTTCCATCGCGGCGGCGGAGCGCGTGACCCGGTAATACTTCACGAGCGGACCGAGCATGCGCGCCTCGCCGGCGATGAATCCCTGCGCGGGCTGATAGTTCAGGCCGAGCGATTGGAGTCGCTTGAGATCCCAGCCGTCGTCGGGTTTCCAGAAATCGAGGATACAGGCGATGCTTCGTTCAGCGATCTCGCGCGCCTGTTTGGAATCGCGGAAACGGGCCAGCGCGTAGAGCGCGTGCATCCCCTCGCGAAGGTTGTGCGGGCAGAAATGGACGAGCGGCCCGCCGATCCTGTCGCGATTGAGCGCGAGCGGCACCGGACCGCTGTAGGAAAAGAACGCAGCTTTGGCGTGCAACTCCACGGCGCGTTCATCGAGTTCGATGCCGGCTGCGTCCTCGGCATTCAGAAGCGCGTTGAGATGCCGGCCCGGCACGTGGGATTCGCCGTGGCACGAACCAAACGCCATGCAGGCCTCCGGCAGAATCTGCGCGCCGAAGTACGGCGTCTGCAGCGGATCGTCCGCGTTGAAGACGCGTTGCATGGTCTCGCAGCCCAGCCGGATGGCGTCGCGGATGTCGGTGGTGTTGACGTCGCGGAGTTGTTCGGGAAGCGGATTCATTGTCCCCATTCATACGCGAAGAGTTCAGCCCGGCTCAATTCGAAACGGATCGTCAGCGGTTTGTCTTTCGGAACGTCGGTGAGGCGCGCTTTCTTGAAACGCACCGGCGCGCGCACTTCGTCGCCGGTGATCGGGAGGCAATCGTCGAATGAGAAACCCGGCAGGTGTTCGTGCTTGCGGGTGGCGCCGTGATAATCGCCGGATTTCTCCGCGAGCGCTACTCGCACGGCCCCGTTCCTGGCCTGAACGTTGACGAACAAGTCCTCTCCAAACCGACGATCCGCATCCACATCGAAGCTGCCCTTCCACACTGCCGCGAGGCTGGCAAAACGGTCGCGCTTGATTCGCGCCATCATTCCGCTGATCGCACCGAGGCGATGTTCCTCCGTCGCGATGGCGGTGTTCAGCGAGAAATCGGGATTGATGCACCAGTCGTGATCGAACGGGCTGGCGCCGTAGTAGAAGAGCAGGTCCTCTCCGTGCTCGACCAGCGAGGAGAACCCCATGATCCAGCCGGAGTCCGGCTGGCCCGGCGCTCCCCGTTCCAGCCAGGCGGGGCGACCTTTGGGGTAGCGCCAGTGGTACCCGTCGTGGGAAAAACCAAGTCGCACGTGGCAAAGCCCCGCCGGGTTTTGCCCGAAGATCTCGCGCAGCGGCACGCCGGTATCCATGATCGTCTGCGCGGTGACGAGAATTTCCCCCGCACGATACACACCCACGTTGTACATCTCGCCGAGCAAGAACCCGCGCGACTGCGCGATCAGATCGTCGTACTCATCGCAAACAAATACTTCCCGCCACTTGCGGACGCCCTCGTATCCTTCCCAATGCACGCCGTCACGGCTTTCCAGGCCAATCCACATCCGCCGCGAGGTCAACCCGCTCATGCCGCCGACCTTGTGGTAAAGCCGGTAACGTCCCGCCGTGGAGTCGGCGATCAAGCAGGCATTGTCGCCGTGGGCAAAGAGCCGGGTGAGGTGTCGCCAGCGGAGGCCGTCGTCGGAGGCCCAGATATGAGTCCCATTGCCGCCGCGCAATGGATCGGGATTGCCGGGCACATCCTGGACGTTTGGTTCGAGCGGGTCCGCGTACTGAATGAGACATGCCAGGTATTTCGCGTCCGAGCCCGGCAGCGTGCGCACGACGCTGGCCGGCACGCCCGGCAGGGTGAGCAAGTTGTTGCCGGGGAAGCGGCGCTGGCCGGTGATTCGCAGGTCCGGCTTCACCCAGTGAATTCCATCGCGGCTCTCCGCGTAGCATGCGAGCGGTCGGTCGGCGTTTTCCTTGTGGCTCGATGGCAACCGCAGACCGTAGTACCACATGCGAAAGAGGCCATCGTCCTCCTTGATCACCGTGCCGATACATGCCGCGCCGCCGGCGTCCCATTCGCCCGTCGAGCCGGGCTCCAACCCGCTGAGGGTCACCTTCTCCGCCTGCGGGAAACGCTGCGTGACGTGATGATCCCAACAGGTCAGGCTGTCCGTGTCCAGGAAGACGCGGCGATGGGAAGTCATGGAGCTGAGGAAGAATGAAAGGGGTGGAAGGATGGAAGATTGGCTGACCCGATCTACCAATACACTTCCTGCGCGCCATAGACGCCGTAGCGCGGCTTGACCTGCGCTGCAGTGCGCCATTCGCCGTGGCCGTCCACGAAGATGATGTTCTCGCCGTTGAGCCGGGCGTGGTTGTTCGGGACGGGCGCGGTGGGTGTCCCGAAGATTCCATTCGGATAAGGCCGCCAGCCGTTGTACTCGACGTTGAAGCCGTCAATGATCGCCGGTTGCTCGGCGGCAGGCGCGACGTATTGCGGGCCGAAATAGTCCGGCTCTCCCACACACGTTGTCGCGTTTTTCGAGTAACCGGAGACGCTCGTGCCCACGAACTTCAGGTTCGGGCACGTCACGCGGTCCACGCTGGTCGGAGTTGAGAGATGCGGCGCGTAGATGAGCCGACCCCAGAACGATTGCGGGTGACAGAGGATTTCGCCCGTGACCGCCATGAGCCGGTAGGTCGTACACCAAACCTGCGGGTCGGTGTAGTAACTGGGCGCGCGTTGGATGATCTCGGAGGACATGCCGGGACAAAGCAGGATTCGGTGGCTCGGGAAATACTGGGACATCCAACGCGAGCCACCGGGAACTTCCCACGGGAGCATATCGCCGGTGCCGTCCTGCTTGTCTGCCATGAACGCCGTGCCGTTCGCCCAGTCGGTCGGCGGAAACCAGCCGTTGTTGTCGTCGGCATAGGTCATCAACACGAGATGAATCTGTTTCATGTTGCTCAGGCAGACGGCGGCTTTGCCTTTCTCCTTCGTGTGCTGGAGCGCGGGCAGGAGCATGGCGGCCAGGATCGCGATGATGGCGACGACAACGAGAAGCTCGATCAACGTAAACGCGGAGCGTTTCCGTTTGTTATTCGTTATCCGTGATTCGTTGTTCGGGAAGACGAGTACTGAAGAGTGAGCGACGAATAACGAAGAACCATTAACCATTAACGAGATCCTCGGCCACGCATCATCGCACACGCCGCCAGCGCTAGCAATATCATCGTGGACGGTTCCGGGATCGCCGGCATCAACAAACCGCCGCTGGCGAGTTGATAAACGCGGTCGCCGAGGTAGGCGTTGGCGGGGGCGAGGCTCGAAATGCCGTAATAGATGTTGATATTCGAGGGCGCGTCGAGGTTGGCCACGTTGTTGGTCGTGCCGAGCAGATCGAGATGCAGGACGTAGAGCGCGTTGCTCGACGCGCCGTCGCCGCTGGTGAACGAGATCGTGTCGGCGGCCGAACCGAGCGAGAGTTCGCCGAGCGAGAAATTGACCGCCGTAAACCCGTCGGCAAACCCGTTCGTGCCGTTGTGGCCGAAGTCCTTGCCTGTGATCCCGAAGGTGTGACTGCCGCCGGTGAACGCGACCTCGCTCGAAGCCAAATCGAACTCGGCGGACGTGTTTACGGAACGCTGGATCGTGAAGCTGCCGGTGATCTCGACCACGTCGCCCGCACCGCCTCGGATCGCGCCGCCGACGCCGTTCGTAAGATGGGTGCTGACCCAGCGCGAATTGTTGAGCAGCACGAGCCGCTCGTAGTTGGTCGGGTTGCCGGTGTTTGCGACCGAGTCGAACTTGTAGGTGCCGGGATTCGCGTTGGTCGAGTTGTTGAGTTGGAACGCGTTGTTGCCCGACTTCGAGATGTTGCCGACTTGCGCGTTGTGGATGTCCGCGCCGACCACGCCGCGATAGGAAACGGTTGCGTTGGACATCATGATCGCGCCGGCGGTATTGGGCGTGACGGCGGGGGTGGCGTTGATGAACTGATAGACGCCGCCGACATTGGTGATCGTGCCCGAACCGCTGACGCCGCCGGTGAGGTTCTTCGCTTCCAACGTGCCGCCGTCGGTGACGACGATCTGCCCGCTGCCGAGCGTCGGGCCGGTATTGCCGACGAAGACGTTGTTGCCGTTTTGCCACGTCGAGCCCGTGCCGGTGATGACCACGATGTTGTTCGTGCTCGACGCCGGCTGGCCGTTGCCATGGACCGTGCCCTGGTTGGTGATGATCAGGTGGCCGTGAGTGCCGGCATGGCCGGCGTTGAGCTGGCCCGAGTTGGTCCAGACGGAACCGGGGCCGGTGACGACGACGACGTTGTTGCTCGCGCCGGTCGAACCGATGTAGCCGTCCACGTTCTGCATCGTGCCGCCGTTGGCGACGATCAACTGGTTGTTCGCGCCCGAGTCGCCGACCTGGAAGAACGAGCTCGCGACCCAGATTGAAGTCGGGCCGGTGATGAGCGCGACGTTGTCGTTCCCGCTCGACGAGCCAACCAGCGCAAGAGCGCCCTCGACCCGCCCGCCGTTGGTGACGGTCAACTGACTGAACGATCCGGCCGCGCCGATACGGAGGTTGCCGGTGTTGATCCAGAGCGAGCCGACGCCGTCCACGATGGCGACGTTGCCGATGTCGCCGCCGCTGCCGCCGATCGTGCCGAGGGTGTTGGTGACCGCACCGCCGTTGATGATGATCAGGTAGTTGCTCGATCCCACCGATGCCGGCACGCTGAAAGCGCCGCCAAAATTCGTCGTCGTGCCGTTGAACAGGTTGGTCGTGTAATCCTCCGCCCACACCGCGGACGCCGCCGCCATCAGCGCGACCGCGAGAAAATGTCGTGCGCCATTCATAGCATTTTCCCACCTTTTGATTGTGGCAAAGGCTAGGGCGAAGGCCGTCCAAAGCCAATCGGAACCCGGAGGCCTATTTTTTAGGCCGATGGAGCGCGCACCAATTCCAGCGTCAGTCGTTTCCGCACCCGCGGCACGCTGCCGGACTCGAAATAGTGATCCGCGACGTCGGCCAGCGTCTTGGCCATCCGCCGCTGCGGCATTGGGTAATAGTGGACGGGCGGACAAAGCTGGATGGCCGCGGGAGAAGGCAGGATCGCTGCGATTTCCACCTGTTGCGGCACGGCGACCCGTCGTTCCAGCAAGGCGGTCAAAACCAGACCGACGGGCACGGGCCCGACCACGACGAGCCCGCAACGCCCCGTGATCCGCGCCGCAAAGCGCCGCGCGGCAATCAACGCTTCGGCCGCTCCCACGGGCATTAGAAATGGCTGGCCGACGACTGGTTGATGCGGCCAGTCTCCGCAGGCCGATTGAAACGATTCCAACGATTCCTGAATCCCGGGCGCGGCGAGCCGCTGGATCATCAGACTGAGCCGGCCGAAACCTTTCCGGAGCAACATCCGCGTGGCGTGTCCCACCGCTCCCGATTGGTCCGCCGTGACGAACGGCAGCGACACGCCCGACGCCGGACTGCCGTGCAGAATCGCCGGCTGTTTCGATTCCGCGAAAAGACGTTGATGCCGCGGAGCGAGCCCGACGAGACAGAACAATTCGTTCGACCGATGCCTCTGGCGCGCAATCGCATGCAGGCGCACATCGGTGCACTGCTCGACGTGGACCTGAATCCCCCGTGCCTGCAACCGCGCCGTCAGCAGAAATATCCAGTGCAACTCGGCGGCCAGCTCCGGATGATCGCGTCCGTAAAACAGCAGGCGGACTACCCGAGGGGAAGTGTCCGGCGCGCACCGCCGGATGGCGTCGCGGTTCACCTGCATCCCGCGCGGTTCCACGATGATCAGCCGTTCGCGCCGCAACACGGCAATCGCCTGATCGAGCGTCTTGCGGCTGACGCCCAGTTCCTGGCTCCACACACGCGTTCCCGGCAACGGTTCAGCCAGTTCGCCGCGTCGGATGCGCTCTCGAAGGTGGTCGGCGAGTTGCTCCGCCTTGGACCGAAGGAAGTTCACGAGGTTAATGCTTAGTCGTCCGGAACGACCGGATCAAGCCCGCTGGCGCACAATTGCCACTCGCTGACACGACTTGCTCGCAGCGTGTCTGTATCATCGTGATGATTGAACAGCTTTCTCACGGATTGTTTACCGGCCTTTTACAAACACTTTCCGTCCCGCCCGAGGACGGCCCTCTTCATCACCCCACCGCAGGCACCGCCCTACGCGCGGGTGGCCACAACGTTCATCCAAACGGAGATCGTCATGAATGCAGATGACACCGGGTCATTGTCGCAGCCCCCTGCCGCAAGAGTCAGCACCGAGCAAGTCATTTGGTTTCGGCGACCTCCTCAAGTTCCTTCTGGGGATTGGTGTGCTTCGCAATCGCGTTCGTCATCAGCGCCTTCAAGGGCAATCTGTTCCAAGGGGCGGTTCCTGAAGCTGAAGACACGCTGGAAGGAAATTTGATGTCGGTTGGCCGAACGGTCGGCCAATCGAGCGACGTGGCCAGCATCAGCGTCATGGGCGTGTAAGGCGCAGCCCGCTTGTGCTAAGCGCGTTCGTTGGTCGAACGAGACGAGAAATCAGCCCACCGATGCACCGTCACGCATGGATCTCCAAACGGTCACGATGGATGCTAATCAATCTAGCACCAGCGGAAAGTTCTGACAGAGTAGTCGTCCAGAATTGGTCCAGGATGCCGAGCAGATCATCGTTGCTGCAGTTTCCCACGGCGATGTGCAACACCTGCGGCGGCTTCCCGAGCAGCAGCGAGCGTTCATAGAAATCAACATCCTTGCTGACGATCACTTCGCTTCTGGTCGTCGCCAGTCGCCAGACCTCCCGGTCGGGTGTACTGAGGGAGGCGAAGTCCGACAAGTGCGACGCTTCCTGGCCACGTTGGCGCAGCCAGTCACACAGGCGAGGCGGCAGATTCACATCCACCAGGAATTTCACTTGGCCGGGACGACCTCACGATGTGCTGCTTGTTGCGCCGCGTATTGCAGGCAGGCATCCACGTCGGCAGATTCGAGGTAGGGAAAATCCTGCAAGATTTGTTCGCGCGACATGCCGCCTGCCATCATTTCCAGCACTTGCGCGACGGTGATTCGCATCCCACGGATGCAGGGCCGCCCGCCGCAAATCTCCGGATCAATCGTGATGCGCTCCAAAGCCATGACCGAAGGTTACTGCCTCTCGTACCGAATGCCAAGCCGAAACAGGATTTCAGGCCTGCGTCGCCTTCCGTAAGTACACCGCAATCTTCTCCCGAATCTCGGGTAAAGCCTCTTCGATCGGTCCAGTGATCACAACCGAATCTGCCTCTTCTGTGCTTCGCCCCCAGATCGTGATTACGGGATTCCAATTCATGTCTCGGATGCTGACAAAAACCATCTCGAATAAGGAAGAACCGGGCTTCGCCACCTCGACGTAGAGATTCATCTCTTGATCCACAATCGTATGTCCTTCCAGTTGTTGGCCAATGACGCGATCCAAGTTTGCGCCGGACGACTGGATCTCGAGGCCATGTTGCTCAACGACTTGAGTAAACGCTGCCAAGATAGCGTCTTGGAGAGCGTACCTCTTCCGGCTGAACTCCATCTCTCGCTTCGTGGCCATAATGAGTTACCCTCAACAATACTAACCTGTCCCTTCTACAGCAAAGGCGAGGGATTGGGAATGCCAATTCGCGTTCGGGTCGGGCACTACCCATCCTTGCCCTGATTCAAGTTTCCGCTATAACTTTGCCCGGAGGAAACCACGCATGCCGCCATGAGCACCCCGTCACCTGATTCCGTCACGTTCCATCAAACAACCTCGGGAGTCCCGTTCGGCGTATGGGGTCCGCGCCAAGGATCGCCACAGCCTACGCTACTGTTGAGTGGAGACGGCATCGAGGCGACGCTCACAGGCAAAGACTCCAACCTGATCGGCCATCTGCTCGCGACGCGCGGTTATCTCTCGGTGGCGCTGGACATCCCGTGTCACGGCACGGCCATCCGCCCGGGCGAGCAGGAAGGATTGCCCGGCATGCGCGCACGTTTGGAGGCGGGAGACAATTTTGCGGCGAGCTACGCCGCGGCAGTCCGAGCGGTGGTGGATGAATGTATCCGCCTGCGTCTATCCGACCCGCAACGGCTGGCCATCGCAGGCACATCCCGTGGCGGGTTCCTGGCATTGCACGCGATGGCGGGCGATCCGCGTCTGAGGTGCGGCGTGGCGTTCGCGCCCGTCGCGGTGCTGCCGATGGTCCGCGAGTTCAACGGGCTCGAACAGCATCCGCTGACCCGGGCCATCGACCTGGCCAACCTCGCCACCAAATTGGCAGGGCGACCGATCTGGCTCTGCATCGGCAACAACGACCAGCGGGTGGGCACTGACAGCGTGATCGAGTTCACTCGGCGCGTTGTGGCGGCATACGGCGGCCCCGGCAAGATCGCTCCCATCGAGTTGCACGTGATGCCCACGGAGGGTCATTCCATCCATTCCACCGCCCACGAGGAAGCCGCTGCGTGGGTCGCGAAACAGACGGACTAGGACCGACCGGCCCCGCCCCATTCGTACGCGAAGACCTCGGCGCGGCTGAGTTCGAAACGAATCGTCAGCGGTTTTTCGGCAGGAATATCTGCAATACGCGCGCTCTTGAAACGTACAGGCGCGCAGACGTGGTCGCCGGTGATCGGGACGCAATCGTCAAATGAGAAGCCGGGCAGATGCTCGTGTTTGCGAAGCGAGCCGTGGTAATGATCCGTCTTCTCCGCCAAGGCGACGCGGACCTGGCCGTTGTTTGCCTGCACGTTAACGAACAACTCGTCTCCCATCCTGTGATCGCCGTCCACGTCGAAGCAGCCTTTCCAGACGGCGGCGAGACTGGCAAAGCGGTCGCGCTTGGTCTTCGCCATCATCACCCGGCATTGGTCGCGATGCTCGCTGAGCGGGATTGTGTCATTGGTGGAAAAATCGGGGTTGATGCTCCAGTCATGATCGTACCGGCTACCCCCGTAGTAGAAGAGCAAGTCGTCGCCGTGCTCAACCAGCGTGGAAGCGGGTACAACAAATCCCGCGTCGAGTTCGCCCGGTTCGCCGAGTTCCATGAAAGTCGGACGACCTTTCGGGTAGCGCCACTTGAAGCCGTCGTGCGAGAACCCGAGTCGCACGTGGCACAAACCGGCAGGGTTCTGCGCGAACATCTCCCGTAGCGGCGGGCCGACATCCAGAATGCTCTCGATGGAAACAAGCGTCTCGCCCGCGCGGTAGATTCCCACACCATACGTTTCAGCGAGCACGAATCCGCGTTGCTGGGCAAGTAGATCGTCGTAATCGTCCGCGAGGAACGTCTCACGCCATTTGCGAACGCCGTCGTAGCCTTCCCACTTCTTGCCGTCACGACTCTCCAAGCCGATCGCGATCCGACGCGCGGTCATGCCGTGCATCGCGCCGCATTTGTTGTGAAGAATGTAGCGGTTCGTCGCACGATCCGCGTACAGACAGGCCCAGTCGCCGTGCTGCAACACTTTCGTGACACGCCGCCAGTGCAACCCGTCGTCCGACGCCCAGATGTGAGTGCCGCCACCGCCTTTGAACGGGTCGGGATTGCCGGGCACGTCTTGCACGTCCTTTTCGAGGGGGATGGCGTACATGATCGTGACCGCAAGATATCTCGCGTCCGTGCCGGGCAACGCGGGCACGACGCTCATCATCGCGCCGGGGAGCGTGAGCAGGTTGTTGCCGGGGAAACGATGTTGGCCGGTGATCTTCAGGTCGGGCTTGCGCCAGTGAATGCCGTCGTCGCTCTCAGAATAGCAGGTCATCGGCAGATCCACCTGCTCCTTGTAATTCTTCGGAGCGCGCAGTCCCCAATGCCACATGCGAAACAAACCGTTCTCCTTGATCACCGAACCCCAGATCGTCGTCGCCGCTTCGTCCCATGAGCCGGGCGGGCCGGGTTCGAGTCCGTAGATCGGCACCTTCTCCGCCTTCGGGAATCGCTGCGTGACATGGTGGTCCCACTGCGTGAGGCTGTCGATGTCGAGAAACACGCGCTTCCGATCAGCCATGGATGTGCTCATGATTTGTCGCGGCAGATCATTGGACCACGTTCGAGTTCCACAAGCGCGAACCGATACCCTTTTAACTGGGGCAGCCTTCCGCTCAGCGCACGAACCACCGGCACGCCAGCCGCGTCTCCCGATCGCGGAATTTGCGCGAGTACGGATCGAGCGAACGCACCGTGATCCTGCCATCGGTCCGCGCGATGACCCAGCTTACGTCCCAGCCCTGCGGACGGTATTTCATCGGGATCGCGGGAGCGACCCGCACGAGCGGGTGACTCGACACTTCGTAGGTTTTCAATCGTGTGTGAACCCAGCCGGAGCCGAGAAGCGTAACCACCTCGTGCCGCAGCGAACCGCCCGGCAAATCGCCGCACAATCCCGCAATGCCCATCTTGAATTCCCTGCCCTCGCGGTGCGCCTGATGAAATGCGTCCCACGAACCCGATGTCACGCGGCCGTTTTCGTCGTGGGCGAGGACCGGCGTCCAGTCGTCACGGACGAAATAGCGGTACACTTCGAAGTCGTAGATGAAATTGCGGCTCGGCCCGAACGTGCCGGCGTCGTTTTCTTCCATCGCGCTCATCTTCGGCATCGCCTTCGGTTTCGGCACGACCCGCGAACCGCCCGGCTGCGCGGTGGGGTTGGTGTCGTCGAGCAGGAGGTTGGCGCAACTCTGTTGCCCGTCCATGCCGTACAGGAAATACGACAGGCGATTCGGCGCGGCCGGGTTGAAGCCCGCGAACGGCTGGAGCGGTTGGCGCAGCGTCGTGATGCCCGCTGCGTACCGGTCGTCCACGAGTAACGTCTCGCGCATATCGATAATCTCTTGCAGCAGGCCGTTGTGGCGCGGGTCCGGATTCGCAACGTCGGGTGCGATGTGTTCCTCGTAGGTCCATTCGGTATAGACGCGCAGGTCCGCGCCGCGGCGAATTGCATCGCACAATTCGCCGAAGCTGCCCGCAGCGATCGAACGATCAGGGCGAAGTTCCAAGACGCACTTCCAAGCCGTGGTTGTCATGCGAGGGCCAACCACAGCAGCTTGGATGGGGAATTTCCAGCCCGAAAGTTCGTGGTCGCCCGACGTGAGGGGCACGGCATGGCAAGTTCACAAACGCCGCAAGTAGTTTTCAGGGTCGTTCAGGAACGCCTTGGTCAGCGTGACGTGCTCCAAGTCCTCGTACGCCACCGCTTTGATCTTCGGTTGATCGAAGCTCAGGATCGTCGCACCGGGAAACGCCATCAAGATCGGCGAATGCGTGGCGATGATGAACTGCGCGCCCTTGCCGGCCATTTCCTTCATCATCGAAAGCAAGCCAAGCTGGCGCAACGGCGAGAGCGGCGCCTCGGGTTCGTCGAGCAGGTAAAGGCCGTCGCCGGTGAAGCGCGCCTGGAAGAGCTTCAGGAACGCTTCGCCGTGCGAGTTGGCGTCGAGGTCTTTGCCGTACCGTTTGGTCAACGCGTCGCGCGAGCCGCGCACGACGCCCTTGGCGAGCATCAGTCCGTAGCCTTTCATGCGCTGCTCGTAATCGGCTTCCTGCGCGTCGAGTTCTTGGTGCATCGCCTGGAGGCGCTTGGTGAAGTTGAAAAAATCCTCCGCCCGCAGGAAAAAACCTCGCGGCGTGCGAAGGTCCCACGCAAACGTCATCTGCTTCGCCAGCTTGCGCGCGTGTTCGAGCGACGGGTCGCGGTCGATGTCCTCGCCGCCGACCACCGCGGCGCCCACGCCGGCTGCAATCGCTTCGAGCAGGGTCGATTTCCCCGAGCCGTTTTCGCCGACGAAGAACGTGACCGGCGACTTGAACTCGACTCGCTTCGTCGCGTGGACGAACGGCACGTTGAATGGAAACCCGTCGAGTCTGTCCGTGCCGGCTTTGAAGGCAATGGAACGCAGGTAAACCATTGCCGGTACTCCTACCCGAGAGGGCAAAGAATGCGAAGGCGAAAGGAAGGTCCTACAGCGTCCGCAGATGAAAGCCGCCGTCCACGTTGATGACCTCGCCGGTCGAGAACGGGAGCGAGTCCTGGGCGATGGCAGCGACGGCGCGACCGATGTCCTCGGGTTTGCCCCAGCGCTTGATCGGACTGAGTCCCTCGGCGATCAGCTTGTCGTACCTGGCTTTCACGGGGCCGGTCATGTCGGTTTCGATCACCCCGGGACGCACCTCGAACACTTGTACGCCGAGATGCGCCAGCCGCGCGGCGAACAGTTTCGTCAGCATCGAAAGACCGGCCTTGCTCACGCAGTAGTCGCCCCGGTTGACCGATGCCGTATAGGCGGAAACGGAGGAGATCGTCACGATCTTTGGATTTTGGATTTTGGATTTTGGATTTTGGATTTCTTCGATCATCCAGCGAGCGACTTGCTGGGTCAGGAAGTACGGGCCCTTGAGATTCACGGCGATGAGATGATCGAAGCTCTCCTCGCCGGCTTCGAGGATGTCGGCGCGGACCTTGGGCGCGATGCCGGCGTTGTTGACCAGCATATCGAGCCGGCCGAATTTGTCCTTGCAGAACTGCACGAGCCGGGCGCGGTCCGTCGCCCTGGAAATGTCCGCCTGGCAGACCTCGAATCGGGCTTTGGGCGCGAGCTTCGTGCAATCGTCCTGGGTTTGCCGCGCTGCTTCTTCGTTGCCGGCGTAGTTGATGACGATGCTCCAGCCGATGCGCGCCAGTTCGAGCGCAATGCCGCGCCCGATTCCGCGAGAGGCGCCGG
>Ga0187892_10003585_pt1 | contig 28034 bp, 25 predicted proteins | sample MA1701073metaG_FD_139345 | JGI IMG/M metagenome (GOLD analysis project Ga0187892, IMG submission 139345) | Bio-ooze microbial communities from a basaltic lava cave in the Kipuka Kanohina Cave System on the Island of Hawaii, USA - MA170107-3 metaG ... | reverse complement strand
CCCTCTCCCGCCTGCGGGAGAGGGTCGGCGCGCGCCAGCGGGCCGGGGCGAGGGGGTGCGCGCCATCATCGCACGGACGGGCGACGGGCGGCGCGGACCCTCACCCGCCGCCGGTCAAGTTCGACGGCCGCCCTCTCCCGCAAGCGGGAGAGGGCAAGGCGCCTCGCCGCCGTCGCTCTGCCTCGCCAAGTCAATTGCTATAGCGGGCGATATTGAATGACTTCGGGGCGCGACGCATTGCATCGGATCGACGGCGCCATCGCCGAGGCGCGCAGACGGCTCGCGCGCGCCGGCGATGCGGCGGCGGCGGACGGCAAGCGCCTGGCCGACATCGATGCGCGCCGCGTCGAGGCTTTTCGCGCGCTCGCTGATGCGCGGATTTCGCTTCTGAAGAGCGGCGGCGCGGCGTCGCTGGGGGCGGCGGATCGCAAGGCGCGCGAACTGATCGCCGTGCATGAGGCCGCGATCTCTGCGCTCGCCGCCAGGCGGAGCGACGCATCGAAGGCCGTCGAGCGCCTCGAAGCCGATCGCCGCGACGCCGAATCGGCGCGCGACGAGAGCGTCGCCCGGCACGAGACGGCGGTTGCGGCGACGCGCGCGCGGCTCGACGGCGACGCCGAATATGACCGCCGCGCCCAAGCCGTCGAAGCGGGCGACGCAGTCGCCAAACGCGCAGCCCAGAAGCTTGAGCTTGCTCGCGCGGACCGCGCAGCGAAGGGCGCGCCCTACGAAGCCGATCCCTTGTTCATGTACCTCGTGCGACGGAAATTCGCGACGCGCGATTACCGCGCTTTCCCTCTGTTCGCTCTTCTCGACCGCTGGATCGCGGGCCTCGTGAAATACCGCGCGGCGAAGCTCAATTATGACCGGCTGACCGAACTTCCGGAGCGTCTCGCCGAACACGCCGCGCGGGTCGAAAAGGAGGCCGCGGGTCTTGCGGAATTGCTCGAGGCTTATGAGCGCGCGGCGCTCGAAAAGGACGGTGTCGGAGCATTGCGCGATGCCGCCGCCGCCGCCGGCGCGCGGCTTGAAGCGCTCGACAAGGCGATCGAGGAGGCTGAGGGGAGGCAAGCGGCGGCGGACGCCGAATTCAACGAGACCGCGGCGGGGCGCGCCGGACCCCTGGAAGAGGCGCGTCGCGTTCTCGCGGATGCGCTCGACGACCGCTCGATCCCGGATCTGAAAGTCCTCGCCGCCGAGACCGAAACCCGCGACGACGACAGCATCGTCAGCGAATTGATCGGCCTCAAGCGCGAGGCGATGGAGCTTGAGGAGGCTCGCGACGCGGAAGCCAGGAGCCTAGAATCGGGACGCGGCCGGCTCTCCGACCTTGAGGACATAAGGCGGCGCTTCAAGCAGGCGCGATTCGACTCTCCGTATTCGGAATTTCCAGGAGAGGACCTGATCGGCGCGCTTATCGTCGAGTTCCTGCGCGGTTCGCTCGCCCGCGACGACTTCTGGCGGCGCATCGAACGCGGCCATCGCGCCCGCAGGCGCCACTGGGACGACGATTTCGGCGGGGATTCCTGGCGCGACGGCTTGAGGCTCCCGCGCCGGCATGGCGAGGGGAGCGGCTGGCCCTTGCCCGGCCCGATGTCGCCCGGACCGACCTTGCCCGGCCCGAGCTTTCCGAGCCGCACCGTCCGCGTCCCGCGCATTCCCTCCGGCGGAGGCTTCCGGACCGGCGGCGGTTTCCGCGGCGGCGGCGGATTCAAGACCGGCGGCGGCTTTTGAACCGCGCTCCTCCCCGCGCGAGCGGCAGGGGGAATCTGGGGAAGCGGGCCCCCGACGGCCTATTCGAACAGCTTCACCTGGGCGCGCAACGAGACGCGCATGTCGGGCGCTTCGTCAGTCGCGCCGAACGAGGTGTTGAGGCTGATGCGGATATCGTCGGTGACCGCATAGGAGCCGCCGACCAGATAGGAGCCGACGGTGACGGGCTGCTGGCGCACCACGGTGACCACTGGGTTGCCGTTCTGGTCGGGCGATTCGACCATCTGCTCGGTGCGGAAGAAGCTCGAGTGATCGTAGCCGAAGCTGATCGAGAGTCTGTCGTTGACGGCAAGACCGAGCCCCAGGCTGGCGCGGATGGCGTCGCCCGGATTGAATTCGCGAATGATCGTTGTCGCTCCGATCGGCTCGTCCGGAGTGTCCTTGAGGTTCATCTGGTAGCCGAGATTGGCGAAGATGACCGCCGGATCGCTCGGCAGGATGAACGTGACCGAAGGCTCGATCGTCCAGAACCCTGAACCGGTCGAGAGCTCCGTCTCGATGCCCTTGGCGTCGCGGCCGACGTCGAACGGCCCTTCGCCGGTCGGCGCCTTGCCGCGCAGATTAAGCACCGTGTACGGAAAGCCTCTCCCGCTCGTCAGCTGGTAATGCAGACCGAGTTCAGCGTCGCCGATCCCCCCGCCGTTGAGTTCGCGGAATACGGTGGTGCCGTCGTCGATGGCGACGCCCGAGATGCGGTCGTTGCGATTGACATAGGAGAAGCGCCCATCGATCTCGAGGCGGTCGGTGATGCCGTAGCGGAAGCCGAGGCTTTCGGTTCGCGCCCGGCGGTCGGAATCCGTCGCCTCGATGGCGCCGATCAGGATCGCGTCGATGATCTCGACGCCCTGGAAAAAGAAGCGGTTGTCGGAGGTGACCGTGTAGTCGAACGAGGGTTCGACGTACAGGGTGCCGCCGGGCGTAAGGATGCCGCCGACATCGGGGAGGATCGCCACTTGCGGCCGGTCGTCCTCGTCCTCGGGCCGCACGCCGACCTCGGTCGGCATGCCTTCCTTGTCGCCAGCCTGGCGCTCCTGCTCGACGATCCGTTCGGTGACGTCCGGGCGCTCGCCGGGCGAGACCGCCGTCTCGGCGGCCGCCATCTTGGTTTCCGGTTTGGCCTCCGGCTCCTTCACGATTTTGTTGGAAGGCTGCGGCTCGACCGCCGCGACCGCCGGCGCGGCCGCGCCAGGGACAATCAGCTTCTGCCCGATTTCGATCCGCTCCGGCCGGGAGATGTTGTTGGCGGCGGCAAGCGCCTTGGCTGTGGTCCCGTATTTCGCGGCGATCTCGCCCAATGTATCGCCGCGCTTTATGACATATCCGTCGGTCCCATTGACCGCGAAGATCGCCGCGCCCTGCTCCTTCAGCGCCAGCTGCGTTGCGCCGAGCGCGCGCTCCAGTTCCGAGATCTTCTGCTGCTGGCTTTCGAGCGCCTTCGTCTGCCGGGCGAGCGCCTGTTCGGCTTCATCAAGGCGCAAGGTCTGCAGCGCGATGATGTCGCGGAGATAGACGAGCTCCTCCTCGATCGATGGTTTAGGCGCGGCCTTCACGCCGGCCGGGTCGCCGGTCGCCTGATCATTGGCGAGAGCCGGAGGCGCGCCTGCGGCGATGGCGACGGCCGCTGAACAAGCAAGCAGCGTTGATTTCATTCCTGACCCCTCAAAATGCGCGATGGTTAATCGTCAAGCAGCGCGCGAAGCTTCGCGCAGGCGTTTTCATACTCCGTCGCGAGATTCGCGCCATCGAGTTCTTTCATCAATGCATGGACGGCGCCGCGTGAGCGGCCGACAGTTTCGGCGGCCTTGGTGACATTTCCCTCAGCGGCGCGAAGCGCTTTCAGCATGAGCACGCGGCCGACCAGCTCTTTCGCCTCGGTCACTCCGTAGGCAGCGCCGTTTTCGTTGACGCGGGCGGGCGGCATCCCGAGATGCTCCGGAAGGATCTTGCCGCCATTGGTGTGCACGAGCGCCCGATAAAGCAGGTTGCGGAGTTCGCGGATATTGCCGGGGAAGCGATGGGCCCTGAGCCGATCGGCGGCGGCTGGAGCGATCTTCGCTTTCCGGAAGCGCGGATCGGGATGGGCGACGATCATCTGTTCGGCGATCTCGATCACGTCGTCGCCGCGCTCGCGCAAGGGCGGCGTGTGGATGGTCAGGACGTTAATTCGATAGAAAAGATCGCTGCGGAACGCGCCGGCGGCGACGCAGCGCGACAGGTCGACGTTGGTGGCGGCGATCAGGCGAAAATCAACTCTGACGCCGGAGCGCGATCCGATCCGCGTCACCATGCCGTCGTCGAGCACGCGCAGAAGCTGCGCCTGAATCGAAAGCGGCATTTCTCCGATTTCATCCAGAAACAGAGCGCCGCCCTCAGCCGCCGCGAACGCGCCGTCGCGTTCGGCGACGGCGCCCGTAAATGCGCCTTTGGAATGACCGAACAGCTCCGCCGTCGCCAGAGTCTCGGGAATGGCGCCGGCGTTCAGCGCATAGAACGGCGCGGCGCGGCGCGGCGAGAGACGATGGAGTTCGCGAGCGACCAACTCCTTGCCGGCTCCCGTTTCTCCGGCGATGAGGACCGGCACGTCGGATTCCGCGTACAGGCGAACGGCCTGGCGAAGATCTTTGGCCTGTTGGCTCGATCCGACGATAACGTCTTCAATGTTGAAATCGCCGGCCGATGGCCTGCGGCGCGCCGGCGCAACGTTCGCAGGCTTCACAGCCGCAGGCCGGAGCCGCGGCCCGCGCCACGCGATATCAGCTCTGATGATCCTGTCCGACTCGAATTCCGCTTCGGATGGAAAGGCGGCGGGATCGCCGGAAAGGCGATCAAGCCCGTTGTCGTCGTGTTCCACGTGCTCCCCCCTGAGCATTTGGAGATTTCAGGAAAAACAGCGCGGCCGCAAATCCGGGACCGTGAACGGCGGCGCTCTGCGCGTTGGGCGGCGATCTCTCACCCAAGACCGCCCTTGCGCCAGTCCGATGAATCGCTCCTCCCGAACCCCAAAAACCAAACTATTACGCAATCGCAAGGTAACGGAGACGGCGGCCAAATCAACCCTCTTGGGGAAATTAGTTGCGGGAGCAGCCAAGGTTAAATGGGATTCCCGTCGGAGGCGAATGGCGGGTTTCCCGCAATCCTCGAGTTCCATGCTAGTGCGGCTCGAGTTCGATGAATTCCGGCTTGCGGCAGCTCTCTTCATTGTCCGCTCCGGCGAGCGCGCAGTCGAGAAAGTCCTTGAGGGATGTCTCAACCGAGTGCGCAAAGCGCCCGAGCGGCGAGCGCGGAATGTCTTCCCCATCGCGAACCAGCGTCGCCTGCGCGACGCCTTCCGGCGGCGCCCAGTCAATCTGGCCGGCGAAGAACGACGCGCTGGTCGGATCGCAGTCGGCGCTGCGCCGGAAGACCACGTGAAACTCGTCGGTCCGCGGGCCTTCGGCAGCGAGCCGAAGCTCGAAAGAGGCGCGCGCCCGCTGCACCTCGAGCCGGGTCTCGCCTTTTCGCCGCCAATACGACTCGAGACGGCAGGCTCCCGAGCGGGCGCGCAACGAATAGTCGTAGGCGAATAGGACGACGTCGCGAGACCGGTCGACCTCGAACCAGGTCTCGGCGTACTGGCCGCGCTCGCGGACCAGAAAGGATGGCGAAGCGGCGCTCCCCGGCGCATCCGGCGCGCGGACGCGCCAGGCATCGACAGCCGCGCCGAAGCTCAGCTGCTGCATGGTTTTGTTGAAAGGCGTCGGCGCGGCGAAATTGATGGACGAAACCAATGGCGCCGGGTCGAGGTCAGGTTTTGCGTATTCCATGTAGAACGACCACGGAAGAACATCGCTCGCCCGCGCCCAATGCATGAGCGTCTTCGCCCATGCCGGAAGAAAAATCTCGTCGAGGCGGCGGGCCTCGCGGCCGGGCGTTATGAGGTCGTGCAAGATGTCCGCCCGTTGTGCGGCGCCGTCGGCGTTTGAGCTCACCGATTCGATGCCGTGCGTGTGCACGCCGACGACTTCGCCGTCGGCGTCGATGACCGGGGAGCCGCTTGATCCCCCGGCCGTCGCAAGCCGATGAATGATGAGATTGGCGACCACCGGGTCGGGCGCCTCGGCCGCTGCGTCCAAAGGCGGCATGACCGCCGACACGACGCCGCGATCGATCCGCGAAATGGCCGCGTCGGCCGAAAACCCATCGTCGAGCGTGTCATAGGGGTAACCGATGATGGCGATCGCCGCGCCGGCCGAAAGCTTCACAAGCTTTTCTTCCGATGCGATCGGCAGATCGGGGCCGAGGCGGTTTTCCCCGGTTTCGGGGTCGATCGGATCGACCGTAATCAGGCCTGCGTCGAATGCGAGATCCCTGACCGGCGCGGCCTGGGGCGCGTAGATCGAAGTGTGTTTTCGGATCGGCTGATAGGATTCGACGAGCGCGCGGAAGGCGCCGAAGCCCTTGTGGACGTGCCGGTCCTTCACCGCGATCGGCGCTCGCGCGAAGCGATTGAGAATATGGATCTCCGCCTTCGGATCATCGACCGGAAGCGAGTCCGCCGTGTGGCCGGCCGTGGCGAGAATTCCCTTGTCGCGGTCGATGACGAAGGCCGTCCCGCGCGGGCGGCCGTTGACGACGATGAGATAAACCGACGCGTTCGCTGCGGCGAGCGTGTCCGGAGCGATGACAGCTTCGAGCGCGGCGTGCGCCTCGTTGCGGGCCGCGTCGACGTCCGCCTCGAGCGCCGCAAGGCCAGCTTTGGTCTCCCTGTGATCGCGCCGGCGCGAGATTTCGCTGAAAGCGACCGCGCCCCCGAGCGCAACAAGCGCCAGGACTGTCAAAACCCGCGAAATGGCGACCCCCGAAAACACGGGCTCCTGCCCAACGCAACTGCCGGCATGGAGACTAGCACCCCGGCGCTAACTCTTCAAAAACGGCCTCCGCCGCGATCAGCGGGCAAGGTCCGGGCCCTGTTTCGCTCCCGAGCGGGCCGCCCTGCCGCGATCCCGGCGATCGGGTCGGCGGGTGGGCGATCCGATGGTCATCCGGGCGCAAGCTTTTGCATGCAGCGCCGCTACCCGCCGCCTGGTTTTTCTGGAAACAACCCCGGCATCCAGCGCGAGGCGAGCGCCGCCGGGAAGGCGAGACGCAAGGGAGCGCGCGTCGTTTTCGATGTGAGCACGCCGCGTTCAAGCAGGGCAGCGGTGACGCGGCGCGCGTTGCGTTCGCTGGCGCCCAGCAAAGGTGCAACGTCGCCGCGTTGCAGCTCTCCGCGATAGAGGACAGCCTCCAGCACCGCGCCGGACTTTTGCGGCAGGGCGTCGGCGCGCATTTCTTCCTCCGCCCAGATCATGATGCGACCCTGCAGGCGCGCAGGCTGCATCAGTCCTTCCATGAACTTCACCTGGTCGATGCAGCTTTCGAGGAAGAATGTGACGAACGCCGCCAGCGCTTCCTCACTCAAATTTCCCCGGCCATCGAGATCGTTCCGGCGGGTCAGATCGCATTCCGCAAGATGCTGTTTGTAGGCGGTTTCATTGCGGGCAAGCCCGCGCGCGATTGACCACAGACCCCCTGTATCGAGCATGTCGAGCAGCATCGCATAAGACATCAGCCGCGCGACGCGGCCATTGCCGTCGAGAAACGGGTGCAACCAGAGCAAGCGGTGATGAGCGCAGGCCGACGCTATGATCGTATCGATCTTGCCGAGCCCGGCGTAACCCTCTTCGAAGCGCTGCATGAAGCGCGGCGCCGCCCCTGCGCTCACCGGGACATGCCGCCCGACCCTCACGTCGCGCCGGCGTAACTCTCCCGGCGTAACTTTGACGCGTTTTTTGGTGTCGGGGTTTTCGACCCATAGCATGTCTTCGGGGAGCAATTCGCAAAACCGGCGATGGATTTCGAGGATGCTCGCGCGGGAGGTCGCTTTGCCGGCCACGCCCTTCTCATCGATCCACTTCTGGACGCTTATGTGGGCCTTGGCTTCGAGTTGAAGATCGCGCTTCTTCGGATTTTTGCTGTAATCGTCGTTGAGCGCCCGTTCGATATCGACAGGATGCGTGTCGTGGCCCTCGATGAGATTGCTGTAATAGCAATTCATCGAGCGCACGAGATCGCAAAGCCCCGTTGCAATTCCCTCAGGCATGCTTTTGCGAAGCCCGGTCGAGCTGGCGGCAAGTTCAAGGGCGTGATCGGCAAGGAGGCCGCGCTGGCGCGCGCTCTCGCGCACCAAGAGCGGCTCCATCATGCTCACCGCCTCGCCGCGATCAATGGCCGCGATATTTGGGGCCGCCAATTTGGCCGCTTTTTTGGCCGCTTTTTTGGCCGGCTGATCGTTCTCCATATAGAAATAATATCATAAAGTTAGATAGATATCGCAATTGATTTTGGCCGCCATTTTGGCCCGGTTACAGGCCGTCTCCCGGGAAGGGCCAAGGGCTTCAGACCCTTCGCGCAAGGCAGAGGTCAGGTCAATCGCCAAGCCTAGTGACCTTCGTCACAGCCCGCCTTCTACAGCCGCGCCAAGGTGGGCCCGTTGCGCAGGTCGGCGGGCAAGGCTCGTAGCGTCGCCCGGACATCCAATCAATTCGGGAGATTCACATGAATCGCTTTGCGACCCAGATTTATCTATGCGCGAGCGCCGCGGCGCTCGCCCCACTCTGCGCCGTAGCGCAGCCGCTTGAGTCGATCGACCTCGATGACAGCTGCAGCTATTTCAGCGAGCGCCTGCCGGCGAACGTGACGTCATTCAATTCCAACAAGGAGGCCGAGAGCACAATCGACCGGATTATCGAAGCGTCGGGACTATCGAAGAATTTCCAGATCCGGGCCGCGGGCGTGCCCAATGCGGCCGCTGTCATTCAGAATTCGGTCCGCTATGTCCTCTACAATCCGGCCTTCATTCAGAGCGTGCGCGCATCGACAAATAACGACTGGGCTCCAACCAGCATCATGGCGCATGAGATCGGACACCATCTTAACGGCCACACACTTGACAACGGAGGAAGCCGCCCCCGCCTCGAACTTGAGGCCGACTATTTCTCCGGATTCATTCTGGAGCGCATGGGCGCATCTCACGATGACTCGCGTGTGGCGATGGAAATGCTGGGATCCGATGTCGAGACACCCTCGCACCCCGCAAAAGTCGACCGTCTCGTTGCGATTTCGAGCGGCTGGGAAAAGGCCTGCGACGGCGACGGCAAATGTCGAGGCACGGCCCCGCAGAAGGCGCCCAAGAAAAAGGTGGTTGAAGACGGCCCCGACAGCTGCGAATATTCCGGAGACGGAGAATGCGATGAGCCGGACCTTTGCCGGAAGGGAAGCGACACGACGGACTGCCGCATCACAACACGCCGGCGCGACCAGGATCCGGTTTCGTATCCGCCGACCCAACCGCGCGGCGCGGTCGCACAGTTCTGCGTCACGCCCGCAGGCTCCTGCACCATGGCCGTTCCGATTCCGGTCGGCTCGATCTGCACGTGCTACACGCCGGTCGGCGCATTTCAGGGCGTGGCGCGCTGAACCAGCGCCGGAAGGACCGAGCGTCGACTGCGTACATCCGTTTTCATCGTCGCGCATAAGAATGGCGAACGCGGTATTGGTCTGCCCTGATCGCTGTCGCCGTCCACAGGGACCGCGAAGGCATTTCGGCCCGCACGGCGTCGCGGGAAGAAGGGAAGCGTATTATGAAGAAGTACAAAAGGCCGCTAACGACTGAGGAGTTGCAGAATTTCTGCCACGAGGACATCGATTTCAGCGATATCGCTGAGACTACGCGCGCGTTTTGGAAAGACGCGAAGGTGATTTTCCCGGAAAAAAAGGAGCACCTGAGCGTCCGCATCGACGCTGACGTGGTCGATTTCTTCAAGGAGATGGGCAAGGTTATCAGACGCGCATGAACGCGGTCTTGCGCGCCTACATGCAGGCGCAACAGGACGCGCGGGCCAAGAAATCGCGATTGACTTAATCCCGCCCAAATTTCTTCGAGGTCGGGAAGCCCTTGGGCGCGATGCGCCCCGATTGGGCGCGCTTGCCGAGATAATCCTTCCAGCCATCGACGGTCTGCACCCGCCCTGAGCGATCGGTCCAGGTGAGGCCCTCGGCTTTCGAGAAGCATTTGGCGTCGGACAATCCGTCGTCATGGTATTTCTGCAGCGCGACGCCCTTGCCGCGCGACATCTCGGGGAGCTCGGCGGCGGTGAAGACGAGGAGCTTCTTGTTGTCGCCGACCGATGCGATCATGTCGCCCGCGCACACCCGGCACACCGCCGCCTCAGCGCCTGGAACGAGATTCAAAACCTGCTTTCCCTTGCGCGTGGTGGCGACGCAGTCGTCTTCCTTGACGAAAAATCCGTGCCCGGATGAGGATGCGACGAGGAGCCGTCGTTCGCCGGCGTAAAGGAACGCCGCCGCGACAGACTGGTCGTTGGCGAGGTCGATCATGAGCCGGATCGGCTCGCCATGGCCGCGGCCGCCGGGGAGCGATGAAACCTCCAATGTGTGGAATTTGCCGTCGGTGGCGAAGAGCATAATGCGATCGGTCGTCATCGCCTTGATGACGAAGCCTTCCGCGTCTCCTTCCTTGTAGTTGATCGACCCGGCGTCCTCGACATGGCCTTTCATCGAGCGGATCCAGCCCTTTTCCGAGAGGATCACCGTGACCGGCTCCTTCTCGATAAAAGCCGATAGGTCGATCTCCTCTTCGACGGGCGCGTCAGCAAAACTCGTGCGCCGGCGCCCGAGAGGCGTCTTCGGATCAATGGCCTTCTGCGCCTCCTTCAATTCCTCGGCGATGCGGTCCCATTGCGCGTCTCCGGATTTCAGGAGCGCCTTTAAGGCCTTTTCCTCTTTCCGAAGAGCAGCGTGTTCGGCCTTGATCTCCATCTCTTCGAGCTTGCGCAGATTTCTGAGGCGCATGTTGAGGATGGCTTCCGCCTGATTGTCGGAGAGCTTGAACTTTCTGATCAGCTTCTCTTTCGGCTCGTCTTCGTAGCGGATGATGCGGATCACCTCGTCGAGATTGAGATAGGCGATGAGGAGACCGTCGAGGATTTCGAGCCGCTCGGCGATCTTTTCTAGGCGATGGCGCGAGCGGCGCTGCAGGACCTCCCGACGATGGTCGAGAAAAGCGCGCAAGACTTCGCGCAGGCCCAGCACGCGCGGCGCGCCGTCGGCGCCGAGGACATTCATGTTTAACGGAAACCGCGTCTCGAGCTCGGTCGACCGGAAGATCGCCTCCATCATCGTCGCAGCGTCCACATTCTGCGAACGCGGCGTCAGAACGAGACGGATGTCCTCTGCGCTCTCGTCATGCGCGTCCTCGAGCATGGGGAGCTTTTTCGCCGCCATCAGTTCGGCGATGCGCTCGACGATCTTCGCCTTCTGGACCTGGTAAGGGATCTCGGTGACGACGACCTGATACCGTCCGCGTCCCAAATCCTCGATCGCCCATTTAGCGCGCACACGAAATCCGCCGCGGCCGGTGGCGTAGGCCTCCTCCATGGCGCCGGCCGACTCGACGCACACGCCGCCGGTCGGAAAATCCGGACCCTTGATGAATTTAAGAAGGGTCGCCGTGTGCGCGTTCGGCGTCTTGATGAGATGGAGGCAGGCGTCGATGACTTCGGCGACGTTGTGCGGCGGGATCGAAGTCGCCATGCCGACCGCGATGCCCGAAGCGCCGTTGGCGAGAAGATTCGGGAACGCCCCCGGCAGGACGACCGGCTCTTCGGTTTCTCCGTCATAGGTCTTGCGGAAATCGACGGCGTCTTCGTCGATGCCTTCAAGGAGGAGCGCGGCCGCGCCCGTGAGCCGGCTCTCGGTGTACCGCATTGCGGCGGCGTTATCGCCGTCGATATTGCCGAAATTCCCCTGACCGTCGATCAATGGGACGCGTACGGAGAAATCCTGCACCAGACGCACCATGGCGTCATAGATCGCCTGGTCGCCGTGCGGATGGAAATTGCCCATCACCTCGCCGACGACCTTCGCCGATTTCCTGAAGCCGCCGCCCGGATTGAGCCGCATCTGGCGCATCGCGTAGAGGATGCGGCGGTGAACCGGTTTGAGCCCGTCGCGCACATCGGGGAGCGCCCGCGCCGTGATGGTCGAGAGCGCATAAGCGAGATAGCGCCGCGAGAGCGCTTCATCGAGCGGCTCGAGAAAAATGTCTTCCGACTTTGGCGGCTCAGGATTTCTGGTGCGGACCATGAGGCGAACAGCTGTTAAGGGCCGGCGCATACCCGCCGTCGCCGGCCGAAAGCAAGGAGCTGCCTCCCCGCGATTTCCCCATGGTTAAGCCGATCTTAACAGGCCGTTGCGAGAGTCCGGCCCGGATCGGGGACGGCGATGTTCTGGAAAGACGAGGCCCGACGAGAAGCCGCGGCCCAGCGCGAGATCGAGCGCTTCGAGGCCCTGGCGAAGGCCGACCCCGAACGCTATCGCCGGCTCGTGGTTCTGACGGCCGCCGCCGGCTACGCCGCGCCGTTCGTCTTTCTCGGGCTCCTCGCCGCGCTGGTCGCGATCCTCGGCTATGCGGCTTTCGTCAATCATGCCGGCGAAGCGCTGTTCGCCAAGCTCGCGCTGGCCGTCGCAGTCGTCGGTCTGATGATCTTGCGCTCGATGTTCATCAAATTCGATGCGCCGGAAGGGATTTTGATCGCCGCGGCTGACGCGCCGGATTTTTTTGCGACGATCGAGACGATACGCGCCAGGCTCGACGGGCCGCAGGTCGACGAAGTCTATGTCGACGGCGAACTCAACGCTTACATCCAGCAAATTCCTCGCTTCGGGTTTTTCGGCGGCTCGATCAACAGGCTTGTTGTCGGCCTGCCGTTGATGCGGGCGCTGACGAAGCCGCAGCTCGCGGCAGTGCTCGCGCATGAATACGGCCATCTCGCTGGCGCGCACGGCAAGACCGGAACCTCGCTCTATCGCACGCGCGCCCTGTGGGCGCGCCTGTTCGCCCAGCTCGAGGCCCATCACAATCTTCTCAATTTGCCCCTCTATTATTTCATCCGCTGGTTCGCTCCCTATTTCGACCGCCTGAGCTTTCCCCTCGGCCGCTCCGACGAATTCGCGGCCGACAGGCGCGCAGCGGAGATCGCCGGGGCGCAGGCGATCGGGGATTCGCTCGTGCGCATCAGCCTTGCCGCCCGTCATCTCGGAGAAAAATTCTGGCCGGCGGTGCGCCGGCGCGCGATCGCGTCGCCGGCGCCCGACATCGACCCGCAGGCGGCGATCGCCCGCGCCATGTCTGCGATGTGCGGCTGGCCGGAGAACGGCAAATGGACGCGTGCCGCCTTGGCCGAAGCGACCGGCTTCGCCGACACGCATCCTGCCCTCAAGGACCGGCTCGCCGCCGTAGGCGTAGAACCCCGCCCGCCCTGCTCCGGGCCGGCGGCGGCCGCCGAACTGCTCGGCGATTTCGCCGCAAAGGCGGAGGCGGAGCTGGACCGCAAATGGCGCGAACTTGCGGAGCGCGATTGGGCGCAGGCGCACGCAGCGGCCCGCGAGAAATCGCGGACCCTAAGGGATCTCGACGACAAGGCCGCGCGAGCGCCCCTTGACCGCGACGCCGCGCTCATCCGTGGACGGATCGCCGGCGAGCTGATGACGGCCAAGGAAGCCGCGCGGCGCTTTCTCGAAGCGGTCAAATGGCGGCCCGATCACGCGGAAGCCTGGCTTCACGCCGGCTGCGCGCTCGTCGCGCTCGGCGACAGGCGCGGTCTCAAATTCCTCAACCGCGCCGCCGCCGCCGAGGCGCGCTTCCGATACGCCGCGGCGTTCCACGCCTTTCAGACGCATGCCGAAGCCGGCGACGGGAGTGCGACGGTCGGCGCCAGGAAGGCCCTCGATCAGGAGACCAAGCATCATGAGCGCGCCGCCGCCGAGGTCTCGACATTGACGAGTAAGGACGCGCTTGTTGCACACGGCCTCGACGACTTCACGCAGCATGCGATCAGCGCGCGCCTCGGCGCGCTTGAAGGGCTGAAGGGCGCGTGGCTGTTGCGAAAACACGCTCCGACTCTCGAGGGCTATTTCGCCTATCACCTCGTCATCGAACCGAAATCGCGCACCAAATTCGACTACAACGCCGCCGCCGCCGCGTTTCAGGATCTCGAACTCGACGCCGGCTCGCATTTGTGGTTTGCAGCGCCGCCGCAGAAAAAGCTGAAAAAGATCGCAGCGCGCGTCGTCGGCGCCCAGGTCTTCGGCGCCGCTTAGGGCGCAGCGTCGTGGACGCCGGCAACTCCGAGGACCGTGACCAACACCGTAGCGCTGGGCTCCTGAACGACATAGGGAACGACCGTCACCTTGTCGCCGACAACCACAGTGCATTCGTTCTGATTGGTGACGGTGCTGACATTTGTCTCCGTCCCGGTCGAATAGGCGTACACATGCACGCCCTTGGTCGTCGTGCAGACCTTTACTGCGCCTCTGACGCCGTGGCCGAAATAAACGGTCTTGAAATTATCTCCGCCGGCACGGAGCGTCGTGAACTTGAACTCCATGCCGCCAGCGCCGGGCGACTGTGCTTGCGCCATGCTGCACATAACGCAGGCGGCTGCGAAAAACGCGCTCGACCGTTTCATGGTCGCCTCCCCTTCTTGATCCCACGGCCTGCCTAACTCGCCAGGGCAGGCGCGGCAAGGGTTCGAAGGGGTCAGTTCGCTTCGCACAAGAGACTCAAGATGCGCCGTCGCGCCTCCGGAAGCTCTTTGCCGAATGGCTTGAGCACGCGCGTGTCGAGAAAGTACCCCATGGTCGTCAGCGCCGCGACGGCGTCGTCACGCGCAGCGTCTGCTGCGGGGTCGATCAGAAATTGCGGCAGCGCCAGCAATTTGTCCTTGTACGGTTCGCCGGCGGCGCGCGAGACCGCAGAGGCGGACTTCGGCGAGACGTAGACGAGGTCTTCGCGCGCGCCGGTCGCAGCGCATCGGTCGAGCGAAAGCCCGTAACCGAGTTCGGCGAGGAGGCCCAATTCCCAGCGCGCCATCAGCGCAGGCCACATATCGACGTCGCCGAGATTGGCGATCAGTACGCGCATCGCATCGAAGGCGCGGACATGCGGCTCGCGTTCGGGCAAAGCGACGCGCGCCAAGGCGCAGGCCGCCGTCAATCCGGCGAGCGACATCCGGTCGCTCATAAGCTCCGCGGCGTGCGCATGATCGAGTTCGAGCGTGAACCAGCCGAGGCTGTCGGCTCTTCCCTTCCACTCGCATTTGACCAAGTTTCCGGGCTGGAGCAGCGGACCTCTGCGCCGCCCCTGCCCGCCATGGACGAGCCCAAGCGCGCGGCCATGGGCGGCCGTGAACAGCTCCGCGATCGCATGGGTTTCGCCATGCGCCCGCGCGCCGAGAACGATCGCTTCATCGGTGAACATCAGTGATCAGTGATCAGATATCAGTGATCAGACGTCAAATTCGCCTGCTCCGGGCGGGCGCAACTTCGGCTCGACGCGCGCCGTCTGATCACTGATCACTGATACCTGATCGCTAGAAATACGCCATCCACCACGATTTCGAGCGGCTCTTCGCAGCCCCGAACCAGCGGCAGGGAAGATAGAGTGCGGCGACGACGGCGGTCCAGATGAGATACACGCCGGCGAGACCGACGCCGTAGGATTCCGGAAAGAACGCGAAGAAGGTCATGAGACTCTTCGCCTCGAAGCCCTGCGTCATCCCGAGCCCGACGGCGACGGCGTGGGCGAGATAGATGTGGAGGATGTAGAAGAAGAGCGGCACGCGGCCGAAGACGACAAAGAAATCGTGGAGCGGACCTTTCCAGCGCTCCGCGAGCGACAAGACAATCAGCGCCGGCCCCAATGTCATGAGGAGGAAGCTGAGCGAAGGCGGATATTTCGTCGTGTTGAAAAACGACATGATCGTGCGGCCGGCCGAACCGTGTTCGCTCCACGGCCCGGGATCGCCGTAGAGATTGAGCCCGCGCAGCGCGAAGAATGCCGCAGTCACGGCGACGCCCGATCGGAGCAGCAGCGAGCGGCGAGCCGTCGCATCGAGACGGTAGAGGTCGGCAAAGACATAGCCGAGCGCCATCACGCCGATCCACGGGATCAGCGGATAGGCGATGAAGAGGGTGGCGGGTCCGATCTGCGCCAGTCCGGACTGGTGCAAGAGCATCGCCACGATGTTCGCCGGATCGGTCTCGGGCGCATCAAAGCCGCCGAACGACGTCGGGGGGAAGATGTTGTGCCCGAAGACGAGAACGGCGCCGAACGCAGCGATGAGGGCGAGCGGCAGATGCACGAGGGCGGCGAGCACGACCATGCTGACGCCGATCGCCCAGATCACCTGCAGAAATCCGCCCGGCTGGAACTCGAACGTCCATCCAAGGGCGACGACCGTCAGTTCAAGGACGATCAGCCAAAGCCCGCGCGTCAGCAGAAACCATGAGAGCGCGCCCGCCGATTTTCCTTTATGCCTCTGAAAGCCGGCGGCGGTTCCAGCGAGGAACACGAAAACCGGCGCGCAGAAATGGGTGATCCAGCGGGTGAGATAGAGCGCCCAGTTGGTCTGCTCCGGGTCGAGCGGATCGAAGCGGACAATGCTCGTGTAATCGCGCACATGGTCGAGGGCCATGATGACGATGACCAGTCCGCGCAGGGAATCGACCGACTCGATGCGCGGCGATTTGGCTTCGGCGGCGGCGACGTCGGTCATTCTCTATTTATACAGGCGCCCCGCCCGCCGCCGCGAGCGGCCGATGCGGCCGGGTTTCGTCACGGTTGATGGTCGGCGCAGCAAACGCAGCAAACATTGTCATATCGAGACTGCGCCGGGCAGCTGCGCGGCTTTCGCGTCAAACGTCGCCGTCGACCGGCATCCAAGCTGGCGATTATGCGCGAGAATCAGGCAATCGGCGAAGCCGCAGGCGCTGTCCGACCAGATGAAGAGCGCTTCCTCGCATGCGCCTTCATCTTCGAACGTCAGTTCGCGCGCTTCGAGCGCCGCGCGAAGGAGGCGCAAGATCGCGTCTCGACCAAGCTTGTATCGGCTGCGAAGAACCCATTCCGTCTCGAGTAAGACCGGCAACGAGACCAGAACGAGCTCGCCCTGCCCGACGGCCTGCTCGACGAATCGCCGTGCACGCCGTGTTTGCTCCGCGTCGTCGGCGATCAGGAGCCTTACAAACACGTTGGTGTCCAGCCCAAGCACGAACTTGCGCCGCCTAGCGGTTCATCTGGCCGATCGACACGCGTCGCCCTCCCGGAGCATCGATCGAAATATTCCGAACGCTCCGGTTTTTGACGCGCATGATGATGGTGCCGTCGGCAAGCGCGGTGAAATGAATGCGATCGCCTGTCTTCAGCTTGGCCGCTGTCCGAATTTGCTTCGGGATCGTCGCCTGGCCTTTGCTGGTCAGTGTTGACATCGCCACGGAACTTCTCCATTCCTTACCTATAGCCGGAATGTAAGGCGGCGGGCGCCGTTCGTCCATAGCTCACACGCCAGGCGGCGGCTTTTCGCGCCTTCTGCAAGACCCCGGCTTTGCGCCTCGCTTCCAGCCGTGACGCCGTAGAGGTTTTCCTTTAAGATTGCGGCGCCGGCGAACGAGCCGACCCAGCCGATTGCGGCGGGGACAGCGCACGGGGTGAGGGGTGTCAGGTTTTAGCCAGCGCGTGAAGGCTGGTTTCGGACGGGTCGAGCGGCTCAGGGAAGGGCTCGCCGCGCGACTTGAGGCGAAGCCGCACTCGCGCGCCGACGCGCCGACGGCGCCTCCGCTTCACAAGGCGCCCGCGCTCAGATTCCGCTTCGAACTTGCCGGCCTCTTTTCCCCCGATAGAGCCCGGCGGGCCTATACAGAGGGGCTTGGCGATGCGGCGCCCGACCCGGCTAAGATTGTGCTTGGGGGCCGATCGGCTCAATCGACTCAATCCCCGAACGCCGCCCGGCCAACCTTCCTCGACGGCGAAGTCGAACTGAGCCCCAGCACCCATCTTGGCGAACGCCTTCGCCATAGTGCGCGCGAAATCGCCGAACGCCGGGACGGGCTTGCCGCCTTTGCGCGCCACCTCGCGCATACGATCGGCCGCCGCTGCGACGGCGCCGTCGCCTATTGGGCATGGCTGGCGCGCTTCGCGATCGGCCTCATCTGGGGACTGATCGCCGTCCAGCTCGTATGGGCCGCCTTCATCGATGGGCCAGCTTTCATCTTCGGCGTCGGCCGCGTCGCCGAAGGCGACATCCGCAGCCTCGCAATGCTGTTCGGGGTGTGCGCGGCGGCGGCGACCATCGTGCCGTTTCTCGCCGGTGCGGGCCTCAAGATTGCGGGCATCGCCGATGACGGCCAGGTGCGGCGCAGCGCCGGCGATTTCGGCGCGGAAGCGGCGGGGCTGGCAAAGAGCTTCGACAAGGCGCTCGATCGCATGCGCGAGGATATGGAGCACCGCCGCGATCCGGTCGAGGCCGTCGCCGATCTTTCGCAGGCGCATCTGACCGCACTCGAAGCGGCGGTCTTTTACCGCGATATCTCTTTCCTGACCGAAGAGACCGACGCGGCGCAGCGATTCCACGGCTATGTCCACGCCCATACGGCGCGCCCGCAATCGCGCGCTTTGCTTGCGTTTCTGTTGGGCGTCGTCGTCGGCGCCCTCCTGGTGATTCTTGCGCTGGCGCGGCCGGTCGCTGTCGACCTGCCGGCGACATTGCTTTCATCCTATCCGGCGGCCGAGTTGTGGCTGGGCCTCGGGCTGTTGGGCTACGCCTTCGCCGGCGTGATCGCTGAAGCCTTCCGCAATCTGATCATCGCTCCGGCTTCGGCGAGCGCGTGCGACGTCGCACTCGACTCCGCGCGCTCCGGCTTTGTCGCCAACAACGCGCCCCGCGTCGAAGACGTGATTCGCCGGATCGAAAATGCGCTCGAACTCTACAAGGCTCGCGTCGCACAATCCCGCAGCGCTGCGCAACACGCCGACGAGACCCCGGAATGGCGCAAGGGTCCCGAGGCCCCCCGATTCGTCGAGGCCGGCTTTCAGGCCGCGCCGAAGCCCTTCCTCGCGGTTGGCGAAGGCCCCGCGAAGGGAAAAATTCGCGTCCGGAAGTCGGGCCCGAAACGAGGCGGAGCGGGGCTCGAATAGGCGCCAAACGTTAAGGCAGCAAGCGCATTCATTGCGCCCGCTTTACGCCGCCTTAACGAAAAAAGTCTGACCTGTTGGTAACTTCATATTGACGTCGACGGCCGTCTCCGACACTATATGTTGTGTCGACGGCGCTTCCGAGGGGCGCCGCCGGATGGCCCGGCAAAAGCCCCGGCGACCGCTCCGGAAAAGCCCCGAGAAAGCGCCGTCGGTGCGATCCGAAACGAGACGCGAGAGACGCCGCGGCCGGGAGGCCTTTCGGGGCGACGAGACCGCGCGCGGTTGTAAACGGTAAGCGACGGGAGAGGGATATGCCATTGTCGGGCGACGCCGCCGAACGAGTTGAAGTCGCTACGGAACCGCTCCCGAGCGTCCCGCGACGTCCCGCGCTCCGCATCGTCCGCGACATCGAACTCGACCACTCCCGCGATTCGCTTCTGACCCCCTTCGGCAGGACGACGCTTGAAGACCGCTATCTCCTCCCCGGCGAGTCGTTCCAGGACATGTTCGCGCGCGTCGCCAAGACCTATGGCGACGACGCCGATCACGCCCAGCGCATCTACAATTACATCTCGAAACTCTGGTTCATGCCGGCGACGCCGATTCTCTCCAATGGCGGCGCCGATCGCGGGCTTCCCATTTCCTGCTTCCTGAACGCCGTCGGCGATTCGCTCGAAGACATCGTCGGCACCTGGAACGAGAACGTGTCGCTCGCGTCGAATGGCGGCGGCATCGGCACCTATTGGGGCGGCGTGCGCTCGATCGGCGAGAAGGTGAAGCACGCCGGGCAGACCTCCGGCATCATCCCCTTCATCCGCGTGATGGATTCCTTGACGCTGGCGATTTCGCAAGGCTCGCTGCGGCGGGGAAGCGCCGCAGTCTATCTCGACGTGCACCATCCCGAGATCGAGGAGTTTCTCGAAATCCGAAAGCCATCGGGCGATTTCAACCGCAAGTCCCTAAATCTCCATCATGGCCTCAACATCACCGACGAGTTCATGAACGCGGTGATCGCGGACGGCGAGTTCTCCTTGCGCTCGCCCAAGACCGGCGAGACGATCCGCACGATCAATGCGCGCAAACTCTGGCAGAAGATTCTCGAAATCCGCCTGCAGACCGGCGAGCCCTATCTCGTCTTCTCCGACACCGTGAACCGCCAGATGGCGGCGCATCAACGGAAGCTCGGCCTCAAGGTCTCAACCTCCAATCTCTGCTCCGAGATCATGCTGCATACCGGCAAGGATCATCTGGGCGCGGAGCGCACCGCGGTCTGCTGCCTTTCCTCGATCAACGCCGAAAAATGGTTCGAGTGGAAGGACGATCCCAATTTCATCGAGGACGTGATGCGCTTCCTCGACAATGTGCTCGAAGATTTTATCGCGCGGGCGCCAGCCTCGATGGCGAAAGCCGTCTATTCGGCGAAGCGCGAGCGCTCGGTCGGGCTCGGCCTCATGGGCTTTCACTCGTTTTTGCAGCAGCTTGGTGTGCCGTTCGAAGGCCCCATGGCCAAGGCCTGGAACATCAAGCTCTTCAAGCATATCCGCATGGGCGCCGACGCCGCCTCCGTGAAGCTCGCGGAAGAGCGCGGCCCCTGCCCCGACGCGGCGGATATGGGCATGAAGCAGCGCTTCTCGCATAAGCTCGCGATCGCCCCGACGGCTTCGATCTCGATCATCTGCGGCGGCTGTTCCCCATGCATCGAGCCGATCCCGGCCAATGTCTACACGCACAAGACGCTCTCCGGCTCGTTCACGGTCAAGAACGACGCCCTGCAGAAGCTCCTGGCGTCCAAAGGTCATGATACGGACGATATCTGGGTCTCGATCCTTGAGCACGAGGGTTCGGTTGCTCATCTCGATATATTGAGCGAGGACGAGAAGACCGTCTTCCGCACCGCCTTCGAAATCGACCAGCGCTGGGTGATTGAACTCGCCGCCGACCGCGCGCCCTATATCTGCCAGGGCCAGTCGGTGAACTTGTTCCTCGCCGGCGATTCCGACAAATGGGACCTCCACATGTTGCACTGGACGGCCTGGGAGAAGGGCGTCAAGTCGCTCTACTACTGCCGGTCGAAATCCGTGCAGCGCGCCGGCTTCGCCAACGGCGCGAAGGGCGACGGGGGCGCGGCGACCGCTCCGATCGACGCCGAAATCCAGTTCAACCTCGACTCCGCCGCAGCGGCGCGCACGGATTACGAGGAATGCATCGCCTGTCAGTGACCTACCGAACCAGTTTTCCACCTTTCATCAATACGTCGCTGGCGATCTTAACGCCCGTTTCGTTCGGGCCCGCGTGAAGTAGGTAGTAAAGGTGCCCGCCTTGGCGGTTGGTTATGAGCCGCGGCATAGTTGCATGGCCAAAAGCTTGCCTAAGCCGGTCCCGATACCATTTTGCTAATCGATTTCCCGAGTCAGAAACTTTCGTCCGAACGGTACCGCCGAATAGATCGCTGGATTCTGCATACAATAGGGCCTCCCAGTCGGGCGCGCCGAAGTATTCCGTCAACCTTTTGCGTTGCTGGGCGGAGAATTGGCTGCTTTTCGGCAGCAATCGCTGGATGGCCATCCCAACTGGAAAATTGACAATTACTTCAAGCGCAGCGGTTCGCGCCAACATTTCGATCGTTGACCAAGGCACCTGAAGGCCGAAGGGATCCAGCAAAACAACGCCACGATTTCGTGTCCAATTAATTCTCGACGAAAGTAGCCGGTCCTTTAGCGCGTCGTTCGCGTCACCAGCCACAATTTCGATCCGTTCTCGGAGAGGTGAGTTGGCGGCAATAGCGCGAAGCTTGTCGAGGCGCTTTGGATTCTTCTCAATAAAGATGTACTTCTTGAAAGAGTGCCTAACGCCGAGCGCAACAAGCGGCGATCCGTCGATAAACTCAATCTCAGCCGGGTCTTCTCTTCGAAACGCTGCGATCTGAGATAGAAGAGGCTCGTTATCGGCTTCCTTCTCTGATCGGAGGGCAGATCGTCCTTCGCCCGCGAAGGCATCGACGTAATAGTAATCTTGAAATCCATATTTCCTAAGGATCGTGGTGTATGCGGACAAGTAGCGCCCGAGAACGTCCAACTTCTCGCGCGCCCATTCACCGACTGTCCCATCGGTCTTGTAGCTTGTCATGCTAGGCGGAGAGGCGCTGCGATGGGTAGCCGTTCCATTCTTCGCCGTCCAGCTTTCGCCCGCCGGATTTCGGGCGTGCTCCACCCCATTGCTTGAAGAAAAACGGCACGCCTGCTGAGCGACACCGGTCCCGGACTTCACGCGCCCACTCAAGTTGCATCGGCCGATAACCGGGCCCGCTTTCGCCGCCGACAATCACCCAATGGATGCCGACCAGATTCAATTTGCCGATTGGTCCAATCAGCGGCTCGATCGAGAGGAACCGCACGGACGCGTTTGCGTCCTGCAAGTGCTTGATACGAGATTTTTTGGTCCCATCCTCGACGGATGTTCCGAGCCATATGTGCGCCGGCACCGGCTCGGTCTGATATCTCTCGTTCACATAATTCCGCAGCAGCGAGCTGCGCTTGGTAAGCACTTGAAACGTATGCCAGCGAGCGTGCTCCATGGTGTCAAAGACGCGATCGATAAACTCAGTCGGCACCTGCTTGTGGAACAGATCGCTCATTGAATTGACGAAAATCATTCTCGGCTGGCGCCACTGAAGCGGATGATCCAGCCTCTCCGGGCGAAGCGTCAGGTCGAACCCGTTTTCGTAAGGATGGCCCTGTGTTCCGCGCCATCGCTCCGCGAAACGCTCCGCGTAACAATGATCGCAGCCCGCACTGATTTTCGTGCAACCGGTCACTGGGTTCCACGTTGCATCCGTCCACTCAATGGCCGTTTTGCCCATCATGCACCAAAGAACAAATCATGAACTCAGCTATTTTGTCAAGTGAATCACACGTGGCCCGGTTACCCAAGCGGAATCGGGAATCAGCGGTGAATTAGGAGATTCTGGATCCCGGATTCGATACTGCGAATCCCCCGGAGTGACATGGGTGAGGAAGGCGGCAGCCGCGCTATCTAAAGTACTCTCCGCGATCGGAGCCGTCGTAACGGACACTAAGCGCGCATGCGCCTTTGCTGCGGCCGGCGACGGCGCATCTTCGCCCTTAGATTTGCGCGAACCCCGCCATCCGCGCGGCGCGACGGTCGAAGGTCATGGTGCGCGCGCACCCGGCCTCATGGTTGAGCGCGCCGATGAGGGCGTCTGCGAAAGCGCAGCCTTCCTTGAAGATTTGCAGCGCCTGGAAGACCGCGCGCTCTTTCTGCACCTCGATCACGTCGACTTGCAGCAGCGCTTCGAGCGCGCCAGCCAATTCGGCGCGCGGGAGCTCATAATAACGATCGAGCACCCACGCCGTTTCGGCGAGGGCGACGAGATTCACATATCCCGGATTGCGCGCCGTCAGGCGTTCGAAGAATGCGGTCGCCTTCGGCGACTGAACCGGATCATCCTGCGCGAGGTAGCGCACGAGGACGTTCGTATCGATGCCGATCATTTCCAGCTAACCGCTTGCAGATAACGCCGGGCCCCCGCCTCTCGCGCTTGCGCGAGGGGCCTGCCGCTCCGAGCGGTCACCGCGCCTTTACGCGTCGGCGCTTGCGCAAGGGCGCCGCTGCGCCGGCTGCGATGGCGCGATCCATCTCGGCGATCGTCGGCGCCCGGCCCTTGCCTTTCACGATGCCGCGCAAGCTTGTCACCGGCCGCTTTGGCAGCAGCACCACCGTCCCGTCGGGATGGACGAAGAACTTCACCCGATCTCCGGCTTTCAAGCGCAGATGGTCGCGAATGGCCTTCGGGATTGTCGCCTGGCCTTTGGACGTGACCGCCGATTCCATTTCGCTCTCCATTACTTATTTCGGAAAGTAATACCAGCGAATGGAGGGCGCATCAAGCGCGAGGCGCGCCGCCTCGCGCGGATCGGACCCGTGGAAGAAGCCCCCCTGCCCCCCCACTGCGTGGGGGGATTGCAGCGCGCCTGTGATCGGCGAATCTCCCGCCACGGACGGTCTAATTCCCCCCCATGAAATGGGGGGGTAGGGGGGCTTGCTTTATCCGCCAGCTTGACAGCTAGCAATATCAGATTATATTGCTGGCAATATGAAGACCACCATCGATATTCCCGACGCTCTCCTCGCCGAAGCGCAAGAGCTCGCGCGGCGCGAGGGAACCACCTTGAAAGCCCTCACCCGGGATGGGCTCAGAAAAGTCATTGCCGAGAAGAAGTCGCGCAAGGGAAAGTTCAAGCTGCGCAACGCTTCATTTCGCGGCGAAGGTCTGCAGGCGGAGTTTGAAGGCGCGAGTTGGGAGAAGCTTCGCGAAGCCATCTATGAAGGCCGCGGCGGTTGATCGCGGTCGATACGAACATTCTCGTCTATGCGCATCGCGCCGAGTCGCCATGGCATGGCGCGGCATGGGCGACTGTCGCGCGCCTCGCGGAGGCGCGACCAGCCTGGGCGATCGCGTGGCCGTGCCTGCACGAATTCCTTGCAGTTGTTACGAATCCGCGCGTGTTGAAGCCGCCAACTCCCTTTGGGAACGCTATCGACCAGATCGAGGCTTGGCGCGCTTCGCCGAGCCTCATGCTGATTTCAGAAACGGAAAATCACTGGGCCATGCTGAAGGATCTCACGACGGCCGCCCGCACCGCCGGTCCTGCGATCCACGACGCCCGCGTCGCGGCGATCTGCCTTGAACACGGGGTGAACGAGCTTTTCTCCGCCGACCGCGACTTCGCGCGCTATCCTGCGCTCAAAGTGCGCAATCCGCTGGTATGAAGACAGGGACCGGCTGCGAGACGACGCGATCGCTGCTTTGCGCGTGAGCCGCGCAAACTCATGAGAACGCGGGCTTCCCCTGCGCGGGGAACGGGCGGATAATCTCTTAGCGCGAATTGGGAGAGAACCATGCGACAGTTGCGATTCGCGGCGGGCGCGATTGCAGCGCTCGCCTGCGCCTGCTCGGGCGGCGCCGACGCGGACGCCGATGCGCCGTCAGACGCCAAGGCTGATGCCGCAACAGGCGGCGCCGCAATCGAGGCGCTTGCCGGTGTTCGCGCCGGCGATGATGCGGATGCAGACCTCGATACCGAAATTGAAGCCGACGCCGGCGCTCCAAGCGCCAAGTCCGGAATCGCGTTCAACGGCGCGGCGCTCGAGGGAGAAATGCTCGCGGGTTTTGTGGAATTCTACGGCGTCATTCCGGACGGCGCCTATTGGTACGATCCGGTCAGCGGACTCGTCGGCGTGGTCGGCGGGCCGTCGAGCGGACAGATTGTTCCCAATCTTCCGCTGGGCGCGCTTCCGCCGAACGCGTCAGGCGGCGGCGACGGGAGGCTGACCGCAGTCTTCATCAATGGCCGCGAAATTCACCCTTCCGAGCTGATGACGCTGACCGCCCTCTTCGGCGCGGTCAATCCCGGCCGCTACTGGCTGTGGCCCTCGCTTGTCGGCGGCTATGAAGGCGGCCCGCCGATGTTCGACCTCAAGGCCGCGGCGGCGCAAGCTGCAGGCGGCGGCGCCGGCTCTTACGGCGGAGGCGGCGCGGTCGACGCAACGGGACAGCCTGGCTACAACACCTCGACGGCCTTCGGCGATCTCATGAGCGATGGTCAGTGCTCGGGCTATTTCGATCCGTCGAGCGGGGCCAGCGTGATGACGGGCAATTGCTGAGCGGGAACATAGAGGGCGTATGCGCCGACGTGAATTGATCAGGGCGGCCGGCGCGGCGGCGCTTGGCGGAATCTTCCCCGCCGCCGTCGCGGCGAAGGCGGGCCTCGCCATGCCGTCGAAATCCTGCAAGGCGACGCCGCGCTCGGCGCGCGGGCCGTTCTTCACGACGAGCCCCTTGCGCTCGGACATCCGCGAAGGCCGCGAGGGTGTCCCGCTAAAACTCTCGGTCCGCGTGCTTAACGACTGGTCGTGCGAGCCGATCGCCGGCGTTCCGGTCGAGATCTGGCAGTGCGACGCAGCCGGGGTCTACTCCAACGTCGAGAACATCGACTTCGACTACAAATCGCTCAAGCCGGGCGGGGCGGGCCCCGACACGCGCGGGCAGATGTTCCTGCGCGGCCATCAGCTGACGGACGAACGCGGCGCGGTCGAATTCACAACCATCTTTCCCGGCTGGTATACGGGCCGCGTGCCGCACCTCCATCTGCACGCCGTCGCCGGCGGCGCGGAATGGACCGCGCACGATACGCAATTGTTCTTCGATCCGGCGATCGAACGCGCGGTCTATGCGACGGCGGCCTATGCCGCGCGCGGGCAAAGCCCCATGTCGGTCGAGCGCGACCTCGTCCTCCACGGCGACCGGAAGGCGCTGAAGGCGCTGACCCTCGCCCTCGACAGGGACGGCGACGGCTATCGCGGCCGCTTCGCCCTTGCGATGCAATCGCTCTAAGGGCGGGCTTCGCGTAGGGCGGATGGAGGCCGAAGGCCGATATCCGCGCCGAGACTTGCGGCGTTACGCGGATATCGCGCTTCGCGCTCCATCCGCCCTACAACGCTCCCGATGCCAGCGGAGGTGATCCTCGATGAAGGTCGAGATGAAATAATAGGAATGATCATAACCTGAATGGCGGCGGAGCGTGAGTTTCTGTCCGGCGCCGGCGCAGGCCTTGACCAGCAATTCCGGTTTCAGCTGCGTTTCGAGAAACTGATCGGCCGTACCCTGATCGACGAGTATATCCGGGAGGCGTGCACCGTCTTCGATGAGCGCGCAGGCGTCGTATTGGCGCCAAGATGAGCGGTCAGGTCCGAGATAGCGAGAAAAGGCCCTCTCGCCCCACGGCGCATTGATCGGCGAGGAGATCGGAGCGAATGCGGAGACCGAGCGGTAACGGCCGGGGTTTCGGAGCGCGACCGTCAGCGCGCCATGGCCGCCCATCGAATGGCCGCCGATGCCGACACGGGCAGGATCTATTGGCAATGTCGTCCCGACGACATCGAGAAGTTCGCGCTCGATGTAACTGCGCATCCGGTAATGGGTCGCCCAGGGCGGCTCGGTCGCGTCGACATAAAATCCGGCGCCGAGACCGAAATCCCATTCGCCATCGGCGCCCGACGGCACGCCCTCCCCGCGCGGGCTGGTGTCCGGCGCGATTACGAGAAGTCCGAGTTCGGCGGCGATACGCTGCGCGCCGGCCTTCACGGGGAAATTTTCCTCCGTGCACGTCAGGCCCGAAAGCCACAGGAAGACCGGAAACGGCCCGTCGCCGGGAGGAACGAAGGCGGCAAAGCGCATCGGACAGTTCGTCGTCTCCGCGTCATGCGCATAAATGCGCTGCTCGCCGTCGAAGCACTTGCTCGCGGATATCAGTCGCGCACTCATATTCGCCCTGTCTCCGGGATTGCTTGTTACGGCAAGAAGCCGAGAGACGTAACCCTCTCTCACGTGCGAGACCTCTGCAAAACCACATAACTGTCCTCCCGGGCGCGGCGCGGCATCGAAGGTGGCGCGCCGCAGACCCGGGACCTCCTTCGAACGAGCCGCATGAGGTCCCGTGTCTGCGCTGCACCGCTGCGCGATGCAGCGCGCACGGGATGACAACGTCAATTCGGTTGTGCGCGCAGGCGCAATGAGGGCATCAGTTGCCGATGCCTGCGCTCGCTTTCGGCTTCTTCCTCACTGCCTTGCTCTACGCCTCGGTCGGGTTCGGCGGCGGATCGACCTACAACGCGCTCCTGGTCCTCGCCGGCGCCGACTACCGCATCCTCCCGAGCGTCGCCCTCCTCTGCAACGTCATCGTCGTCGCCGGCGGCGTTTTCCGTTTCGCAAGGGCGGGCGCGCTGCCATGGCGGCGCCTCGCCCCATGGATCGCGGCGTCCATCCCGGCCGCCTGGGCGGGCGGCCGGATTCCGGTTTCCGAAACCGTGTTCGTCGGCCTTCTCGGCGCGGCGCTGGCGCTTTCGGGACTTCGGCTGCTCTTGCAGCGCTCGCCGGCCAACCCGGCCGAAGCGCCCGGAGCGAATCCGATGGCGCTGGCGATCGCCGCCGGCGCAGCAATCGGATTTCTGTCCGGCATCGTCGGAATCGGCGGCGGAATCTTCTTGGCGCCGATCCTCTATTTCCTGCGCTGGGACAAGCCGCGTTCGATCGCCGGCGCCTGCTCCTTGTTCATTCTCCTCAATTCGCTCAGCGGACTCGCAGGCCAGCTGATGAAGCTCGGCGATT
>Ga0187892_10003584_pt1 | contig 28068 bp, 33 predicted proteins | sample MA1701073metaG_FD_139345 | JGI IMG/M metagenome (GOLD analysis project Ga0187892, IMG submission 139345) | Bio-ooze microbial communities from a basaltic lava cave in the Kipuka Kanohina Cave System on the Island of Hawaii, USA - MA170107-3 metaG ... | reverse complement strand
GGCCGAACGCTTCATCCAATCGGCGCTACGAGAATGGGCCTACGGCATTCCGTACAATCACTCCTCCGAGCGCACCGCCATGCTCGAGCGCTGGATACACCACTACAACTGGCACCGTCCTCACCAGGGCATCAAAGGCTTAACGCCGGCCCGTCGTCTCACTCAGTCGGGAAACAACCTCTTGACGCTTCACAGCTAGGCCGTTTCCTTATAGAGGGTCGGCAGGTCCAGCACGCGGCGCGGATCGACCAGGACCGCGAAGAACGGCGTGCCCCGCTCGCGCCGGGCGGCCGCTACCTGCGCGAGCGCTGCCACGATGAGCTGGAAATCCCCGGCTGCCAGGGTATCGAGCCCCTCGAGGATCACCACCTGGGCCTGCGGGCCGGCTTCGAGCGCGGCCGCGCGCGGGACGGCCGCGTCGGTCACGCGGTACACGCCCGAGCGGGCTGCGTCGCGGTAGCGCTGAGCGAGCTGTCCCATCGGCGCGCGGAGTGTACAAGAGGCGCGAGCCGCGGCCGCCGCGACGCACAATGTTTCCCCGGGAAACGGTTTCCCCCGGAGCATCTTGCATGCGGGGAATCCGCGGCGGATACTGGATTCGCTAGCCGGACGGAATCCATCGGGAGGAGGCCCCCATGTCGAGCAACCCCAGCCGCAGGAATTTCATCCGCAGGACCGCAGCGCTGACCGGAGGCGCGCTCGCCGCGGCCGGCTCGGCGCGCGCGGCGCCGCTGCCGATCCCGCAGGCCAACCAGGAGCCCGGCCGCGTGATCGACGAGACGGCGTACGGCATGCCCTCGAAGTTCGAGGCGCACGTCAAGCGCCGGCGCACCGATGTGTTCAAGAACCGCCAGAACCTGTCGGACTGGAGCATGACGCCGCTGCAGCACCAGCCCGGCATCATCACGCCGAACGGCCTGATCTTCGAGCGCCACCACGCCGGCACGCCCGACATCGATCCGAAGACGCACCGCCTGGTGATCCACGGCATGGTGAAGCAGCCGCTCGAGTTCGCGATGGACGATCTCACGCGCTACCCGTCGGTATCGCGCTTCTACTTCCACGAGTGCTCGGGCAACGGCCTGACCGACTGGCTGAAGCCCGCGTCGACCACCGTGCAGCAGACGCACGGCCTGCTGTCGGGCGTGCTGTGGACCGGCGTCCCGGCTTCCACGCTGATGGAGGAAGCGGGCATCGATCCGAAAGGCAAGTGGGTGCTGTTCGAGGGCGCCGATGCGTCCGCGCACGCGCGCTCCATTCCGATGGAGAAGGTGCTCGACGACACCATCATCGCGTACGCGATGAACGGCGAAGCGCTGCGCCCGGAGAACGGCTACCCGGTGCGCGTCGTGATCCCGGGCTGGGAAGGCAACGTGAGCGTGAAGTGGCTGCGGCGCATCAAGGTCGGCGACCAGCCGTGGCACCTGCGCAGCGAGACTGCGCGCTATACCGACCCGATGCCGGACGGGAAATGGCGGCAGTTCAGCATGGTGATGGAATGCAAGTCGGTCATCACCGCACCTTCCGGCGGCCAGAAGCTCAAGGGTCCGGGGTTCTACGAGATCACCGGTCTGGCTTGGTCGGGCGCGGGCAAGGTCCGCGCCGTGGACGTCTCGGTCGACGGCGGCAGGAACTGGCGCGAGGCGAGGCTCGAAGAGCCGGTCATGGACAAGTGCCTGACGCGCTTCAAGGCGGCATGGAACTGGGACGGCCAGCCCGCGGTGCTGATGAGCCGCGCGGTCGACAGCACCGGCTACGTGCAGCCGAGCGTCCAGGACATCACGAAGAAGCGCGCGATCGTGGGCTTCGTGCAGCACCACAACGCGATCCAGCCGTGGGCCGTCAACGCCAATGGGGAGGTGCGCAATGTCATCGGCCAGGCTTAGTATTTTCGCGGGAAGCATCGCGGCGGCTGCTTTGGCTTTTGGTTGTGCAAGTCCTGGCGGTAGTAGTGCGCCAGCCAAGTCTTCCACCGGCATCTGGATGGGCAGCACGGGACCGCATGCGATACAGCCGTTGCCGGACAAGCCGCGCTTCGGCAAGCCGGTCAGCGAAGCCGATCTGGCGGCCTGGAACATCGACATCCGCACTTCCGACGGGCAGGGATTGCCGGCGGGGCGCGGCTCGGTGTCGCAGGGCCGGCAGGTCTACGCGGCGAAATGCGCCGCGTGCCACGGCGCCGACGCCAAGGGCGGCCCGGTGTTCGGCACGATGGTCGGCGGCATCGGCTCGTTCAAGGGCGCGCCGCGCGTGCTCACGCCGGGCAGCATGTACCCGTACGCGCCGATCCTGTTCGACTACATCCGGCGCTCGATGCCGATGGACCGGCCGCAGACGATGACCAACGACGAGGTCTACGCGGTGTCGGCGTATCTCCTCAACCTCAACGGCCTGGTGCCGGCGGATGCCGTGATGGATGCGCAGAGCATGCCGAAGGTGCAGATGCCGAACCGCGACGGCTTCCTGCTCGACGACCGTCCGGACACGCAGGCTGTGCGGTGCATGACGAACTGCAAGTAACGTAATAAGAAAATGCGGATGAGCAAAGGCGTACCGCGTCTTTCCGCGGGGCGCCCGCGCGGCAGAGAATTTCGCGAAGGAGAGATTGCGTAATGGCCAAGTCAGGAGCCGAGTGGAACGCGCCGCCGAAGTTCCCGGCGACGCATTACGTCGATTCGCGCGTCTACACCGACGACGCGATCTTCGAGGAGGAGAAGGAGAAGCTTTTCCGGCCCGCGTGGATCATCGCCTGCCACGAGTCGGAGATGCCGGCGCCGTACGACTATCGCCTCTTCACCCACCCGGCCGGCGTGCCGCTCATCGTGATCCGCGGCGACGACGCGAAAGTGCGCGCCTTCTACAACATCTGCCCGCACCGCGGCAACACGATCCTGTACGACCCGTCGGGCAACGCGAAGCGCATGACCTGCATCTTCCACCAGTGGTCGTTCGACTGCCGCGGCAGCTGCGTCGACATCTCGCGCGCCGAGCAGGGCTACCAGGAGCGCTTCCGCAAGGAAGACGCGGCGATGCGCGAGGTGAAATGCGAGGTCGCGTACGGCGGCTTCGCGTGGGTAAACCTGACCGACGATTGCCCCGGCTTGCGCGAGTTCATCGGCGGCGCGATGGACATCCTCGAACCGTACATGCAGCAGCCGCTGGAGGTATTCCACTACCACAAGGCGCGCGTGCGCACGAACTTCAAGCTGTGGCACGACACGAACAGCGAGTTCTACCACGACTTCCTGCACTACTTTAACCGCATCACCGGGATGATGCAGCCGGGCTACTTCGACCGGAAGTACACCGGCTTCCCGAACGGCCACGCCACCGTCGGCTCGATGCAGATCCAGTACGACAAGTACGACGGCTCCAAGGAGCGCGCGGTCGGCTGGCCGGGCCTTGCGCGCGGCGGCTGGTACATGGTCGACGTCTTCCCCGGCATGACCTACAACCTGCGCACCTCGGTCCTGCGCATCGACACCGCGATCCCGCTCGGGCCGAACGAGGTGATCATCGAGTTCCGCGGCCTGGGGCTGAAGAGCGACTCCGAGGCGGAGCGCCGCCAGCGCGTCTTCGACCACAACATGATCTGGGGGCCGTTCGGCCGCAACCTGCACGAGGATCTCCTGGGCGTGCACGGCCAGGGCCGCGCGCTGCGGCAGGGCACCGACAGCCGCTGGATCCTCCAGGGACGCGAGGAGAACAGCACGATCCACGACGAGGTCGGCATGCGCCATTACTACGCCGAGTGGTCGCGGCGCATGGGACGTCCCGCGTACGACCCGTATCGCGATGGCAAGCCGGGACCGGTGCGTCAAGTCGCATAGATGAAATCCGAGCAGCGCCAAGCGATCGAGGAGCTGGTGTACCGCTCGTGCCTCGCGCTCGACGCGAAGGACTTCAAGGCGTTTCTCGACCTCTGCGACGCGGGCTTCCGCTACACCATCTCCACCTTCAGCCCGGAGATCCGCCGCGAGATGGTGTGGCTCGACCATGACCGCAAAGGGATGGAGACGCTCTTCACCAACCTCCCGCGCCACAACAGCGACCATTCGCCGCTCACGCGGCACGCGACGGTCTACACGGTCGACATGAACGGCAAGCAGGCCGAGGTGGTGGCGGCGCTGCAGGTCTTCCGCACGCAGCTCGACGGCGGCGCGAGCGAGCTTTTCGCCGTGGGGCGGTTCCACGACACGGTGAATCTCGAAAGCCTGAAGCTTTCCCGGCGGATCGTGCGCCTGGAGACGCGCCTCCTGGGCTATGGCTACCACATCCCTTTCTAGCGCATGCGCATCCAGGTGAACGCGCGCAACCGCGGCTTCGAGTTCGACGCGCGCGCGCGCGAATCGGTGCTCTACGCCGGGCTGCGCGCGGGGATCGACCTGCCTTACGAATGCGCCACCGGCACCTGCGGCACGTGCAAGGCGCGGCTCGTGTCGGGCCGGCTGCACGACGGCTGGCGCGAGGCGCCGGGGCGCAAGTTCGTGAAGCCCGAGCAGGGCGAGTTCCTGATGTGCCAGTGCGTCGCCGAGAGCGACGTGACGCTGCAGGTGCCGAAGTTCATCAACGCCATGGACTCGGGCGCGCCCGACGCGCGCGCCGGCACCGTGCGCTCGCCGCGCATGCTGACGCACGACGTGATCTCCTTCTCGGTCGAGCTCGAGCGGCCGTGCGACTTCGACGCGGGCCAGTTCATGGTGCTCGCCGCGCCCGGCGTCGCGGGCTACCGCGGCTATTCGATGGTGAATTACGCGCGCGGCGCGCGGCGCCTGTCGTTCATCGCGAAGAAAAAGCCCGGCGGCGGCTTTTCCGACTGGTTGTTCGGCGCCGACCGCAACGGCGCGCGCCTGGAAGGCTTCGGCCCGCTCGGCAAAGCGACCTTCGATCCATCGCTCGGCAAGAACGTGCTCCTCATCGCCGGCGGCTCGGGCATCGCCGGAATGATGTCGATCCTCGCCCGCGCGGCCGAGGCGAAGTATTTCGATCGGCACCAGGTGTGGGTGTTCTTCGGCGTGCGCACGATGCGCGACGTCTTCTTCCTCGACGAGCTGCGCGCCTATCCGAAGGCCGACATCACGCTGGCGCTATCGGAAGAAGATCCGCCGGCAAATACGCCGCTGCGCTTCGAGCGCGGGCCGGTGCACGAGGTCGCGAAGCGCCGCATGGCCGGCAAGTACCAGGACGTGCGCGCCTACGTCGCGGGACCCCCGCCGGCGGTCGATGCGGCAATCCGCGTGCTGCTCCTCGACGCGAAGCTCACGACCGACAACATCCGCTACGACAAATACAGCTGATGGCGAAACGCATGGTCTGCCGCGTAGGCGACGTTCCCGAAAACACCCTGAAGGAATGCGAGGCCGAGGGCGGACTGAAGCTCGTGGTGGCGAACGCGGGCGGCGAGTTCTTCGGCTTCCAGCCGCAGTGCCCGCACCAGGACGTGCCGCTGTGCGAGGGTCTCTTCGACGGCACGACGCTCACCTGCCACATGCATCTCTGGCAGTGGGACGTGCGCAGCGGCGCGCCGCAGGGCCTCGCGGAGGCGCCGCTGCAGAAATACCCGCTTTCGGTGGAAGACGGCGCGCTCTACCTGGCCGGCGACGACAGCCCGCTCGGCATGGGCGAGCTGTTCAATGGTTTGGATTCAGGCGTTCTGGAAAACCTCGCTCAGCTCGCGAAGCGGGAGCAGCATGCGGCGGGCGCCCTTCTATACAGGCCGGGCGACCCGGCCGAGGATTTCTTCGTGCTCGATTCCGGGCAGGTCGAGTTCCTCGTCGGTCGCGGCGACCGCGCCGCGCCAGGCGGCTTCATGCTGAAGAAGGGAGAAGTGTTCGGCTGGGCGGCGCTGCTCGAGGGCACGCCGCAGCGCATCGCGAGCGCGCGCTGCGTGGAAGCATCCGCCTTGCTGAGAATCAACGGGAAGAGCGCGCTGCGCGTGCTCGAGGGGGATCCGGCATCAGGATTCGTGGTCATGCGGCGGCTCGCCGCGCTGATCGCGCGCTATCTCGCATCATCCGGAGCAAGATGAGGACAACCGAGGAGAGGAGGAAGTCATGAACTACAGACGCAAAACCGTATCGGCCCTGCTGGCGGGCCTCGCGGCCGGAGCCCTGCCGGTCGGAGCGCTCGCGCAGGAGAAGAAGCAGGAGAAAAAGCGCAAGGAAGTCCGGGTGCCGTACCTGCAGTATCCGCTGGGCGGCGGCTGGGAGGGCTACATCATCTTCGACCGCTACGTAGCCCAGAACCATCCGTGGGTGCGGCCGGTGCAGCAGGAGACCGCGGGATACGTGCACAACCTCAAGACGATGGTGAAGGACAAGGCGCTGCAGAGAACGGCGACCTTCGGCTCCTCGACCCTGGCGATCTATCTCGCCGAAACCGGCTACAAGCCGTTCTTCGACGAGCCGCTCAAGGTCGACGACTTCCGTCACCTCTACGGCGAGTACATGCTCGGGCAGTCCTGGTTTGTCACTTTCGATCCCAGCGTCAAGCGCGTCGAGGACCTCAAGGGCAAGGCGATCGGCATCGGCCTCAAGACCCAGACCCACTGGGGCGGCGCCACGACCTTCATGCTGGACAAGGGATACGGGATCACCGAGGCGAATACGAAGATCAACAACCTCGGGCCGGTGAGGGCGATGGACTCGCTCTTCGACGGGCAGACCGTGGCCGCGCTGCTCTCGGTGAACGTCGATGCCACCCAGAAGCGCTTCCAGATCGGGCCGACGGTGACGCGGATCGCCGCCTCGGCTACGCGGAAGTACCACATGATTCCGTGGCCGAAGGAAGTCGTGGCGAAGGTCGTGCGCGAGACGGGGTTCCCGATCTACTCCGTCACGATCCCGGCCAACACGCTGCCCAATCAGCCCGAGCCGTTCCAGATCTTCGCCGACATCGGCACGCGCAGCGTGCACAAATCGTTCCCCGACGAGCTCGCCTACGAGCTCACCAAGGCGTTCATCGAGATCGGACCGAGGGCCGGCGCGCTCAGCACGATCGGCGTGCTCTGGAACAAGGAGACCATGGTCTCGCCCTTTGCCTTCGACTGGAAGCACAAGGACAAGATCCATCCCGGAGCGAAGAAGGCATTCGAAGAGGCGGGCATGTGGCCGCCGGAAAAAATCTGGAAGCCGATCCCGATCGGACAGTAGGTGAAAGCCACGGCCCTCGAGCTGCTCGAGGGCCGCGCGCTTCTTTAGGGGAGACGATATGAGCCCGAGGGAGAAGCCGGCCCGAGTCGTCGCGCTGACCGCGAATATCGTGGCCGCGGCACTGGTCGTGTACGAGCTGTCCTTCGTCTGGTTCCAGACCACCGGCCCATCGGTGCACTACGCGATCTTTTTCGGCGCCATCTTCTCGATCGTCGTGCTGAAGACCATCGAAGACCTGCTGACCAAGGGGCCCGAGGGCGCGCGGGCGCTCTTCGCTCTCAAGCTGGTCCTTCTCTCCTACGCCCTGTTCGCGTGCGTGCTCGCGACCTTCTACGTTCGGGCCAACATCATCCGCCTGGAGACCGAAGTCGGGCTGCTGAACGACCTGGATATCGCGATCGGGCTCATGTCCCTGGCGGGCCTTTGCATCGCCGGCTACTTCACCTGGGGCGTGGCGATGGTCATCTTCGCCATCGCCGCCGTTTCCTACTTCCTCTTCGGCCACCACCTGGAGGGCATCTGGGGTCATCAGGACTACGGCATCGGCTGGGTCCTCAGCTACACGACGATGCATCCCGTCCTTGGGATCTACTGGCTGATTCCGCTCACGGCCGACGTGATCTTCTACGTCCTGCTCTTCAGCGCGGTCATGGCGAGGACCGGGACGGTCGGCGCGCTGCTCGAGTGGGGCAAGATTGTCGGACGGCGGGTGAGCGGCGGGGCCGCCTACCCCGCGCTGATCGGCAGCGCCCTGCTTGGATCGATGGTCGGCCAGGCCGTCGCGAACGTGGTGATCACCGGCCGGGTGACGATTCCGGCGATGAAGCGGCAGGGCCTGCAGCCGCCGATGGCTGCCGCCGTGGAGGCCTCGGCCTCGGCGGGGTCGCTCATCATGCCGCCCATCATGGGCCTGGGCGCCTTCGTCATGGCGTTCTACCTCGGCGTGCCGTACATCGACGTGGCGCTGGCGGCGGCGATCCCGGCAATTCTCTACTACGCGGCGGTCGGAATCGGCATCTACTTCAACGCGAAAGTCTCGGGTATACCGCGCATGAACCAGCCGATCGACTGGTACATCCTGCGCCGGGTCTTTCCGACATTCCTCGTCGGCGTGGGAGTTCTGAGCGCGCTGCTGATCCAGGACTACACGACGAAGCTCGCCGGATTCTGGGCGCTCGTCGCGGCCACGGCGACCGCCTTTCTGATCCAGGGCAAGTACCGCCCGAAGCTGCGCGCGATCTGGGACGGCCTGATCGACGGCGCCAAGACCGCCGCCGAGCTGGGGCTGCTGCTGGCGCTCGTCGGCCCGGTGGCGCAGACGGTGCAGTCCACCGGCCTCGGGGTGAACCTCGCCAATGCGCTCATCATCAGCCCGGTCGGACAAATTGCTTTTCTCGCGCTGCCGATCGTCATGATCCTGACGCTGCTTACCGGCATGGCGCTCATCGAAGCGGCCACCTACATCATCCTCGCACTGGTGCTCGCGCCGTTCATGGAGGAGGCCGGCTTCAACCGCGTCGCCGCGCACATGTTCATCTACTACTACGCGGTGTTCGCCACCCTTTCGCCGCCGATCGCGATCACCGCGGCCGCCGCCTCCCGGATCGCCGAGTGCAGCTTCTGGGAGACGTGCTTCCGCGCGTTGCGGCTCGCGTTCGTCGGGATCGTGATCCCATTCGTCTTCATCTTCAACCCGGCGCTGCTCGAGTTTCCGAAGCTCACGCTGCCGGTGCTCGCTGCGTTCGGCCTGGCGCTGGCAAGTCTCGTGCTGCTCGCGGCTTCGTTCTGGGGCTGGCTGGTCAATCCGTTGAATGTTTTCGAGCGTGTGGTGCTCGCCGTCGCGGGCTTCCTGTTGCTGGGTGCCGCGGCGTTGAAGCGCGCCGATCTGGTGGCAGTTGGCATCGTGCTCGGGACGCTGGTGTGGGGTTGGCAATGGTGGCTGAGGAAGCGCCGCGGCGTGCCGGCGCTCGCCGCTGAACCCGGCGACGGGCCGCCGCGGTCGCCGCCTGCCAAGCGGTAACCGCCAGCGCGGCTTTGTTATCCGGCCTTGCGCATTCTCTCGGCCAGAATGTCGGTCAGCGCCTGCAGATGGGGCACGGTGTAGGTCGGTTCCACCCCGATCTCGAGCTTCGGATGGCGCGCGCGGTTGACCCATGCGGTCGCTAGCCCCTGGCGCGCGGCACCCACGCACTCCCAGAAGTGGCCGGTGACCCAGAGGATTTCCTCTTTCTTGCACTTCGCCCGCTTGATGCCGAGCTGGAATACCTTGGGTGAGGGCTTGAACGCCTGCGCTTCCTCGCCGCTCGAAATGATCTCGTCGATGTAGGCCAGGGTGCCGGCATAGCGGCTATGGTCCTCGATCATCTTCTTGGTCGGGTTCGCCACGATGCGCAGCGTGAGCCCGAGCTGCTTCATGCCTTTCAGCGCGCTGACCACCTCGGGGTAGGCCCGCAGCTTGTGGTAGTTGTTGCAGATGTCGTCGAAGGCCTGCTTCGAGAGCTTCACGCCGTTCTTCTCCAGCGCCCATTTCAGGCAGGCGTTGTTGAGCGTGGGATGGAGGACGAAGTTGTCAGCGAGCGTGGTGTAGAACATCGCCCACTTCTGGTGCGCGCGCCAGTCCTGCGCGATGCGCTGCGCGACGTGGCTCTCGTACACGTGCGGCTCGATCACGTCGGCGATCGAGTAGTTGTCGACCAGCGTGCCCCAGGTGTCGAAATGCAGCTCCTTGTACATCGCTTCCTCCTTTGCAGTGCGCGTGCGCTTACAGCATGTCCTTCAGCTTCGCCAGGGCGATGATCGCGATGTGGCGCTGGCGCATGGCGACGATGCCCTGCTTCTGCAGCCGGCCGAACATCGTGCTCACCCACGGGCGCGATGCGCCCACCATGCTCGCGAGGTCGGCTTGGCTGAAGGGGTAGCGGATCACGATGCCGCCGGCCGAGGGCTCGCCGTAGGTCTCCCCGAGGCGCAGCAGCAGGGTCGCGAGGCGCTGCGTCACGGACTCAGTTCCCATGGTCTGCAGCATGAGCGACACCCAGTGCAGCTTGAACGACAGCGCCGCGATGATGCCGAGCGCCACCGCGGGCAGCTCGCGCGCGAGCTCCTCCAGTGCCCGCGTCGAGATGGCGAGCACGCGGCTCGGCTCGATCGCCTGCGCCGACCAGATGTGGCGCGGCCGCTCGCCGAAGAACGCCGGCCCGCCGATGAGATCGTTGGTCGACCAGAACGCCATCGTCACTTCCCGGCCCACGGGCGAGAGGTAGTAGGTCCTGACCAGACCCTCGAGGATGACGAAAGTGGTGGAGGTCGGATGGTTCTGCGCGAAGATCTCGTCGCGTGGCCGGAAGGCGAGCTCGGTGCAGTGGCCGAGGAAGCGGCGCTTCTCCTCTGCCGAGAGCTGCTCGAGCAGCGCCGGCTGGCCGGCCGCCGACCGGCGCAGGAGCGCAGTCGCCGGATTCAGCGCGTGCAGGGTGCCCATCGGTGCCGATCCTCGACGCGGATCATCGCGCCTTCGCCGGCGCCGCGCTGTCCGTTTCTTAACAGCCCCCGCAGGAGGTGCTGCTGTAGCATTTCCCGAGCTTAGCCCTGCGAGGAGGAGGCGACCATGCTGAAACGATATTTCTTGCTGGTGCTCGCCTTGTGCGCCGCACCGGTGAACGCCCAGCAGGAGCGCAAGCTCTCGATCCTGATTTCGCCCGCCGGCTCCGGACCCTACGAGGCGTTCGCGGTCATTCAGACGCGCGCCAAGGAAAACCACCCCTGGCTGCGCCCGGTGGCGGTGGAGACCCCGGGCTTCAACTACAACGTCAAGTACTTCGCCGAGAACCCGAACCTGTGGAAGGACACGGTGATCGGCTCGGGCTCGGTGCTCGAATGGGCCGCCAAGATCGGCATGAAGCCCTACTACCCCGAGCCGCTCAAGCCTGCGGGCGACTACCGCATCATCGGCGTGATGGGCCTGACGGGCATCACCTTCGTCTCCACCGATCCGGGCATCCGCAAGCTCGAGGACTTCGCCGGCAAGCGGGTCGCCACCGGGCTCATCACACAGAACGAATGGGGCATGTACCCGCGCATGATGCTCGACGGCCTCGGCCTCAGGGCCAAGCTCAAGGCGCTCAACCACCTCGGCACCGATCCGAACGTCGAGGCGCTCCTCGACGGCCGCGCCGACATCTCGACGCTGGTCGTGTTCTCGAGCGACGGATTCAAGCACACCATTACGCCCAGCCCCTTCAAGCTGCTCGAAGCCTCGAAGCGGCAGTGGCACTACATCAGCGTGCCGCCGGCGACGGTGGAGAGCTACAACAAGAAGACCGGCGCGAGCTTCCACGTGCGCCGCTATCCGCCCAACACGCTGCCCAACCAGCCCAACGAGCTCACGACCTTCGGCAACTTCCTGCTCATGAGCGCGCACAAGGATCTGCCCGAGGATCTCGCCTACGAACTGACCAAGCTCTGGATCAAGATGGGCCCGGTCGTGGCGCAGTACAACGCCATGGGCAGGATCTGGACGGCGGAGAGCCTGTCCGCGGCGGCGCGGCTGACGCCCCAGGCGGTGCACCCGGGCGCGATGCGCGCCTACAGGGAGGCGGCCCTCGCCAAGTAAGTGAAGCTGCTCGAGCGCGTCTTCGCGGCGGTGGCGCTCGTCGCCGTCGCCTATCACGCCGCCTCGGTGTTCTGGACGCTCCACGGGGCGATGGAGCACTACACCACGCATATGGCGATGATCCTGCTGCTGGTGACATTGCAGGGCGCGATCTCGAGCTGGCAGTCCGCGCGCCGGCCCGCCTGGCTCGTCTTCTTCGCGCTGATGGCCGCCTGCACCCTGGTCACCACGCCGTACCTCTACCTCGAGGCCGAGGCGCTCGAGCTCTCGCAGCCGTTCCTCACGCGCTGGCAGTACGTCGTAGGACTGCTCCTGTTGATCGCGGTGTTCGGCTTGAACTGGGTCGTGTGGGGCACGGCGCTGACCGTGGTGTGCCTCGCCGCGGCGCTCTATTTCGCCCTGGGCGATCTGCTGCCGACGCCGGTGGTGGACCTGAAGTTCTCGCCGCAGGTAGTGATGAGCTATCTCGCCGGCATGGGCGGGCCGCGCGGCGTGTACACCTTCATCCCGCTCTCCGCCGAGACGATCTTCCTGCTCCTCGTCTACGGCGGCCTGATGACGAGCACTTTGGTGCTCGACATGTTCAACGAGCTGGGCAAGGCGATCGGCAACTTCCTGCGCGGCGGCGTGGCCTACTCGTGCATCGCCGCGAGCTCGCTCGTCGGCATGGTCACGGGGCAGACGGTGAGCTGCATCGCGCTCACCGGCTCGATGACCATCCCGACCATGAAGCGCAACGGCTACACCAGTCTGCAGGCCGGCGCGATCGAGGTGATGGCGGCAAACGGCGCCCAGCTCATACCGCCGGTGATGGGGCTGGGCGCTTTCCTGATGGCCGTGATCCTCGGGGTGTCGTACGTCGAGATCGCCGCCGCGGCGATCTTGCCTGCGTTCCTCTACATGTTCACCCTCGCGATCGGCGTGTGGGCGCTGGTGCAGGCTTCGCCCCACATCCCGTTCGAGCGCCAGCGCGTGGACTGGCGCAAGTTCTTCTGGGTGCTGCCCGCTTTCCTGCCTTCGATCGCGCTCGTCGTCGTGCTCCTGTCGCTGCGCTATTCGGCGAACATGGCGGCGCTCTGGGGCATCGTTGCGCTCGTCGGCATGACCTTCTTGCGCCCGAAGGAGTACCGCCCGTCGCTGCGCGCCCTGCTCGAGGGCTTGCGCGACGGCGCGCTCGCCGGCGCCCAGCTCGCGATCATCCTGGCGGCGATCGGCGTCATCGTGCAGATGCTGGTCACCACCGGCCTGGGGACGCTCTTCGGCCGGCTGATGATCGATGTCGCGGGCGACAGCCAGGTGATCGCGCTCCTGCTCGGCATGGCGATCGCGGTCGTCATCGGCATGGGGCTGCCCACGCCCGCGGCGTACTCGCTCGTCGCGATCGTGATGATTCCCTCGCTCATCGACGTCGGCATCGATCCGCTGGCGGCGCACTTCTACGGCTTCTATTTCGCCGTGTTCTCGTCCTTTACGCCGCCGGTCGCGGTCGGCTGCCTGATGGCCGCGCGCATCTCGGGCGGCTCGTTCATGGGGACCTGCATCGAGTGCTTCAAGCTCGGCGGCGTGTGCCTGCTGCTGCCGTTCTTCATGGTGGCGTTCCCGAACGCGCTGCGCTTCCCCGACTTGACCGCTGAAACGCTGATCAACACGGCGCTCCTTTGCGTCAGCACGGTGATGTTTGCCGCCGCCATCTACGGCGGCCTGATCGGGCGGCTGAGCGCCATGGAGCGCGCGTACATGGTCCTCGGTCCGGTCTTCACGCTGCTCTACTACAAGACCCTGATGGCGTGGATGGCGTGGCTGCCGGTGTTGGCGCTGCTGGGTTTCATCGTCTACAAAGTCGTCGCGCGCAAGCGGCTACGGCTGGCGCTGGAAGATGTCTTCCGGCAAAAAGGCGGACACCGTGACGTTGGGTAAGTCGACGGCGCGCGAGCCATTTTCAACAGCACCTAAGTGCCGAGCTTCGCGGCGAGCTCGACGAAATCCGTAGCAGAGAGGTCCGCGCCGGCTGGATCCGCAGTGAGATCGGTGCTCTGCCCCGGCCCGTGCTCGGTCGGGCGCGCGACGAAAGCGGTCTTCATTCCCTGCGCCTTCGCCGCCTTGAGATCGGCGTTGTGCGCGGCGACCATGCAGACCTGGGCGGGCGGGAGGCCGAGCTGCGCGCATGACCTGAGGTAGGCGTCCGGCATCGGCTTGTACGCGCGCGCTGTTTCGGCGCCCAGGATGCAGTCCCACGGCAGGCCGGCGCGCTTCGCGAGATTCACCATGAGCGCGATGTTGCCGTTGGAGCAGGGCGCGATGATGTGCTTGCCCTTCAGTCGCGTCAGTCCGCTGACCACGTCGGGCCACGGATCGAGGCGGTGCCAGGCGTGGTTCATGTGTTCGGCCTCGGCTTCCGACACCTTCAGCTCATAGCGGGCGAGCAACTTGTCGAGGCTCTCGCGATGCAGCACGTCGAGGATGGTGAACGCGCGCCGGCCCGAGCGCACTTCCTCCATCGAGGGCTGGTAGAGCTTGCGCCACTCGACCGCGAACTCGAGCCAGTCGATGCCGCCGATTCCTTTCTGCTTCGCCCAGGTGGCGAGGTCGCGGCTGACGCTGGCGCGCCAGTCGACCACGGTGCCGAACACGTCGAACAGGCAGGCGCGGATCTGCATGCGGCTAGGCCCCCATGGCGATATAGAGCGCGAGCAGCATCCCGAGCAGCGCGACCCCGAGGCTCACCGCGGGCGCCAGGTTCGGCGAGTAGCGCGGTGGAATCTCGGCCGGCCGCAGCGTCGCGATGGCGCGGCGGTAGTGCACAACCGAGATCACGCTGAGCACGACGCCGAGCAGCACGAAGGCGATGCCGATCCAGGCGGCGAGCCGCCGCTCGGGCGCCGCCGCAACGCTCATGAGCGACGCGCGATCGATGAAAAAGCCCAGCGCCATCAGGCCCGCGACCGTGCGGTTCCAGGCGAGCAGCGTTCGCTCGGCGGCGAACAGCACGCGCGGATCATTGAGCTCGCTCATTTCTGCAGCTTGGCGTCGGCCAAGTCGCGGAAGAACGCCTCGTGGTCGCGCAGGTCGAGCAGGAAGGCGAGCTCGTGCTGCGGCAGCTGGCTGTGGGGCGCGCGCATCTTCAGCTTCTGCATCAGATCGAGCACTTCGCGGATGCGCTCGACGCTCGAAGTCTCGACGAAGGCGCGGATCTGGCTGCGGGTCATGGCCTCTCAGAGCGGAGCGGCGCGCGGCCGGTTGCGCTCGAGGTCGTAGAAGGGCAGGCGGGCGGCGCGCGCCAGGCGGCCATCCTCGAGGCGAAGCGCCGCTCCCTCGGACGCCTGCGGTGGCGCGAAACCCAGCGCGATCTGCTTGCCGAAGATCGGCGAGAAGCATTCGCTCGTCACCTTGGCGGCGGGCAGGTCCGCGGGCGCCTTTTCGTCCAGGATCTCGAGCCCGGCCAGTTTTCGGGAAAGAGGAAATTCTCCTGCCTTGTCGACCAGACGCTGCAGCCCGAGCTCGCGCGGGTTGGCGCGGCCGTCGATCTCGCGGTCGAACAGCACGTAGCCCGACTCGATGCGCAGGCTGTTGGCGGCCTCGAAGCTGCATTCGCGCAGGCCGTCGGCGCGTCCCGCGTCGAGCAGCGAGTCCCAGAGCGGCTTGCTCTGCGCCCGCGGCACCAGCAGCTCGTAGCCGAGCTCGCCGCTGTAGCCGAGGCGGCCGACGACGAGGTTTTCTCTCTCGAGAAAGTGAAAATAACGCAGACTGCGCACGGCGTCGGTGCCGATCAGGCGCGCGAGGATGCGGGCGCTCGCCGGGCCCTGGAGCGCGGCGATGGCGTATTCGCCCGAGCGGTCGCGCGCCACGCCGCGAAAACGCGCGGTATCGCTGCGCCGGCCGGTGAACACCCACCAGCGGTTCGCCCCCATGTGCCAGACCGTGGCGTCGTTGAACACGCTGCCGTCGTCGTTGAGCAGCAGCGTATAGGCGATGCGCCCGGGTTCGAAGTTCCGCAGGTCGCGGCTCTGCAGGCCCTCGACGCTGGAGAGCTCGTAGTGCCCCATGAACGAGAAGTCGAACAGGCCGGCGGCGCGGCGGGTGGCGAGGTGCTGCTCGCGGGCGCTCATAGCGTGCGCCAGAGTAGCAAAGCTCCGGTGAGGACGCACAACGCGCCGGCCAGGCGGCGCAGTATGAGGGCGCTGGCGATATGCGCAAGCCGCACGCCGATCAGGAGGCCGGCGAGCTCGAAGAGCGTGATGATCGCGGCGGTCTGCCAGTGGATGAACCCATGGCGCAGGTTCTCGATCGAGCCCGAAGTGGCGGCGACGATCTGCAGCACCTGGCTGGTGGCGACCGCGGTGAGCGGCGCGTAGCCCGCGATCACCATCAGCGGCACGGAGAACAGCGGTCCGCCCGCGCCGGAGAAGCCCGAGCCGAAGCCCGAAGCGGCGCCGACGACGGCGAGTAATGGTTTCTCGAGAGGACCGCGGCCGTTGCGGGACTGTGCATGAGGCTTTACCGGAAAGAGCACGTAAACGCCGGCGGCGACGATGATGAGCGCGATGATGATGGCGAGGGGCCTCGGATCGACGACGGCGGCGAGCGCGGCGCCGCAGAAGCCGAAGAGGAGCGCGGCGATGCAGACGGGGAGCGAGATGCGCCAGTCGATGCTGCCGCGGCGCTGGTAGAGCCAGGTGCCCAGTATCCCGGTGAAGAGGAAGCTGAAGAGCGAGGTCGCGGCTGCCTGGTGGATGGTCAGGCCACCGAACAGGGCCAGGTAGGAGACCATCAGCACGCCGCCGACTCCGACCGTGCCGATCAGGAGGCCGACGAACGCGGCGACCGCCGCGAGGAGAATGTCGGCGCTCAGCCGGCGGCGAAGGCGACGAGCTCGCTCGTGAGAAGAACGGCGAGCTTTTTCAGGAGCGCGTAGCCAAGCGCCGGGTCGCTCTCCATGAGGCGGGTGAGCGCGCCGCCCTCGATCGCGATCACCTCGCAGGGCGTGAGGCAGTACGCGGTGGCGATGCGTCGCGTGTGTCCCTCCACGAGCGGCGCCCAGCCGAACACGTCGCCGCGGCGGATGATGTCGCCGGCGGCGGTGTCGCGCTTCCCCAGGCCGAGCGTGAACCGCACCATGCCTTCGGCGAGCACGTAGAAGTCGTCGACCGCATCGCCCACCGTGTAGATGCGCGTGTCCTGCGGGAACGAGCGCGCGCGCCCGAGAGCGGCGACGCGCTCGAGTTGCGGCTTGGTCAGGCCCGAGAAAAAGCGGGCCTGGCCGAGGACGTCAACCGGCTTTTCGCTGCTTGCCAACAACTTGTTTGAACTTGGCGAGCTCATCTTCCTTCATGAACACCGTGTGCTCCGGCCCGGGATAGCGGCGCGCGCGCACGTCGTCGCGGTAGTCGGACAGGCCTTTCTCGATGATCGGCACCAGGTCGACGTAGATCTTCGAGTGCCGCGGCACGTGCGCTTCATAGAGATGGAACAGGTCCGAGCCGATGATGTGCACGCCGTGCGCGCGGTTGCCCGCGCCGAGCGAGATCACCGGCACCGGCAGCGTCTCGGCCAGATACTGGCATACCTCCGAGGTGGTCACCTCGCACATGATCGAGAAGCAGCCGGCGTCGACCATCGCCCAGGCGTCGTCGACCAGCTCTTTCGCGCGGTCGGCGGTCTTGCCCTGGGCGAAGAAGCCGCCGAGCTGCGGCATGCGCATCGGCGTGATGCCGATGTGGCCCTGCACCGGGATGCCCGCTTTTATGATCGCCTCGATGTACTTGGCGTGGTGCTGGTTGCCCTCGCACTTCATCACCTCGGCGCCGCCCTGCGACACGTACTTGGCGGCGTTGTCCACGGCCTGCTGCGCCGAGAGGTGGAAGCTCATGTAGGGCATGTCGACCATGCGCAGGCCGTACTTCGAGCCGCGCTTGACCGCCTGGGCCATGAACATCACTTCCTCGAACGACACCGAGGTGGTGGTCTCGTGGCCGAACAGCACCATGCCGCCGGTGTCGGACACGCACAGGATGTCGATGCCGACGCGATCGGCGATGATCGCGGTCTCGTAGTCGTACACGGCGAGCTGCACGATCGGCTCGCCCTTTTTCATCTTGTCCACCAGCATCGGGATGGTGACCTTCTTGCGCGCGGGCGCGGCGGGCTTGGCGTCGGCCATGGCTCGAACTCCTCCTCTAAGGAACTGCTTGGATAGCAAGACGGCGCGCGGAAAGCAAGCGAGGTGTTTCCCTAGGAAACGCTTTTCCGGCTGCGCTTCAATCCCCACTGGCGGCGGCGCATCCACAGCGCCTTGCGCCCGATGCCGAGCATGCGCGCGAGCTCGGTCTCGCTGGTCGAATCCTGGAACCGTTCGACCACCTCGCGGATGTACTCCTCGATCGCGAGCGGCCGCGCGCCGCCCGGCAGCACGCGGCGCTTCTGCAGCGCGCGCGCCACGGCGCGCAGGAACTCGTCGTTGTTGAACGGCTTGATCACGTAATCGACCGCGCCGGCGCGCAGCGCGCCGATCGCGCTCTCCATCGACGAGTAGCTGGTGATCATGACGATCGGCAGCCCCGGGTGGCGGCCGCGGATGAGCGCGATCGCGTCGAGGCCGGTGCCGTCGGGGAGCTTCAGGTCGGTCACCACGAGGTCGAGGTCGCCGGCTTCGACGTGGGCCATGGCTTCCTTCAGCGTGCCCGCGCGCTCGACGCCGTAGCCCTCGCGCTCGAGCAGCAGGCCGATCACCTCGGACACGCCCGGGTCGTCGTCGACGAGGAGGATGCGCTCGTTCATGTCGGAAGCCGCACCTCGAAGCGCGCGCCGCCCTGCGGGTCGTTCGCCGCGCTGATCGAGCCGCCGAGCTCGTGCACGATTTCGTAGCTGATCGCGAGGCCGAGGCCGGTCCCCTCGCCGGGCTGCTTGGTGGTGAAGAAGGGGTCGAACACGCGGGCGAGATGCTCGGGCGCGATGCCCGGGCCGGTGTCGCGGATGGAAAGCATTACCTCCCTCCCGTTCGGCCGGGCCTCGGTGTGAATGATTCCCATACCCTGCATCGCTTGCGCCGCGTTGAGAAAAATGTTGAACACCACCTGCTCGAGCTCTCCCGGCCGCGCCAGCACCTTGACGCCGGGAGCGCCGCGGTAGTCGAGCCGCACGTCCTGGCCGGAGGGGCTGTAGCGCAGCAGCGCCGCCGCGGTGTCGACCGCGTCGTCGATCGCGAGCGGCGCGGGCGGCTCGCCGCCGACGCGCGAGTAGTCGCCGAGCTTCTTGGTGATCGCCACCACGCGCGCGATGTTGGCCTCGATCGAGGCGAGGCCCTTCTCCAGGGTCTCGGGCGTGACGCCGCGCTTCGACTGCAGGATCTGCAGCATCGACGACACCGCGGCGAGCGGGTTCGACACCTCGTGGCACACCGAGGCGAGCATGAAGCCGAGCGACGCGAGGCGCTGGGTCTGCGCGGGGATCGGGTTGTCGTCCTTCATGCGGGCCGCAGCGCGCGCTCGTTGATCGGGAGGCAAAGCGCCGCGGCGATCACCGACAGGCCGATGGCGCTCATCCAGACCGCATTGTACGAGCTGGTGGCGTCGTAGACCGCGCCGCCGGCCCACGCACCGATGAACGCGCCGAGCTGGTGGCCGAGGAAGGCGATCGAGAACAGCGTCGACAGGTACTTGACGCCGAAGATCTGCCCGACGAGCGAGTTGGTGAGCGGCACGGTGCCGAGCCAGGTGAGCCCGAGCACTGCGCCGAAGAGATAGGTGCCCGCAGGCGTGAGCGGCACGGCGAGGAACACCGCGATCGCGACCGCGCGAATGGCGTAGATCCAGGCGAGCAGCAGTCGCTTGCTGTAGTGGCCGCCCAGCGCGCCGCAGCCGTAGGAGCCGACGATGTTGAACAGGCCGAGCACCGCGAGCGCCGCCATGCCCTGCGTGGCCGTGAGCCCGTGGTCGACGAGGTAGGCCGGCAGGTGCGTCATCACGAAGATGGTCTGGAAGCCGCAGACGAAGAAGCTGCCGGTGAGCAGCCAGAAGCCGCGGTGCTGCGCGGCTTCCGCGAGCGCCGCGCCGATCGACTGGCTGCTCTCCCCCTCCGCCTTGTTTCGGCCTGCAAGCGCCGCGCCAAGCGGCACCATGATGAATGCGAGTACACCGAGGACCAGCAATGCGCTGAGCCACCCATATCCGGAAATCAGCGCCTGGCTCCCCGGAAGCATCGCGAACTGGCCGAACGAGCCGCACGCGCCGACGATGCCGACCGCGACGCTGCGCTTCTGCGGCGGAAAGGCGCGCGCCACGACCGACATGACCACGCCGAACCCGGTGCACGAGAGCCCGAGACCGACCAGGAGCCCGGCGGCGAGATTGAACGCGACCGGGTCGGCGGAGTGCGCCATCGCGAGCAGTCCCGCGCCGTAGGCGAGCCCGCCGGCAGTTAGAACGCGGCCCGCGCCGTAGCGGTCGGCGATCGCGCCGGCGAACGGCATCGCGCATCCCCACACCAGGTTCTGCAGCGCGATCGCGAAGGAGAACGCTTCGCGCCCCCAGCCGAGGTCGAGCGACATCGGCCGCAGGAACAGGCCGAAGCTCTGGCGCGTGCCGAGCGCGAGCCCGAGGATGATGCCGCCGCAGACGAGGATCACCACCGGTGTGCGCCAACGCATACGCTAGTATGCATCCCGGATGAAGGTTTGCATCGTCTCCGACAGCCACGACCGCGCCGACCCGCTCGCCGCCGCGGTGCGCGAGGCGGCGGCGCAGGGCGCCCAGGCGGTCATCCACTGCGGCGACGTCATCGGCACGCAGACCCTGCGCGCTGCGATGGGGGTCGGGCTGACGATGCACGTCATCCACGGCAACAACCTCGGCGACCCGGTGTCGCTCTCGCGCTGGGCGCGCGACAGCGGCGGCAAGCTTCACTATCACGGGCCGGACGCGCGCCTCGAGCTCGGCGGGCGCAGGATCTTCGTCGTGCACCATCCCGAGTACGGCTACGCGATGGCGTGCACCGGCGACTGGGACCTCGTGTGCTGCGGGCATTCGCACGAGGCCGGCGTGCAGCAGGTGAAGAATGTCAGGGGCGGTTCCAGCTGGCTGGTGAATCCGGGCACCATCGCGGGCCTCGCGGCGCCCGCCACGTGGATCGCCGGCGACCTGGAAGCGATGCGCTTTGAAATCCGCAACCTTTAGCCCCGGCCGTCCCTGGCTGGGCCTCGCGGTCTCCGGCGTGGCCTCGGGGATGTGCTATGGCGCGCTCTTCGTCTACGAGAAGGAAGTGATGGCGTTCTTCACGCGCACCGACGGCTGGTATCCGCTGCTCCCGGTGCTGACCGCGTTCGTGTTCTCCTTCACCCACGGGGCATTCACCGGCTATTTCTGGGAAGTGGTCGGCGTGGTGGCGAAGCCGGTGCGGGAGCAGGTGGAAGAATGAGCCCCGAAGCGTTCATCACGCTCGAGCCCCACAGCATTGTCTTCCTCCTGATCGTCGGCTTCATCGGCGGCCTGGTGAGCGGCTTCATCGGCTCGGGCGGCGCGTTCGTGCTGACGCCGGGGATGATGAGCCTCGGCGTGCCCGGCGTGGTCGCGGTGGCCTCCAACCTGTGCCACAAGTTCCCGAAGGCGCTGGTCGGCGCCTACAAGCGCTACCAGTACGGCCAGGTCGACGTAAAGCTGGGACTGTGGATGGCGCTCACCGCGTCGCTCGGCATGTGGTGGGGCGCCGGCATCCAGCAGGACATCCGCCGGGCCTACGGCGAGGCCGGTTCCAACCTGTACGTGAGCCTGGCGTTCGTCGTGGTGCTGACGATCGTCGGCCTGTTCGTGCTGCGCGACGCGGTGCGCCTCTACCGCAGCGGGGTCGCTGAGGAGACCTCGCGGCTCGCGCGCTGGGTGCAGTCGGTGGAGATCCCCGGCACGATGGTGCACTTCCGCGTCGCCAACACCCGGGTATCGGTTCTTTTCGTGCTGCCGCTCGGCTTTCTCACCGGCCTCCTCGCCTCGACCATCGCGGTCGGCGGCTTCATCGGCGTCCCGGGCATGATCTACGTGCTCGGCGCGCCGAGCCTGGTGGCGAGCGCCACCGAGCTGGTGATCGCGTTCGTCATGGGCCTGGGCGGCACGTTCAAGTTCGCGCTCGGCGGCATGGTCGACATCCGCCTCGCCATGCTGATCCTGCTCGGGTCGCTGTTCGGCATCCAGCTCGGCGCGATCGGCACCACTTTCGTCAAGCCGTTCATGATCAAGGTGGTGATGGCGACGGTGATGCTGATCGTCGCGGTGAGCCGGGCGCTGGTGCTGCCCGTGTATCTGACGCAGCTGGGTCTCGCATCCCTGGATCCGGCCATGATGAAAATGCTGGAGCGCACAAGTTTCGCGTTCATGGTCCTGGCGCTCGCCGCGGGCGCCTTCATCATCGTGGGCGCGATGCTGAGCAGCTACCGCCACGCCTGATTTGCCGTTTCTATGGCGGCATAGCGCCTTTTTGTGGGGCCCGCGCCGAGCTCGCTCTTAGAATCGCTGCGAGGAGGGGCGATGCTCGGAACAAACCCGTTTGCCGCGCTTTCGGCGTCGATACCGCCTGCCGTGATGCAGGCCTATATCGTCCTCATGATCGTGCTGGTGGCGGCGGGCACGCTGTTCGACATCGTGCACAAGGGAAGCGCCAGGTATTTTTTCGATAACTGGCGCAAGTCCAAGGGCAAGGGGACAAGACGACTCGAGGGCGCCGAGCTGGTGTCGATCGCCGTCCAGACCGGCCTGGTCGACGTGCTGGCGTCCGGCGAGTTCTGCAACGCGCGCCGCCGCGTGGCGCATCTGCTCACCATGTACGGCTTCGTGCTCTACGTCGTCTCCACCGTCGTCATGGTGTTCAGCGATTCAATGTCCGACCTCTGGCCGCGCCTCTGGTGGATCGGCGGCCTGATGGTTCTCGTCGGCGGCTACTGGTTCTGGTTCTTCATCCGGGCCGACGTCTCCGCCGAGGGCAACTCGCCGTTCCGCGTCATGCAGGCGGATCTGTTCGTGCTCTCGCTGCTCGCCAGCGTGACGCTCGGGCTCATTTGGGCGGCGGTCCAGGCGCGGGGCATTGCCGGCTCCCCTATCTGGTTTGCGCTGTACGTCATCGCCACCACGGTGCTGTTCGGCTCGGTGCCGTGGTCCAAGTTCGCCCACATGTTCTTCAAGCCCGCGGCGGCGTTCGAGAAGAGGGTGACCACCGCGAACGGCTCCAGGAGCAACCTGCCCGCGCCCGTCGACAAGCCCGAGCAATTTGGCAGCGCGCGCACACCGCCGCAGCACTACTGACCAGGGAGAAAGCGAGACCATGCCGACCTTCGTCTACATGACCCGGTGCGACGGCTGCGGGCACTGCGTCGACATCTGCCCGTCCGACATCATGCACATCGACAAGACCTACCGGCGCGCCTACAACATCGAGCCGAACATGTGCTGGGAGTGCTACTCCTGCGTGAAGGCCTGCCCGCAGAACGCGATCGACGTGCGCGGCTACGCCGACTTCGCGCCGCTGGGGCACAGCGTGCGGGTGCTTCGGGAGGAGAAGAAGGGAACCGTTTCGTGGCGGCTCAAGTTCCGGGACGGGCGCGAGAAGAGCTTCGTGTCCCCGGTCCGCACCACGCCCTGGGGATCGATCAAGGGGCCGGCCGAGTACGACGCGCCCCGCCCCGAGGATTTCGCCAGGCAGGAGCTCGCGCACGAGCCCGACGCGCTCAACACGAACCAGCCGTTGCCCGCGTTGCGCCCCGATCAGCTCAAGTTGGGACTCGGCTGATGGGCCTGTTCGGCGGCAGGAAAACCGTCTTCGTCGACGCCGACATCCTCGTGATTGGAGGCGGGATGGCCGGTTGCGGAGCAACCTACGAATCCCGGTACTGGGGACGCGACCTGAAGATCGTCTGCGTCGAGAAAGCGAACATCGAGAGGAGCGGCGCGGTCGCCCAGGGTCTGTACGCGATCAACTGCTACATGGGCATGCAATGGGGCGAGAACCGGCCCGAAGACCATGTGCGCTATGCGCGCAACGACCTCATGGGCCTGGTGCGCGAGGACCTGGGCTACGACATCGCGCGGCACGTGGACTCCACGGTGCACAAGTTCGAGGAATGGGGCCTGCCGATCATGCGCGACCCCAAGACCGGGCGCTACCAGCGCGAAGGCAAGTGGCAGATCATGATCCACGGCGAGAGCTACAAGCCGATCGTCGCCGAAGCGGCGCGCAAGGCCGCGACCCGGGTCTACAACCGCATCATGGTCACGCACCTGCTGATGGACTCGAGCCGGAAGAACCGCGTCGCCGGCGCCGTCGGGTTCAACGTGCGCACGGGCGACTTCCATGTGTTTCGCGCGAAGGCGGTCATCGTCTCCGCCGGCGGCGCGTCGCACATCTTCAAGCCGCGCTCCGTGGGCGAGGGCATGGGACGGACCTGGTATGCGCCCTGGAGCAGCGCGTCCGCCTACGGCCTGCCGATCATGGTCGGCGCCAAGATGACGCAGATGGAGAACCGCATCGTCCTGACGCGCTTCAAGGACGGCTACGGCCCCGTGGGCGCCTACTTCCTGCACCTGAAAACCTACACGCAGAACGGCTACGGCGAGGAGTACGAGAAACGGTGGTACGAGGACACCAAGGCCCTGGTCGGCGACTACATCGACCGCCACCCGGTGCCGACCTGCCTGCGCAACCACGCGATCCTCAAGGAGGTCGCGGCCGGCCGCGGCCCGATCCGAATGGTGACCAAGGAGGCGTTCTAGGACCCGCACAAGGAAACCGTCGGCTGGGAGAACTTCCTCGGCATGACCATCGGGCAGGCAGTCGTCTGGGCGGCGCAGAACATCGACCCCAAGGAGATCAATCCCGAGCTGACCACGTCCGAGCCTTACGTCATGGGCTCGCACGCCACATGCTCGGGCGCGTGGGCGAGCGGGCCGGAAGACTTCGCCCCCGAGCCATACCAGTGGGGCTACAACCGCATGATGACCGTGGACGGCCTGTTCGGCGCCGGCGACACCATCGGCGGCACCGCCCACAAGTTCTCGTCAGGCTCGTTCACCGAAGGGCGCATCGCCGGCAAGGCGGCGGTCAAGTACGTGAAGGAAAAGGGCAGGGACCAGCCGGAGCTTAGCGAGCAGGAGGTCCGCGACTTGCAGAAAACCATCTACCAGCCGCTCGAGAACTACCGCGTCGGCCGCAACGAGATCGTCGCCGGGACCGTGTCGCCGAGCTACCTCCTGCCGATCCACGGCCTGCAGCGGCTCGAGAAAATCATGGACGAGTACGTCGGCGGCATCAGCACCATGTACATGACCAACGGCGTGCTGCTCCAGCGCGGCCTCGAGCTGCTGAAGATGCTGGAGGAGGACATGGACCAGATGGGGGCCGAGGACCTGCACCAGCTGCAGCGCACGTGGGAGCTGCACCACCGCCTGATCGCCTCCGAGTCCGTGACCCGCCACACGCTGTTCCGCGAGGAAACGCGCTGGCCGGGCTACTACTACCGGGGCGATCACATGAAGCTGGACGACCAGAACTGGCACTGCTTCACGCTGTCGCGCTACGACCGCAAAAGCGGCGAGTGGACGATGGAGAAGGCGCCGGTCTATCACATCATCGACTGAGGCCGACAGCGGCAAAAAAGACCGTGACCTTCGACCCAAGAAACCCCGCCGTCGCGGGGTTTTTCCGGAGGCTCCGGGACGGCTAGGCGAGCGCCGGACGCTCCTTGCGCCGGCGGGCCAGCAACACCAGGCCGAGGCCTGCAAGCAGCATGGCGTAGGTCTGGGGCTCCGGGATGGGAGTCGTGACAGTGGTCAGGCTCTCGCTGCCACCGCCCTGATAGCCCTGGGCGTGAATGCCGACCCGCAACCCGCCGCTGTTGAGCCCGCCGATGACGTCGACGCTGGTGTTGAACGAAACGTTCAGCCACTCGCCCGGGTTGACGCCCATCGGCTGAACCGGGCTGTCGGAGTCGGCGGAGAGATTGGACGAGAAGCCGATCGGGTTTCCGCCCGGCAGGTTCCGAGGATGGGCGCCCCAGGAGAACGCTACGCCGGCGCCGCTGTCGCTGAGAGTGCCCTGCGGCAGCGCGAGGGCGCTGGTGTTCCAGTCGAAATAGATGTCGGTGATCGACGAGGGGTTCGGCCCGAGGTTGCTGAAGCGGAGGTCCACGATGCCGTCGCTTTCGTTGACGGTGACCTCCATGCGGAACTGCGCCACGCCGGTCGCGCAATCGGCGGCGTTGTTGTTGGTGATGCAGTTGAACGAATAATTCTGCGCCTGCGCTCCCAGCGACGCCGCAGCGAGCAAGCCGCCGATTAGAAGCCGCGCGAAATTGACGTTCATAGCCCCTGTCCTAGGTTGGAATTCTAGTTGTTTCCCCACCCCGATCAATGGTATTTCCCCGCCCGGTCCGGCGCATGGGACCAACCTCCCGGATATCCTAGTACAAACCTCCTAGCCTCTGCTCGCGGCGGCGAGGAATCGCACGGTGCAATGCGATCAAATCCTCGGGGACCTCAGAACGCTCCTTCAGCGCCGGCGCGTGTAGGGATGGCGCATCTCTTCTTCCGGCAGGGCGACGAGATCGGTCCCCTCGAACAGGATGCGGCCGCCGACGATGCGCCCGGGCGCGTCGACCAGCCCGAGCACCTCGCCGGGCTTCACCTCGAAGCTCACTCCGTCCACCGCGCGCACGACGCCCGAGCGCGTGAAGAAATGAGTGCGGAGGTCCTGGACTTCTAGGGTGTTAGTGCTCAAGGCGCGGGTTCAGCACATCGCGCAGGCGGTCGCCGACCAGGTATTTGCCATAAGACCGCTTGCGCGGCCCCCTGCAGTTGCGCGCATGACCGATTGTGTCAGAAACCACCGCTCACCGACCCGCAACGATGGGAGAAGGCGCCGGTCTACCACATCACCGACTGAATCAAGCCGGTTTTGGCTGTGGCTTGATGACGACGGAGAGCGCCGCGGCCACCAGCGCGAGCGCGAGCGACCTCACCCACAGACCGGTGTAGCTGTTGTAGAGGTCGAACACCACGCCGCCGCCGATCGCGCCCGCGGCGGCGCCGAGCTGGTGCGCCATGGCGATCAGCCCCATCGAGAAGCCCATCACGCGCATGCCGAGGTGGCTCGCGACCAGGCTCGCGACCACCGGGATGGTCGCGTAGTCGAACAACCCGTAGAGTCCGGAGAACGCGAACAGCATCGTGGTGTTGTCGGCGATCCCGAGCAGCAAGATGAACGTCAGGCCGCGCGCCGCGTAAATCCCCGCGAGGAGCAGCACGCGGTTCATGCGGTCGGCGAGCCATCCGGCGAGCACGATGCCGGCGAGGTTCAGCACCGAGAGGAAGCCGAACGCGTTCGCCGACATCGTGGGCGAGAAGCCGCACAGGGTCGCGTACGGGATGAAGTGCGTTTCGATCGCGCCGATGCTGGTGAAGCCGCAGATGAAGAAGCCCCAGAACAGCAGGTGGAACGTCGGGCTGCGGACCAGGTCGCGCAGGTCGTCGGCGAGCGAGGAGCGCTGGCCGTCGCCCGCGACGCCGTCGGCGGCGCGCAGACCCCAGGCCGCGAGCGGCGCGGCGGCGATCGCGGCGATGCCTGCCACCACGAAGAGCGCGCGCCAGCCGACCGCCGCGAGCAGTAGCGCGGCTAGCGGAATCAGCGTCATCTGGCCGACGGGGCCGCCGGCCGATGAGATGCCGAGCGCGAAGCCGCGGCGCTCGATGAAAAAGCGCGCCACCGCACTCGACACGATCGACGTCGCCACCAGGCCGAACCCCGCGCCGGCAAAAGCGCCGAACACCAGCAGGTACTGCCAGGGCGTCCGCGCCGCCGCGGCGCCGAGCATGCCGATGCCGAGGAACACGAGGCCAAGCGACAGCAGTTTGCGCGGGCCGTAGCGGTCGACGAGCATGCCGCCGAAGAGATTTCCCGCCGCCATGGCGACGAGCGCGATGGTCGCGCCGCTCGACAGCACGCTGCGCGACCAGCCGAGGTCGGCTTCCATGTCGGTCATGGTGAGCTGCAGCAGGTTGCGGTACGCGAACGAGAGCGCGAGGCCGATGAATCCGATGCCGACGACGGCCCAGCCGGTGCGAGCAGAGGGAAGCAAGGTAATATTCTTGCATGGCGGATCGCCGTCTCCAGGTGTTCCATGCGGTGGCGAAGCACCTCTCCTTCACCAAGGCAGCCGAAACGCTGTTCATGACGCAGCCGGCGGTCACGTTCCAGATCAAGCAGCTCGAGGAGCACCTGAACACGCGCCTCTTCGACCGCGCGCAGGGGCGCATCGCGCTCACGCCCGCGGGGCAGGTCGCG
>Ga0187892_10003583_pt1 | contig 28070 bp, 30 predicted proteins | sample MA1701073metaG_FD_139345 | JGI IMG/M metagenome (GOLD analysis project Ga0187892, IMG submission 139345) | Bio-ooze microbial communities from a basaltic lava cave in the Kipuka Kanohina Cave System on the Island of Hawaii, USA - MA170107-3 metaG ... | reverse complement strand
GGTCGTAGAAGGTTGTCGAAGGGCGTGTGGTCGACGCGAGCATGCCCTGGGCCGTGTAGTTGAACGTCGTGGTCCTTCCGCCCCAGTCCGTGAGGGAAGCGATGTAGCCCGCGGCGTTGTAGGTTACCGTCGTGCTGCGGCCGGCATAGTCGACGATGGAGGTTATTGCCTGTTGGGCATCGCGGTTCAGTACGCCGCTCTGACCGTAGCGGTTCGTGACCGAGACGAGGTGTCCGCCGGAGTTGAACTGCCACACGTCCCCGTTCTTGGTCGTGCGCGTCCATGTGCCGTTCGCGTTGGCAAGCATCACGTCGAAGAAGCCGGGGGGGCTGGTGAACGACTGCGTGACGATGTTCCACCGGTAGACCGCGCCGGCAATGCCGGGTCTGTAGAAGTGCAGGTCCCCGTTCGGCTGCGGAACGACGAAGATGTCGTACGGGAACCACCAGTTCCCGAGCCAGCGGTTCATGGTGGTTTGCGAGCTGTAGTACATCTCGGGGGGCGGGAGTTCTGCAGGCGTCCCACCTCCGGGATCCCCTCCGGGATCCCCTCCGGGATCCCCTCCGGGATCCCCTCCGTCCCCATCACCGCCCGGATCGCTGGGGGCGGCGGCCCATACCTCGGTCGGCGGCTCCTCGGGAACGAGCACGCATCCGCCGCATGAGAAGCCCAGTCGCAATCTAAACTCGCCGGTCTCCGGGGCGAGGCAACCGTCGTTTGAGCCAGGCTCGGGGAACTGGGCGTCGTCGGAGTCGTCTGTTCCGTCCGGTCCGCCTTCGGGTTCCGCGTCAGGGTCGCCGCCCTCCTCATCATCGAAGGGGCCAGCGTAGTCAGGGCCGCCACGCCCGCCGCCGTCGTCGGGAGGGGGAGGCGCGTCCGGGGGGGGGGAGCACTTGGCACAGAGGTGGCTGGACTCATTGACAGGCGCGCTCACGCTCTCGCCCTGGCTGCACGGCCCGGTGGTCGCCGGCGGCGGCGGCGCCACGGGGAGCGCTCCCTGTTGCGGCGGATCCGCGTGCGCGACGCGAGGCGGCTGAAACAAGACCAACACGGCCGCGAGTACAGTCGTAGCCGCGAGAACCCAGCGGTAGTTCGCGAAAGACCTCATCTCACTCCCCTCCGGTCGCTCCGTGGGCGATCCTCTTCCAGTACTCCGTCCGATCGAATCGCGGCGAGTTCACCTCGTCGTGGCAGGCGACGCAGCTCTGGCCGACGCTGGTCTTGAAGGTGCTCGCCCGCACATGCGGCGTGCCCGCCTTCAGCGCGGTCACGTGCGCGAGCCCGCCGCCGTGGCAGGACTCGCATCCGATCCCGTGCACCGCTTCCGTGCCGGCCGCGGGCAGGTCCTGCAGGTGGCACTTCATGCAGTCCGGGTTCTTCTCCTGGTGCTTCTCCGCGAGCGCCGCCATCGCGTGCGAGTGCTTCGATTTCTCCCACGCGGCGTACGCGGCCTCGTGGCACTCCGCGCAGGCGGCGGAGCCGACCCACGAGGCGGTGCGGAACGCCGCGATCGCCTCGCGGGCGAACGCCTCGCCGAACCGCGAGGCGTCCTTGTCGTACCGCTTGACGAGGTCGGCGAGCGCCGGCGTGTCGGGCACGGCGTCGCCGAGCCAGCCGCGCGACGCGGCCTGCGCCTTCGCGCCGCCGCCGAACCCGACGAACGAGACGTACTGCCCGCGCTCGCCGCCTACCATGACCGGGGCGCCGCCGCGGAGCAGGAGCGCGTCGGAACCACGGGGCACGCGGCCGGCGATCACCACATCGACGGAGGCGAAGGCTGCGGCGAGGTCGAGCGCGGGCTTGCCCTCGAGATAGGCCGCGACCACGATCAGGTCCGCCTTGCCCTTGAGGGAGGCCACCGCGTCGTTGAGCGTCGCGGCCGGGTCCAGCACGGCATACCGCTCGGGGACCGTCTGGTACGGGCTCGTGAGCCCGACGACCGCGGCGGTCCTCCCGTCCGGCAGCTTGTGCAAGATCCACGGCTCGAAGATCCGCTCCTTCGATCCCGCGCGGACGAGGTTCGCGCACACGACCTTCGGGCGCGCGATCCCCGCGACGGCCTTCTCGAAGTCCTCGCCGAGCGCGAGCTCCCCCTCGCCCGGCACGATCACGTCGTACTCGAGCTGCTTCAGCCCCTCCAGCACGTAGCCGAGCTTCAGCCGCTCGTGCGGCCGCGTGCCCTCGATCAGGTTGCCGAGGTCGATCAGGAGATCGCCGGGCTTCCGCGCCTTCGCGAGGTACGTCGCGCGGCGCGGGAGCCCGCCGAAGAGGCCCTCCGCGCAGCCGCACGGGTGGATGTAGCCGCGCGTGTCGCCCGTGAAGAAGAGCCGCCACGCGAAGCCGTCGCCCGGCACCGTCGCCTCGCGCACGTCCGCAGCCGCCGCCTCGGGTCGAGGGGGCAGAACGGCCCCGAGGATGAGAACTGCCAGCGCGGTCACTCCCGTGGACGCTGCCGGCCGGAGGAGACGCCCTCTGCGCCGCATCGGACCCTTCTTCGCCGTCGACATGAGTAGCAGGGCGCCGACGCGGGATACATCAAAAGTTGGGAAAAGACGGCTAGCAACTTTTGGACCGCGCGGCGCCGCGAGCGCCGTGGAAAGGTCGCGGATCGGCGCCCAGCAACTGTTGGGCCGACGGGGGGGGCGGCGAGGAGTAGGGAACGCGCCCCGGCGCGCTGCGCCACATCCGCCGCGGGCGCGGCGCGGCGGGTCCGGGATGTGAGGCGCTCGTCAAGAGCCGTGAAGGCGCGACCGACGACGCCCCGTCGGCATCGATTCCGGGAGCCGGGGTCGCGCCGCGTGCCGCCGCGCGCTACGATCGGCCTCCATGATGGGCAACGCCTCCGTCCTCAGCCGGACCGTCCTGGCCTTGAACGCCCTGATTCTCCTGACGACCTTCTTCGTCTCGCTGACGAGCACGAACGTGCAGGGGGACATGGCCATGATAGCCAGCCGCTCGCCCTCGTCGCGCGTGGTCCAGACGGAGTCCTCGGCGACCGACTTCCTGCGGCTGGTGGGCTCGCTCGACGGGCTGCTCCCGGCGACGGCGCTCGATTCGCTGACCCCGGCGCAGCTCCTCGCCGTGCAGGACGCGCTCGACCAGTACCGGCGCTACGTCGCGGCCAACCTCTCCGGCGTGCTCTATTCGCAGCCCGGCGCCGTACCCGCGCGCCAGCGGATCGCGGAGATCACCAAGGCCGCGCGCGACGAGGTCGAGCAGACGCTCCGGACCGCGATACGGGACGACGTGGTCGTGGGCCAGCTGACGACGGCGGTCGTGAGGTTCGGGTAGATCAGGGGGCCCCGCCGGGGAGCTCGAGCCTCTCGACGATGCCCCGGATCCTGCGCAGGAGCGGCCCGCGCCCGCGGACCCCGAACATCGCCAGCAGCCGGGCGATCGTCGCCGTGACGGTCGAGCGGCAGACGCCGAGCGCCTCGGCGATCTCCGGGCTCGTGCAGTGCCAGCTGACGAGCCACGCGACCCTGGCCTCGTTCTCGGTGAGGCGGTAGCCGTCCTTCGCCAGTTCCCGGCGATGCTCGCGCCAGCTGCCGCCGACGTGGCGCAGGCGTCTCGTGCGGCGGAGCGTCCAGCGGGGCCGAAGCCCCGGCAGGGGATGGAGGACGAGAAGACGGCCGCGGGGCCGTTGCCCGTTGTCGTCCGTCATCCGCCTGTCCCGCCCCTGACCTCGGCGAGAACCGTCGCGGCCGCCCGCCTTCAGTCCCGCAACGGGCCGATCTCGGCGAGGACCTCCGGGTGCCGCTCCACGTAGCCGAGGAACCAGCCCGCGAGCCCGTCCCAGTCCTCGATCCGACCCGCCGGATGGAGCCGCCAGCCGAGCTCCGCGAGCGTCGCCTGCCCCTTCGACATGTTCCGGAGCGTGGAGGTCGTGACCCAGTTCTCCTCTGCGTGCGCGCCGTTGCGCGCCAGGGGCACGAGGTGGTCGATCGACGGCCAGAGCGTCCAGTGGAGGATGTGGCAGCGGTCCATCTTGCCGTGCGGGTGCCAGGGGAGCTCCTCAGGCATCAGGTGCCCGAGCAGCCGCAGGACGCACGGGAAGACGAGGCGCTCGCCGGAGTAGCGGTCGATGAAGCCGTCGCGCGCGAAGACGCGCATCATCTGGGCCTTCGTGTAGCTGCGTGCCGCACTCCTCCGGGCGGCGAAGGGGTGCTCCTTGCGGAGGAGACGCCGCGCGTCGTCCAGTTCGCCGGCCCCGACATGCCGGCACGCGCGCAGGATCGCAGACGCTCCCTCGCGGCGAGTCTCCTCAGCCACGGCCGCGCTTCCTCTCCCACAGCACCCGAAGATCATCTCGACACTCGCGGAGGATCTGGATCGTCCGGAGGATGACCATGTGTTCGGGAACGGCTCTCCGGCCGATCGCACGGGTGCCGAGTTCCGCGAGGATGGGGCGGAGAAAATCGCGGATGGTCATGACCGTGCCATCGCCGACCGTCTTCTGCGTGCGCCCGCTTCCATAGCCGAACAAGGCGATCTGATCGGGCACCAACGGGGCACCCAGGCCGACGAAGAGGCCCGAGGCGTACTTCTTCCCGGCGCGGAACTTCTTCTCGTACCGCTTCTGCCGCACCGCCCACGAGTCCGCGTCCATGGAGGGTTCGACCTGAACGAGGTGCTTGCGCGCCGGGTGGAACGCGACCACGTCCAGCTCGCACTCGTGCCCCCCCTTCGCCCGCTTGCCGACGAGGACGTTCCGCCGCACGAAGTAGCCCTGGTACTCGTACCACTCGCTCACGAGCTGTTCGAGGTAGTTCGCCGGCATCAGGCGCCCCCGCGCCTCTCCAGCACCGCCGGCACGTCCGCCGGCTCCAGCGCCACGTCCCACGCCCACTTCCCGAAGCCGCCGTGCGCGTTCACGGCCGACACCCACTCGTCGAGGAACCGCCGCTTCGCCTGCTCGCGCTCCGCGTCGCGCCCCTTCACCTCCAGCACGAGGTTCGTGCCGCCACTAAGCCGCACGAGGTAGTCCGGCCGGTACTTCGCGACGACCCCCTTCCACAAATAGAGGATCTCGAACCCCAGGTGGTCGTTCTTCGCCCACGCGGTGACGTGCGGGCTCCGGTCGAGCTCGAACGCCGCCTGTGCTTCCCAGCGGCTGTCGTAGACGCAGAAGTTGATGTGCGACCGCTTCGTCCGCTCGCACGGCCGCCCCGTGTACCACGGCCGCATGTCCCCCGTGCTCCGGATCGGCCGTTCCGGGTCGAAGACCGGCTCCAGCCGCTCCGCGTTCTGGAACCGGATCGCCTCCGCCACGTGCTGCACGATCCTCGTCATCGAGAGCGTGAGCACGATCCGCCGCTTCAGCTCGTCCGCCGCGAACGACGGCGGCACGATCGCGACCCGGTCCGACGCGAGCACCTCCTCCACGAGGCGGATCAGCTGCGCTAGGAGCCAGTCCTTGTTCCCCTTCCAGTCCGCCCCGCGCACCTGGTCGAAGACGTCCGCCGCCGTCTCGAATACGATCCGCTGGAGCCGCCGCTCGCGCGCGAGCTTCTCCAGCTCGATCGTGCTGACCTTCGAGAGGTCCGGCTTGCCGGCGACGACCGGGGCCAGCTCCGCGATCTTCACGACCTGCGTCGCGTCGAGCGTGAGCGGCGCGAGCTTCCCGACATCCAGCGCGAGCGTGGGACGCAGCACGTGCTCGACGCGCAGCACGTTCGGCCACGTGATCTCGAACTCGCGCTTCTTGGGGTCGGGCTCGACCCGGGTCTTCGGAGGCGGAGGGGGCGGCGGGGGCCCGTCGCCCGTCTCCTGGTGCGGCAGGAAGGTGAACGGGACCCCGAAGATGTTCACGTACTCGGGCTCGAAGAGGCCGGTCTCCTTGTCCACCTCGTAGGAGGTGCGCCTGAGCCCGCGGCCGACGACCTGCTCGCAGAGGAGCTGGCTCGTGAAGGCGCGGAGCCCCATGATGTGCGTGACGGTCTTCGCGTCCCAGCCCTCCGACAGCATCCCGACCGAGATCACGTTCTGGATCGGCGCGCCGGGCTCGCCGGCGCGGCCGACGGTATCGACCATCCGCCGGAGCAGCTCCGCCTGCTGGTCCTTCGTGAGCTTCGGCGCCGCGCGCTCCTCCTCGCCCTCCTCGTCGGCGCCGCCCTCGTCCGCGGCGACGGCGACCGCCTCCTCCCGCGCCTCGGCCGTCTCGAGCACCTTCGAGTCGATGTGGAGCGTCCGCTCGGGGCTCGCGAGCTCGTCGATCCGGACGTGCCCCCTGTCGAAGGCGTGCTTGATCCGCGCCGCGGTCTCCGTGCGGTTCGCGACGCTGATCATCACGGGCGGCACGTCGTGGCCCGCCTCCTGCCAGCGTTTCAGCGTCTCCCGCCAGTCGAGCCCGAGCAGGTAGTAGCCGTTGATCACGAGGTCGGGGAGCCTGGACTCCGCCGGCGCCTTCCGGTTGAGGTCCGTCTTCACCTCGTCGTCCGCGTAGATGTGGTAGAGCCGCGACCGGATCTCCTTCGTCGCGACGCTGTCGTCCCTGACGACCACGCGCGGCGTCTTCACGAGCCCCGACTCGATGGCGTCGTTGAGCCCGAAGTCGGAGACGATCCACTGGAAAAGCGCCTCCTCGGAGCTCTTCTTCCCCGAGGGGATGAAGGGCGTCGCCGAGAAGTCGAGGCATCCGAGGATCCCGCGGGCGCGGTGGATGCGGTCGAGCCCCCCGATCCACTTCGTCGCCTCCTCGACATCGGCCTTGCTGAGCCCCTCGGCATCGGCGGGGACGCGCCACGCGTGGTGCGCCTCGTCGTTGACGACGAGGAGGTTCCGGGCGGGGGCCATGTCCTCCAGCACGTCGCGGACGTAGGCCTCGTCGCTCTTCGCGCCGCGCTTGTCCACGCTCCGCTTCTTCCGGATCCGCTCGTCGCTCTCCCAGTCGAGCTTGTGCCAGTTCCGGACCTTCACCTTCCCCTGCCGCATCTTCTCGACGAGGCCCGCGGGGACGATGTTGAACTCGTCGTAGTAGGTCTGCGCCGACTCCAGCTCGAGGACGGAGAGGCGGTTCCTCACCGTGAGGCCCGGGGCGACGACGAGGACGTGCTTCGAGAAGCGCGGGTCCTGCGGGTACGTGGCCTTGTTGAGGATGTGCCACGCGATCGCCATCGCCATGACGATCGTCTTGCCCGAGCCCGTCGCCATCTTGGCGCACACCCGCGGGAACGGCCCCCCGTCCCCCTCGATGTCGATCCCCTGGCGCTCGGCCGGCGAGGCCTCCGCGAGCCAGATCAGCGTCTCGATCGCCTCCAGCTGGCAGAAGAAGAAGCGGCGGTCGCGCCGCTCCTGCGCGTCGTACCAGTGCTCCAGGAGCCTCCGCGTGATGCCGGTGACGCCCGGGTAGCCCGCCTCGCGCCACGCCCTGATGCGCGGCCGGATGCGGTTCACGAGCGGCAGCTCCCTGGAGACGCCCGGGTCGTCGAACGCCTTCGAGCCCGGCGTCGCGATGATGTAGCCCGCCGGCCTCCGCGCGTCCTCCTTGAGCTCGAAGAGCCGCGTCTCGCGGTCGTAGCTCCAGTACCTCGTCGGCTCCTCGTAGGGGGAGTTGACGATCAGGCGGTCGGGCTTGAACTTGCGGACGACCATCACTTGAGGTCCACGACGCGGAGGCTCTCGATGCCGCGGTCGTCCACGATCTTCACCGCGATCTGCCTGTTCTCGCCGGCGGCGAACGGGAGCGAGACGGAGCCCCGGTACTTCTCGATCAGGTCCTCGTCGATCTCGGCCTTGAGGTTCCTCGCGAGCCGCGCCCAGCCGTCCTTCTCGCCCGCCATCGGGAAGAAGACCTGCCGCGGGTAGAGGCTCCGGCCGTCGTAGTCCGTGTCGAGCATCCAGATCGCGATCTTCGTCGTGTCGCCGGAGACGATCGAGCCGGTGCGCGGGTCGTAGTAGTCGAAGCCCTTGACCTCGACCTGCCACTTGCCCTTCTCGTCCTTCGCCTTCCGGACCTCGACGTCGGGCTGGCCGATCATCCAGAACGACTCGTTGGAGGCGCGCTTCTTCTTCAGGTCCTCCGTGAGGAGGTCGGTGTTCATCTGGACCTTGAGGAGCGTGACGCCCGGCCACTTCGTCTCGTCGATGTCCTTCGCGGCCTCGGGGTCGAAGTGGAAGGCGGCGAAGGCGACGATGTCCGGCTTCGGGCGGAGGTTCTCGGCCTCGTCGAGCGCGCGCGAGACCTGCTTCTGCTCCAGCGGGGCGTGCTCGGGGCCGAACGAGACGACGACGCGCTTCGGCTTCGCCTCCTTCGTCTCGGCGTCCGCGTGGAGCCAGCGCGCGCCCGGCAGCGGCTCGACGCGGGAGAAGTGGATGTGCTGGCCGCCCTTCGCGCGGATGCCGCACTTGAGGAGCTCGCCCGTCCACTCGGACTGGCGGAGCGTCGAGCCGATGCGGGCGACGGCAACCTCGGGACCGCGGTCCATCACGGCGTCCTCGCGCACGTCGCCGACGGCGCGCACCGCGGGCGCGGGCACCGCCTCGACCGTGAACGGCCCCGTGACCCGCGCCTTGGACCTGTCCGTGAACGGCTGGTCGTAGAGCGTCTCCTGGTCGGCGTGGCGCCGGATCGCCTCGTCGATGTCCACGCGCTTCATCCCCTCGCGGATGTCGGGGTTGTTCGCGATCGCTTTCAGGGTTACGTGCGGGACGGTGCGGTAGCGGAAACCGCTCGACACGCCCTCCTCCGGCCGCGCGAGCTCGTGGAAGTCGAACACGGACGTCATGAGCCGCTGCTTCGCGAGCGCGATCGCCACGCGCGACGTGTCGCACGTGATCCAGCGGCGGCCCCACTGCTCCGCGACCACCGCGGTTGTGCCGGAGCCGCACGTCGCGTCGAGAACGAGATCGCCGGGGTCGGTGGTCATGACAACGCAGCGCTGTAGCACCGACGTGCTCGTCTGGACCACGTAGACCTTGGCCGCAGCACCGGCAACGTCGCCCCATACGTTCGTGAGTTCGTACGCCGGGAAGTCATCAAGATACCGCACGTAGCGAATCGTCTTGCCGGCCTTCTTCACCCTTCTGGCAACCACGAGCCGCCACAACCCTTCGACGGTTGTCTTCCAGCAGGCGTTCGCCCCGGGGTGGAACGTCTCGCCGTCGAAGGTGAACGGAACCGTTGTGTTCTCGCGGAACGCGCCGGATGTCAGGTTGTCGAGCTGGAAGAGCCGTCCGCCGTGAGGGATGCGGTCCGGGAACAACCGCTCGTCGGCGGTAAGCGGTCGGCACTCGCCGTCCATGGACTCAAGCATGTCGTAGCGTTGGCCCGTGCCCTCGCCAACACCTGCGACCTTCTCAAGCATGAGTTGCCGGTACTTCATGCTGCCTCGATCACGCGCGTACCAGAGCAGGTAGTCCGCTACGTTCTTCAGGCCCGACGTGCCGAGTCCGCCTGTCTTCTGGACCACGATAGCGCCGGCGAAGTTGCTCGATCCGAACACCTCGTCGAGCATCTCGCGGACATGGTGCACGTTCTCTACTGAGATCTGCACGAAACACGAACCGGACGGATGGAGGAGGTCGCGCGCCAGCAGCAGTCGATCCCGCAAGTAGGTGAGATAGGAATGAAGACCGAGCTCCCACGTGTCTCGAAACGCCTGGACCATCTCCGGCTCGTGAGTGAGGTCCTCGTCCCGTCCATCGTGCACGTCGCGTTTGTTCACGAACGGCTGGAAGTTCGACCCGTACCGGATCCCGTAGGGCGGGTCGAGATAGACCATCTGCACCTTGCCCGCCATGCCCTCCTTCTCCAGGAGCGAGTTCATGACGAGCAGCGAGTCGCCGGCGATCAGGCGGTTCGTCCAGCCGTGCGGGTGCTTGTAGAACTCGATCGCCTCGCGGAGCGGTAGGTTCTCCTCGGGCGCCTCGAAGAGCGAGAGCTGCCGCTGAGGCTCCCCGTTCCGCTTCCTCGCGGCATCGACGATCGTCTTGGGATCGATCCGCTCGTGGACGTGTAGCGAGACGGTCGGCACCTCGAAGCTCGTGTGCTCGGCCTTGCCGGCCCAGACGAGCTGCGGGTCGAGGTGGGGGTCGTAGGCGTACCGCTTCCTCCCGAGATCGGGGTCGTTCTTCTCGGTGACGAGCCCGACCGGCGGGTTGTTCGGCCGCTTCTTGTCGGGGTGGGCGTAGGAGTCGATCTTCCTCTTGTTGTTGTTGCCGGCCGGCTTCTTCTTCTGCGCCATCCCCGCGGGCTCCTCGCCAGGTGCCGGGTCGCCGGCCCCCGAGCCGCCCATGATGCGACGCCCAAGAGTTCTAGACAAGGGGTAGGGCGGCAGCCGGTGCCAGCTCATGTTGTCGGCGGCATCGCCTACGTTGGACGCACCATGAGGACCGTCGATGCCATCTTCAAGAGCCGCGAGGACTACGACTCGTGGGACAAGCACATCGAACACGCCGAGCAGGAAGAGGCCCTCTCTCCGGTTGAACGGGCGTGTGCCGCCCGCGGCGTCGCCTTCCTGAGGGACGAGTTCGGCGCGGACTTCATCTCGTGCGGCTGGCAGACCCGGCATCCGTTCTCCACATGGGTCAACAACCTCGCCCCGTGGTGTCTCCGGTGGCTGACGTGGTTTGCCGATGCCCTGCGCGCAGCGAAGGGCGCGGACGGCTACCTTGGCTTGCACGGGCGGCTGCTCCACGCCGATACGTTCACCGAGGCCCTCTCCGTGCTGGAGGTGGCGGACAAGTTCGCGCGGACTGGCTTCGCGTTCTCCTTCGATGTCGAGGTCCGCGTCAGCGACAAACCGAAGAAACCGGACCTGCGACTCCTGCACGAGGCGTCGCAAGACGAGCTGTTCGCGGAGGTCTCGATACAGGAGAGTGCGGCCGCGGCCCGCAAGGCACAGGAAACGAACGACGCAGTGCAGCACGCACTCTGGGCCGCGGTGCCTTGCGTCCACTATGCGGGGGTGATCCACAAGCAGCTAGCGAGGCCCCGCCTTGCTGCCCTCGTGAAGCAGGTCTCCGCGAAGGTTGCGCAAGCGCAGTCAACCGGGTTCTTTCAGGCGCTCGAGATCCCCGGTGTGATCACGCTGGGGCTTTCGGCGGACAAGGAGCTGCTCGCCACCTGGGCAGCAGAGCGCGATCTGGACGTCGGCCACTGCAGCGGCCCTCGGTTCGAGGTTGATGAGGCGCACCGCGCGCGGCTCAAGATCGCCAGGGAGCAGGACCAGCTTCCGCGCGACCGCCCCGGGATGCTCGTGATCAAGAACGACTGGATGCTCCTCGGATCCTCGGATCCGGGCAGCGTGATCCGCGACATCGAGGAGCAGGTATACGAGCACTCGCACCTTCTGTTCGTCGTCGTTACCGGCGCGCACATGGGTCTCGGCGCGGATGCGACGTCGATGCACGGTCAGCACGTCTACCTGCGGCGTGTCCGACACGAGATGATGGTCGAGAAGGCGATCCTGCTCTTCAACGAGTACTGCAAGCACGCGGTACTTCCCAAGACACTGACCGCGATCTACAACGCGTTCGGCCAGTAGGAACTTCTGCCGTGCCACGGGCCTCCGGGCGAATTGACTGGATTCCCTGGCGACTCACGCCCTCATGTCCCCGACCGGCACCCGCGCGGGAATCGGCCCGCGGCGGGACCGGAAGGAGATCGACATGAGGAAGAAGACGAGCGGCGCGAAGAAGGCGGAGGCCGCGAAGCCCCCGCGGAAGAAGATCGGCGAGGTTGCGCTCGTGATGCGCGTGCCGCGGGAGGCCGTCACATACATCGACGAGAAGGCCGGGGACCGGCCCCGGACGGGGTTCGTGCGGGACCTGCTGGGCAAGGCCGACGGGACGCTGGGGAGGATCCTCAGGGGCGAGTAGCTTCCGGATCTCTCGCGCGCACCAAGGGGGAGTCGGTTGGCGGCTCCCCTTCTTCGCTCCGGACGCCTACCCCTCGCTTCCGTCCGCTCGCTGCATCTCGTGCGAGAAGCCGAGGCCGGCAGCGACGCAGATGAACACGATGAAGTGGCCGACCATGACGAGGCCGAAGGCTCCGTACACGGCGAGGTAGAGCGGAAAGGCCACCGCCATGTACTTCCAGATGTTGGCGCGGATCCTGTAGCTGATCCAGCCGAGCAGGATGCCTGGGACGGTCAGGAGCAGGAGCCTTCCCACGCCGAGACCGAAGAACAGGAACTCGAGGACGGCGAAGAGCATGAAGCCCTCCACGATGTAGCGCACCTCGGTGCTCCTCCGGCGTGCGAACCTGAATTCCGCCCGCCCCTCCTCAGCGCGCCACCGCTCGCGGAACTCCTCCTTGGCGTGGTCCGGCAAGTTGCGGAACCAAGAGGCCTGCTCGCGCACGTCGGGCTCTCGGACGGGAGGCTCAGCTTGGACCATGTCTTTCCTTCGTCCTCGGAGTCCGGTCACCTTTAGTGTGTTCCCTTCGGCCCCGCAGCGCCCCCCCGCGCGTTGCGACCCCGTCTTGGGCGCTCCGCGAGAGTGCGGAGCCTAGGCGCCCGTGTGCCGCCGTGGCGCGCGTGTGCGGGAACTGGCGCCTGGCGGGGTGGCTGGAATCGCCCCGGAAACCGCGAATCGGGGGCCGAAAACGGTGGATTACGCGCGGGTGTTTGCCCTCATGTGGTCATGGAAACCACCACCAATGCCGACGCGGACGGGCTCGCCCTCCCGCCGGCCGGACGCCTGCTCAAGGGCGGCGTCCGCTTCTACGCGTTCGCCCCCGACGGGAAGGGCGGCGCCTACCTGAGCGTCCACGAGCGCGACCCGCGCACGGGACGGAGGACCGACTTGGATCTCGGCCGCCGGTTCGGGTCCTACGACGAGGCCGAGGCGTTCGTTGCGCGGATCAACATGGCGGCGAGCAGGGAGCCCGTGCGATGAAGAAGATCGCACGCAGGGTCGAGCGGCTCGACGCGCGCCCCTGCCTCTCGCCGGAGGAGGAGGCCGCGCTTCTCGACCACCTGATGCGCGAGGAGGACGAGATCGTGCGGCTGCCGCCGCCGGGGGCGCCGTTCGAACTGATCGAGGTCGAGCCGCCGCGGGGGATCGATCCTGCTGAGGCGCTCCTCCGGACGGCGGAGGAGATGCGGCGCGCGGGGGTGCTCGACGCGATCCTCGCCAAGGCGCGGGGCAAGGCGTCCGCGCGGAAGGGAATCACGCGATGAAGACCACGACGATCCAGATCGCGCGCATCCTGCGGGACGCGCTCGCGCCGGAGGACCTCGCCCGCGTGGCCGATGCGCTGGAAGGCTACCTGATCGACAACGACGCCGAGGCGGGCGCGCCGAACCCGACGCTCGCCCGGCGCACCGACGTGGCAGGGGACCTGATCGACCGGATCGAGGCGCTCGTCCGCGAGACGGACCACGAGGTCGAGGTCGCCGAGAAGCGGGCCGGCTGGTCCACGACGCCGTAGGGAGGACGAGATGAACGACTACGACCGCTTCCTGAAGTCCGCGCGCGACGAGGCCGCGCACGTCGGCCGCATCGCCGCGAAGCTCCTCTCCGAGGGCAAGATCGGGCAGGGGACGCACGACGCGCTCGTCTGCGCGGCGGGGCACATCCTGCAACGCGCCTACATGGCGGGGCTCTCCGAAGCCGACGGCGTGACCGATGTCGATGCCGAACTCGCGAGGATCGGGGGTGGCGCGTGACTCGCGACGACGAGACGCCGCTCCACGCGCTCTACCGGCGGATCGCGGACGACCGCGACGCCGTCTGGACCGCGCTCAAGGAGTCCATGGACAAGGCCATGCGGGACCTCGCGGAGGCGCGGGCGCGGGTGGAGGCAGGCGACGCCGTCAACAGCCTCGGCGTGCTGCAGCGGACCGGCCCCGAGATCGACCGCCTGTGCGGCGAGTACGCGCGGCTCGACGCGCTCGCGAAGGAGGCGGACCGGCTGCTCACCGAGGAGGAGGAGGGCGAGGCGTAGATGCGGAAGGTGCCGATGCGGCTCGTGGGCGAGGACGGGAACGCTTCGCGATCCATGGGCCGGTTCAGAAAGGCCGCGCGCTACGCTTGGCTGGAAGCGCGGTGGAGCCCGCGGTGCCGCCCGTCGTCCCCCCCCCTTGACCCTCACGCGGCGCGATAGGGCTCAGTCTCCGAACTCAATGTCCTCGACGACAACGTCCACCCGCCCCTCGGCCCACTCCGCGGGGCAGCCCTTCGCCTTGTATCCAAACTTGCGGATGTAGTCGGGCTTGAGCGGGGATCGGTCGCTATCTCCAAGGTCGAATCCGCCCTCGTAGATGGGGTAATAGGAATCTTCGTGAATCCGCTTCCCCGCCTTGTCGAGGAAGTACGCCGTGACCTTGACCTTCTTGAGAGTCCGTGTGCCGGTGTTCTTGATCTTCCCGAACACCGCCGCGATTCGACCATCGAGCATGTCGTCGTAGTACTTCGCCTCGATCTCGTACACGCTGACGAAGCTCTTGATGTAGTTCGCCTTGACCACATGACGACCGCCCTCGGGCGCCCCCTCCGATGCGTCGCCCTTGCCCTTGGGCTGATCGCCCAGCAGTGCCTTCTCGATCCGCTCCAACCTCCCGTCGATGCGTTCCAGCCTGTCGCGAACCTGTCCCCAGGCCTCCTGCCACGTCTTCGGCTCTCCATCGTCAGCGACAACAAGCCCGATGCCGACCCCCATCATGGCAACCAAGATCGCGCGGCCTCGCATTCCTGCACCTCCTGCCGTCCTCTTGAACCTATCGAATCGGAGGGCGCGGCGCCAGACCCTCCGGTCGTCGCGGCGTCTCAACAGCCTCGCGAACCGCGTCAACTCCGCGGGCAGGATGCACTCCCGATCGCGGCTTGACGACGCCGGGTGCCTTGGACATGATTCCTCCGCGCTTCGCGGAGGGCGCGGAGGATGGCTGTTGACCAGAAGCAGAGGTACTGCCGTGAGTGCCAGAGGAACACTCTACATGTGCGCCACCGCACCTCGGAGATGTGGGGCTGTCTGTTGACGATCCTGACCGCCGGTCTCTGGATACCTATCTGGCTGTTGATGTCGTTGTTCGGGGCGCTGGGCGCGTATCGGTGTCAGACTTGCGGAAGAAGGAACTGAGCGCGGGGGGCACTTGCAGGGTCGCCGGTTGGTTCCGCTCCTTCACGCCAGGGCATACTCGCCCCGCCCGACCCGCTTCACCGCGCCGCCTTTCGTGACGTACGCGATCAGCATCGAGGCGTGCCCGCGCTTGATCTTGAGCTTCTTCATGACCTCGCCGACGCCGAACGGCTTCTTCCTGCCGCTTGCCCACGAGAGGAGCTTCGCGGGGAGGCTGCCGGCGCGGTAGGGGCTAGCCTTGCCGTTGGCCGACTTCGCCTTCCCGGCCGGGGCGGCTCGAGACGCCACCGAGCCGGTGTCGAGCGCCACAGTGATCGCCTTCGTCGCCCGGAGCGCCTTGAGGACTTCGTCGCTGAGCGTGATCGTGAGCTTTGCCGTCATGGGGGCGCCAAGATAAGGAAACACGTGCCCTGGCGGCAAACGGAAACGCGAACTCAGACCCCAACACCGTTGCTCATGTCGCCGCCCCGCTCCTCGTCCTCGCCTGCCGGCGACGCCATGGTCAGATCCTCGCGGGACAGCACGATGGGGTCGTACTTCCCGAGTTTGCTCGCGGGCAGCTGCGGCTTCGCGCGGACAGCCACCATGTAGACGGTCACGTCGCCGAGATGCAGGCGCGGCGGCCAGTCGCCAGCGGGCCTCTCACTCGGCAGGGCGAGGGGCCGGTCGCTGAGGTTGAACACCACGAGAAACGCCTCGGTCTTCCGGTAGTCGCGTGCGTACTCCAACGCCTGACGCAGGCCGGCAGCCACGTGCCGCTTCGTATACCTCCGTCCATCGAAGAGCTTGACCTCGCAGACGAGAGGACTGTCGGAGTCGAGATCCGCGACAACGTCGGCCGCTCCCGAGGCGGACGCGGGCTGCGAGAACGGGTAGTCGATCCCCTCGCCGAAAAGGAACCTCCGCAGGTGGATCTCGTACCCGCTCTCGCCGCGGGTTGTGTCGCGCTGGTACGCGTCGTAGAGGGGCAGGCGATCAAACCACTCCACCTGACACACGTACCGTTGAAGCAGATAGAGGATATCGTTCGCGGCCCCCAGCTGCGCCTGCAGGTACTCAACGAAGGGTTCGACCACCGCCTCGATCATCTCTCGAGCGGACGCATCAAGATTCCGCTCGTGAGAGAAGATGCCGGAGAGGTTCACAACCTGATCAGCATCCGTGAGGCGACCCATGAAGTGCCACGCTACCTTCGCGCGCCCTTGCTCGGTCGGGGGCCACGAGTAGCATCCGTGCTCGAAGTGCTCCTCCACCCATTGCGCGGGATCGAGATCGGGTTCGCTCGTGGCGACCCTGCTTGTGATGGACCGGAGCGCGGGGGCGCCGTCCAGAAACGCCCGGAAGTATGCGAGCTCTTGGGGGAGGACCGAGTAGGCGGACTTGTAGAGCCTCCGATATCGTTCCTGCAGGGCGACTTGCAGATTGCGTTGGTACCTCATGATCTCGCGATGTGCTTGAGGCTCGCCCCGACGTTCTCGATGGCGCGGCCTACGTCGTCGATGTCGCGCGACGAGCCGCCTTCGTCAACAAGGTGGATCCGGACGCGACAGCACGGGCACATTCGATACGCCTGCACCCGGACATCGATGATCTGGACCTCGAAGGAGAAGCCGCACGCCGGACAGGAAACGGCAACGAGCTGGTGGAGGATCGACCACGACACCGTCACTCCCCAGTAGTCTATTCGGACGGTGCGACCGAACCGGATCCCCAGCGCCCGAGCAAGGAACGATAGCGGTGGCTGACGGCGTCACCCTGTTCCTCGACGAGTACAACCCCGACCTCGCGGTGGAGCGGGGCGTGTTCGTCATGGCGGGCGTCCTCGTGCGCTCCGGCGCTCACCAGACCCGGGCTGCCGGGGACTTCTCCTCGCTCGCAGCCGGCGACGCGCGGTTCGATCGCAAGGCACGGAAGTGGGAGGCGGAGCAGTTCGGCGTGTTCGCCGAATACCTTCTCGGGCACGAGGTGCTCCCCGTCGCCTGGCGGATCGCGCTCAACCCTCCCCTCGTCGCCGAGATCCGCAGGTGCGTGGCCGCAGGCTTCCCCCCGCGCCGCGATCGGGCGATGCGACCGACGCAGTGGATCCTGTGCCACGGCGTCACTCAGACCCTCGCTTCCGCGTCCGTCGCATGGCTTCTCCGGAACGGTCAGGTCACCTCGCTCGACGTGGTGATCGACAGGGGCAACTTCGCCATCTGGCAGCAGGAGACCCTCGCCGACGTGGTCGGATTGTGGAGCGGCCCCTACGCCATCGAGGCCGTGCGGCGGCGTACCCCCGACATGCCGGACGACTACCTGGCGGAGCTGCACGGGCTGGGCGTGTGGCGTGCCCCCTCGCTGCAGGTCGAGGCGCGAGGCCCGATGCTCGCCGTCGCGGACGCCTACACGTCGCTCGTCGCGCGCGCGCTCGCGGGCGAGGTACGCGCGAGGTCGGCGCTCGAGTCGCTCCGCGCATCCTACCGCTACCGCCACAGCGGACTCGACGCGCACTTTCTCTGCAAGGACGGGACGGACGGAGTGAAGCGCGACCTGGCGGCGGGCTGGCCGCTTCGCTGACGACGTGACGCGAAACGCCATACCTGTTAGTAGTGCAAGACTCTTGCATCGAGGCCCCGGGGGGGTATCGAAAAGTCGGCGATCGGCGATCCCGTAGACCGTGGCGCCCCCCGCGTAGACTTTCGCGAGCGTTTCGCGCCGGAAAAAGGATCCCTTTTCGCGCGAGCGGACCCGCCCGGCAGGCGGGTTTCCGCGGAACCCCATAACGCGCGCGCGCACGCGCGTCATGGGGAGCCCCCGCGCCGCCGCCCCGTGACCTCGGGCCCATGTCGCGCGCGTACGCGCGCGCGTGCGCGCGTCATGGCGTGGGCCGAGGGCGACGCGGCCCGCGCGGGGGGCTCGGACCACCGGCGCCGGCGTCCCGCGAGTCGGAACCCGAGGCGCCCGCCGCGCGGCATGGCCGCCAGCGGCCATCGGACGGGTTGACAACCGGAACCGCGCGCTACGGTGGTCGCGGCATGGACAAGGAGTCCTGGTATGGGCAAGCGCGGACCGCGCGCGTCGAAGGCCACCCGGCTCGCGCGGGGATCGGCATACCGTCCCAAGGGGGCCGAGCGGGAGATGGCGGTCCCGGAGCCGGGGCCGCGGGTGCCGCCGAAGTGGCTCGATGCGGAGGCCCGGCGGGTGTGGGACGACCTTTCCGAGCGGCTCGACCGGATGGCGGTCCTCGGGCTCAGCGACTACTACGCGCTCGCGGTCTTCTGCGACACGTGGAGCCGCTGGCGGAAGGCGAGGGCCTTCATCGATCAGCACGGGGAGAGCCACCTCGTGAGGGACCGGGCGGGGAACGTGAAGGGCGTGCGGTTCTACCCGCACGTGCGGTACGCGGACCGGCTCGCGGGGGAGCTCGTGCGGATGGCGCGGGAGCTCGGGATCACGCCCACGTCGCGGGGGCGTGCCGCGGTCGTGCCGCACCACGTCTACCCGGAGTGGGACAGGTACCTGGCCGGGAAGCCGGACGACGTGCAGGCGCGGACTCTCGACCCCACGCTCGAGCGGGCGGCGCCGAAGGAGGAGGCAGGCGATGAAGGCGGCGACGAGGCGGACGACGAAGGCGCAGGCGAGGACGGCAGCGGCGCCGACGATCCGGGATAGGGTCGTCGAGCTGCGAAGGGTGAAGGCGCGCGACCTCGTGCCGCACCCGAAGAACTGGCGCACGCACCCCGCGGCCCAGCGCGCGGCGCTCCAGGGGATCCTCGCGGAGGTCGGCTACGCGGACGCGCTGCTCGCGCGCGAGGCCGGCAGGGGGAAGCTCCAGCTCATCGACGGGCACCTCCGGGCGGAGACGACGCCCGACCAGGAGGTGCCCGTCCTCGTGCTCGACGTGACCGAGGCGGAGGCGGAGAAGCTGCTGCTCTCGCTCGACCCGCTCGCGGGTCTCGCGGTGCCGGACGCGACGAGGCTCGCGGACCTGCTGAGGGACGTGACGACCGACAGCGCGGGGCTCGCGGCGCTCTTCGACGACCTGAGGCCGCCGGTCCGGAAGGAGGGGCTCGCGGACCCGGACGCGATCCCGGAGCCGCCGGAGGAGCCGGTGACGAAGAGGGGCGACCTCTGGATCCTCGGGGACCACACGCTCCTCTGCGGCGACTCGTCGAAGGCGGAGGACGTGGACCGGCTGCTCGCGGGCGCGCCTGTGCATCTCGTGAACACGGACCCGCCGTACAACGTGAGGGTCGAGCCCCGCTCGAACAACGCGATCGCGAAGGCGGCGCGGGAGGGCAAGGTGATGGGGCGGAGCGCGCGGACGTCGGCCGCGTCCGCGGGCCTCAAGAACAGCCAGCTCGACCTCGCGCGGCACCCGTCGAAGGCGAACCCGACGACGAGGCGGATGCGGCCGAAGGACCGGGCGCTCGAGAACGACTGGATCAGCGACGAGGCGTTCGAGAAGCTGCTGCGCGCCTGGTTCGGGAACATCGCGCGCGTGCTGCTGCCGGGGCGCTCGTACTACATCTGGGCGGGGTACAGCAACGTCTTCAACTACCCGAAGGCGATCGCGGAGGCGGGGCTCTACTTCAGCCAGATCCTCGTCTGGGACAAGGAGCACGCGGTGCTCACGCGGCGGGACTACATGGGCGTGCACGAGTCGTGCTACTACGGCTGGCGTCCCGGCGCCTCGCACCAGTGGCTCGGGCCGCCGAACGTGCAGGACCTCTGGCGGGTGAAGAAGGTCTCGCCGCAGGCGATGGTCCACTTGACGGAGAAGCCGGTCGAGCTCGCGGCGCGCGCGCTGGAGTACTCGTCGCGCCCGGGCGAGAACGTGCTCGACCTCTTCGGGGGGTCGGGCTCGACCCTGATCGCGGCGGAGATGACGGGGCGGAAGGCGTTCCTGATCGAGATCGATCCCCTCTACTGCGACGTGATCGTCAAGCGGTGGGAGGAGTTCACGGGGAAGAAGGCAGAGCGTATCCTCGGCGCGCGGGCCGCGCCCGGCCGGCGACCGGCAGGCCGCAAGAGGACAAGCGAATGACGGAACGCGAGTGGGTACGCTCCATCGTGCCGGGGCTGCGCCGGGCACTCTCGAGGTGCGGGACGCGTGAGTGCGACATCGAGATCGAGGCCGGGCTCCGCCTGCCATACAGGTGCGAAGTGTCCGGCTATTCGGGACCGGCGGCGCGCGAACCGGACGTCTCGGAGTACGAGACGGACCTCCTCGTGCGGGACCGCGCGCGCGACGGGAGCTGGACGCCCCGCGTGGTGATCGAGTGCAAGCTCGGGAAGATCACGACGCACGACGCGCTCACATACAGCGCGAAGGCGGCGACGCACAAGCAGGTCCACCCCTACCTCCGGTACGGCATCCTGATCGGGGACCGTGAGCACTACGCGATTCCGGGGCGGCTCGTCCGGCACGGAGCGCACTTCGACTTCATGGCGACGTGGGTGGGGATGCGCGCGCGCCAGGTGGAGTGGCGCGCCATCGTGGGCCTGCTCGCGGAGGAGATCGCGGCCTCGCGGACGATGCAGGAGGTGCTCGCGAGCAGCCGCCAGCCCACCCGAACCAAGTACGTCGTCCTCCACCGCCCGCTCCGCTTCAAACGGATCAACCGCGGTACCGCCGTGAGGGAGGAACCCGACGACGCATGACCTGGCTCGTCGCCTGCGCCTCCCTGACCGCCACGTGGCTGAACATCCGGAAGCTCCGGATCTCGTTCGCGATCTGGCTCTTCACGAACGCGGCGTGGGCCGCCTACGACTTCGCCCACGGCCTCCCGGCGCAGGGCACCCTGATGTGTGTCTACGCCGGTCTCGCGGTCTACGGCTTCTTCGCGTGGGGGAGGCGGCGATGACGCGGCACCGGCCCTACGGGGGGCTCCTGCCGGCCGACCTGCTGCCCGCCATCGATGCCTTCCGGGACGGCCGCGCGCGCGTGACGCCGAAGCGGGTCCGGCCGCGGTGCGGGGCGAGGACGCGGAACGGGAGGACGTGCCAGGCGCCCGCCGTCTGGGACCGCGAGAACGACCGGGCGGTCAACGGGAGGTGCAGGATGCACGGGGGCGTGCGAGGCCGCACAGGCATCGGGCTACCCCATCCACTGTAGCGGATCGAACTCCGGGTTCACGTCGGCACCCTTCAAGTCGCGCGCCACAGGATCGAGTTCGCGGACGATGAGCCCCGTCAGTCGATGCTCGGCGATGTGCGAGTCCTCGTGGCGGATCAGCCTGCAGCAGCGCTCCCGCACTGGTCCCACGAGCGCGGCGTCGCAGAAGCGCAGCATCCGCTCGTTGAATCGGACGAACGGCGTTCGCACGGGGCTGGCGTGCTGGTCCGCCGGCAGAAGCCGCTCACCTTCGTTAAGCAGGTTCCGCAACATCTGCCTCACCTCGGCGAGGAGCTCTGCCTGCTCCCAACCCGGCAGATCGAGGTGCGGGACGAGGTCCGACGGCCCCTTGAACCTCGCGACCCGCCGCAGGTTGCGCACGTGCACATCGAAAAGCCACGACGAGCGCGGCTCGTACTCCGGCAGCGGATCGGTGTCGTGCGCGTTCCTGTCTGCCGCCTCGTAGAACGAGTGCGCGACGTCGTGACCGAGGGTCCTCCTGAGGAACACAAGCGCGTCCTCCCTCCACTCGCGGAGGTTGCTGTCGTTGAATGGTGCCTGCTTCAACGCCTCGCCCCGCTGCGCGAGTTCCTCGATCTTGCTTCGCACATGGGGCCACATCCTCTGCAGTCGATCCCGGACGTCCGCTGGGGCCGCGGCGGTGCGTGCCACGGCGGCCTCGCGGCGCAGCGAATCGCGCTCTTCGACGGCCTTCCGCCATGGCAGGTACTGCCCGGCAACGACGCCGAGAAACAGAAGCGGTATCGAGACGAAGGCCGGCAAGGCCAGAAGCTGCTCATGCGTCGATGCCAGAGCGAGGATTCCCCCCACGACGAACCACCAGCCCTTGCCTACCGATGAGGCGTACTCGCGGAGGCGCAGCCCGCGCTGCGGTCGTGAAGTCCCCGGATTCGGCATGGCCGCGCGATTCTACGGCCGCCGCCGGGGAACGTCGCTCCCGGTCCCTAGACTTGTTCTTGGGGCTCCGCCGCGGCCCCTAGAACCGCGGTCACGGCCACGCGCTCCTCGGCCGGGAGCCCCCACCTTCGGACAGGGGGGCGCGATGAGGAGCGCAACCGTGCAGCCGTCGATCCCACTACCTGCAGGCCAGGCCGCGGTGCTTCGCTCGCTCTACGACTACCGCTTTCTCAGGAAGTGCAGACCCTTCCCGGCATCCGAAGCGCACGAACCGAGATGCGCGCCCTCCGTCCCCGTCTACCAGTTGCGTGCGGAGTGCGGGGACGGCGTTGATGTTGAGGCCTCGCTCGCAGTCCTCTGCGCCAAGGGTCTCGCGATGAAGGCCCCCAAGTGGTGTGCGCCATCGGGCACGTGGACATTCGCTGACGGCAGGACCCTCGTCGTTTCCATCGAGATCCGGAGGACACCGGACGGAAGTTGTCTCTACGAGGGCCAGGCGTCCGTCGACGGGCAGGCCTACGGTCTCGGGGACGTGCAGGCGGCCTGCTTCGACCTGACCCCGGAGGGTGCGCAGATCGCGGAGTCGCTCGGAGTGCCGCTGGGTTCCGGCGGCATGGGCACCCCGGGGACGAGCGCCACGCTGGGGTTTCGGTACGACCACCCGTTGCCCCCCCGTTGGGGCGGCGATTGGATCACGCATGGCAAGGCGGCCGAGATCCTCGGATACGTGTCGCGCCAGAGCGGGGTGCCCAGCGGAGAAGCGCTCCGCAAGGCGATCGAGGGGGCGGACGAGGGCGCGCCGTTCGCGATGCTCCGCGACAGGACGGGTCGTTGCGCGAAGCACCCGAAGACGGGACGCCTCCGCAGGCAGGCTGTCGAGTGGGCAGCCAGGGAGCGCGCTGCCTTCGCCGCCGCCGCCGCCCTCCCGCCGATGCGCCCGAAACGCGGAGAAACGCGGAGCGAACACGCCCGGAACACGGAATAGCCCGGAAACCCGCTCCTGACGCCAAGTCGGTCCGCGTACCAGCGGACAGATGGGCGCTGCGTGTCTCTACCTCACGCTCCTTGAGGCTGCGCGACTCCTGAGGGTCGAGCCTCGCACACTCGCCCGGTGGGCACGCGACGGCCATGTCCCCGCCCTCAAGACCCCCGGCGGGCAGTGGCGATTCGTCCGGGAGGATCTCCTGCTCGCGCTGCGACACGTCGGCACGCCGGGTGGCGAGGAGCAGCGGTGACGGAGTACAGCGGCCTCGACCTCGAGCCGCAGCACGCGACGATGCTCCGTGCGTCGGCGATATCGCCCGAGGTCGCGCTAGCACGGGGCTACCGCACGGTGCGCACGAAGGCCGAGGCGGAGAGGCTCGGGTTCTCGCCCGCGCAGCGGCTCGTCCGGGCGCTGGCGGTGCCCGTCTGGCAGCTCGGCCGCGAGGTCGCGTTCCATCAGATTCGTCCCGACCGCCCCCGGATGGTCGATGGCAAGTGGGTGAAGTACGAGACCCCTCGGGGAGCCCGCATGGTGCTCGACGTCTCGCCCGCCGTGCGGCACTTGCTGGGCGATCCGAGGGTGCCGCTCTGGATCACGGAGGGCATCAGGAAGGGGGACGCGCTCGCCTCCTTGGGGCTCTGTGTGATCGCCCTGCTCGGCGTCTGGAACTGGCGCGGTACGAACGCGGCCAGGGGCCCGGTCGCGCTCGGAGACTGGGAAGCGGTTGCCCTGAAGGATGCCGACGGGACGCCGCGGCGGGTCTACCTCTCGTTCGACAGCGATGTCGTGCAGAAGCCCGAGGTCCGGCGGGCTCTGGCCAGGCTGAAGGAGTTCCTGGAATCCCGCGGCGCCGAAGTGTTCGTTGTGCTGCTCCCGTCCGGCGAGGGCGGCGCGAAGGTTGGCGTGGACGACTACCTCGCCGGCGGGCACACCGTCGAGGACCTGTACCGGCTCGCCGTGGCCGCCATCCCCCCGGGCCCGGAGTCCGGCGAGACCGGCCACTCCCCCTACGTCGAGACCGAGGACGGGATCGTCTGGAACAAGCACACGAAGGACGGGCCGGTCCCGACGCTCCTTGCCAACTTCCGGGCGCGCATCGTCTCGAACCTGATCCGGGACGACGGCGTGGAACAGCAGCGCGTGCTTGAGATCGAGGCCGGCGTGCGCGGCCGGACGACGCGCGTGTCGCTGCCCTCGGCGGAGTTCGTCGGCATGAACTGGCCCGTGCGGTATCTCGGCTCCGACGCCATCCTCTCCCCGGGCATGGGCCTCCGCGACCATGCACGGGCGGCTATCCAGCACCTCTCGGGCTCCGCACCGTGCCGGGTCGTCTACACGCACCTCGGATGGCGCCTGATCGACGGCGAGAGGTGCTTCCTCACGACCACGGGAGCGCTCGGCACATCGGGGCTCCGCACCGACATTCACGTGGAGCTGCCGGCGGAGCTCTCCAGATATGCCCTGCCTGCGCCCCCGGAGGCGGAGCGGCGACGCACCGCGATCCTTGCCTCGCTGGCCCTCCTGGACGTCGGCGCGAACGACCTCCTCGCGGTCCCGCTGGCGGCCGCCTACCGGGCGGTCCTCGGCGACGCCGACTTCGCCGTGCATCATCATGGCAAGACCAACACGTTCAAGACCGAATGCGCCGTGCTCGTCCTGATGCACTTCGGCCCCGCGTGGACAAGGAAGGGCCTGCTCTCGTGGCTCGGGACCGGCAACTCGATCGAGTACTTCGCCTTCGTCGCCAAGGACGTTCCGCTGATCGTGGACGACTTCGTCCCGACGGGGACCGTCCACGACATCGCGCGCAAGCAGCAGGAGGCGGAGCGGGTCTTCCGGGGGCAGGGCAACCTCAGCGGGCGGAGCCGGCTTCGCGCCGACGGCAGTGCGCGCGCGACGCGGTGGGCGCGCGGGATCGTGATCTCGACCGGAGAGGAGATCCCCCGCGGCCAGTCCCTCGGGACGAGATACGTCGGCGTGGCGTTCGAGGAGGGGGCCGTCTCGCAGGCGGCCCTGCGTGCCGCCCAGCGGAAGGGGCGGGAGAACCTCTATGCCGCCGCGATGAGCGCGTACCTCGCATGGCTCGCTCCCCGCCTCGACGACATCCGCGCCGGCCTCGACGAACGGGTCGCGGCCATCCGCGACCGCATCGGCGATTCCTCCTACCGCCGGATGGCGACCAACTCCGCCGAGCTGTTCGTCGGCATCGACCTCTTCCTCGAGTTCGCGCAGGGCGCGGGGGCGATCAGCGGCGATGAGGCGGTGTCGTATCGTGAGAGGTTCTGGAACGCGTTTCTGGCGGCGGACGCGGAGCATCGGGCGATCGTCGGGGCCGGCGACCCGGCGCCGCGCTTTGTCGAGCTCGTCCGGTCCGCGCTCACGTCGGGCCTCGGGCACCTCGCGTCGATGGCCGGCGCGGCGCCCGACCAGCCCGACCTCTACGGATGGCGGGAGACCGACGACGGGCCGCGGCGAACAGTGCGCCCGCAGGGCGATCGCATCGGCTGGGTAGACGCGGACGACATCTTCCTCGACCGCGAGGCATCTCTGCGGGTGGCACAGAAGGCAGCAGCCACCGCCGGAGACGTCCTGCCCGTCAGCGGCATCACGCTCATGCGCCGGTTGAAGGAGACCGGGCTCCTAGCATCGACCGACGAGGGCCGCGGGCGGCTCACAGTCCGTCGTACCGTCGGCGCCGCCCGCCGCGAAGTCATACACCTGAAGAGGGGGGCGCTCTACCCCGGCGACGGCGCCGACGAACCGCCCCCGGGACAGTCCGGGGGGGGCACCGGGACAGTCTGCCCGACCGACCGTCCCGCGGAAATCACGCCTGCGGAGCGAGATCCCGGTCGATTGGGACGGTTGGGACGGTCGCAGGGGGGAGGAGGCAAGCGCTACGCCGACGGCGCGGGGTCAGGCACCCCCCGCGCGCCCGCTCAAGAGATGCTGTTCCCTGCGGTAGCCCGTCCCAATCGTCCCGCTGGAGCCGCAATTCGTGATCCTGCAATGGCTTGCGACCGGGACAGTCCGGCCGGGGAACCGTCCCGCGAACCGTCCCAGCCGCCCGAAGTGCCCGCGAGCGAGGTCTGCGACAGGGCCTGCCCCGACTGCCGGGCCCCGATCTCCGAGCGGATCGAGCGCCAGTTCAACGGACTCTGCTGGAACTGCCGTCGCAACCGGGACTTCGGCGCCCAGGGGAGGGGCCGGTGATCGCCCGGAACCGCGGCGGCTGGACCGCGTCGGCCCGGGAGCGGCTCGACGTCGTCCGGGGCGTCCTCCACGGGCTCCGGCCGTACTGGCCGCTGACGCTGAGACAGGTCTACTACCAGCTCGTCGCCCGCGAGGTGATCGCGAACCGGCGCGCCGAGTACCAGGCGCTCTCCCGGCTGCTCGTGAAGGCGCGGCTCGACGGCGAGGTGCCGTGGGAGGCGCTGGAGGATCGCGTCCGGGAGCACCTCGGCTCCGCGGGGTGGGCCGACGCCGACGACTTCATCGCCGAGCAGGGCGAGCGTCTCCTCGTCGGCTACCGTCGCGACCTCCTCGCCGGCCAGGACCTCGCGCTGGAGGTCTGGATCGAGAAGGACGCGCTCAGCCGCATCTGCCACGACGTGGCCTTCGGGTACTGCGTGCCGGTCGTCGTCGCGCGGGGCTTCAGCTCGGTGTCGTTCCTCCACGAGTGCCGGCGCCGGGTCGAGCGGGCGGTCCTCGACGAGGGGAAGAAGGGGCTCCGGATCCTCTACTTCGGCGACCTCGACCCGTCGGGCTGGGCCATGCTCCCGGCGATGCTCCGGACGCTCCAGGAGGAGATGCGGCTCGGCGAGCTGCTCGTGGACGGCGAGCGGATCGCGCTCACGCCGGAGCAGGTGGAGAAGCACCGGCTCCCGCACAGCGTCGAGGCGATGAAGGCGACCGACACGCGCACGCCCGCGTACCGGGACTGGCTGCGGTCGGACGGGCACCCCGACACGCTGGCGGTGGAGCTCGACGCGCTCTCGCCGGAGGTCCTGCAGGGCCTCGTGCGCGACGCGATCGAGACCAGTCTCGACATGGAGAGGGTCGAGCGCGAGCGGGCGGCCGAGGCCGGGGACGTGGAGGCGATCCGCGTGCTGAAGGCGAAGGTCGATCGCGCGCTGAAGCGGGGGCCCAGGTGACGCCGCTGGCCGAGGGCGACCTCCTGACCGCGGCGCAGGTGCTGAGGCTCCTGCCGATCGGGAAGGCGACGCTGTACGCGCTCGCGGCGTCCGGGGAACTGCCGTCGATTCGCGTCGGGGCGCTGGGTGCGCGCCATGGGCGTCTCCTCTTCCACCGCGCGGACGTGGAGGCGTTCGTGGCCCACGCGCGCCAGGCGCCCCCACGCGCGCCCGCGGCGCCCGACGTGGACGCGCTGCTGTCCCGGGTCCGCGCCCGCCGCCGCGGGATAGGCGCGCCTAACGGCGAATGATGTTGATGCGCTTCGAATCCGCTGCCTCATGTGCCCCACGATGCAGACCACGACGAAACCCCCCAAGGTGGCGCGGCGGCGACGCCGCTTCGGCAGGTGCTATCCGCGGCCTGGCGGGCCGCGCGGCGCCTGGCTGATCCAGTTCCCCGACCCGAGCGGCGCGAAGGCCAAGAGCGGCCGGACGAAATACCGCACGAAGTCGGTGAGCAGCGAGAGCGAAGGCAAGGCGCTGCTCGCCGAGATCGAGAAGTCGATCCTGCTGGGCCAGTTCGCCCCCGCAGCCGAGCCCGCGCCCGAGACCGACCTCACGCTCCTCGGCGCCATCGACGCCTACCTCGACGCGAAGCGCGGCGAGGGGCGGGCCGAGAGCGGGATCACGCGCTACCTCGTGAGCCGGCGCGCGATCGAGGCGTCCCCGCTCGGGGACCGGCTCGTGCGCGACCTCCAGCCCCGCGACATCGAGGCGTACATGGCGTGGCGGAAGGTCCGGAAGTGGCGCGCGGTGAAGAAGCCGGGCGGGCACCGCTCGGACCCGAACCACACGATTCAGGTGAAGGGGGAGAAGCCGTCGAACAGCAGCGTGAACCGCGACGTGGCGCTGGTG
>Ga0187892_10003582_pt1 | contig 28075 bp, 28 predicted proteins | sample MA1701073metaG_FD_139345 | JGI IMG/M metagenome (GOLD analysis project Ga0187892, IMG submission 139345) | Bio-ooze microbial communities from a basaltic lava cave in the Kipuka Kanohina Cave System on the Island of Hawaii, USA - MA170107-3 metaG ... | reverse complement strand
GATCATTCAACTTCCATTCTTCTTTTGATATTTTTTCAAACTCCTCCTGCATGAATAGCGTGAACCTGAACCGCAGATCAAGTGATGGCATTTGAATAGAATACTTTTCCATCAATACTTCGGCAATTCTGCCAAAAACATAGTTGTAATCCCTTCTCCTAGGAAGGTTGTGTAACATCTCATCAAGCAGCTCAGAAACCCGATCCAACAATTCATGATACCGCGAGCAGTATAAAGTTCTGCACTTGCACTTTTGGAAATCATGGTAAATCATATAAGTAGCTAATTTACATGTAAGTGTATGTCGCACAGCGAGCACGAACACGCATATGAACACGAAGAAAGGCCGCACAAAGCAACTGCGCTATGGCTGATCGTAACTGTTTTGGTCATAAGCATAACAGTTCCGGCGTTTGTTATACTTTTGACACTGCCGAAACTGCCCTGATCTGAAAAAATATACAATAACCAAGATTCTTGATCAACTTTCACAAGGTTTATATTCATTGTCTCAAAGTAATTTTTTAGCGTAACAGTTTGGCGGCGTCTGTAATTAGACATGGATATGGTATCCATTTGATGCGTTCCAGACCTCCAGTTGCGCTGACATGATGGAGATCCGACAACGTTGGATCTGACATGGGTTGTGTGTTCACACTAAGCCCGGCCGTACTCTCTTTCATATAATCAGACTCCGGTTGATCCTGCCGGACCCGACTGCTATCGGATTGAGACTAAGCCATGCGAGTCAACCCGCAAGGGTGGCGGACGGCTCAGTAACACGTAGTGAACCTGCCCTGAGGACGTGGACAACCATGGGAAACTGTGGCTAAACCGCGATAGGTCATTGTTTCTGGAATGGGCAATGGCTCAAACCTACATGGCCCCAGGATGGCACTGCGGCCGATCAGGTTGTTGGTGAGGTAATGGCCCACCAAGCCTGTAACCGGTACGGGCTCTGAGAGGAGGAGCCTGGAGATGGGCACTGAGACAAGGGCCCAGGTCCTATGGGACGCAGCAGGCGCGAAACCTTCGCAATAGGCGAAAGCCTGACGAGGTTATTCCGAGTGTTTCCTGCTAAAGGAATCTTTTGTCAGCTCTAAAAATGCTGGTGAATAAGGGGTGGGCAAGCCTGGTGTCAGCCGCCGCGGTAATACCAGCACCCCGAGTGGTCGGGATGATTATTTGGCCTAAAGCATCCGTAGCCGGCGCTTCAAGTCTTCCGTTAAATCCACCTGCTCAACAGATGGGCTGCGGGAGATACTGCTGCGCTAGGAGGCGGGAGAGGCGAGGGGTATTCCATGGGTAGGGGTAAAATCCTCTGATCCATGGAGGACCACCAGTGGCGAAGGCGTCTCGCCAGAACGCGCTCGACGGTGAGGGATGAAAGCTGGGGGAGCAAACCGGATTAGATACCCGGGTAGTCCCAGCTGTAAACGATGTAGGCTCGGTGATGGACTGGATTCGATCCAGCCCAGTGCCGCAGGGAAGCCGTTAAGCCTACCGCCTGGGGAGTACGGTCGCAAGACTGAAACTTAAAGGAATTGGCGGGGGAGCACCACAAGGGGTGAAGCCTGCGGTTCAATTGGAGTCAACGCCGGGAACCTTACCGGGGGCGACAGCAGTGTGAAGGTCAGGTCGAAGACTTTACCAGACGAGCTGAGAGGAGGTGCATGGCCGTCGCCAGCTCGTGCCGTGAGGTGTCCTGTTAAGTCAGGTAACGAGCGAGACCCCTACCCCTAGTTGCCACTATTACTCTCAGGAGTAGCAGGGCGAATTAGGGGGACCGCCGTTGTTAAAACGGAGGAAGGAGGGGGCTACGGCAGGTCAGTATGCCCCGAAACCCCCGGGCTACACGCGGGCTGCAATGATAGGGACAATGGGTTCCGACTTTGAAAAAAGGAGGCAATCCCCAAACCCTATCCCAGTTATGACTGAGGGCTGAAACTCGCCCTCACGAATATGGAATCCCTAGTAATCGCGTGTCACCATCGCGCGGTGAATACGTCCCTGCTCCTTGCACACACCGCCCGTCGCTTCATCCGAATCGGGTTTGCGCGAGGTGGTGCCTAATTGGTATCATCGAACGCGAGCTCGGTAAGGAGGGAGAAGTCGTAACAAGGTGGCCGTAGGGGAACCTGCGGCCGGATCACCTCCTTAGTTTGCGGCCGGGCGCGTAAAGAACACACGATCCATGATATGAAAAAAGATGCAGCCCTGCATGAAAATGCAGGGTGAAGGACGTAGTGGATACAACGGTATTCACGATTATCGCCATGCATAGCCGCGTAAGTTCCAGGGTTACTGGTGCAAAGACGTCACTTGGTGGATGGCTCGGCTTGAGGAGTGATGAAGGGCGTGGCAAGCTGCGATAAGCGCCGGGTAGGAGCATGCAACCGTTGATCCGGCGATCCCCGAATGAGAATCTTGTCCGCAAGGACAGTCCCTTGCGTAAGCAGGGGACGGCGAACCGCCCGAAGTGAAGCATCTGAGTAGGGCGTGGAAAAGAAATCAACCGAGATTCCCTGATTAGCGGCGAGCGAAACGGGAAGAGCCCAAACCGAATGTGTTGCAGCAATGCAGTACAGATGTGGTGTGTGCTGGTGGCTGTTTTCAATGACGGCGCTCCTTGGTGTTAGCTGAATTGCTCTGGGAAGTGCAGGCAAAGAGGGTGATACCCCCGTAGGCAAGAGCATCAAGGTTCGCGCTACCAGCTGGAGTAACCGGCCTTGGCAGTGGCTGGTGAAGATGGGGGAAAGTAGCCCCCAAGGCTAAATATCTCTCAAGACCGATAGCGTACTAGTACTGTGAAGGAAAGATGAAAAGTACCCCGGAAGGGGGGTGAAAAGCGCCTGAAACCAAGTGGTTACAGACGTGCACTGCCCGCAAGGAGCTTTTGTCGGATACTGCAGTGCTGAGGTTTGGTGCTAGGCATCCGCAAGGGTGCTGAATCCCTTACCAAAGCGCTGCAGCCCGGCGTCTAAAGCACTAGGGTAGTGCGGTCCGTCTAGAAACACGGGCCAGTGAGATTACTGTCATGGCGAGCCTAAGTTTGAAACGAAGGCGAAGGGAAACCAACTTCCCGCAGCATAGCAATATGTCAGGGGATGGGTCTGAAAGGGCCTACAGTCATGGCGGTAAGGCTAGAATCCGAGCGATCTATCCCTGAGCAAGGCGAAGCCGGGCGAAAGCCCGGTGGAGGCCTGAAGCAGTGCTGACGTGCAAATCGTTTGTGTGACTTGGGGTTAGGGGTCAAAAACCAATCTAGCTCGGTGATCGCTAGTTCCCACCGAAGTGGATCGCAGTCCTGCCTAGGTCGAGGTGGCTGGCGCTGTAGAGCACCGATAGGACAGCAAGGATCCGAAAGGGTTCACTGTCTCTTCGAACTCCAAAGGCGCTGGCACCGAAGAAGCCTGGAGGCGGGTTTGTGTGGGGTAAGCCTCACAACCGAAAGGGGGACAACCCGGACTGAGGTTAAGGTCCCGAAGTTTTAGCTAAGTGTCAAACAAAAGGGCGTTTTCGAGCAAAGACAGCAGGAAGGTAGGCTCAGAAGCAGCCATCCTTCAAAGAGTGCGTAACAGCTCACCTGCCGAGCTCGAAAGCCCCGAAAATGGACGGGGCTCAAGCTAAGCACCGATACCTCAGACCTTTCCGAAAGGAAAGCGTGGTAGGTGGGCGTGGAGTTTGGAACGAAGTTGGGTCGTGAGATCCAATGGACCGAACATCCATTGCAGATACTGGTGGTAGTAACAGCATAGCCAAGTGGGAAACTTGGCCACCGTAAGGGCAAGGGTTTCCCAGCAATGCGTCGTCAGCTGGGAGTTAGCCGATCCTAAGGGCAGCCTCAACAGAGCTGCCCGAACGGGAAACTCGTTAATATTCGAGTGCCATGAAAGCGTCGTTACCATCCAGCACTGTCACTTCCGGATAGAGCAGGCAGAACCGTCGTTTTGTTCAACTTACTAAGGGCAGGGGAGTGTCGTAATGGCGAGAACCTGCCCGAGGAAGGAATAGCCTTGCGTTAGCAGGGTCTGCTCGATTCCTGGGGGCATTGAAAGCAGAGCTGGAGAGATGCTCTCATGTTCGTACCGAGATCCGACACTGGTGCCCTGGTTGAGAAGACTAAGGTGTATCGGGTATACCGCAGGCGAGGGAACTCGGCAAATTAGCCCTGTACCTTCGGTATAAAGGGTGCCTGCAGTTTTTGCGAAGAGCAGGATCTGCAGGTCGCAGTGACAAGGGGGTCCCGACTGTTTAATAAACAGCAAGAGGCACCGGCCAAATAAAATAAAAACAATTAATATGAAATGCAAGAAACTAGAGCATTGAATCCAACTTCTTACCTAGCAGGAATTCTTTTTGGCGATGGTACATCGCACAAAGCAGCTAATGGCGCATATAGCGTCTGGATAGATCAGGTCGATAAGGAAATCTTGCAGCAAAATGTAGTTCCGCAACTTGAAAGTCTAGGATCGAAAGTTCATTTCTACAATTACTTTGCAAAAGCTGATAATGTGCAGAAATGGAGAGCATTGGTACATTCCAAGAAAATTTACTTGTGGTTCAAGGAACTAAAACAAAATCCAAACAAATACGTTGAACAACTTCCCAACAAAGAATTGAAACAGTTTGTTGCAGGATTGTTTGATGCAGAAGGAACAATTACTGATCGATTGGTGTTTTACAACAAAAACAAAGAATTGCTTGACATGGTTAAGGAAAGGCTTGATGCTATTGGTATCAAATCGAACTTGTACAAGTTCGGCAAAGTTTACGGTATACAGTTGTACCGTAAAGAGTACGTGGTAAAGTTTCGTGCAACGATTCCGTCATTTAGGCTAAAGGTGCACTCGGCTGATTAAGAAACACAGGTGACCGCTAGTCCGAAAGGATTTGTATGGTCTCTGAATCCTGGCCAGTGGCGGTACCTAAAACTTGGGTACAACCGAGCTAAGGGCCGCTAAACGCCGGGAGTAACTCTGACTCTCTTAAGGTAGCCAAATGCCTTGTCGGGTAAGTTCCGACGTGCATGAATGGACCAACGAGGGCCCCGCTGTCCCCGCCTGCAATCCGGTGAAGCCACTTAACGTGGACGAACAGTCCACGAACTTCCATCGGGGAGAGAAGACCCTGTGGAGCTTTACTGCAGCCTGTTGCTGCGGTATGGTTATGGATGCATAGCGTAGCTGGGAGCCTTCGAAGGCGTCCTTCCGGGGGCGCTGGAGGCAACAATGTAACACCAGCCATCTGTTGCTGTATCGCTTACCTTGCGAAAGGGACACTAGCAGGTGGGCAGTTCGGCTGGGGCGGCACCCCCTTGAAAAGGTATCGAGGGGGCCCAAAGGTCGGCTCAGGCGGGTCAGAACTCCGCCGGTGAGGGTAAGGCCAAAAGCCGGCCTGACTGGATCTCTAAACGCAGGGGATTCAGAGGCGAAAGCCTGGCCTAGCGATCCATCATGTCCCCACTATTGGGGGCTGGTGGTGTCAGAAAAGTTACCCTAGGGATAACAGGCTCGTCGCGGGCGAGAGCTCCCATCGACCCCGCGGTTTGGTACCTCGATGTCGGCTCTTCCTATCCTGGTTCTGCAGCAGGAACCAAGGGTGAGGCTGCTCGCCTATCAAAAGGGAACGTGAGCTGGGTTTAGACCGTCGTGAGACAGGTCGGTCTCTGCCTGATGGAAGCGTGGTTGCCTGAGGGGAAGTTGCCCCTAGTACGAGAGGAACAGGGCAGCGTGGCCGCTGGTGTATCGGTTGTCCGATAGGGCAAGCCGAGCAGCTAAGCCATCGAGGATAACCCCTGAAAGCATCTAAGGGGGAAGCCTCTCCCGAGAAAAGGCTACCATCCTTATGGACAAGGGCGGCCAAAGAAGATGGCGTTGATGGGGTGGAGGTGTACGCAGCAAGCTTCGGCGAGCTGTTCAGCCTGCCACTACCAATTGCCCAAGGCACCTTCAAACCCTGGAGCGCAATGGCTATGCGTGGCGAATAATTTTTTTAACCTAATGTAAATTGTAAATTTTTGTATTCTGCAGTTTTAGAATTATAGTAGAATGATCAGCAGATAATGATCAAGCTTTCTTTTTGTTTTGCATTTTCGTTAGTTGTCTTTGTGATAGTTGCGATTCAGTAAGGTGTAGAAAGGTTCATCACGGTTTTTCCCGAATACGCGAAAACACGCACGGATGCAAAAGCTACTAGAGGGGGGGGTCCTATATATAGAAAGGATGAATGTCTACGGGATTCCAATGCCGTGCTATTCTTATACGTATTGACGTGTGGTGGGTCAGGAAAAGGTTTTGTGAAATTAGTGCTTTTTTGATGGCGTAGAAATTTGTTCAATGCAAGCAAGTGCAAATTTAATTCTGAACGAAAACAAATTTTTTCTTAATAGCTTTTAACTATGGTATGTTCGCAACGGTTTCGCAATCTGTCTGAGTATCATTTCCGGCACCGCCATCAGACTTATCGTTTCCTTCCTGGCAGTTCAAGGAATCGTCGTCATCGCCTCCCATAAGGATGTCATTGCCACCATTCATGATCTCAAAATCAAATACTTCATCTCCGTATAAGATATCGTACCCTGCACCGCCATCCAGATTGTCATCCCCGATCTTGATAGTATCATTATCAGGGCCACCACGGACAATGTCTCCTCTCAAGGTATCGTTACCATTGCCGCCCCATAGGTTGTCCTTGCCTGATACTATGCTATCGTTGCCTTCCCAATCAAATACGCCGTCACCAAACAGATCATCATTATCGTCACCGCCGTCAAGGTTGTCCTTGCCGGCCCTAATGGTATCATCATCACTACCACCAACTATACCGTCGCCCCCCAACAAATCATGACCACCGCCGCCCATTATTACGTCATTGCCAGCTCTTACGTTATTCTTACCCTGACCTGCAAATATAAAGTCCCCGCACAACCAATCCCTTCCATCACGAGCATCAAGCTTATCATGCCCAGCTCTTATCTTGTTGTAGCCAACACTTCCATAAATAGCGTCTCCATCCATGTGATCGTGTACATCGCTGCCCTTTAGATCGTCATTGCCAGCTCTTACGTAATTCATACCAGCACCAGTCTCAATGGCGTCACCATACATGTAGTTCTCACCAGCACCGCCAATCATCCTATCATCGCCACCTCTTATCCTATCATCGCCGGCGCCATCAAAGATACCATCACCGACCATCGTGTTAGAACTATTGCTACCTCCAACAATCTTATCATTCCCGCCCTGTAGTCTGTCCATGCCGGCAAGACCGGTGATAGCATCGCCTACCAAGTAATTAGAACCTGGACCGCCTATGATTATATCATTCCCGCCCCGAATCCTGTCATCGCCAGAAGTGCCAAAAATGCCATCACCTACTACGCTATCGTGTCCGGGTCCGCCATCTAGGAAATCGTCACCAAGACCGCCGCATATCACATCGTTCCCCGCAAGACCCGTTATCACGTCATTCCCTCCTAATCCATGTATGACGTCGCGTCCTTGCGTTCCTACAAGGATATCATCACCAGGGGTACCTTCTATGGTCGTAGGATATCCAAGACAAGTTAGACCACTGCTCGCAGTCATAATATTGTCCTCAACATCGTACACTTTCTTCAGTATCTCATTACGTTCATCATATTGGCTTCTCAGTTCATCCATAAGTTCATGACCTAAAAGTAGAATATCATCAACTTGCTCATCAACCACCTCGGCGCTTGCTGATGATGCTAAGTTAATGTTAGAAGAAGAGTATGGCATGGTGCCTAACAGAAGCAAAGTCAGGACTGGTACCCATAGCGTTCTAACTCGTGTTGTTTCCATCCTGTCGCTCATTTTGCGACTACATTTGATGGGACGAATTGACTATTAAGCACGTATAGAAGATACGCTGAAATTTTCCGTATCTTGCAAGCTTGGTTTCTGATATGGGTTTTACTTATTGAAGTTCCTACATAACTTGAAATTATCCTTGTATTCTGAAAATCTTATGAAGTTGCTGGTGTATATGCTGAAGCAGGATGATCCGAAGAAGTGTACAGCTGCAAAGCTTGTTCATTTCAACATAGCGAATGCAGTTAGAAGAATTCCAAGAAATTCTTTGGTTTTGAATCCCTACGCTGAAACATCGCTATGCAAGAGTGATAATAGTCTGGCCGATTCCATAACTGCAATAGATTGTTCATGGGAAAGGATCAACACAACATTCAAACGCAGTTTCCATGGTATAGACAGAAAGTTACCCTTGCTGCTTGCTGCTAATCCCACTAACTACAGCAAGTTGGGAAAGTTGAGCAGTGCGGAAGCATTGGCGGGTGCTTTAAGCATTCTAGGTTTTGATGATCTGGCCTTTGAGGTAATGAACAAGTTCAAGTGGGGCCATACGTTCTTCGAACTTAACGGCAACTTGCTCAAGGACTATGCGAAAGCCAGTGATCCTGAAGAGATCAAGAGAATAGAAATGGAATACTTCAAATAGAATTTATCGCACGCAAGTGAATGCTATAGCGACCGCACATGGACACGAACGTGATACCTGTCTTCTCTATCATCAACATAGAAGATTACATTAACCCATTTTCCATTAGTCTTCCTCCTTCTTGAGATTTGAAGTTCTCCCTTAGCACTGAGTTCATAATCATTACTTTCAATCGCTTCCTGAACGGCACCAATGATATAATCAACACTCAGATAGGGATGTTTTATAATAGCCTTGAAATAAACCTCAGGAGCTAATTCTATTCTCTTCAATTGATATATACCATGGTATGCATACATTTAAATTTGTTGATATATACTAGTATATATCAGAGAGATATGGGCAAGAATTTATCTGAATTAGGAGCAGAGGCTCGCAGAGAGATTGGGGAAGAGTCGGACAAGATTTTGTTGGACAAGGTTAGGCAACTCCCGGGCTTGACAATATATGAGTTGAGTAAGGAACTTGAATGGACAAAGGGTCGAGTTCAAGGATCGGTAAACAGACTTTTAGAACAGAATATCCTAAGGAAGAAGAAGGTTGTTTTGAACGATAGAATTTTGACGAAGATCTTTCCAACAGAGTATAAAGAGTCAGAAGTTGGAGTAGTAGAGGTTAACTCTGAAGTTGTAGATCCAAAACTCTGGAAAACTCACGCGTTTGCCGGTGCAATGAACAGAGTTTTGATCAAGATTGTTCCAGAAGAAATGGTAGATGCAATTACAGGTAAAGCATTCTTCTACGAAAAGATCCCGATTGAGTATCGAACGAGTACTGTAACGTTTAAACTTCCACAGAGATTGAGAGATTTTTACATGTTAGATAACTCTATCCTAGGTGTAAGCACAAATGTCAAAGGGGATGCTGTTCTTGTTACTATAGAGGGGACAACAGCAGAGGTAAGCGTTCAGAATCCTAATGATATTCTAACTGCGGAGCCTCCTGAAGTTCTGTCAACGTCTAACAATTCCATAAAATCGGAATTAGCTAAATTGGACCTGCGTCCTATTGAGATCAAGATATACATGTATCTCGCAACAGAAGGTCAGAAGAAAGCGAAAGATATATCAGAATATCTTCACATAAGGGGGATAACAGAAATCTATCATTATTTGTCGGCACTGCAACATAAGGGTCTAGTAAAAGGAACCCTTACTCATCCCATCAAATTCGGTGCAGTTCCTTTATCCAATGCCTTGGAGAAGCTTAGATTAGGAAGTTCGTAGCGGTCCTATATTACCTACCCAAAGTTTCAAATAGAAATTTCTGCAAGTAACACTGGTGCGAGCTAGTGGGCGGGCCACTGCGAAAGCAGAGGAAACTCCTCCCTCCAAGCAAGTATGTGACCCAGCGATGGGTAACCAGAGATGGCTGGCAACGGCACAGAAAAGATATCCGAGTTAGAGCACGATGATGGCGAAACCTGAGATTCCTAGCAAGGAATGAAACTGCCGACCCGCATGGAGCAAGGCCAAACAGAGCCGATGAGTTTGCTCAAGGCTCAGGTAGGCCGCTTAGCTGAATCCCGCCTAGAACAGAAGGAGGGTTACGGCTAGCACGCACCATATTTTGTAATGGGGTAAACTAAAATTTGCTAGTCTTATTAGGAACTCTAGTCAATGGGTAGTTGTTATCATTGCAACAAGCAAGTTGGTTTATTGTTCAGATGTGCTAAATGTAATGGTGATTATTGCATAGACCACAGGTTACCAGGGAACCATGACTGTGATAACAAACCTAGATATCTTCATCCAGTTTGAGAATTGAAATATCTTAAGCTTGATCTTGGCGTCTATGATCATTCGCACTTTGGTTGTTAGTGTTATTAGTTTCGATCATTCGCAAGAAATCCATGATCAAGGAAACTAGAACAGGGGCTATTCCAACAAGTTGGTTAATCGTTGCTGTGCCATTACCAGAGCTATTAAAGGAAGCTAATTCATGGCTGCGATTCGAGCGTGGCAGGGTAGAGCTCGAGTTAGCTGAAGGTTTGGTAATGGAGTTTATCAGGAGGGCAAAGACAGATACGCACAATTGCTGGTAGAAGTCTTCTCTGGTCTCGCAACGCTTTTGCATCATATTATCGGTTAGCTTGCTTAGCATATCAAGCGCTAGCATATGAGGCTGTATCACTAGCGAGTATATAAGAATATCTCTAGCGATTTATAGTACACGCACCGTCAAATTGGTGACTCTTGGAGGAGTATATAAGGAGCCTTTATAGGTAGGCGAACCGAAAAATTCTCACATGTTTTCTTACGTGGAACCATTGTATCGTCCTCCTTCAGAAGCAGGCTCGATGATATTTCAGGTAACGATAGGATGCTCCTTCAACAAGTGTTCCTTCTGCGACATGTACCGCTCGAAAGAGTATGTTGAAAGATCATGGGAGGAGATCGAACCCGAAATAAATTATGCTGCAAAAAACTTTCCAGACACTAGTAGGATATTCTTGGCCGACGGTGACGCCCTAAATCTTTCCACTGAAAGATTAGTGCAAATCCTAAAGCATCTTTATGCTTCCTTCCCACAATTGGAACGAGTATCGATTTATGCAATGCCAAAGAACATGCTGCAAAAATCAGAGGAAGAATTGCGAACTCTTAAAGAAGCTGGCTTGACTTTGTTTTATGTTGGCATAGAAACAGGCTCCGACAAGCTTCTGAAGAAGGTCACGAAAGGCGCAACTGCAAAGGGCATTATCGACGGATGCTTGAAGGCCAAGCGCGCCGGCATTGATCTTTCATGCATGATAATTCTAGGGTTAGGAGGAAAAACATACAGTCAGGAACACGCACGAGAGACGGCAAAAGTGGTAAGCAAGATATCACCAAACTATTTGGGCGCTCTAACACTCTACTTAGAAACTGGCGTCAAGGAAGAGTTCCTGACAAAGTTCGGCGAACCCTTCATACCCTTAGATGACCCTGAACTGCTGGATGAGCTTGAGCTGTTGATACAGAACGTAGATGCGCAAGCACCGATAATCTTTCGTACAAACCATGCATCAAATGCCTATATGCTCAAAGGAACACTGCCCAAGGATAAAGAAGCGTTGCTCACCAAGATTTCAGGATTAAAATCTCATCCAGAAGTGTCACGTCCGAAGATGCTCAGAAGATTTTAGATTTTCAACATAGAATTATAAGAGTACTGATTTCAATTTGAATGAGTGAAAACAGTAACATTCTCAGTCACAGAAGAGTCAAGATCCTTAGCAAGACAGCATGCGTATAGTGAATGGATAATGAACAGGTTCCTTCACTATGTTCCTGATATTTACCAATTCTTGAAGAAGATGGATAGACCGCCCTCTCAATATATACGCGTTAATTCTCTAAAGACCTCTAAACCTGAACTAAAGGCACGATTGATTGATAGAGGCTTTGTTCTTGAAGATACACTTCTGGGAGATGTCTTTTCTGTGAAAAAGGCTCCGCACCCAATAGGAGCCACCCCAGAATATCTGCTAGGATACTACTACATTCAGGATTTGAGTTCCTGCATTTCTGTTGTTGCTATGGACCCTAAGAATGATGAAACCAACTTGGACATGTGCGCAGCTCCAGGAGGCAAGACAAGTTACATTGCTCAGAAAATGGAGAACACTGGTCTTCTGGTTGCGATGGAAGCAAGCAAGCGAAGGATGAGTTCCATAGTGTTCAATCTCAACCGCTGTGGCGTCATGAATACATGTGTCTATAATATGGATGCCATGAAAGCGGATCAACTAAATTTGAAATATGATAATATTTTGTTGGATGCACCGTGTACATGTGAGGGTGTTATACAGAAGGATGTCAAGAGAAAGACCAGCCGCTCTCCGCAAGACATTGAATTCTGCAGCAACAGGCAAGCAAAATTGGTCGATACAGCTGCAAGTCTGCTCAAACCTGGAGGAACACTGGTTTATGCAACATGTTCCTTTGCCCCTGAGGAGAACGAGCTCATTGTAGATCACGTTCTGCAAAATCATGATGCCGAGATAATCGCAATACCATATGGCAGTGAAGGGCTGACAAAATTCGGGGATTTGAAATTCGATTCACAAGTAAAGAAGACGCGGAGATTTTATCCGCATCTTCATTACACTCTGGGTTTCTATATAGCCAAAATCAGGATAAGGTGAATATATGTACAGAGAGCTCAGTCGTGAAGAAAAAACCATCTTGAATAGATTCTTCGACAAGTGGGATCTCTTTGATTATTTTAGAACCAAGAATTTGCTAGTTAAAGAAGGCAGGGCAAGAGAGATCTTCCTGATGGCGGAAGATGCAAAAACGCTTGCCTTGAGGAAGGACCCGTATCTCGTAGGCATAAAGTTGGGCGAGATAAGAAAGCAGGTTTCACTTGACCTTGAAGGGGCGCAGATCTTTGCCAGAAACACCAGCAGGAAGAAGATTGTTGTTACAGATGAAGCTGAGGCTCTAGTGCTGTACGGCAGAGATGTTTTTGGACAATCCATAATCAAACATACGAACGATTTTGACGAAAACGAAGTGGTGCTTATCACAAACAATCACGGTGAGGCTATAGGCATAGGGAGAACGAGATATAGCACTGACAAGATACAAAAGCACGTAGTGACTGTAACAAACTTAGCTGATATGGGATCATATTTGCGCGAAGAGAACAAGTATGAAATCTAATTTATGATTACTTTCTGTTGGCCCGCCACAGAACGAATCCGGCAATCGCTCCCATCATGCCGCCCAACACCATCAACACAGTAATCGGAAATCCACCAGCGTACGATTTTCCAGTGCCACCTGCTGGCGCGTTTTCAAAAACCGTTGCTCCCTCATCACTTCCCTGTATGTTCTCAGTAGCATATCCAAGTATCTGTATGCTTGCCGCACTCGGAGGGGTTGTGTTTCTTACTTTGTACTGCTCTCCATCTACGGCAACATCAACCTCCGTTATCGTTTCCCTATGAATGCCTTCTCTTATGCTGCCCTCACCCAGTGCAAAGAAGGTAACTACGTTTGCTCCACCAACTTCCGTAAATCCCCAGCCTTCAGATTCCTTTATACTTCCAGTGGGGTCGAAACTCCAGTGCCATTTGTCAAGTGTCAGCGCCGTAAATTCAGTAAATTCTATACTGGGCTTATTAAGCACTTTACCAGCATCTGAATTTTCCAGAATCTTCATGACCTCTGGCTGTCTTGCATAAAAGTAGCCAGATGCAAAGTTGATCTCAACATCGCCGTACTCTTCTGTCTTTATGACAGCAGGTTCGTCAAGCTTAAAACCTCGCCAGTTGAGATCTATCAGCGTGCCTTCCTCGGTAGTTCCTGCATTTATCACGAAGTTTGTTATTTTTGCATCAAATCTCAGAAGGCGTTCCAGGACAGCCCTGTCGCTATCTGCCTTCAAACCTGCCTTGTAGTCTAACTTCAGCTCCTCGATTATGACTGGAGAGTGTCTTTCTTTCACTAGTACCTGATTTATTTTGTCAATAAGCTCCTGCACACCAGGCGTGTTCCTGTCGGCAGTAAACGAGATTTGATCACTAACATTTTCAAGTTCAGCTTTTATCTTTCCTCCGTTGGGATATTCAATGTAAACAATATCGACTATCTTATACAACGCTTCGCCAGTATTGTCCGCTGGCATTAGCAACGTATCCAGCTGAGCAGCAAATGCTGGAGTCAAGAAACCCGAGAAAAGAACCGAAGTCAATGATAGCATCAAGAAATGCTGGCTTCGAAGCTTCACATATGAAAATTTGCATTTCCTTGTTATAAACCTTTATAGGTTTTACTGAATAATAAATGACATAAATTATAGCTCGTAGAGAAAGATCTGGTATTGATCACCATACTATCTGGGGGCACGGGTTCTGTAAAACTCGTAAGAGGGCTGAGCGCAGTCACCAAAGATTTTGTTGTTGTGTGCAACGCTGGCGACAACATATGGCTTCACGGGCTTTACATCTGCCCAGATATTGACACGATAGTTTATGGCCTCGCAAACATGCTTGACATTGAGCGAGGGTGGGGAGTAAGGCACGACTCCTTCGAGTTCATACGGCAGATGGAACTTTTAGGCGAAGAATCTTGGTTCAAGATAGGCGACAGGGATCTTGCAACGCATCTCGTAAGAACAAAGATGCTGAAGGAGGGCAGGAGTTTGTTCGATGTCACGCAATGGATGTGCAGCAAATATGGAGTTGGTGCAAAAGTTATTCCTGTGACGGAGCAGCACATGGAAACCAAGGTCGTTACGGAAGAAGGTGACATGCACCTGCAGGAATTCTGGGTAAAACACAATGCAAGGATGGAAGTTAAGAATGTTATTTACTCTGGAGCAAACAAGGCAAAGCCGTCGGTAGAAGCGTTGGACGCGATCAAATCCTCCGGCATGATCATAATCGCGCCAGCTAATCCAGTGACCAGCATAGGTCCGATGCTTGCGATCAAAGGTGTGAGAGATGCTCTGGAAAAAGCTAAGAACAAATGTGTTGCAATAAGCCCGATAATCGGGAACAAGCCCATCAGCGGTCCGGCTGCAAAGTACATGCAGGCATTAGGAATCGAAGTTTCGCCATACGGAGTTGCTTCTTTCTATTCAGATATTATCTCAAGGTTCATCATAGACTCATCAGATCAGCAGTATGCAAACAAGATCGAAGCCCTTGGAATCAAGGTGAATCAGACAAACATAATGATGAATGACATGAAGGACGAATCCAGGCTGGCTTCCTACCTGATAGGTATGCAAAAAAGTGTTCGTTATTGAATATCTGCGCAATAGTTCCCGTGAAAACATTTGCAAACGGCAAGAAGAGGCTCGCCACTCTTCTGACAGTAGATGAACGCATAAAGCTTTCTGAAGCAATGCTTTACGATGTTCTGGATGCTGTAAGCAACTGCAGGAGCATCAGCAAGACAATAATTGTCAGTAAGGACGAAAGGATCCTGTCGATAGCGAAAGAATTTGGGACAATAATAGTAGAGGAGGAGGAGGAACTGGGTGTTAATGCCGCCGTTGCATTGACAGACTATATCTGCAGGGATTCTGATGCAAGTATAGTAATTCCTCAAGATCTTCCGCTGGTTCAGCCGCCAGATCTGGACGCGTTTTGCAAGTCTGCAGGGAATGAAGATTGTGTCATAATCACACCCTCCCACAGATTCGATGGTACGAACGCGCTGCTCAGAAAGCCTCCAAATATCATGAAGACGCATTATGATGAAGACAGCTACGAAATTCACCTGAAGAAAGCCAGGGAGAAAAACATACCAGCCAAGATCATCATGAACAGGAGGCTGATGCTTGATCTTGACGAACCAAACGACATTGCACATCTCATGTCGGAAGACTCCGACACCAGAACCATAACATACCTGAAAAAGATCCAACAAAAGATCAAGGTGTAGCATAAAAGGTAAGGAAATTAAAAATTATCCCTTTACTAGTCTAATTGAGTTTTCTTGTTTTTTACTCTGTCCACTAGGTCAAGTATGGTGTACGTGCCAAACATCCCTATCATTGCGGAAACTATTGCTTCTACCAATTTTGTCACCAGCAATAATATGCAGAAATTTCAATATTAGCATGACTAGGATGCAATTACTACAAATCACAATTGCAGGGTATTGCTTAGCATCGTTGATGATTAGTAGGCAATCCTTTTTTCTTAGAACTGACCCGGAACCTCTCAAATCTCATCATGTTTCTAACGAATCCACGCCTAACAGTACTTGGAGTTACAGCAATACATATATATCCGATATAAATCTATTATCCTTCTGGACTTGATTATTAACTTTACGGTGATGCAACATTGGTAAGAGATGCTTCTATGGCTGCTGACAGATGTCCAAGGTGCGGCAAGGGTCCGATGGTTACTGACAACGCGACAGGCGAGATGTTCTGCGGCAACTGCGGTTTCGTCCTGACGGAAAGGATCGAGGAACTTGGCCCAGAATGGAGAGCGTTTTCCAAGGAAGAGCACGAGGACAGAAGTAGAGCTGGCATTCCGACCTCGCTGGCGATGCACGACATGGGTCTTGCGACAATAATAGGTCCAATAGACAAGGACGCGTCGGGGAAGCCATTATCGGCCTCGATGAAGAGTACGATCGAGCGTCTGAGAACATGGGACAGCAGAAGTCAGGTTCATGAGCCCGTTGACAGGAACTTCAGGCAGGCGTTCAGCGAACTTGACAGGTTGAAGGACAAGCTGGCCGTTGGTGACGCTGTAATAGAAAAGGCAGCATACGTTTACAGAAAGGCACTAGAAAAGGGGCTAGTTCGAGGAAGGTCGATCTCTGCACTCGTTGCTGCAGCGCTGTATGCTGCTTGCAGGGATACCGAGACGCCAAGGACTTTGAAGGATATTGCAAACTCGAGCAACATAAAGAAGAAGGACGTTGCAAGATGCTACAGACTATTGATCAGAGAGCTGGATCTGAAGATGCCAGTAGTGGATCCAGTAAAATGTGTCGCAAGGATAGCGAGCAAAGCTGGACTAAGTGAAAAGACAAAGAGAAAGGCACTTGAAATCCTGAAGAAAGCTGAAGAGGTTAAGATTTCAGCAGGAAAGGATCCCATGGGTCTTGCGGCAGCGGCACTTTACGTCGCCTGTGTGATGAACGGAGAGAACAAGACACAGAAGGATGTCGCAGAAGCAGCCGGAGTTACAGAAGTAACAATAAGGAATAGATATAAGGGTCTGAAGCTGGCCCTTAAACTCTAACTTTTTGTTTTGCCAAGCATTCAAATATGATCCTAGCGTTTGCTATTTTGTTAAATGCTTGCCAGAAAGTTATTGGTATTTGTATCGGTAACAATTCTGTTTGTTAGCGCAATATCTCAAGCAGTGTTTAATTCAGAGGCAGTTGCCGCGTTTGTTGAGACAGATACTGACGAAATATTTCTCGGTCAGGATCTGACGATAAGAATTGCAGAACCTGATGCTAACTTTGATTCGAGAACAATAGAGAGACTTTCTTTCAGTGTCATAACTATAACAACAAACAAGTTCGATGACGAGCCTCTCGACAAAGTATTAGACAAAACAGGTATCAGAACCACGCAGCCATCGTTGATGGAAACTGGATTCAACACTGGTATCTTCGAGGTTACGCTTGAAAGCATAAACGATTCTCTAGTCACAAGAGGTCATGACATAAGAATAGTTTACATTGATAATACACCTTCTGGCGGAAGCAACCCAACAAGAATTGAAACCGTAGTTCATGTTGGAAAGGCTAGCATCAGCGTGCAGTTTGATAAAAATGAATATTCACAGTTCGATACTGTCGAGCTTACCGTAGTTGCACAAATGTTCAATGTCAACAGAGACAAGATTGATACACTCAATACTCCAAGTGGCGGCAGCATTGCTGTAATAGCTCCTTCAGGGCAAAAATATTTTCCACCAATGATTGAAAGCGGCATGAATACGGGAGTGTTCATTGGAAAAATAAAGCTTACATCAGATCCAATTTACAAGGAAGGAGATCTTATTGTTAAGAGCGGCGACAGAATCAAGGTAACCGCAGAAATAATACCGGGCATTGAAGCAGGTGATACCGCTTCCATCACAACTAGGCTTGGAAGCATATCGTTCGACAGATCTGATTACCGAATCGGAGATACTGTCAACTTGATTGTCATAGACCCTGACGAGAACAAGGATTCTGATGTAATCGACACAGTGCAGGTCAGGGTATGGTCAGGCACTGACACAGATGGGATCTTGATTACGCTGCGCGAGATGGGGTTGTTTTCGGGAACGTTCGAAGGTAAATTTACTTTGGGCGGGATAACGAACCAAACACTGCAAGTGTTAGAAAACGATGTCATGTTTGCGAAATACAATGACAGGAGTGTGCCGTCACTGACGCAGCCTGCTTCAAAGGATATTTTCGTAACTGCAAGAATCGGTGCGATGTTCCACAGCGATGTTCTGATCTCGGAACCGTCGTTGTATGATCAGGATGGCAATGAGTTGACAAACATTAGAACTGGCAGCATAGTGGCTGTTCAATCATCGCTTACAAATTCATTAGAAGAAAAACAGTTGTTTGTTTACATAACACATGTGAAGGACGCTGATGGATTTACTGTACAGTTATCGTTTGTAAAAGGATCCTTCGAGCCTTTCCAGTCATTAAAGGTCGCTCAATCTTGGATCCCTGATCTTGCTGGCAAATATTCAATAGAGGTTCTTGTATGGGATAGCGTAGAGAAACCTTCCCCCCTCTCACCCATAAAGAAGTTCACTGCAACGGTAAAACAATAATTTACTTTACTACAGTCTTTCTTTCCGCGACATTCCTGCCCAAATCGCTTGCGACAGAGTTTATTTCCTTCAAATCATTATCAGTTACTTCTCCGCGGATCTTTGCAGCCATAAGCGCGCTCTTGATCACGTTCATAGCACCAGTGATTTCAGTGTCTATCTGAATCAGTTCTTCCAGCAAACCTTTGTTCACGCCGCCGTTCGGGGCAACAAGCTTCTCATATCCATTAGAGGCGGTTTCATTCAGTTCATTGAAGAGTGTTACAAGGTCGTTTCTCAGGCGCTTGAAGCTGTTGTCATCCCTGTAGTTGTTCAGTATGTAATCCATGTGCATTGAGCTGTCTTCGGTCTGCGTCTTGATGTAGTAGCTCATGTACCTGCTTATCTCGCTCATCTCGACATAATTTGACCTGCCAGTGTCCAATGCCTTTTGCAGCAGCGAAGCAAGTTTCACAATACCGTTGAAGCCCTGTTTCTCCTTCCTGTTGTACTGCGCATCGTGGCCCTTTGACATCTTGCGCATTCTAGAAGTCATGTTACTTAAATTTGTTTATGCTGAGAAGTTTAATGCGATCATAAATGGTAGAAACATAAAGACAATATTGTAAAATATTGTAAAATTATGCAGCTAGACAACTCCAGTATCTGTAAAACTGTTCTGCTGCCGCTTCACGTCAATGTAGTTCCTGATCATCTTCTGCAAAAATATACCTATGGCTATTATGCCAGTTGCTGTAAGCAGGAAGTCTATGCTCCCCAGCATAGGATTGCTTGCAGGTTCATCGTATGGAAAGCCCCAGACAGCGTTTCCAAAGTAACCGAACGCGAAGATGAAGTAGTTTGTGCTCCAGTGTAATAATATGGCTGCATGTAAACCATATCTGTAGTAAAGCCAGCCGAGGATCCAGCCTCCCACAATTGCCTGCGTGACCTTGCCGTAGCTCCAGCCGCCTCCGAATAATATATGCGCGACGCCAAAAAGCACAGCGCTTACAGTTATCAGAGCATAGATCTGCTTCTTGTTATGCTGTCCAAAAGGTGCGTATTTGTCAGGATGCCACAGAGTTTTGAAGAAATTCGTTATTGAGCGCCTGCTCACGAACATGAAATACGCAGGTATGCCTACAAGGATGAGCCTGAAGCCTAGCTCCTCCCTTATTGGCGCAGCGGTTAGGTTGAAGAAATGTATTAGTTCATTATCAAATTGTACCGAGCCCGTGCCCACGCCTACAGATTCCTGCACGAAATCAAGCGCTTTGGAGAGTACGAGCAGCACGGCAAGCCACGCAATTACAATGTAGAGCGAATTGCCTTTGGATTCCTCATCGCTGCTTATCGTGCCTACCAATGACTGAAGTATGTTTTTCTTGGGACCGAACATGAGTATGGAGAAAAATAACAAGTAAACGCACCAGAGAATAATGAAGGCCTCGCCCAGCTCCAATGTAACCGGGATATTTACAGGGAACCCCGCAAAGAAGAGGAAGAAATCATCTACAGGGAATTCATGCGTTATCGTAGAACCAAGATCGCTGTTGAAAACAACGTATGCACCGAAAGGAAACGACAGGATCATCAAACCAAAAATAATTCCGATCAGCGCTGCGTAAAACATTAGCAGAAGGCGATAGGGCGCAGATTTGATATTTGACAATTGCATCATTTGTGAACTTCGATCGATGATTCGCTGAACCCCAGATCGATCAGGTGCCTCTGTATATTGTCTCTATGATCTCCCTGCAGGAGGATGTAGCCATCCTTTGTGGTACCGCCACAAGCAAGCCTGTTTTTTAATTGTTTAACGATCTTGCCTAGATCAGCCAGTTTGGGATTGAAACCTTCAACTATCGTTGTGTCTTTGTTGAACCTTCGCTTTTCAAGGCGCACAACAATTCTAGTTTCCTCCTTTTCTAGTTCACCGCAGGCACACAAATCTTCGGGTAGTCCGCATTTTTTGCAGATAACCGCCATCACACAAAATCCATGCGTAACGCATTATTAAGCCTTCCCTCGTTTTGTTGAAATCTCATTTCAATGTTACATATTGCTTTTAAGCGGGTTTGCGGTACTGATGCTATTGAGCAAGGAGAAGATGACCGCAGCTGCTGAATTATTGAGAAAAGGAGGTACGCTGGTCACTGAAGCTTGCAATGCATGTGGAGGTGTGCAGGTAAAATATTCCGGCAGGATAGTTTGCGTGAACTGCGGAAAAGAGCAGGAGATGAAGCTGGAAACAAAAGCAGAAACAAAGACTGCATCTCCAGAAATTGTTACCGAATTAAAGAATATCGTAGTTGCCAAGATCAACGATCTTATTCCAGTATTGAAATCTGAAACCGATATTGAAAAGCAGTCGGAGATTACCAAACTAATAGTACGCTATCTAGAGATACTCGAAAAAATGCCAAAAGACAACGAATCTAGACAGTAAAACTTATTATGATCGTGTAAAGCATGCCTGATCGTTATGAGTACGAGGAAGAACAAGAAATCTGCACCTTTACCTGCTTCTAGCGCTGGTCTGTTAAGGTTCTTTGAGGACGAGACCAGAGGTGTGAAGGTAAGACCGGAGATAGTGTTTGGGATTGCTGGCGGGCTGATCGCGATATCTATACTAATACGACTAATATTCCCGGTATAGAATCAAGATGAGCGATGATTCTGTAACAAAAATACACAAACGATTCTATCTTACACTGTTAAGCCCTGAATCGCATCTAACGTCTCTCCTGATTTCTTTTGTCTGCGCTTCTGTCGTCATTGTGTTATCGCATGTTTATTATCTTGATTTGCCGCTGCAGAATCTTGTTGTTGTCATACCATTATCGCTTGCAGTTCTTTATGCGGCGATGATGATCGATTTTGTCATCCTGAGAAACTTGCCTGTCGCAAAACTTTCCAAGATCCATCACTCAAACGCGTTTGCAAATCTGCTCTGGATGGCCACGATTTTTTTTGGTATCGCGGCTGCATATATTCTCGGGAAACCGGAAACACATTTTCATTTCATAGTTGAAGGCATGCTTCTTGCAGCCGGATTTAGGATCGTTGTCTTTAGATCTGTGTTTGGTGCGAGCCTTCCTAAGGCGATACTAGTTTCGCCAGTTCTTCCGCTGATATTTTTCGTATCGTTCATGCCGATACAGCAGGTACCGTTCTACCTTTCTGACGTTGTTGGATTAAGTTTTGGTATCACTCTCGTGGCGCTAGCTGCCATATGGGCAGTGTTCACCGACAGGGCAGGTAGACCCGGCGTTGTTAGTACATTCAAACTTCTTCAGGCATACCTTCTTGCCATGACCGAACAGAATCCAAAGTCCATTGAAAGAATGATCGAAGACAGGGCACAGGAATCGAAAGTAAGTACATACACTTTAGCATTCAAGACATCGAGAGGGAGATCTGCCATCGTTGTTCCGGACATTCATCCGGGGCCGTTCTACCCTGTAGGAGGAAGCAACCTGCCCTACGAAATATACAAAACATACTCGCAGAATTCGGTACAAACGGTCATAATGCACAGCATATCAGATCATTCCTTGAACCTTCCCTCCAGAGCAGAGGTAGAGAATTATCTGAACAGCCTTATTGATCAGAAACCTTTTGAAAGCAGCAATACATGCACGGAACCTATCGTTATTCAGGTAAACAAGGCAAGGGTGAGCGGGCTGGCTTTTGACAAGGTAGCGCTCTTGATGCTTTCACTATCTCCCTATGGTATGGAGGACGTGCCGGAACTTATCAGAAAGGAAGTGGAAAGTTATACCAGATCGAAAGGATTTAGTGATGTATTGCTTGTGGATTCGCACAATTCGATGGGAGAGCATCTGTCTGAAGATGATAGCTCGGATCTGCTGAAAGCGTGCAAAGTTGCACTTGATGAGCTGGTAAAGAAACCGCAGAACACTTTCAAATTTGGTTTCTGTCACTCTTCAGAAATAGGTGCAGTTGCAAACGATGTTGGTCCAGCAGGGATGAGCGTGATGGTCATTAATGTTGACGAAAAATCTTTTGCAATATGCTGGGCTGATTCGAACAATATGGCGAGAGGGTTTAGGGAGCATGTGTTTGAACAGTTGGCGGCAAACAACATATCGATGCTTGAGGTTTGTACATCTGATACCCATTATACATCAGGAAATGCAAGAAACCTTACAGGATACTTTACCTTTGGCAGCTTGAGTTCTGCAGATATGGTTAGCAAGTGGTATTTGGAGATGGCCAAGAAAGCGGGCGAGAAGGTTGAGAATGCTAGCTATGAGGTATCTCAAACATCATCTGATGTAAAGGTCATGGGATCAGAACAATTTTCGGATTATTCCAAGGCGCTTGATCGTGCATTGAACGTTACGAAGGTCTTTGTTGGAATAACAATTGCAGTATACATTGCAATGCTTGTTTTGTGAAGGCTAAGATAGAGCCGGAGAGCTATTCAGTAGGGTTCAGCACGGTTTTTCCCTAATGCGCCAAAAAACGCACGGATGCAAAAGCCATAGAGGGGGGAGATGTATATAAAGGACAAATCAAGCAGTCAAGAAATCAAGAATCTTGGAACGATTGTGAACATCCCAGTCGCTTCCTAATAATTTCATGATGTTCTGGCGTAAAGAAAAGCCGTCCGCAGTTATTACACTTCAAAGCTTTTACCTTTGCCAACATAACATCGCTGTACTGAAGATCTATAGTTACCTCTCTATACTTGCCCTTGTTACACAGTCTGCACTCCAGACCCATCACAAGTTGTTCTGGCTTGTTCATTTGTTTTCTAGTCTTTAACTGTTTGATATACGTAATTTTACTCTACTGACTTTAGCCAATGAAAGCCTTCATACGTGATATGTTCATGCTGTTGAACCGTTCCAGCACGATCCAAACCGCGTCAAGGTATAGTTAGTTACTCAAACCCTTTGCAAAAGTAAAAGAGGAAGTCAAGAATAACATGACCATTGGCTCAGCAAAGGAAAGGGAAGGCATTTAGGAAGGTATCTACTCAAGAATCAGCAGAGATGGAATCAAGACATAGCAAAATGCGTAGCAAGTATATTGCAGACGCTAGGAAGCTTTTGCAAAAAGGTGACTACTTACAGGCATCAGAAAAGTACTGGGGCTCAGCGGTTCAGATGATCAAGGTTATAGCTGCTAGGCGAGGACTGGAACTTGGAACACACAGAAGCATAAGCGAGTTCATAGTAACACTCGCTGCTGAGCGTCCACAATTGGATCTGCACACACTTTACGCAAAAGCAAACAACCTCCATATGAATTTCTATGAAGATCATATACCGCCAGAGATGGTGCGTGAACATTCGAAAGCTGTTACAGAACTTATTGAGAAGCTTCAGCAGATACAATAAAAGATTACACGAATCATTAATGAAAACCTCCATACATAGTATGAATATGCTTCCAGATGGTTTCACCATGATCCAGACCACAGTAATGGCAAAGATACTTGCCTCTGTACCTTCTGCTCTTAGGTGTCTTCTTAACCTCTCCACGAATTTCCTCGAATATCTTGACTTTTATGGTTCCGTCCTCTAATGAGTGAACCTTGTAGTTGTTTGCAATCTTTTTGTGAAGAAAATCTATGATATCCATCTTTATCAGCCTGTTACGTATATCCTGCTCTGAATGCATGATCAATTTCTTGCCCTTCCTTTCAACTTTCACATTGTGTTTATTTGAAAGATATTCACCAAGATGCTCGATGAAATCATTTCTGACATTTCTATCAAATGCTATGATTTCTGTCAACTGGCATCATACCATAGGAAATGCTCTCATCAAGAAATACATCACAATGAAAAACCCAGCAATCCAGGTAATTGCTTTCCAGTTGTGTCTAGTCGTAGCTCTCTCCACCATTCCAAACCTTATCCACCCAAAAGCTATAACAAATGTACCTACAAGTAGGCCCATCAACACGTAAGGTAAGTAAAAATTCAATTCGTTATGAAGAGGATCAGTATAAAATAGTATTAACGGAATACCTAAGCTCGATACGATTAATCCTGCCACTGCAACCAAAAGATAAATCAACGATCTTTTCAATGAATATGGAATACGCTTATCAGACATATGTAGTTTGATATCTTTGTAAACAGATGCAGTGTCCTATCGCAGAATCACTATGTTATTCAGCCAGTTGATTTTACTTCGATTTTTACGATTGCAAACCATATACCAAGGCCAATTATCGGGAGGGCCATGAAGATGAACCAGTGGCCGACTGGCTCGAGAGGACGGGTTGTTGGCGTACTAGTATCCTGAACGTAAGCATTCATCACAGTTGTGTTGTTGTTCTTATTTGTAATTTCAATTTCATGTGTACCTGAATTTTCAATGGTTATGCTATTTGTAAAAGTATATACCACATTCTCTTGATTCATGATAACCTCACCGCTTGGGTTGTACAGCTTGATGGAGAAAGAGGGAGGATTCAAGGGCTGGCCGTGTTCATCTGTAGGCTGGTAATAAGAACCATCAACGGAGAAGCTGACCTTCTTTCCTGCAGCTGTATCGAAAGTTAGTTGGGAGGTAGCTCCTGCTGGCAAACCCGTGCTTGTCCTTGCGATCTCTCTATAATTCGGGTACTCATTTACAGGGGAGAGCCAAGCAAAGTATACTCCAGACAAAAGGAACGAAAAAGCTACCGTAAGTGTTATCGCACTTTTTGTTCTCAGAGGATAATTACTTTTCATAGAAAGCTGCTCGATTGACAGTGTATTATATGCGAATTACTCCTATATCTGTTTGGGTTTCATCCTACCAATTGAAAGGCAACTATTTTTTCTATCAATCCGACTGAATAATATTACAATGATTTCTGTTCGGACGTAACGCTGTTCTAATTTTAGATTATTAAATTTCACTAACGTAAATTATCATGTGATACGCAAGATTGCTTTACTTATCCTAGTAATACTTGCAGTAGCAAGTGTAGGGATACAATACATGGATGTAAGCGCGCACAGATGGGGCGGATCACTGCACGAACCGCTGCGTGGGCAGTTTTTATTACTTTTAAGCACAGTGCTGGTTGGATTAACCGGTCTTCTTGTACTTGCAAGAGTATTCTCTGCAAATGAAATTTCGTACAAGCCTAGTCATTGAGATTAGAATTAAATATCATGCCATCCAACAAGGCGGTTAAAGAGATATGGTTTCAGTAGAATTTGATGCTGATGTCAATGCATTGTATCTCAAGTTTAGAAAAGCGAAGATAACAAGATCTGAACCATTGGCAGACAATATAGTGGTAGATCTAGGATCCAAGGACGATGTAGTAGGTATAGAGTTGCTTTTGCCCAAATCCATTCCCAGTCAATTAAAAACTACAATAAGATCCATTTCAAAAAGATAATTTGCGTAAGGACAGTATTATCTTAGTAATATGTTGCTTCCCCATCTAGCAGTAATCACTACTCCTATCAAAGCAATTGCTGTTATAACCATCAAATTAGCTGGAAATTCTGGAATGGCTCTTGACGGCGTTGCTTCAGCAAACACCCACTGTTTCCCTTCGAGCTGCCATGTGCGCGAGTCAGCATCGCTATCAGTGAGCTCAGGCGTTCTAGAAACTTCCCGTTCGTTGATCACTAATGATAATACTGATCCGCTAGTTAGAAATTGTTCTTCAGAAGAGTCATCTTTTGATGATATTTCAAATGCTCTGTACTCATCAGGCAGCAGCATGACAGAGTTTATGGTGAAATTTTGTTTTCCCAGTCCAATTTCGAGTGGTGTTTCAGAGAGAGCAGTAGCCCATTCTCCACCTAGCTGCTTGAGAACAAGTTTTGATGCCTTAATCAGCCTATTCGTGGGATTATAAAGTTCGATCCACTGTCCACCTTCATCAGAATCCAATTCAACTTCTGTAATTTGCAGCTGTTCAGGAAATCCCGAAGTTGCCAATGTTCTGAATTTCACATCCAGCGCTTTCGCAAGAGGTTCATTGTTAATACCCAATATCCTAATTGTGATGTTCAGCGATCCAGGACTGTTGATACTGTAGACTTGAGTATCTGTACCGTTCTCAGCAAATCCGTTGATACTCCACTCTCGTTTGAAGGGATTATCTTTGCTTACTAGCGCCAAGGGAACAGAACTTGCATTTACCGGCATTGATGTTCCCTCGAAAATCATCTGATAGCTAACGTTATTCATCAACTGCTGGGTAAGTGCATCAATAAAGCTTACTCTGAATTTTGAATCTGTGGGTGCGGTGATTTCTTCGGCAAGGATCAGGTTCACAATAACTGAACCATCTTCTATAGTTTCTGTCAGTGTAGTTCTATCTGCATCAGGCAACTTACCATTCTTGAAGACCCATTCTCCACCAATCAATTGCCAGTTTCTTGTATCTCCGTATGTATCGCTTAATTCTGGCGTTGAATCTTGGTATGCAACTACTGCTTTGTCTGTTTCAACAGAATACTCGAGAATCACAGCGCTCCCATTATACCCGCTAGGTCGAGCAAAGCCTCCGGGTCCTGCAATATAAACAGATATGGGACCTCCAGTTTGAACTATACATGATTCTTTAGGGGCTAGTGTTAGACCTTCCCCAAAACTAAATCGAGATATATTAGTGACGGTAATGTTCCAATTAGGCAGTGTGGTAACTTCTTCATTCGTAGTATTACGAATTTCCGCCCATTGCAAGGCATCTGATATGCTGCTCTTGCCCCAACCACATATGTTAACTCCTTCAACAAAATATGCTGGACCCCAAGGTTCAACCTTGCTAATTATGATAGGAGGATAACCAATCTCTGGCACAGGATTAACTTTTATGGTTAGAGGCTCTGCATAAATTTTAGCTTCTTTGAAAGATGAATATCCTTGGTCTCTCTGTTCTTCCACGCCAAACCACGCTTGTGATACAATGGTATATTCGCCCGGCGAGCAAAATCTAAGATCGTATACGTTTCGAACCTCATCTTCTCGCCAGCCATATGGTATTCCAGGTTCGAGGTCCACACCATAACCTATGTCCAGTATCACTGTCGGATAGAACCACATCAAGTCTCCGCTAGGCGTATAGGCTCCCACTACGAAAGGTGGAGACCCATGAATTATTGTTACATTTTCGTTGCCTATGTTAAGCAGAGTGGGTTTGATCTCTATCCTTTCTCCAACCTGATACTCTTTCTTATCAAGATCTAATTCGTGAATTATGATAGCGTTCTTGTACTCAAACTTATCAGGTTCCGGGAATGATTTTAGCGGAGGAGATATGGATGCGGTTCCAGTAATATTTATCAAAGACCATCCAGTGCTGAGAGAATCAGGGTCACGTTCGGCAACAAATAACACATCACCGAAGAAGGGTATCGT
>Ga0187892_10003581_pt1 | contig 28076 bp, 22 predicted proteins | sample MA1701073metaG_FD_139345 | JGI IMG/M metagenome (GOLD analysis project Ga0187892, IMG submission 139345) | Bio-ooze microbial communities from a basaltic lava cave in the Kipuka Kanohina Cave System on the Island of Hawaii, USA - MA170107-3 metaG ... | reverse complement strand
CTGGAAGACGGGCGGGTGTCATTGCGGCGCGGTCCGCTTCGAGGTGCTGGCCCCCGATGAGGTCGAGGCGAGGGAGTGCAACTGCTCGATCTGCCGCATGACCGGCTACCTCCATCTCATCGTCGAGAAAGAGCGCTTCCGCCTCGTGCAGGGTGCCGACCGGATCGCGACCTACAGCTTCAACACCGGCACGGCGAAGCATCATTTTTGCTCGATCTGCGGGGTCAAGAGCTTCTACGTGCCGCGCTCCAAGCCCGACGGCTATAGCGTCAACCTGCGCTGTCTGGACGACGGCCAGGTCCGCATCGCCGGCATCCTCCCGTTCGACGGCCGGAATTGGGAACAGGCCTTCGCTGCGGCGGACGGGAAGGTGTGAGCCATGGCGACGCAGATCCTCATGCCGCGGCTCTCGCCCACCATGGAGGAGGGGACGCTCGCCAAATGGCACGTCAAGGAGGGCGACTCCGTCCGGAGCGGCGACGTGGTGGCGGAAGTCGAGACCGACAAGGCGACGATGGAGGTGGAGGCGGCAGAGGACGGGGTGATCGAGAAGCTGCTGCTCGCTGAAGGCACCGAGCATGTCCCTGTCAACCATCCCATCGCGCTCTTGGCGGTAGAAGGCGAGGGGGCCTCGGCGCCGCAGCCGGCGGCCGCTCCTAAAGGGGAGGAGCTGCGCTCTCGCCCCGAAGAGGCGCGTCCGCCCGCCAGCCCCAACATGGCGCCAAGCGAAGCGAACGTTGCGGAGAGCGCGGTCCATGACAGTTCAGCCGAGGCGGTGCTACAGCAGATTGCGCAACAGATCCGGCGGAACGGACGGACCGGTCACGACGGCAAGCGCATCTTCGCCTCTCCGCTCGCGCGGCGGCTCGCGCGCGAGCTTGGGCTCGAGCTCGAAAGGCTCGACGGCTCCGGACCTCATGGCCGCATCGTCAAGGCCGATATCGAGCGCGCCGCGCGCGGTGCGATCCGGAAAGCAGAATCCGTCGCGGCGGCAACGCCAAAGCCTCAAGCGGAAGAGCAGCCCCCCGAGCGCCGCCCGCAGGAGCTCGTCGCGCGGCGCGAACAGCCTGAGCCGCTACGCCTCTCCGACAGCCAAGTGCTCGCGCTCTACCGGCCCGGCTCTTATGAGATTTTGCCGCACGACACGATGCGGAAGATCATCGCCGAGCGGCTCACGTTGTCGAAACAGACCATCCCGCATTTCTATCTTGCCATCGATTGCGACCTCGACGCGGTGCTTGCCGCCCGGGCGCGGCTGAACGCGCTTGCGCCCGCGCACGGCCCGCGCGCCTTCAAGCTCTCGCTCAACGATTTTATCATCAAGGCTCTTGCCATGGCGCTGCAATCGGTGCCCGCCGCCAATGCCAGTTGGACCGAGCAGGGGCTGTTGCGTCATCGCGCTTCCGACATTGCGGTTGCGGTGGCGCTCGAAGGCGGCGGTCTGCATACGCCGGTGATCCGCGACGCCGAGATCAAGAGCCTGTCTGAGATCTCGAACGAGATGCGCGATCTTGCTGCCCGCGCGCGCTCGAAGCGGCTTGCGCCCCACGAATATCAGGGGGGCTCGACCACGATCTCCAATCTCGGCATGTACGGCATCGACCGCTTCGATGCCGTCATCAACCCGCCGCAAGCCTCGATCCTCGCGGTCGGCCGCGGCGAGAAGCGCGCCGTGGTCAAGGACGACGCGCTCAAGATCGCCACCATGATGAGCGTCACGCTCTCGGTCGATCATCGCGTGATCGACGGCGCGCTCGGCGCCGAGCTGCTAGCCGCCTTCAAGGCCCATATCGAAGACCCGGTGACCATGCTGGTGTAATCTGCCATCACGTTGCAGAGGCGGTTTAGATGGATGCGGGGAGGTCACCAGCGGCGGGCTTTCCAGTCGGCCACACGGATTTTTAGCTTCTCTTTTTCCCCAACTCTGTTGGGGTCCCGAACAAGGTGAATGACAGGAGATTCGGGGATGGACGAGACGACGCACAAGTAGAACGTTGCCCCGTGCTTCTTAGCCGCTCTGGCTTCGTTACCGGTCAACTCGACGTCGGCGTCGGTAGATTGGCCCTTAACTTCGATTTGGACGTGCTTGCCCGCCTCGTCCTCTGCCTCGACGTCGTAGCCGTGATTCAATTTGTCTACGTCGATGATGTTGGAGAACTTCGAGGCAAATTTTTCTTTGGCGTAGTTCATGGCGAAAACCTCGACGCCATTGTCGGGTTCATTCCTTACTCCTGCGGCGTGCATGAACTCACGCCAAGCCTTGATCTCAGAATCTTCGTTGCATTCGGCAACGTAGTCCGGGCTTAGGAAATCGAGGCCCCTTATGTACGCGCCATTGATCTCCCAATTTTGTGGAGGTTTGAACTCGGTGGGGAAATAAACCTCGCTCGCCGGTCGGACCTCCCCGGATTTTGTTGCCACCCAGATTTCTTTTCCCTGGAGAAACGCTTCGCCCAAGTGCTGCTGGCAATACTTGGTGTACTCCAACAGATCGGCTTTGGCTGGTTGCGGGGCGCTGCTCAAAATCTTTGGGAGAATCGCCTCTTCGCAGATAGCCTGGATGTCCATTGCGTTGACTCCCGCCAAACCGCGAAGAAAACCCTTTAGCGCCTGGCGCTGCTCGTCGGTGGCCGCACCGGCCAAGATATCTGGGTGCAGCATCGGCCTTTTCTGCTGAAGCTCAAATGCGAGTTTGGAAATGAGGGGATCCGCAGACGCCAAGTCGAGCAGCCAAACGCCAGCACCTTCCACAACATTTTTGTCTGCCGTCAGGATTATTTCTTTGCCGTCGTAGCGCATGATTTTTTTCCTCGGTTTGTAGTAGAAATATTCCTCGTAGGCGGGGTGGGCGTTGAGCCAGATGTAAAGCGCCCTGAACCATGCCGGGCCATTGGCGGAAGCGGCCTTCTGCTTAAAAAGCTCCTCGTTTTCGAAGAGAGTCCACCGGCTGACTTTAGTGAAGCGCCTGGGCTGAACCTCAGCAACTTTTGGGTGAACGAGCTTCAGGTTGGGCTTTCCGCCAAGGGCTGAAGCGACCTCTTCACTGGCCAGTAAACCTTGCGACACAATAGCTGCGGCAGCAGTGGGGCTTTCGTCGAGTGAAACGACCTCGGAAAGCATGGCCCACTCCTCGTCAGCGGTGAGCACCGAGGGGGTTTCGTTGAGGAACCTTTCGAGAGGTTCAATCAGTTTCGGGCGAAAGAGATTCTCGTGCTCATACCCCGGTGCTTTTGTGAACTCAAAGATGCTCAAGTACTGATATTTCCAGGTCTCGTGTTTTTGGAAAAAGTCGATGGCCGTTTTGCAGAGATGAGTGACTTCTTCGAGGAGCCAGTGGTTCCACGCCGCTTCTTCATTCACTCCTTCACGGCCTGGCTGGACTAAGAAGTCGGCCTGAATCGGAAACTTTGCCCCACTCTTTGATTCTCCAAGAGGCAGAAATGAATAAACGCCACCGTACATGGCGGTGGCTGGTGAAGGATCGAGGTTGCCATCTTCATCTATGGCAAAAGCGATGGCGATAGCCCGTTTAGTGACGTTGGCGCGGTACTCCTGCGTGAGACGATCCGTCTTCAATTCATCTGGCACCGTGATTTCTCGCCTAAAGAACTTGAAGCGGTGAAGCGTCGAGTTCTGCTTTAGGGTGGAGATGCCGTTGTCGTCTTCGCCATGATCCTCAAGACTCCACGTTTCGCCTGAAACCTCGTCTGTGATGCTGATGCGCTTAATCCATTTGAGAAAGAGGTAAAGCTCCGCCCTGATTTCCTTAAGTCCTGACATCAAGTGCTGGTAAGCGTCGTTGTTCCGCAAGCGCACGATGAACGTCGTTTTCTCGGGAGCCAAGACTTCCGACGGCTGCTCAATCCAGATGGGAATCACATGCCAGGGCGTCTCGGTGGGCTCGGCCGCCCAGTCGGGATGATTTCGATCAAACTTGAATCGGAAGCCGGAAGAGTAGACCTCGGCGCAATCAGCGACTTTGAAGACCGATTTGAAACCGATGCCTAGATAGCCCAGCGTGCCGCGCTCGGGTTTCTTAGAAGACCGGATGCCGCAGATCGCACGCAGGTTGGATTCGTCGAAGGGAGCGCCGTTGTGAACGAATTTAAGGCGGTTCTTGTTTATTGAGATGCCAACTTCGCCGGAACCTTGCAGTCCCTGGCCAGCATCCTCAGCGTTCTGGATGAGTTCGAGTACGAATCCGGAGCTGCGGGTAAACACTACCTGAGATATTAGTCGGAGTGCGTTGACGTAATCCCGCCAAATGTGAGTGCCCTTGGAGTTGTCGAGTTCCTTGCGGATATTCTCGACAGCGGTTTTGGCCTTAGCTTCCGTCGTTATCACGTGCTGTCGCCTTTGCTTGCACGGGCAGTACTTACAGGTTAGTTCTCGACAGTAGTCTCCGGCAAGCCACAGAAGTTGAATGTGTATGCCTACCGCTTGACACTAAGTGGTCACCGCTTTGTCCATCGCGCCGAGCTTCAGGCCGGCCAGCAAGGCCGACGCTGCCGCACTCGCGGCGCTCGTGGATATCGCAGGTGAAGGCATGCCGGCCTATATGTGGAGCACGCTCGCGGCACCCGGCCAATCGCTGCTCGAATTCGGCCGCGAGCGCGCTCAGCGAGACGCGGGCGGCTTCTCCTGGCGGAACGCGGTGGTCGCCGAGATCGGCGGCGAAATCGCGGGGGGCCTTGTCGGTTACCGGCTCGACGATCCCTACGATCTTGGCGCTCTCGCCGGGATCCCTCCCATAGTCCAGCCGCTGGTCAAGCTCGAGGCGAGGGCTCCGGGGTCATGGTATGTCAATGTGCTCGCGACCTTCCCAGAGTTTCGCGGTCGGGGCATCGGAGCAAAGCTCCTCGAGATCGCCGAGAGCAAAGGTGACGAAGTCGGTGCGCCCGCTTTGAGCGTAATCGTCGGCAGCTGGAACGAGACGGCCGCGCGGCTCTATCGCCGCGCTGGCTATGCCGCGGGCGCGAAAGAGCCCGCCATCCCTTTTCCCGGATCTCGCCACAAAGGCGACTGGGTCTTGATGGTGAAGCCGCTCCGGAATGGCGCCTGAAGGAGAAGCCCGCGCAATGACCGCCATGCGTTTCGATCTTGCCGTCATCGGCGCCGGACCCGGCGGCTATGTCGCCGCCATCCGCGCGAGCCAGCTTGGGCTGAAAACCGCGATCGTCGAGCGCGAGCATCTCGGCGGCATTTGCCTCAACTGGGGCTGCATCCCGACCAAGGCTCTGCTCCGCACCTCAGAGCTTTACCAGGCGATGCGGCGCGCCTCCGCCTTCGGGCTCGCCGCCGACAATGTCCGCTTCGATCTTGCCCGCGTGGTCGAGCGGAGCCGCAAAGCGGCTGAGCGACTGTCGAACGGCGTCGCCTATCTGATGCGCAAGAACAATATCGCGGTGATCGACGGGACGGCGCGGCTGACAGGGCAGGGGCGCATCGCCGTTACCGGAAAGGGCGGCGGGCCGCTTCCCGACATCGAGGCCGCACACATCGTCGTCGCCACGGGAGCGCGCGCGAAGGTCTTGCCCGGACTCGAGCCCGACGGCAGGCTGATCTGGACGTACCGCGAGGCGATGGTCCCGCAGAGCTTCCCGCAATCGCTGCTCATCATCGGCTCGGGCGCCATCGGCATCGAGTTCGCAAGCTTCTATCGAAGCCTCGGCGCCGAGGTCACCGTGGTCGAGATGCTTCCCCGCATCCTTCCGGCCGAGGATGCCGAGATCTCGGCGCTCGCGCGTAAAGCGCTCGCGCGGCAAGGGATCGCGATCCATACCGACACGCGCGTCGAGCGCTTGGTCAAGAACGCCGATACCGTGACGACGCATCTGAGAAAGCCGAACGGCGAGCTTGAGGCGCTGACCACGGCCCGCGTCATCCTCGCCATTGGCATCACCGGCAATGTCGAGGGGCTCGGTCTCGAACAGCAAGGCGTCAAGGTCGACAACGGTCATATCGCCGTCGACGAATGGTTCCGTACCGGAGCCCCCGGACTTTACGCTATCGGCGACGTGGCGGGGCCCCCTTGGCTCGCGCACAAGGCAAGCCATGAGGGCGTGCTCTGCGTCGAGAAGATCGCCGGCATCGAGGGCGTGCATCCCATGGACCGGAACGCCATCCCGAGTTGCACCTATAGCGCGCCGCAAGTGGCGAGCGTCGGCCTCACCGAGGAGGGGGCAGGAGCCGGAGGCTATACGGTGAAGATCGGCCGCTTCCCCTATTCTGCCAACGGCAAGGCGATCGCCCAAGGCGAAACCGAAGGTCTGGTCAAGACGATCTTCGACGCGAAAACCGGCGCGCTGCTCGGCGCTCACATTGTCGGCGCCGAGGCGACAGAGCTGATCCATAGCCTCGTCATCGCCAAGACGCTTGAGACGACCGAGGCCGAACTGATCGCCGCCATCTTCCCCCATCCCACATTGTCGGAGATGATAGGCGAATCGGTGCTCGACGCTTACGGCCGCGCGCTCCATATCTAGGACATCGCATAGGCACATCGAGGAGGTCGACAATGGAAGAAACGAGAACTTTGTTAGCCATGCCGGGCGTTGGCTTCATCGGCATGCTCATCATCGGCATCATCGCCGGCTATATCGCCGAGAAGGTCACCTCGAGCGACCACGGCCTTCTCACCAATCTGCTCGTCGGTATCGCCGGGGCCTTCGTCGGCGGCAACCTGGCCTCTGTTCTGAACGTCGAGTTCTATGGCTGGCTCGGCAATTTGATCGTGGCGTCGATCGGCGCCATTCTCATCCTGTGGATCTGGCGTGCCATCAGAGGCCCGTCGGTTTAGACCTTGGGCGACTGGAGTTCGTTTGATTGTGACTGTGACTGAAAGGCTTGATTTGACAACGGCGCGGCCGCGCCATCCGGAGAAGGTGCGGCTGCCCGACACGCCCGTCCTGAAAAAACCGAGTTGGATTCGCGTCCGCGCTCCCGGTGCGCGCGCCTTCGAAACGACGCGCGCGATCTTGCGCGACCATCGCCTCACCACGGTCTGCGAGGAGGCATCCTGTCCCAATATCGGCGAGTGCTGGGGCAAGCGCCACGCTACCTTTATGATCCTGGGCGACACCTGCACGCGGGCTTGCGCCTTCTGCAATGTGCGGACCGGCAAGCCCGGCGCGCTCGATCCTTCCGAGCCCGCGCGGGTGGCGCAAGCCGTTGCCGCGCTCGATCTCGCTCATGTCGTGGTGACTTCGGTCGATCGCGACGATCTCGCCGACGGCGGCGCCGCTCATTTCGCCGCCACCATTCGCGCCATCAGGGCGGCGCGTCCGGATGCCAGCATCGAAGTCTTGACGCCAGACTTCATGCGCAAACAGGGCGCGCTCGAGATCGTTGTCGATGCCGCGCCCGACGTGTTCAACCACAATGTCGAAACCGTGCCTGCGCTTTACCGGCGCATTCGCCCCGGCGCCGATTACCGTCATTCGCTTGCGCTCTTGTCGCGCGCGAAGGCGCTCCGCCCCGATCTCTTCACCAAGTCGGGCATGATGGTGGGCTTGGGCGAAACGGAAGCGGAAGTCGTTGCGGTGATGGACGATCTCCGCGCGGCGGGCATCGATTTCCTCACGATCGGGCAATATCTCCAGCCGACCCGCAAACATGCGGCCATCGACCGCTTTGTCACGCCCGAGGAGTTCCAGTCTTATAAGCGGATCGCCGAGGACAAAGGCTTCCTGCTCGTGGCATCCAGTCCGCTCACCCGTTCCTCCTATCACGCGGCGCAAGATTTCGCGCGGCTCAAGGCGGCGCGCCAAGACGCGCGCGGCGCCTGAGGCGGCGCATCGGCAAACTCTCATGCATACCTATGAGACCACCCATCCCGTGGCGCATTCCGCCGAGGACATGTTCGCGCTGGTGGCGCGGGTCGAGGACTATCCGAAATTCCTGCCGCTTTGCGAGGCGCTCGAGGTCAAGCGCCGCGAGGTGCGCGACGGGACGGAGGTGATCGTCGCGACCATGACGGTCGGCTACGGCATGATCAATGAAAGCTTCACCACCAAGGTGCATCTCGACCAAGCCGCCCGCACCATTCTCGTCGAGTATCTCGACGGACCGTTCACATTTCTGGAGAATCGCTGGCACTTTCGCCCGACCGGCAGCGAGAGCTGCGAAGTCGCGTTCTATATCGCCTATGCGTTTCGCTCGCGCCTGTTCGAACGGCTGGTGGGAGGGCTCTTCGCCAAGGCGGTGGAACGATACACCGCGGCGTTCGAGGCGAGGGCCGACGCCATCTATGGACAACGACAGGCTGCTCTCACGTCACAGCAGTGACAGCAAGAGATCGAGCGCGCGCTCGACGCTCCGCCGCCTGATTTGTGTCCTGCCGCGATCCTCAAACAGGACGCATTCGCTCTGGATCGCCCCGTCCCGCCGTCCGGCGGCGAAGCATACGAACCCGACCGGCTTCTCTTCAGTCCCGCCATCCGGCCCGGCGATTCCGGTGACCGCGACGGCAAGGCTCGCATGCGAATGGAGCAGCGCGCCGCCGGCCATGGCCCTCACCACATCCTCGCTCACCGCGCCATGGCGCTCGATCAGCCAGAACGGCACGCCGAGCAGCTCGCTCTTGGCGCTGTTCGAATAGGTCACGAAACCGCGGTCGAACACGTCGGAAGAGCCTGGGATTGCGGTGAGCGTGGCGGCGATCAGCCCCCCGGTGCAAGACTCGGCGGCCGTCACCGTTTCGTTGCGGGCGCGGCACGCGTCGAGGAGCTTCGCCGCCTGCGCCAGCAGCCCTGCATCGATCGCGATGCCGTCGGTCATGGCAGGCTCACCGTTGCCGTCGCCATCGCCGCAATTCCCTCGCTCCTGCCGATAAAGCCGAGCCCCTCATTGGTGGTGGCCTTGATGCTCACCTGAGAAGCGTCGATGCCGAGGATTGCGGCGATGCGCCCGCGCATCCGATCGCGATAGGGCCCGATGCGCGGGGCCTCGCAAAGGAGCGTGAGGTCGACATGCACGATCCTGCCGCCGCGCTGTTCGATCCTCGACGCGGCGTGTTTGAGGAACAGCTCGGAGGACGCGCCGCGCCAACGGGCGTCCGAAGGCGGGAAATGCACCCCGATATCGCCATCGGCAATCGTGCCGAGCAGAGCGTCGGTCAGCGCGTGCAACCCGACATCGGCGTCGCTGTGGCCTATGAGCGTCTTTGCATGGGGAATGCTGACGCCACACAGGGTGACGGCATCGCCGGGGCCGAAGGCATGAACGTCGTAGCCCGAGGCGACGCGGATCGTGCCGGTGCCTCGTTCACCCTTCTTCTGCAGCAGCTCGTTGGCGGTACGGAGATCCTCTTCAGTGGTGAGCTTGCGGTTGCTCTCCGCGCCCTCGACCAGTGCCACCTCGAGGCCGAACCATTCGGCGACGCCGCAATCGTCGGTGAAGTCGCGGCCCGGTTCTTTCGCCGCGGCGCGGTGCGCGGCGAGGATCGCGTCGAACGCGAAACCTTGCGGCGTCTGCGCCTGCCACAAGCTCGCGCGCGCGACCGTTCCCGTTATGCGGCCGTGCTCGGCGCGCTTCAAACTATCGGTGACGGGGAGGGCGGGGAGGGCGCCTTGATGTGTCTCGAGACCGGCGATGACGCGGTCGATCAGTTCGGCCGGGACGAATGGCCGCGCCGCGTCGTGGATCAGAACGGAGGTGGGTGCCGCGCTTGCGAGCGCTTCGAGACCGGCGCGCACCGAATCCTGGCGCCGCGCGCCTCCCGCCACGGCCTTGCGCAAACGCTCCGCATAAGGCTCGCTCGCGGCCCGATAGAGCGCCTCGTCATCGGGATGGATCACGACGAGAATGTCATCGACGCGCGGATGAGCGGCAAAAGCGGCGATGGTCTTTGCGATCATCGGCACGCCGCCGATCGGGGAGTATTGCTTGGGGCGGCCGTCAGTGCCGGCCGCCCTGACGCCCCGGCCCGCAGCGACGATCAGAGCCGTAACGCTCACAAACTGGCCCTCGCAGGGGAGAAAAGTACGAATAATATCAACCAATTGCTGCACTGCGGCAAAACGATTATTGCCGCTGCGAGAATTGAACAATATGTTGCCCAATTAAAACCCATGGGACCTTCTTGCATAAAAATTGTGCATGGCCCGACCGGCGCGCCTGGCCGGACCTGCCAAGGATACACCGCTTGAACGGCTCGGCCAAAAAGCACAAGGCCCGGCCGCTCCTCGACGCGCCGCCGATCGAGATCGCCCTTCTCGGAGCGCTGCCTCATCCGCTGCTCGTCATCGGCGACAAGCTCGCCATCGATTTTGCCAATACCGCCGCCGAGGATTTCTTTCAGATGAGCGCGGGCGTGCTGTGCCGGCGCTCGCTTGCCGAGATCGTCGCGTTCGGCAGTCCGCTGATCGCCCTCGTCGAGCAGGTGCAGCGGAACGGCCTGACCGTCAACGAATACGGCGTCGAGCTCGGCTCGTTTCGCTTCGAGGCGCCGAAGCTTGTCGATCTCTATGGCGGCCCGGTCGCCGAGCTGCCCGGACGCGTTCTGCTGATGCTTCAGCAACGCAGCATGGCGCAGATGATCGAGCGCCAGCTTACCCATCGCGGCGCCGCGCGTTCCGTGTCCGCGCTTGCCGCCGTGCTCGCCCACGAGATCAAGAACCCGCTCTCCGGCATCAGGGGGGCAGCGCAACTTCTCGAGAGCGAGCGCACCGACTCCGATCGCACTCTGACCCAGCTCATTTGCGCCGAGTCCGACCGCATCTGCAAACTCGTCGACCGCATGCAGATTTTCGGCGACGAGCGGCCCTTGCAGCGCGAGCCGGTCAACATTCACGACGTGCTCGATCATGTGAAGCAAATCGCGCTCACCGGTTTCGCCCGCCAAGTCAAGATCGTCGAGAATTACGATCCGTCGCTGCCGCCGGTGCCTGGGAACCGCGACAAGCTCATTCAGGCATTCCTCAATCTGCTGAAGAACGCCGCCGAGGCGATCGGCGAGGAGAGGGCCGACGGCCAGATCACCCTCACGACCTCGTTCAGGCCGGGCGTGCGCCTCTCGGTTCCAGGCAGCCAAGCCCGCGTCAGCCTGCCGCTCGAGATCGCCGTCGAGGACAATGGCGCGGGCGTACCCGCCGACCTCATGCCGCATCTGTTCGATCCTTTCGTCACCACCAAGACGTCGGGCACCGGGCTCGGTCTTGCGCTCGTCGCCAAGATCATCGGCGACCATGGCGGCATCATCGAATGCGACTCGCGGCCGCGCTTGACCGTGTTCCGCGCGCTGATGCCGATGGCCGAAGGCGGAACGCCGCGAACGGAAGGGGCTAGCAGCGCATGAGCAAGGGGAACATCCTTATCGCCGACGACGACGCCGCGATCCGCACCGTGCTCAACCAGGCCCTGGCACGCGCCGGTTACGCGCCGCGCGTCACCGGCAACGCGGCGACGCTGTGGCGCTGGATCAGTCAGGGGGAGGGCGATCTCGTCATCACCGACGTGCTGATGCCCGACGAGAACGCTTTCGACCTGATCCCTCGGGTCAAGAAGTTCAGGCCCGATTTGCCCATCATCGTCATGAGCGCCCAGAACACCTTTATGACCGCCATCACGGCGGCGGAGCGCGGCGCCTACGAGTATCTGCCCAAGCCCTTCGACCTCAACGAGCTCGTCGCCGTCGTCGGCCGCGCACTCGCGGAGCCGAAACGGAAAGCACAACGGCTTCCTGCAGAAGCGCCCGAAGGTTTGCCGCTGATAGGCCGCTGCGCGGCGATGCAGGAGATTTACCGTGTGCTTGCCCGCCTCACCCAGACCGATCTGACCGTGATGATCTCGGGCGAGTCGGGAACCGGCAAGGAATTGGTCGCCCGCGCGCTGCACGAATACGGCAAGCGCCGCAACGGGTCCTTCGTAGCCATCAACATGGCGGCGATCCCGCGCGAGCTGATCGAGTCGGAGCTGTTCGGCCACGAGAAGGGAGCCTTCACTGGTGCGCAGAACCGCCATATCGGGCGTTTCGAGCAGGCCGAGGGTGGGACGCTCTTCCTCGACGAGATCGGCGACATGCCGATGGAGGCGCAGACCCGTCTGTTGCGGGTGTTGCAGCAAGGCGAATACACCACCGTCGGCGGCCGCACGCCGATCAAGACCAATGTCAGGATCATCGCCGCCACCAATCGCGACCTTCGCCAGCAGATCGATCAAGGCCTGTTCCGCGAGGACTTGTTCTACCGCCTGAACGTCGTGCCGCTCCGCCTGCCGCCGCTCAGGGAACGGCTTGAGGATATTCCCGATCTCGTCCGTCACTTCCTCAGCGTGGCCGCGCGCGAAGGCCTGCCGCCAAAAGGCTTCGAGCCCGCTGCGATCGAGCGGCTCAAGCGCTACCACTGGCCGGGGAACGTGCGCGAACTCGAGAACCTGGTGCGGCGTCTTTCGGCGATCTATGCCCAAGACATCGTCACAGCCGAGATGGTCGAGAACGAGTTGGCGAGCCCCGGGCGGGCGCCGTTTACCAATGCGGCAGAGACACAGGGCGACCTCTCGGAGGCGGTCGAACGCTTTCTCGCCGACTACTTCCTGAGCTTCGGCCGGGACCTCCCGCCTGCCGGCCTCTACACACGCATACTGCGAAAAATCGAGTTTCCCCTGATCACGGCCGCGCTTGCCGCCACGCGCGGCAATCAGATCCGCGCCGCCGATCTCTTGGGGCTGAACCGCAACACTCTTCGCAAGAAGATTCGCGACCTCGGTATCAAGGTGCTCAGGACGTCTGGTGAATGAGTCCACGCTTCTACTTCACAAGACGCTGATTTTACTGCATGATATTTTAGTTTCCGGCACGCCGTTGATCGCCGGCTTAGGCTGCTTTACTCTTTGTCGCCAAAGCGCCACATTGTGATTTTATTGCACCATTCTGAGGCGGACGCTCCCAAGAAAGCGGTAAGTTCGAGGGGAGAGCAGGGGAATGGCCTTCGATGAGGTCTTGCAGTCCTTGCGCGCGACAGCCGAGCGCCTGTCTCGCGGCCACAACCGCAAAACCGTGACCCACACTCCTGTTGAAACGACACCGCCCGACCACGCAGCGCCGGCCGGCGCATCGTTCGGCCAGCGCCCCGCTCGCCGACGTCTCACCTTCACGCTCGGTCTCATCACCGTCGTGCTCTTTCTGTGCTCCGGTCTTGCCACTTATCTGATCCTGACCGGCCTCACCCCCATCGTGCCGACGCAGCTCGTCGTGGTCGGCGTGCTCCTGATCAATCTCGTGCTGGTCCTGGCGATGATCGTCATCATCGCCTGGCAGGTGACCGGGCTTTGGCTTGCACGCCGGCGCCAAGCCGCCGGCGCTCAGCTCCACGTCCGCATCGTCAGCCTGTTCAGCGTGATCGCGCTGGTCCCGGCGATCCTGCTTGCCATCTTCGCCAGCATCTCGCTCGGTCGCGGGCTCGATTATTGGTTCTCGGTCCGCACCAAATCCATCATCCAGAACTCGAACGACGTGGCGATGGCCTATCTCCGGGAACATGGCCAGCTCATCCGTTCCGATACCTTCGACATGGCCAAGGACATCGACGAAGCGGTGCAACTGGTGAAGTCTCGGCCGCAAGGCTTTGGGAATTTCCTCAATGCGCAGGCCGCCATCAGGAACATTCCCGCCGCCTACCTTATCGATGGTGATGGGAAGATTCTCGCGACCGCTGCCTCACTTCCGAACCTGCCCTACTTGGCGCCGCCGAAGGAGATCATGGCGCTGGCCGAGAAAGGCCAGATGATCGTGATCGCGCCGGACCAGACCAACGTGGTCCGTGCCCTCAAGAGCCTGCAGAACTTCAACGACACCTACCTCTATGTTATCCGCCCCGTGAACCCACGCGTCCTCCAGCAACTGCGCGCGACGCGCGCGAGCGTCGCCGACTATGAGCTGCTCGAGCAGCGGCGCACCGGCGTCCAGGTGGCTTTCGGCCTGATGTTTCTGGCCATTGCCTTGACGCTCCTGCTCTCGTCCATCTGGATTGGCATGTGGTTCGCCAGCCGTCTGGTGGCGCCGATCCGCCAGCTCATGGGCGCGGCGCAGCAGATTTCGCAAGGCAATCTCGCCGTCAATGTCGATGTCCGCCCCGGCGATGGCGACCTCGCGGTGCTCGGCTCCACCTTCAACACCATGACCTCGGAGCTCAAGACGCAGCGCGACGAGCTGGTCGGCGCCAATCTGAAGCTCGACGATCGCCGGCGCTTCATGGAGGCGGTCCTATCGGGCGTCACCGCGGGGGTCGTCGGCATCGACAGCCACGGCGTCGTGACTCTGGTCAATCGCTCGGCCGAAACTCTGCTGGAGATGAAGGAAGCCGATCTCATCGGTCAACCGCTTGCCAAGGCCGTTCCCGAATTCGCCCCGGTGCTCAAGCGCGCGCAGAAGCAGGGAAAGCGTCTCGTCACCGATCAGGTCACGTTGCGGCGCCGCGGTTCGGAGCGCAATTTCGCCGTGCGGGTGACGAGCGAAGGTCAAGACCAGGACGTGCAAGGCTTCGTTGTCACCTTCGACGACATGACCGAGCTGGTCAGCGCGCAGCGAAGTAGCGCCTGGGCCGACGTGGCCCGCCGCATCGCCCACGAGATCAAGAATCCGCTGACCCCGATCCAGCTTTCCGCCGAGCGCATCCGCCGCAAATACGGCGATTCCATCACCAAGGACCGCGAGGTGTTCGATCAGTGCACCAACACCATCATTCGCCAGGTGTCGGATATCGGTCGCATGGTCGATGAATTCTCGGCCTTCGCGCGCATGCCGAAGCCGGTGATGGAGCGGCACGACGTGCGCGACGTCGTGCGCGAGGCCGTGTTCTTGTTCCAGGTGAGCAGGCCGGAGATCGTCTTTGAGCTCGATCTACCCGACAAGCCTGTGGTGGCGCTGGCGGACCGGCGCCTTCTCGCTCAGGCCGTCACCAATCTCGTCAAGAACGCGAGCGAGGCGATCGACGCGGCCGTCGAGGAGAATGCCGCCCGTTCCGGAACCGGACGCATCGTGACCAAGGTCCGCACCAGGGGAGAGCACGTGCAGATCACCGTCATCGACAACGGCTGCGGCTTGCCCAAGGAGAACCGCGAGCGGCTGGTCGAGCCGTACATGACCACGCGTGCCAAGGGCACCGGACTTGGGCTCGCGATCGTGCAGCGGATTACCGAGCAGCACGGTGGCACGCTTACGCTCGCCGATGCGCCGAAACGCAACGGCAGGATCGAAGGAGCTTCGGTGCGCATCGATTTCCCGACGGGCGAACGGGAGACGACAGGCGCCGAGCAAGCCGTGCCCGAGCCGGGCGATCCCGATCGCCCGGCCGAGGTCGAGGATGAGGAGGAGGAGGGAGTGACCCATGGCGTCTGACATTCTGGTCGTCGACGACGAAGCCGACATCAGGGACCTGGTCTCGGGCATTCTCGAGGACGAAGGTCATTCGACGCGGCTTGCCAAGGACAGCGACGAGACGCTGATAGCGATCGAGGAGCGGCGTCCCTCGCTGGTGATCCTCGACATCTGGCTGCAAGGTTCCAAGCTCGACGGACTCGACTTGCTCGACCGCATCAAGAAGTCCCACCCCGACCTTGCCGTTATCATCATCAGCGGCCACGGCAATATCGAGACCGCGGTGGCGGCCATCAAGCGCGGCGCTTACGACTATATCGAGAAGCCGTTCAAGGCGGACCGGCTCGTGCTCATCACGGCCCGCGCGCTCGAAGCCTCGCGGCTCCGCCGCGAGAACCGCGAGCTGCGCGAACGGAGCAGCTACTCTTTCGAGATGATCGGCCGCTCGGCCGCCATCAACCAGCTGCGCCAGGCGGTCGACAAGGTGGCCCCGACCAATAGCCGGGTGCTGATCACCGGGCCGTCCGGCTGCGGCAAGGAGCTGGCCGCGCGCGTGATGCACGCCAAGTCGTCCCGCACCGAGGGTCCCTTCGTGGTGATGAACGCCGCCGCGATGGTGCCCGACCGCATGGAGCTCGAACTGTTCGGCACCGAGGAGGGGGCGGGCTCCGGTCCGCGCAAGGTCGGTGCGCTCGAGGAGGCCCATAACGGCACGATCTACATCGACGAGATCGCCGACATGCCGCTCGAGACGCAGGCCAAGATCCTGCGCGTGCTCGTCGAGCAACGCTTCCAAAGGCTCGGTGGGGGCCCCAAAGTGCATGTCGACGTGCGCGTCGTCTCCTCGACGAGCCACGACCTGCAGAAGGAGATGAACGCCGGCCGCTTGCGCGAAGATCTCTATCACCGCCTCAACGTCGTGCCGATCAGGGTCCCCGGACTCGCCGAGCGGCGCGAGGATATCCCCGAGCTCGTCCGCTATTTCGTGCAGACCATCTCCGTCGCATCGGGCCTTCCGCCCCGCCGCATCGGCGACGACGCCATGGCGGTGCTGCAATCCCACGACTGGCCGGGCAACGTGCGGCAGCTGCGCAACAATATCGAGCGTCTGATGATTCTCGTGGGCGGCGACCCCGAGACGGTCATCACCTCCGACATGCTTCCCGAGGAGATCATCTCCCCCGTCCCGCTGTCCCCGAACGGGGCAGGGGGCGAGCATTTGATGTCGCTCCCCTTGCGCGACGCCCGCGAGATCTTCGAGCGCGAATATCTTCTGGCCCAAGTTAACCGTTTCGGCGGCAACATCTCCCGCACGGCCGAATTCGTCGGCATGGAACGGTCGGCCTTGCATCGCAAGCTCCGGGCGCTCGGGGTGAATTCGAACGAACGGAGCCCCGCTCTCCGCTAGCACGGCGGGGAGGGGAGGGGCATGGGATAGGCCGGATGAAGCCCTTTCGCATCAGGCCCCTTGCGGGACGCCCCGATAATCGCGTCTAATGCCAGGTCTCAGGCCCGGACGTGCGACAGACCGGCGCCAAGGAACAAGCGTAAGCGTGACCAAAGGGACGGGGAAGCCCATGGCAACAGAACGCGCGCAAAGCCTTCAAGACACGTTTCTCAATCACGTTCGTAAAGCCAAGACGCCGCTCACCATCTTTCTGGTTAACGGCGTCAAGCTGCAGGGCGTGGTGACTTGGTTCGACAATTTCTGCGTCCTGCTGCGCCGGGATGGGCATTCGCAGCTCGTCTACAAGCACGCAATTTCGACGATCATGCCGGGTCAACCCATTCAGCTCGCGGAGATCTCCGACGCGGAAGGTGCCGCTGAGTAATTGCGTCCGACCGACCCGAAAGAGCTGAAGCGCAAGCAAACGCGAACCAAGCGCGGGCCAGGCCCCCGACGCCGGCAAGGCCGCATGAAGGCCATGGTGCTGTTGCCGGTCCTGAACAGGACGCGGGGGCGGGCGTCGACAGCTGCGAAGCGCATCGATGCGTCCGCGCGATCGCCGCGGTCGCGCCTCGAAGAGGCGATCGGGCTTGCCGCTGCGATCGATCTCGATGTCGTGGCAAGCGGGCTCATCCCGCTGCAAACCCCGCGGCCCGCCGCGTTGTTCGGTTCCGGCAAGATCGAGGAACTGAAAGGCGTCGTGCGCGCCGAGGATGTTGGGCTCGTCATCGTCGATCACCCGCTGACCCCGGTGCAGCAACGCAATCTCGAGACGGCGTGGGAAGTCAAAGTCCTCGATCGCACCGGCCTCATCCTCGATATTTTCGGCGAGCGGGCGCGGACGCGGGAAGGGCGCCTGCAAGTCGAGCTCGCCCATCTCGTCTACCAGAAGAGCCGGCTTGTCAGGTCGTGGACGCATCTCGAACGCCAGCGCGGCGGCTTCGGCTTTCTTGGCGGCCCGGGCGAGACCCAGATCGAGGCCGACCGCCGCGTCATCGGCGAGCGCATCGACAACATCCGCAAGGAGCTGGAGCAGGTACGCCGCACCCGCGGCCTGCATCGGAAGTCGCGCGAGCGCGAGCCTTACCCGTCGGTGGCGCTGGTGGGCTACACCAATGCCGGCAAGTCCACCCTGTTCAACGCCCTGACCGGCGCCTCGGTGCCTGCCGAGGATACGCTCTTCGCCACGCTCGATCCGACCATCAGGGCTCTGCCGCTCCCAGGCGGCTCGAAGGCTGTGATGTCGGACACGGTGGGATTCATCTCCGACTTGCCGACCACGCTCATCGCAGCCTTCCGCGCCACGCTCGAGGAAGTGCTGGAGGCGGATCTCATCCTGCATGTTCGCGACATCGCCGGGGAAGCGAGCGGCAGCGAACGGGCAGACGTCAATGCGGTTCTATCGGAGCTTGGAATTGAGGTGGAAGGCGAGCCCGGCCGGCTTCTCGAAGTTTGGAACAAGGCCGACCTGCTCGACGAGGCCGCTTTGCCGCGGGCTAGAAGCGAAGCGCGGCGCGCGGGCGCGATCCTCGCCTCGGCAGCGACCGGCTCGGGCCTCGATGCTTTGCGCGGCGAGATCGAGCGGAGGCTCAATTTGCGGAGCGAAACCATCGAGATCGCGCTCAAGCCCGAAGAGGGCGCGCTGTCGAATTGGATCTACGAGAATTGCGAAGTGATCGAGCGACGCTCCGTGGGCGAGGGGATTACGGCGCTCCGCGTCCGCGTCGCTCCCGAGAAGCGAGAAAGGCTCGCCCGCCTCGCCGGCCCGGCGCGGCTCAGACTCGCCGCGGAATAGGCTATCCTTCCTTCCGCTCTGCCGTCTTGGCCTCGTCCCAGAGCCGATCCATCTCCTCGAGCGTCGCCTCTTCGGGCTTGCGTCCGTCCTTAGCTAGAGCCTCCTCGACGGAGCCGAACCGACGGATGAATTTTGCGTTGGCGTCGCGCAGCGCCGCTTCCGGATCGATACCGAGATGGCGCGAGATATTGGCCATGACGAAGAGGAGATCGCCGAACTCCTCGCCGATGCGTTTCGCCCGATCGCCTTCGCCCTCATGCGCGGCGACCGCAGCTTTCAACTCGCCCAATTCCTCTTCCGCCTTGTCGAGAACGGGCGACACGCTCGGCCAATCGAAACCGATTGCGGCCGCGCGCTTCTGGAGCTTCACTGCACGCGAGAGCGCCGGCAGCGCAAGAGGGACATCATCGAAGCGCGAGCGGGAAGAGGCGCGCCCGTGCGCCGCCTTCTCTTCGTCTTTGATGCGGCCCCACATGTCCGTGGCCATGAACTCATCGCGACTTGCCTCGCCGAACACGTGCGGGTGACGCCGCACCATCTTTCTCGTGATCGCATCGACCACGTCGGCAAAGGTGAAATCGCCGTCCTCGGAGGCCATCTCCGCGTGATAAACGACTTGCAGCAGGAGGTCCCCAAGCTCGTCCTTGAGCGCCTCCATATCCTCACGCCCGATCGCGTCGGCGACCTCGTAAGCTTCCTCGATTGTGTAGGGCGCGATGGTGGCGAAGCTCTGCGCGATATCCCACGGGCATCCCGTCTCTTTGTCGCGGAGCCGCGCCATCACGGCCAGCAGGTCGTCGAGCGCATATCGCTTCTCGTCCGACTCAGCCATGGAGGCCGTGAGTCGCGTCCGGCGCCGCTGCGACCTTGAATTTCGATGGAATATCAGATGGATAGGAAAACGGCGAATTCCGCCCCAGAGCCGGGATTCGCATAAGGTATATTATGGAAAATGTTTGTGTGACCCTGTCTCGATCGGTCGCAAGGCACACAGCCATTCACCGTCGCTCGTAATGCTCTGAGATCAGCCGGTCGAGCAGCCTCACGCCGAATCCCGATCCCCAACTTCGGTTGATCTCGCTATCGACCGACGACATAGCCGTGCCTGCGATATCGAGATGCGCCCACGGCGTTCCGTCCTTGATGAAGCGCTGGAGGAACTGCGCGGCTGAGATCGAGCCGCCCCACTTGCCGCCCGTGTTCTTCATGTCGGCGACTTTCGAGTCGATCATCTTGTCGTATTTCGGCCCGAGCGGCAGACGCCACAATTTCTCTCCCGTGACGTCGCCGGCGGCAATCAGCAGGTTCGCAAGCTCGTCGTTGTTGCTGAACAGGCCCGCACGTTCCTTCCCGAGCGCCACCATGACGGCGCCGGTGAGCGTCGCAAGATTGATCACGGCCTTGGGTTTGAAGCGGTCTTGCGCGTACCACAGGCAGTCGGCGAGCACCATGCGGCCCTCGGCATCGGTGTTGAGCACCTCGATGGTCTGCCCCGACATGGCCGTGACCACGTCGCCGGGGCGCTGCGCGCTTCCGCTTGGCATGTTCTCGACGAGGCCGATGATACCGACGACGTTAACTTTCGCCTTGCGCGCAGCAAGCTCGTGCATCAGTCCGACGACGCAAGCCGCGCCCGCCATGTCGCCTTTCATCTCTTCCATGCCGGCTGCTGGCTTCAGCGAGATGCCTCCGGTATCGAAGGTGACGCCTTTGCCGATGATCGCAATCGGGTCGCCGCCTTTGGCCCCCGCGCCCTTCCACTGCATGACCACGAGGTGGCTCGGACGGGCGCTTCCTTGCCCTACGGCGAGCAGCGCATTCATGCCGAGCCGATGCAGGGCTTTCGGTCCGAGCACGTCGACCTGCACGCCGCGCTTGGACAGCGACTTGGCGCGCGCGGCAAACTCTGCTGGGCCAAGCACATTGGCGGGCTCGTTAACGAGATCGCGGGCGACCATCACGCCTTCGGCGATGGCGCGCGCGGGCGCGAAGGCCTGGTTTGCTGCCGACGGGTCGGCGCAATGGATGACGATCTTCTTCAGCGTCCGGTTACTTGCCTCTCCGCCCTCGCCGCCCTTCTTGCGCGCCTTGGTCTTGTACTTTTTGAAACTGTAGCCGCGGAGCTGCACACCGAGCGCGAAGCTTGCGATATCGGCCGGCTTGATGTCGCCGCCCGTCACGTCGAGGAAGATGTGGGCGGAGGACGCTTCCTTGCCGCCGAGCACTCCCCTCACCATGCCGCCGAGATTGAGCCAATCCTCTGTGCTGTAGCTGTCCGCTTTGCCCATACCGACGAGCACGAGTCGCGCAAATTTTACGCCCTGCGGCGCGATGAGATCGACGCTCTGTTCCTTCTTGCCTCTGAAGCCTGTGATGTTGGCCGCCTTGGACAGAAGTCCCTTCGACTTCTTGTCGAGATCCTGCGCGGTCGGACTGAGCTTGGGCCCCTCTTCGGCGAACATCACGACGACGCCTTCGGCCGGCGCGGTCCTGCTGACAAAGGACACGTTCGTCTGATCGCTCAATGGGCACTCCTTGGCTGCCATGCCGCAAGGTTTCGGACAGTGAATCGGGGCCGCGCCCCCGGTGAGCCCGAAGCGCTGACTGGTGCAGCATTGCAACAGCGGCAGGAAATAACAGCGGACTTAGGTAAATCCTGTCCCAAGCGAAAGCAAGCCATTCCAAAAACGTCGAAATTCCGCCATCTTGGACTGGTGAGAATCGCGTTTGAGACCAGGGGGTTGGCGGTGCTTATCGCGGCATCGCCAGGGGGGCCACTCGGGGGACCTTAGCCACGGCGATGACGCTCTTCGGCCGCTATTTGTTCCGGCAGACGACGAATGCATTGCTCGTCATCCTGCTCACGCTGACGCTCGTCGTCTGGCTCGCTACAGCATTGAAAGAATTGAGCTTAATCACCTCGCGCGGGCAAGGGATCCTGCTCTTTTTGCAGATGACGATGCTCAGCCTTCCGAGCCTGATGGCGCTCATCGCCCCCAACGCGATGCTGATGGCATCGCTCTACACCCTCGACCGAATGAATGGGGACAGCGAGCTGATCGTGATGACGGCCTCAGGCGCACCGATCTGGCGAATCGGCGCTCCCATCATCGCGCTGGCCTCGATGGTCGCCATCGCCGTTCTCCTGACCAACCTTTTCGTGACGCCCGCAAGCATGCGCGCGTTACGCAGTTTCATCACCCATGTGCGAGCCGATCTGATCTCGCAAGTCCTTCAACCAGGACGCTTTTCCAGCCCCGAGACGGGGCTCACCTTTCACATCCGCGACCGCAGTCTGAACGGAGATCTCCTCGGACTCCTCGTCCATGACGAGCGCGACGAGAAACAGGTGATGAGCTACCTCGCCGAACGTGGCCGCATCATCGACAACGACGATGGCTCCTATCTCGTAATGCTCGGCGGGTATGTCCACCGTTACAACAACGAAAGCAAAGAAAAAGACGTGCAGATCGTGGCTTTCGACCAGAATATGCTGGATCTCTCGGAGTTTAGTCCCAAGGATAACTCCGACAAAGACGTCCGGCCGCGAGAGGAATACACGAGCGAACTGATCAATCCTGACATGACCAATCCGGCCGTGCGCGGGCATTATCCGCAGCTCCGCGCGGAACTGCATGACAGGCTCGCCACACCGCTCTATCCGCTAGTTTTCGCCTTTATCGCCATCGCCTTCCTCGGCCACGCTCGCACCACGCGTGAAAGCCGCTGGGCGCAGATTGTGGCTGCTTTCGGCATCGCTGTGGCTTTGCGCGTTGCAGGCATCACCGCCGGCAACCTGGTCGCGCTAAATCCATGGGCAATCGCGCTTGTGTACGCCATTCCGCTGGGGGCGATTATCGTTGCGGCCTGGGCGGCGCACGCTAAAATGGCTCCACAGCTGCGGTCCAGACTAAGCTTCGAGCTTAAGTTCCAGCCAAAAAAGATAAAATTTTGGGCCGGTAGAGGGATGCAAACGACGTGAGAGCGCAGATGCCAGGCATCAGTGCAATGTGGACTCTTGCGCGCTACTTTTCGCTGCGCTTCCTCATCGCCACATTGGCGATGTTCCTGCTCTGTTGCGTGCTGATTTTCTTCGTCGACTTCATCGAGATGCTGCGCCGCGCCGGCAACTATTCCGGCGACGTTCCAGGTTTGTTGCTCGCCTGGATGACACTGTTGCGTTTGCCGTCGTTCTCCGAACTCGTCCTCCCCTTCGCCGTCCTCATCGGCACGATCGGCATCTTCCTGATGTTGAGCCGTTCTTCCGAACTCGTCGTGCTCCGAGCCGCCGGTATTTCCGTATGGCAGTTCATGTTGCCGGTAATGATCGTGGCCTTCTTGCTCGGGGTCGGATTTGTGCTGCTCTACAATCCGATCGCGGCGCTGGCGCGCGCCGAAGCGGAAAGGCTTTACGCCTCCGCCTTCGAGCGCGGCGAGTCTCTACTCAAGACCAAGAATGCCGGCGCTTGGCTGCGCGAGGACGGGACCGACGGCCCGTCGGTCATCCACGCTCTCGAGGTTCTCAATCAGGGTCTGGAGCTCAAGGGCGTCACGGTGTTTCAGTACGACCGAAACCACGGCTTGACCGAGCGGATTGAGGCCAAGAGAGCCGTGCTGAAAGACGGAAGGTGGGAACTCAAGCACGCCTGGGTGAGCGCGGTCGGCCAACAACCCGAATTGTACGAGCGCTACCTGCTCAGCACCTATCTCACGCCAACGCAGGTCCGCGACAGTCTCGGCACGGTGTTCTCGATCTCGTTCTGGGACTTGCCGAACTTCATCCAGATCGCCGAGAAGGCGGGCCTTCCCGCTACGCAATATCGCGTGCAATACCAGTTGCTCTTGTCGCGGCCGTTCCTCCTCGTCACCATGGTGCTGATTGCCGCCACCTGTTCGCTCAGGGGATTCCGCTTCGGCAACGTGCAGATCAACGCCGTGTTCGGGCTCGCCGCCGGTTTCGCCTTCTTCGTCTTCGCCGAAATCTCGCGCAACTTCGCCATGGCCGAGCTGACCTCAGCAGTCGCTGCCGCATGGGTGCCGGTGATCGTCGCAGCCTCGCTCGCGCTCACCGTGCTTCTGTACAAAGAGGACGGATGATGGCCGGCGCGCGCGCAAATAGCATGCTAATGCGCCGGGCTCAGCCCGGCCTTGCCGCGTCTATAGGCGGGGTCTTCTCCCGGCTGAGCAGCGCCCTTTTTGCCTGCATTCTCGCCGCCTTTGCCACCCCCCTCGCCTCCTGGCAACCGGCCTTCGGCCAAGCGCAGACCTCGCTCGAACAGATCGTCCAGCCCCCGAAGGTCGACACGTCGGAGCCGATGTTGCTGCAGGCCGATGAGTTGATCTACGACAACGAGAACGCCAGGGTTACCGCCGAGGGCAATGTCGAGCTCTACTTCGGCAACTACACCCTGCTTGCCGATCGCGTGGTCTACGACCGCTCCGCCAACACGCTCTCGGCCGAAGGGAACGTCCGCATCAAGGATCCAGACGGCGCGGTGATCACCTCCGACCAGATCACCCTGACCGACGACTTCCGCGACGGCTTCATCGACGCGCTCAAGCTCGTCACCAAGGACGACACACGCATCGTTGCGTCCTCGGCGACACGCCAGGCCGGCAACGTCACCGTCTTCGAGAAGGCGTGGTTCACGCCTTGCAAACCCTGCGAGGAGAATCCGAACAAGCCTCCGACCTGGCGCATCCGCGCCGGCAAGATCACCCACAAGCGCGACAAGGCCACCATCACCTACAGGAACGCGGTCTTCGACTTCCGGGGCGTGCCGGTCATTTGGGTGCCCTGGTTCCAGATGGCCGACCCGACCGTCAAGCGCAAATCCGGCTTCCTCATCCCGAGCTACAGCCATTCCGATGAGCTCGGCAGCACCGTGCAGGTCCCCTACTATTTCGCGCTCTCGGACCATTACGATTTCACCTTCGCCCCGATGTTCACCGAGAAGGCGGGAGCTCTGATGATCGGCGATTGGCGGCACCGCCTGTCGAGCGGCGCCTATCGCGTTCAGCTCGCCGGTGTTTGGGATGAGGGCACGTTCGAAAGTCCCACGGAAGGCGACTTCCGCGGCAGCATCAAGACCGAAGGCAGGTTCGCGCTCAACCCCTATTGGGCTTACGGCTGGGATGTTCTCGCCGAGACCGACGAGACTTTCCGTCGGTTTTACAACCTCGACAGCCGGCTCAAGACGGATCGCATCTCGCAGATTTATCTCGAGGGTCTGCACGACCGAAACTACGCGTCCATGCGCTTCTACAATACGCAGAGCCTGCTGTTCACCGACGAGCCTTTCTCCGATGCCACCGTGTTCCCGATCATCGATTATGACTACATCGTCAATCGGCCGATCCTCGGCGGCGAACTGAGCTTCAACTCCAACGTGATGGTGTTCTCCAACCAGGAAGGCGTCGACTCCAACCGACTGATCGTCGAGGGCAATTGGCGCCGCCAGATGATCGACGGTATCGGTCAGGTCTTCACACCCTTCGGGCAGCTTCGCGGCGACATCTACGGCGTGAACGGAGTCGACACGGGGCTGAACGGGTCCGAGGAGTTCGTTACCAACGAGAGGAACGGAAGCCACGGTATTCTGCGCGGCAATGCGCTCGGCGGCGTCGAGTACCGCTATCCGTTCATCGCCAGCACCGGAACCATCGCCCATATAATCGAGCCGATTGGGCAAATCATCGCCCGGCCCGGTTCGGTGGGCGACCAGAATGAAATCCCCAACGAGGATGCTCTGAGCCTCGTGTTCGACGACACCATTCTGTTCGATATCGACAAGTTCTCCGGCTATGACCGCATCGAAACCGGGACACGCGCCAATGTCGGCATGCGCTATACCGCGCAGTTCGCCTCCGGCGGCTATGGTCGCGCCGTGTTCGGCGAGAGCTATCAGATTGCCGGGCAGAACGAGTTCGACACCGACTTCTATCGGACCAGCGGCCTGGCCACGGATGCCTCCGACTTTGTCGGCGGTCTCTACATTCAATCCGCTTCGTTTATCGGCTTCTCCGCCCAGTCGCGCTTCGACGAGGAAACTTTCGACATAAGGCGCACCGACCTTTCCTCGTGGGCGCGCGTCGGTCCCGCGCGCGTCAAGGTGAACTATGCCGATGTCACCGGAGAACCGGGACTTGCCGATGGCGAGGCGCGCGAAGAGATCGTGACGGCGGGAACTCTGGCGGTCACCGAGCTTTGGTCGTTGCTCGGCAACTTCCGCTACGACATCGCGACCTCGCAAACCATCACCGACGGCCTGGGCGTGCGCTACCAGGACGACTGTTTCCGGTTCGACCTGACCTATCAGCGGTCGTTCATCGAAGATCAGGACATCCGGCCGGACGAGCGCTTCCTGGTGAACTTCTCGCTGAAATATCTCGGCTCTTACGAGCTCTCGACCGAAGCAACCAGCGTGTTCGGCGCAAGCGGGTCTGACACCAACGACTAGGCGAATGGGGTCTCGTTCCACTCAAGTCCTTAGGGCGGCCGCATCGGCGCGGATAGGCGCGGTCTTGCCATACCGCCCCGGGCTTGTCGGAGCACTCCTCCTTGCGGTCCTGATCGGGGGTCTCGCCGCCGTTGCCCAGGAAGTCTCCATCAAGATTCTCGTCAACGACGACCCGATCTCCGACTACGACATCGACCAGCGCGAACGCTTCCTCGCCATCACCACCCAGCAGCAACCCTCGCCCGCTCTCAAGAAACAAGCGGCGGACATGCTGATCGACGAGCGGCTGCAAATTCAAGAGGGCCGCAAGGCTTCGGTGACCGCCGCCGAGGAGGATGTGACGAGGGTTCTTGACGACATGGCGCAGAGGAACAACCTCAACGTCGACGGACTCACCACCGCGCTCGGCAAGGCCGGCGTCAACATCAAGACGCTCAAAGATCGCATTCGCGCCCAGGTGGTGTGGCAGGAGACGGTGCGCAAGAAATTCCGGCGCGACATTCAGATCGCCGACGTGGACGTGGAAAAGGCGGTGTCGGAGGCGGGGGCGGCCGAGGGCGGCGCGGCGGCAGAACCGTCGTTGCAGCTTCGCCAGGTGAAATTCGCCATCCCCGCGGGCGCAGACCAGAAGACCATTGCCGCGCGGCTTGCGGCGGCCGAGTCTTTGCGCACCAGGTTTGGGTCTTGCGCCGAACTTGCCAAAGGCGTCGACGGCGCCAGCGTGAACACGCTCCAGGATCTGAAGACGGCCTCTTTGGCTCAGCCCGCGCGGCTCTTAGTGATGCATGCCAAGGTCGGGCAGATGACGCCGCCGACGATTTCCCAGGCCGCCGTCGAACTCTACGCGGTCTGCGGCAGGCGTTCGGCCCCCGGCAGCGAGACCGCCCGTGAGCAGGCTCAGCGCTCTCTGATGAACCAGGAGATGGGGCTTCGCGCCGAGCGGCTGTTGCGCGATATCCGCCAGGAGGCCTTCATCGAATACCGCTAATGCGGATTTTCGTGCTAGCGGAAGCCCATGGCTCCCGCGGACCGTCCCTTGGCGCTGACGATCGGCGATCCCGCCGGGATCGGGCCCGACGTTACGCTTGCCGCCTGGGCAGCGCGCACGCGCGAGGCAATCCCCGCGTTTGTCCTGATCGGCGATCCCGCCGTGCTCGCCGCCCGCGCCCGGGCGCTCGGTCTCACGGTCCCAATTGTCGAGCTCTCCGACATCGGCTCTGGCCCGAGCCGCTTCGCTGATGCCCTCCCCGTGCTCGCGATCTCGGGCCAAGGCGAAGTCCTGGCCGGACGGCCCGATCGGTCTGCGGCCCCTCTCATCACCCGGTCGATCGAAACCGCCGTTGGTCTCGCGCAAGAAGGATCGGCGCGCGCGGTTGTGACCAACCCCATCGCCAAGGCCGTGCTGTATGGCGCGGGCTTTACCTTCCCTGGTCATACCGAATTTCTCGCCGCTCTCGCCAAAGCAAACGGAAAGCCGCTGCATCCCGTCATGATGCTCGCGAGCCGATCCTTGAGGGTGGTTCCGGCGACGATTCACGTTCCTCTCAAGGACGTCCCCGGCCTCCTGACCCGCGAGTTGATCCTCACGACCATCGCGGTCACGGCCAACAGCCTTACCCGCTATTTCGGCGTGAAGCGCCCGCGCCTTGCCGTGTCGGGCCTCAATCCTCATGCCGGTGAGGAGGGCGGCCTCGGCCGGGAGGAGATCGAAATCATCGCGCCCGCGATCGAAGCGGCTCGGGGCATGGGCCTCGAAATTGCCGGCCCCTACCCTGCCGATACGCTGTTCCACGAGGCGGCGCGCGCAACCTATGACGCCGCGATCTGCATGTATCACGATCAGGCGCTCGTTCCGTTCAAGACGCTGGCTTTCGAGGAGGGCGTCAACGTGACGCTTGGACTGCCCTTCATACGCACGTCCCCCGACCATGGCACGGCCTTCGCCCTTGCCGGCACCGGCAAAGCGAGCCCGCGCAGTCTGATCGAAGCGCTGCGTCTTGCCGCCGCCATGAGCGGTGAGGCCGAGGCGCGGGCGTGAGCACGCAAGACGGGCTTCCGCCG
>Ga0187892_10003580_pt1 | contig 28078 bp, 26 predicted proteins | sample MA1701073metaG_FD_139345 | JGI IMG/M metagenome (GOLD analysis project Ga0187892, IMG submission 139345) | Bio-ooze microbial communities from a basaltic lava cave in the Kipuka Kanohina Cave System on the Island of Hawaii, USA - MA170107-3 metaG ... | reverse complement strand
GACGATGCTCGAGCGCTCCACCCCGCGCGCCGGGTCGAGCATGCTCTTCGCCATCGCCATGGCGATGTTGAGGAAGAACTGGTCGTTCCCGGCGATGAATTCGAGGGCTTTGACGCTGCTCGCCAGGCGCGGCGCCAGCGTCCTCAGCAGAAGCGAGGTGCAGGCGATGTTGCGCTGGTGCATCTCGTCGCCCATTGAAAGCCCGCGGGCGATCAGCGGATTCAGCTCCACCGGAGCGGCGCGCAGCGCTTTGCCGAGCAAAGGACCAAATTCGTCGCGCAGCCAGGCGAGGCGCGCGAGCACCTCGGCATCGTTGCCGCCGAAGCGCAGCACCTTGCCCAGGCCTTCGTTGATGGTGCACGCCGCGCGCGCATTTGGCAGATGCGCGAAGGCGCGGTTCTCGACCACGAGGAGCGGCATGCTGCGCGTGGTGATGCCGGTCATCGGGCCGACCGCGCCGAAGTGATGGTTGGGGGCAAATTTCACGGCGCCGGATGCCGCGAGCGCCTCGGCGGCGGCGAGGTCGGCGGCCCAGCCCTCGAACACGATCGCGCCGCACACCGCGCCGCGCAGCGGGCCGCACATGCGCTGCCACTCGATCGGCGGGCCGGCGTGAAGAATGAGGCGCGCGGCGTCGAGCGCGGGGATGAGCTCGCCCGCGCGGCGCACCTCGGTGAGGCAAGGCTCGGCCGCGAGGATGCGGCGCAGCGCCTCGCGGTTCGCCTCGTCGATTCGCTCGCTCGGGAGCACCGGGGGCGACCAGTCGACCTGCGCCACGGCGGCGCCGTTCGCCGCCAGGTCGCGCGCGAAGCCCTCCAGGCCGATGTTGACGACGCGCAACGGGCCCGCGAGCAACGCGTCGATCGACACTCGCGCTACCTGCGGGCGCGCCAGCGAAGCTGCGGGTAGCGCTCGCGCGGTCCCGAGGGCGCGAGGTAGGACGGGGCGAGCGCCTCGAGAGCCTGCGGCTGGAGCTGGAACGGGAACGGCCCATCGCAGGTGCTCGGCACCTGCATCGAGAGGTAGTTGTCGCGCGTCATGAGCGGCCCCGGCAGGTGCTCGAGCACCCAGGCCTGCAGGTACGACATGCGGCCGGGCAGGCCGACCACCAGCCTGCGCCTGCCGGTCACGGCGCACACGTACTCCACCAGCTCCTTCATGGTGTAGGCGTGCGGGCCGCACAGCTCGTAGGCCTTGCCGATCGCGCCGGGCTCGTCGAGCGCGTCGTGCAGCGCCCGCGCGACATCGCCGACGTACACCGGCTGGAGCTTCGCATCCGGGCAGGGAACCCCGATGACGGGCACGAGCTTCGCAAGCAATGCAAAGCGATTCAGGAACGTGTCCTCGGGGCCGAACACCACCGAAGGACGGAACACGGTGACGTCGAGGTCATCGGCGGCGAACAGCGCGCGCTCGCCGATGCCCTTGGAGCGCAGGTATTCCGAGGGCGCGCTGGGCGAGGCGCCGAGCGCGCTCGCGTGCAGGAGGCGCCGCACGCCGGCGGCGCGGCAGGCGGCGACGAGCGCGAGCGGCAGCTCGACGTGCATGCGCGCGAAATCCGGGCCGTAGTCGTTCGGGCCGCGCTGGTCGCGCCGCCCGCGCCTGCTGTGGAGGATGCCGACCAGGTTGTAGACCGCGTGCTTGCCCCGGCACAGCCGCTCGAGCACGCCCGGGGCCATGATGTCGGCCTCGACCACGTCGACCGTCGGCAGCAGGATCAGGTGCTTCGCGCGCTCGCGCCGGCGCGAGGGCACCGCGACGTCGAGGCCGGCGGCGGCGAGCGACGCGACGAGGTGGCGGCCGATGAAGCCCGCGCCGCCGATCACGAGAACGTCGTGGAACTTCATGGCGCCTCTAGCGCGGTTCTTCCTCGATCGGCGGCTCGGAGGCGCCCGGCGGCTGGATCACGCCGAGGCGCTTCTTCAGCGGCACCGCCTTCTGGTCGAGCACCGCGGCGTAGTACACCGAGTTCGCCATCACCTTCTTCACGTAGTCGCGCGTCTCGGGAAACGGGATCGACTCGACGTACACCGCGCCCTCGAGCGGCTTGTCGTCGCGCCAGCGCCGGGCGCGCGCCGGGCCGGCGTTGTAGGCGGCCGAGGCGAGCACCGGGTGGCCGAGCTGCTCCATCACGAGCTTCAGGTACGCGGTGCCGAGCGTGACGTTGGTCTGCAGCTCGGTCACGCTGCGCGGCCGGTAGTTGCGCATCCCCATCTTTGCCGCGACGTAGCGCGCGGTGCGCGGCATCACCTGCATCAGCCCGGCCGCGCCGGCGCCCGAGCGCGCGTCGACGTTGAAGCGGCTTTCCTGGCGCACCAGCCCGAGCACCCAGGCCTCGTCCACGCCGTGCGTGCCCGCGTACTCGCGGAACACGTCGTGGTAGGGCACCGGGTAGCGCAGCGCGAAGTTGTGCAGCCGCGAGGTGCGGTCGGCGGTGTGGATCGCGCGGTCGTAGACCCCGGCGCGCCGCGCGAGCTCGGCCGCGGCGAGCAGCCTCGCGTCGTCGAACGAGCGGATGGTGAACAGCCATTCGCGCACGCCCTCGACGCGGATGCCGAGGCGGATCAGCTCCAGCGCGCGCTTGAGCCCGGGCTCGGCGGCCGCGTGCTCGACCTCCTGCTCGGAGGGCACGTGCATCTCCTGCGGCAGGGTGGTCGCATAGCCGAGCTCCTCGGCGGCGAGCAGGCCGTAGAAGTCGGTGTGGCCGGCGATGCGCAGGAAGTGCGCGCGGCTGCCGGTCTCGTCGCCGTGCGCGGCGAGCGCCCGGCCGTACCAATAGATCCACGCCGGCTCGTGCACCGCGGCGGAGGACATGCGGTCGATCGACTCGCGCACCACCGTCCACTGGCCATCGCGCAGCGCGGCGCGCACTTTCCAGGCGAGCTGGCGGTCGTGGAGCGGCTGCTCGCCCGCGCGCGCATACCAGTCGAGCGCGCTGTCGTGGTGCTCGCGCGCCGCCTCGTAGCCGACCGCGCCCCAGAGGTACTGCAGCTCGGATTCCGACAGGCGCGAGGCGAGCGGTCCTTCGAGCGCCCTGGCGGCGCCCTGCGGATCGTTGCGCGCATACCGGAGCGCCGCGAGCACCACCACTTCGCGCTCGGGGCGCGTCACCAGCACCTTGGGCAGGCGCTCGAGCAGGCGCTTGGGCTGGCGCGCGGCTTCGGCGAGCATGCGCTCGTCGGGCGCATCGCTCTTCGGCAGCAGCGCGAGCGCGGTCTTCGCCGCGGTGATCTGGCCGTGCTCGAACAGCACGCGCACGCGCCGCCAGATGTCGGTGAACGAGAGCCGGCCGCGCGCCGAGAGCACGAGGGCCAGGCGCTGGCAGCCCTCGGGGAGCTCGGCCGGCTCGAGCCACATCGCCATCGCGTCGTCGAGCGCGGCGTCGTCGCCGCGCTCCAGGCGCGAGCTCCAGCGGTAGCACGCGACCTCGAGGTCGTCGCGCACGTAGAGCGGCACCTGGCGGTTGAACTCCGGCCACTCGGCGCGCTTGCCGAGCACGCGCAGCCAGTCGGCGCGCATGCGCTCGGTGACGTAGAGCGTGGCGTGCGTCGCGAGGAACTCGCGCACCTCGCGGTTGGTCGCGTCCTCGAGCCGCATCGACAGCCGCCAGTAGTCGAGCCACGGCTCGAGCACGTGGCCCTCGAGGTTGCGGGCGTGGCGCGCGAACCTGATCGGGTCGCCGGCGCGGTAGGCGTCGTAGGCGCCGAGCAGCGACTCGTCGGTCGAATTTTTCGCTCCCGCACCCTGCGCGGCCAGGCACACCAGGACAGTGGCCGCGAGGTTGCGGAAAACCTTAGAAATCATAAACTAAGCCATCCCCCATGGAGCCGACGCTAAAAGCCTGGCGCAAAGCCGAGCGCGAGAGGCTGATCGCCGCCCGCCTCGCAGTCACCCCTGCTGTGCTGGATACCTGGCGCCGGCGAATTGACGGCTTCCTCGAACGCTCGTTCCCGGGCCTGGCCGGTTGCCGCCTCGCCTTCTGCTGGCCGATCAAGGGCGAATACGACGCCCGCCATCTTGCCAGAACGCTGCGCGCCCGGGGAGCGTTGACCGCGCTTCCGGTCGTGGTCGCGCCCCGCTCGCCGCTCGTCTTCCGCGAATGGCATCCGGGCATTGAGCTCGCGCCCGGGCCGCTCGAGATTCCCTACCCGGTGAATTCACAAAAATTGACCCCCGACGCCGTGCTGCTGCCGATGAACGGCTGGGATGCGCAGGGCTACCGGCTGGGCTACGGCGGGGGATTCTTCGACCGCACGCTGGCGAGCCTCGCCAGGAAGCCTGTCGTCGTCGGCGTTTCCTACGAATTGGCGAAATTACAAACGATCCAGCCGCAGTCCTGGGACATCCCGATGGACTTCGTCGTCACCGAGCGCGGCGTCTACCGACGCGACCCCGAGGGCCTGGCGTTCCTCGGCGAGCCCGACCCCGGCTCGGGCGAGCTCTCGTCCCCGGTGTGCTACGCCGACGAGCGCCACTTCGGCGCGCGCTAGGGAAGGTCTTGAAGAGTCGTCCCCGCGAAGACGGGGACCCAATTTTCTCTTATTAGTACATGGGTTCCCGCTTTCGCGGGAACGACAACCTGCTGCCATTCTTCACAGGTTCCCAAGCTCACTCCCCGCGCCACGCCAGAATCTGCTGCAGCAGGGGCTCGACGCGCAGCTCCCAGCCGCCGAGGCCGGCGTGATTGGCGACCACGCGCCGGTCCACCACCACCACGAACCTCGGCACGCCGCGCAGCGAGCCGACCTGCGTCGCCACGTCCTTCTCCGCCGCCGGCCAGTCGGATTCGAGCACGCCGGTCTTCAGCGTGGCGCCCTTCACCTCGACGAAGCGCAGGCTCTTCCCCGCCGCGCTCTGGAAATACCTGCCGCGGAAGGTCTTCTCCCAGTGCCGGCACCAGGTGCAGTCCGGCGTGCTGAGGTAGACCAGCGCCACATCGCTCGAAGGCTTCACGGGGATACGGTTCAGCTGCACCTTGGACGGATCAACGCCGGAGGTGCGCACAAAGGTGACCGGCCGCTTCTCGCCGCGATAGGCGACATGCCCGGTCATCCGGTCGGGCGAGCGCGTGTCGTAAGCGAGCTCGAGCTCCACGCCGTACTGCGGGAGGACGCGGATGCGGTAGGCCGTGCCTTCCACCGCGCCTTCGAACGAGTGGATCACGAGCGAGCGCTCATCGCGGTAGCCGGTGATCCCGTAGCGCACGTCGCCGCTGAATGCCTGCGCCGAGTCGACCTTGACATAGGCATCCTTGATTACGTGCTGGATCGGGTAGCCCTCGAGCGCGCCGATCCAAGTGCCGCGCAGCTCGCGCGGATTCGCATGCGCAGTTCCAGCCAGCAGGCCGGCCAGGGCGAGAAACAGGAAATTCATCGTTTCAACGCCAGCGTAACACCATCGCCGAGCGGCAGGAGCGAGAGCGCGACGCGCTCGTCGCGGTGCAGCCTGTCGTTGAACGCGCGCAGCGCGCGGGTATCGGCGTCGCGCTGCTTGGCATCGGCGACCCAGCCCGACCAGAGGGTGTTGTCGACCGCGATGATCCCGCCGCGGCGCACGAGCTCGAGGCAGCGCTCGTAATAGTTCGCGTAATTGCCCTTGTCCGCGTCGATGAACGCGAAGTCGAAGGGACCTCTCAGCTTCTTGAGGGTTTCCAACGCCGGGGCCAAATGGAGCTCGATCTTGTGGTCCATCCCGGCTTTCTTCCAGTACCGCTGGGCGATTGCGGTCCATTCCGCATTGATGTCGCAACAGGTCACCCGCCCCTCCTCTGGCAGCGCGAGCGCCACCGCGAGCGCGCTGTAGCCGGTGTAGGTGCCGATCTCGAGGCAGCGCCTGGCGCCGATCGCCTGCACCAGCAGCGCCATGAACTGCCCCTGGTCGGCGCCGATCTGCATGCCGGACCCTGGCACCGAGGCGGTGGCCGCGCGCAGCTCGCGCAGGATGGCGGGCTCGCGCACCGAGTGCTCCTGCACGTAGCGCGCGATCTTTTCCGGTAGGAACGGTGCGCGGCCGGCCATGGCGTCAGCGTGCGGCGCGCAGATCCTGTATCGCGTGCGCCAGCAGAAAGGCGAGGCCCGCGATCGGCGTCAGGAAAAGGGAGATGAGGAGGTAGTAGACCGGGTTCAATCGCCGGAAGGATGCGCGCCGCGACAGCCATGCGGCCGCGGCGAGCGCCGCCACCGCGAGGCTCGCGCCGCCGTAGGCTTTGGAGAGCGGGCCGATCGCGCTTTCGCGGAAGTCGGCCGGGGCGCTCGCCGGCCGCAGCACGAGGTCCTCGCGCATCTGCGCCGGCTCCAGCCGGCCCTTGAACTTGCTGAGGTGGCCGGCGCTCTCGACGCCGAAGCCGCGGAAGAAATTCGGCTGCGTCACGGCGTCGACCGGGAGGAATGTCCCGAGCGCCTGCGGCCCGGCATAGACGAGCGGCAGCCGGCCGCCGGCATCGGCCTGCGCCGGCGCGAATACGTACAGGGAAACCTCGGTGGCGCGACCCGCGGTGGCGGTGAGCGCGAGCGGGTAGACCGGCTGCGGCGACGCGAACCGCAGGAGCAGCGGCGGGCTCATGCCGCCGCGGCCGAAATCGGCGTCCTTGTCGGGCGCGATGCGCGCGGTGACGAACACCCAGCCGCGCCCGATGTAGCCTGCGAGCGCGGCTGCGTCGGCCTCGCCGTAGGCGAACCCTTCCTGCTTGAGCCAGGCGACGAGCTCCGCCGGGGAGCGCGCGCGCACGACGTTCGCGGCATAGGGTCCGACCTGCAACTGCTTGAGGATCTCCACGCCCTGGTAAGACGGGAGCGCCACCGCGGCGAGCAGGCAGCCGATGAGGCCGACGATGGCCGCCTGCCGCAGCGTGGCGAAGCGCACATTGTCGAGCCAGGCGTGCGCCCAGCGGCGCTGGCGCGTCGCCTCGCGCCGGCCGAGCAGGCGCATGACCAGGGCGAAGGCGAGGGTGCTCAGCGCCAGCAGCGCGACGAGCGGCAGCAGCGAGAGTTCCTCGGGCGCGGTGCTGCGCGCGAGGCGGCGGAAGACGCGGTCGGCCCCTCCCGCGGGCATTGTGGCGAGCTCGGGAACGGAGGGCGCCGGCACCACCCAGCCGACCGCGCCGACGCGCCGGCCCTCGGGCGCCGCGAAACGGCTTTGCAGCAGCAGGATCTGTTGCCTCCCGTCATGCGCGATCAGCGCGCGCTGATCGGGTATCTCGGGTACGAGGTCGGAGGCGTAGATCTTGCCGTCCGCGGCGGCTTGCGGGCTGAAGGCGAGGGCCGCGATGACGAGCGCGCGTCGCATGGGCCTAGACCAGGAACAGGCGGTAGGCGGGGTTGCGAGTCTCGTCGGCGTACGGGTAGCCGAGCTTCTTCAGGAAATTCCGGAACTGGGGCATTTCCACTTTCGGAACCTGCATCCCCACCAGCACTCGGCCGTAGTCGGCGCCCTGGTTGCGGTAGTGGAACAGGCTGATGTTCCAGTCGCTGCGCATGCTCGACAGAAACCTCATCAAGGCACCCGGGCGCTCCGGAAATTCGAAGCGGTACAGCAATTCGTTCTTTGCGAACGGCGCGCGCCCGCCGACCATGTGGCGCGCGTGCAGCTTCGCCATGTCGTTGTCCGAGAGGTCGAGCGTGGTGAGGCCGTGCCGGCGCAGGTTGCGCACGATGCGCGCGGTCTCCTCGCGCCCCTGCACCTCGATGCCGGCGAAGATGTGCGCGTCGGCCGAGTCCGCGATGCGGTAGTTGAACTCGGTGATGTTGCGCGCGCCGAGGAGCCGGCAGAATTTCCTGAAGCTGCCGGGCCGCTCCGGGATGGTGACGGCGAGGATCGCCTCGCGGTGCTCGCCGAGCTCGGCCTCCTCGGCGATGAAGCGCAGCCGGTCGAAGTTGGTGTTCGCGCCGGAGGCGACCGCGACAAGGGTCTTGTTCCTCGAAGCATGCTTTTCCACCCAGGCTTTCGCACCCGCGATCGCGAGCGCGCCGGCGGGCTCGAGCACCACGCGCGTGTCCTCGAACACGTCCTTGATCGCGGCGCACATCTCGTCGGTGTCGGCGAGCACCATCTCGTCGATGAGGCGCCGGCACAGGCGGAACGTCTCGCGCCCGACTTCCTTCACCGCCACGCCGTCGGCGAACACGCCGACGTGATCCAGCTTGATCCGCTTCCCCGCCTTCAGGGACCGGGTCATCGCATCGGCGTCCACCGGCTCCACGCCGACGATCTTGATTTTCGGATTGACTTTCTTTACGTAGGCCGCGATGCCGGAGATCAGCCCTCCGCCGCCGACCGGGACGAAGATCGCGTCGATCGCGCCGGGCTGCTGGCGCAGGATCTCCACGCCGATCGTTCCCTGCCCTGCGATCACCTCGGGGTCGTCGTACGGATGCACGAAAACGAGGCCGCGCCGCCTTTTCAGCTGAAGAGCCTTTTTGTAAGCCTCCGCGTAGGAGTCGCCATGGAGCACCACCTCGGCGCCGCGCGCCGCGACCGCGTCCACCTTGATGCGCGGAGTCGTCACCGGCATCACGATCACCGCGCGGCAGCCCAGGCGCTGCGCGGCGAGCGCCACGCCCTGCGCGTGATTGCCCGCGCTCGCGGCGATCACCCCGCGCTTCAGGCGCTTGCGCGGCAGCCCGGCCATCTTGTTGTAGGCGCCGCGCAGCTTGAACGAGAATACCGGCTGCAGGTCCTCGCGCTTGAGATACAGGCGGTTGCCGAGGCGCTTGGAAAGCCCCGGCGCGAGCTCGAGCGGCGACTCGGCCGCCACGTCGTAGACCCGCGCCGTGAGAATTCGCTCGAGATAGTCGTTGTTCTTCATTCGGGGCGAGCCTAGCACACTGAATCTGCGTGCTAGATTCGTTCCATGATCACGCGCGAATGGCCGCTCGCTCCGATTTACGCCACCGCCGTGGCGTTCTACGCCTTCGACGCGGCACTGCTCGGCAAGCTCGAGAACCCCTGGTGGACGGCATTCGTGCTGGCGTGGCTGTTCGGCATCATGATGCTCGCCGCCTTCGCCGCCGTGCGCCATGCCGACTGCCTGGCGGAGATCTTCGGCGAGCCGGCCGGCACCCTGATCCTGACGCTCGCGATCACGGTGATCGAGGTAGTGATGATCGCGGCGGTGATGCTGACCGGGCCGCAGGAATCGACGCTCGCGCGCGACACCATGTTCGCGGTGGTGATGATCGTGTTCAACGGCATGGCGGGCCTCGCGCTGCTCCTCGGCGGCCTGCGCTACCACGAGCAGACGTACAACCTGCAGGGCGCCAACGCCTTCCTCGCGGTGATCGTGCCGCTCGCGGTGCTCGGCCTGGTGCTGCCCAACTTCACGTCCGCCCCCGGCGGCACGCTCTCCACGCTGCACGAGAGCTTCCTGATGCTGATGTCGGTCGGCCTGTACGGCGTATTCCTCGCGATCCAGACGCTGCGGCACCGCCATTACTTCGTCACCGGCGAGGAGGTCGAGGAGCAAGGCCAGCCCCTCACGGACCTGCGCCCGGCCGCGTACCACGGCACGCTGCTCGTGCTCTACATGCTGCCGATCGTCCTGCTGTCGAAGAAGATCGCCGTGCCGATCGACTACGGCGTGCGCGTGCTCAGCGCGCCGGCGGCGCTGGTCGGCCTGCTGGTGGCGGTGCTGATCCTCGCGCCCGAATCGCTCGCCGCGGTGCGCGCCGCGCTCGCCAACCAGCTGCAGCGCTCGATCAACCTGCTGCTCGGCTCGGTGCTGGCGAGCATCAGCCTGACCATCCCGGCGGTGCTCGCCGTCGGCATGCTGACCGGCCGCACGATCGTGCTCGGCCTGGAACCGGTCGACGTGATCCTGCTCGTCCTTACGCTCGCCATCAGCACGCTCACCTACGCGAGCGGGCGCACCAACATCCTGCTCGGCGCTGTGCACATGCTGCTCTTCTGCGCCTACATCGTGCTCGTGCTCGATCGCTAGCGCGATGGCGGAACTAGAAACTCGACTTGAAAGCAATCCAGTGGGTGCGGCGCTACGGCGCGCCGGTCATGGTTCTCGCCTGGCTGCCGGTCGTCGGCGACGCGCTGTGCGTCGCAGCCGGGTGGCTGAGAGTGAACTGGATCGCGGCGCTCGCCTTCATGGCGGCGGGGCGGCTGGCACGGTATGTCGCGGTTGCGGCCGTGTCATGATGCCGCATGCAAATCCGTCCCTTCGGGGTAGCCGACGAAGCCGCCGTGGTCGCGCTGTGGGAGGAATGCCGCCTCACCCGTCCCTGGAACGACCCGCACAAGGACATCGCGCGCAAGCTTGCCGTGCAGCCCGAGCTGTTCCTCGTCGGCGTAGTCGAGCGCGCCTTGGTCGCAACCGTAATGGCGGGATACGAAGGCCATCGCGGCTGGGTGAACTATCTCGCCGTGGCGCCGACGTTCCGCGGCCGCGGCTTCGGCCGCGCGCTGATGCAGCATGTCGAGGCGTTGCTCGTGCGCAGCGGCTGCCCGAAGCTGAGCCTGCTCGTGCGCAACTCGAATCCCGAGATCGTGGATTTCTACCGCCATCTGGGATACACGGTCGATGAATCGATCCCTTTGGGAAAACGGCTCATCGCCGACGAAGCATGATCCCGGCCTGGAACAGCCCGTGGCGGCCATGGCCGCGTTTATCATCATCAAGACCGTGGTCGACTTCACCATGCATCACCGGGAACGCAGGATCCTTGCTCATGAAACGCTGGGCGGAACGCGCACGGCGCCTTAAGGCGGAGCTGTTCGCGCTGTACCTTGCGGCGCGCCATCCGCAGACGCCGTGGTACGCGAAGCTCGCAGTGGCCGGCCTGGTGACCTACGCGGTCACGCCGGTCGATCTTTTCCCGGACGCGATCCCGATCCTAGGCCTGGTCGACGATCTCATCTTCGTGCCGGTCGCCGTCGCGCTGGCGGTGCGCTTGGTGCCGGCGCCGGTGCTCGCCGAATGCCGCGGGCGAGCGCAGGAGCGCCTTGCAGTGCCCTCGAAGACGCCCTGGCTGGCGCTCGTCGCGGTCTGGGCCGGGCTCGCGGCGGCGGGGATTGCCTTCTATATATGAAGTTCTCCCAGTACCGGCCGCACCCCTGGCACGGCCTGGAGGCCGGGCGCGAGCTGCCGCTCTGGGTCAACGCCTACATCGAGATCACGCCCTTCGACCTCATCAAGTACGAGGTCGACAAGGCGAGCGGCTACCTGAAGGTCGACCGGCCGCAGCGCACCTCGTCGCAGCCGCCGTCGCTTTATGGTTTTGTGCCGAAGACGTTTTGTGATTCCAGGGTCGCGGCCCTGTGTCCCGGGGCCGAGCGCGGCGACGGCGACCCGCTCGACATCTGCGTGCTGTTCGAGCGGCCGATCGAGCGCGCCGAGATCATCGTGCCGGCGCGCGTGGTCGGCGGCCTGCAGCTCCTCGACCGCGGCGAGGCCGACGACAAGCTGATCGCGGTGCTGGAGGGCGACTTCGTGTGGGGCACTCTCACCGAGATCCAGCAACTGCCGCCGGTCCTGGTCGAGCGGCTGCAGCACTACTTCACCACCTACAAGCTGGTCCCGGGGACCAAGGCCCAGATCAGCGTGCAGAAGGTCTACGGCGCCGAGCACGCCGCGCGCGTGGTCGAGGCCGCGGTCGAGGATTACAAGGCGCTTTTGCGCTCTTAGCAGCGTCTCACGCGCCGATCGGCCCGCCGTCCTCGCGCCGGATCGCGACGGTCGCGGCGCGCGGGCGGCCGTCGGGCCGCCGGTCGGGCCAGTTGGACACCGCGCGCGGTGCCGCGGGGTCGCTGCGCTCCGAAGCCGGCTCGCCGGGATGCTGGATGTTGACGAACATCGTGCGGCCATCGGGCGCCATCGTGACGCCGGTGACCTCGCAGCCCGCGGGGCCGGTGAGGAAGCGGCGGATCTCCCCGGTGGCGACGTCGGCGGCGAGCATCTGGTTGTTGCCGAGCTTCGCGTACGGACCCTTGCCGAGAGTGCTGGTGGAGACGTCGGTCTGGATCCAGAGCACGCCGCGCGCGTCGAACCACAGCCCGTCCGGGCTGCCGAAGCCCTTGTCTTCGCCGCAGAGCGCGAACATCTCCCAGCGGAACTTGGCCGCCGCGGGATCGCCGCCCTGCTCGCGCCACTTCAGGATGTGGCCGTAGACGTTGTTGGCGCGCGGGTTGCAGGAATCGACGCCCGGCTGCCCGTCGCGGCCGCGCCGGTCGTTGTTGGTGAGGGTGACGTACACGTCCTGCGTCACCGGGTGCACCGCGATCCATTCCGGGCGATCCATCTTCGTCGCCCCGGCCTTGTCGGCGGCCTGGCGCGTGTACACGGCGGCCTCCGCGCTGCGCGGCAGCGCGAGCCATTCGCCGTGGCCGCCGGCGCCGAACTTCGCCGCGTAGAGCGTGCCCTCGTCCAGCAAGTCGCGGTTCGCCGCGCGGTTGCTGGCGTTGTACGCGTCCTTCGAGACGAACTTGTAGACGTACTCGAAGCGCTCGTCGTCGCCCATGTAGACCACCACGCGGCCATCGGCGGCGAGCGTGACCATCGCGCCCTCGTGCTTGAAGCGCCCGAGCGCGGTGCGCTTCACCGGCTGCGCCTGCGGATCGTAGGGATCGATCTCCACCACCCAGCCGAACTTGTTCGGCTCGGTGGGGCTGGCGTTCGCGTCGAAGCGCGGGTCGAACTCGTACGTGCCCCACGGCGTGCGGCCGCCGCCGCAGTTGTTGATCGTGCCGAGCACCTCGCCGGCGAGCGCGCGGCTGCCGGCCGCCGGGCCCGACATGCGCATCGGCGTGTACGCGGTGACGCGGCGCGCATAGCGGGACGGCGCGACTACTTTCCAGCCATTTCCTTCCAATGAAATCTCGAGGATACCGGCGCCGTGCGCCGCCTGGCTCTTGCGCACCTTGTCCGCGTTCCAGGTCTTCATGCCGTCGGGATGCAGCAGGCCGTCGTCGGTGTACTCGTAGTTGACGGCGAGCAGCGCGTTGCCGCTTGGTAGTGGAAAGAGCTCGATCGCGTCGTGGTGCATGCCCGCCTGCAGCGCCTGCTCGGCGGCGCTGTTCGACGCGTCCATGCGGAACTCCGGCGCGCCGATGTCCACGCCGATCGGGTCGCCCCAGCGCGACAGCACCTGCGCGCGATAGCCCGGCGGCACGGCGACCGCGTCGGCAGTCGAGACCGGTATCGGGCTGAATCCGATGAGCGCTGCGCCGCCGGCGCCGCGCGTCGCGCAGCCCCACACCGGCACCGCGGCCACGAATCCTGCGAGACCCGCCTTCAATACCCGGCGCCGGCCCTGAATCGCCTCTTCCATGTGTTCTCCCTTGGTTGAATGCGGGCAATGTAGGCAGTTGGTGCTGCCGTTTAATGACCATGACCGCGCGGCCGGAGCGGTCACAAAGCGGTAACAGGCGCTGCGTACCCTGCCGCCTGTAGCGCACATTCGACAGGAGAACCCATGAGGCTTTGGCCCATCGCCGCAGCAGCAGCGCTGGCGGCAGCGCCGGTTTACGCGCAGCAGAAGATCGTCAAGATCGACGGCTCGAGCACCGTGTTCCCGGTGACCGAGGCGGTCGCCGAGGACTTCCAGAAAGCCAAGAAGCAGCAGGTCAAGGTCACCGTCGGGATCTCCGGTACCGGTGGCGGCTTCAAGAAGTTCTGCCGCGTCGAGAGCGACATCTCGAACGCCTCCCGGCCGATCCTGAAGGCCGAGATGGCCGATTGCGCCAAGGCGGGCGTGGAGTACATCGAGCTGCCGGTCGCGTTCGACGCCCTGACGGTGGTGATCAACCCGAAGAACACCTTCATCAAGCAGCTCACCCTCGCCGAGATGAAGAAGATGTGGGAGCCGGCGGCGCAGGGCAAGGTGACGCGCTGGAACCAGGTGAACCCGTCGTGGCCGGACCAGCCGATGAAGCTGTTCGGGCCGGGCGCGGACTCGGGCACCTTCGACTACTTCACCGAGGCGGTGGTCGGCAAGTCCAAGTCCTCGCGCGGCGACTTCACCGCGTCGGAGGACGACAACGTTCTGGTGCAGGGCGTGTCGCGCGACGTGAACGGCCTGGGCTACTTCGGCTACGCGTACTACGTGGAGAACAAGGACAAGCTGAAGGCGGTGCCGATCGTGAACGAGAAGGGCCAGGCGGTCGAGCCGTCGATGGAAGCGGTCCTGAAGGGCACTTACAGCCCCCTCGCGCGGCCGATCTTCATCTACGTCAACGTGAAATCGCTCGGCAAGCCCGAAGTCAAGGAGTTCGTCGAGTACTACATGAAGAACGGCGCCAAGCTGGCGAAGGAAGTGAAGTACGTGCCGCTCCCCGACGTCGCCTACACCACCGGCTGGCAGCACGTGGTCAAGGTCAAGAAGGGCACGGTGTTCGGCGGCGTGGCGGAAGTCGGGGTCACGATCGAAGAGCTGCTGAAGCGCGAAGCGAAGCTCTAAGAGCTTCGCCCTGACCAGCCCGCCGCGGAACACAGGCCTCGGCGGGTTTTTGTTTTCTATAGAATCCGCGGAGCCTGACTACATGTCCGCCGTGCCCGGCCAGACCACCCTGATGGATGCCGCGGTCCGTGGCGAGCGCCTCGCGCGGCGGCGCGCGCGTGTCATCCGCGAGCGGCTGATCGAGCTGGTGCTGTTCCTCGCCGCGCTGGTGTCGGTGTTCACCACCGTCGGCATCGTCTACATCCTGGTCAAGGAATCGGTGGTGTTCTTCGAGCAGGTGCCGATCACCCGGTTCCTCACCGACACGCAGTGGACGCCGCTGTTCGACGACGCGCACTTCGGCATCGTGGTGCTGCTGTCGGGCACGCTCACCAGCTCGGCGGTGGCGCTCGCCATCGCCATCCCGCTCGGCACCGTGATCGCGATCTACCTCTCCGAGTTCGCGCCCTTCAGGCTGCGCGAGGTGGCCAAGCCCTTCCTCGAGATGCTGGGGGGAGTGCCGACCATCGTCTACGGCTACTTCGCGCTGCTCTTCGTGACGCCGCTCCTGCAGCGCATCTACCCCGAGCTGCCGGGATTCAACCTGCTCGCGGCCGGCATCGTGATGGGCATCATGATCATCCCTTACGTGAGCTCGATCTCCGAGGACGCGATGCGCGCGGTGCCGATGAGCCTGCGCGAGGGCTCCTACGCCGTGGGCGCGACGCGCTTCCAGACCGCGATCAAGGTGGTGGTGCCGGCGGCGTTCTCGGGCATCGCCTCGGCGTACATCCTCGGCATCTCGCGCGCGGTGGGCGAGACCATGATCCTCGCGGTCGCCGCCGGCATGCAGCCCAACCTCACCTTCAACCCGCTCGAGCCCGCCGCGACCATCACCGCCTTCATCGTGCAGGTGGCGCTCGGCGACCTGCCGCACGGCTCGGTCGGCTACCAGACCATCTTCGCCGCGGGCCTGACGCTCCTGCTGTTCACGCTGGTGTGCAACATCGCGGGTCATATGCTCCGCAAGACTTTCAGGGAAGCCTATTAAAGAACTCATCAAAAGGCGGAAGCGCTGGGACGCGATCTTCGCGCTGTGCGGCATGCTCGCGCTGATGGTCGGCGTGCTCACCTTCGCGGCGCTGTTCGTCGACATGGCGCTCGACGGCTTCGGGCGGCTGTCCTGGGACTTCTTCACCAGCTATCCGTCGCGCCGCCCGGGACAGGCGGGAATTCTCTCGGCATGGGTCGGCTCGACGCTGGTGATGCTCACCACCGCGTTCTTCGCGGTGCCGCTCGGCGTGGCCGCCGGCGTCTATCTCGAGGAATACGCGGCGAAGAACTGGATCACCGACGTGATCGAGATCAACATCACCAACCTCGCCGGCGTGCCCTCGATCGTCTACGGCCTGCTCGCGCTCGGCCTCTTCGTCTACCAGTTCGGGCTCGGGCAGAGCATCCTCGCGGCCGGCCTGACGCTCGCGCTGCTCATCCTGCCTGTGGTGATCGTGGCGACGCGCGAGGCGATCCGCTCCATCCCGCAGGCGATCCGCGAGGGCTCCTACGCGCTCGGCGCGACGCAGTGGCAGACGGTGCGCTACCACATCCTGCCCTACTCGTCGGCCGGCATCCTCACCGGCATCATCATCGGAATGGCGCGCGCCATTGGAGAGACGGCGCCGATCATCACGATTGGAGCGCTGACCTTCATCGCGTTCCTGCCGCCCGCGCCGGTGACCAGCGAGCCGCCGTTCGTGTCCTTCGAGTGGCTGATGTCGCCCTTCACGGTGATGCCGATCCAGATGTTCAACTGGACCTCGCGCCCCGAGGCCGCGTTCCACGCCAACGCCGCCGCCGCCGGCTTCGTTCTCGTCCTGATGACCCTTGCAATGAACGGGCTGGCGATCTGGCTGCGCTACCGCCTGCGCCGGAACATCAAATGGTGAGCGAACAACCGATGGCCAAGGCCGAAGCCCGGAGCCTCAGCTTCTACTACGGCGATTTCCGCGCGCTGAAGGACATCAGCATGCCGGTGCACGAACACAAGGTGACCGCGCTGATCGGCCCCTCGGGCTGCGGCAAGTCGACCTTCCTGCGCTGCTTCAACCGCATGCACGACCTCTACCCGGGAAACCGCTACGAGGGCCAGATCGTGCTGCAGCCCGACAACGCGAATCTGCTGGCGAGCGACGTCGACCCGATCGAGGTGCGCATGCGCATCGGCATGGTGTTCCAGAAGCCCAACCCGTTCCCCAAGTCGGTGTTCGAGAACGTCGCCTACGGCCTGCGCGTGCGCGGCGAGGGCTCGCGGCGCGCGATCGAGGACAAGGTCGAGCAGGCGCTGAACGACGCCGCGCTCTGGAACGAGGTGAAGGGCCGGCTGCACCAGCCGGCGTACAATCTGTCCGGCGGGCAGCAGCAGCGCCTGTGCATCGCGCGAGCGCTGGCGACCGACCCGGAGCTGCTGCTGTTCGACGAGCCGACCTCGGCGCTCGACCCGATCGCCACGGCCTCGATCGAGGAACTGATGCACGACCTCAAGGAGCGGGTGACGATCCTGATCGTGACGCACAACATGCAGCAGGCGGCGCGCGTGTCCGACTTCACGGCCTACATGTACCTCGGCGACCTGATCGAGTTCGGTGTGACCGATGAGCTGTTCATCAAACCGAAGATGAAACAAACGGAAGACTATATAACAGGAAGATTCGGTTGAGCGATCACGCGTCCAAGCAGTACGACCTCGACCTGGGCTCGATCCGCTCGCGCGTCCTCGCGATGGGCGGCCTGGTCGAGTCGCAGATCCGGCGCGCGATCGACGCGCTCACCGGGGGCAACCTGGCGCTCACCGAGGAGGTGATCGAGACCGACCACCGGGTGAACGCGATGGAGGTCGCGCTCGACGAGGACTGCAGCCAGCTGATCGTGCGGCGCCAGCCGGCGGCGGGCGACCTGCGCATGATCTTCGCCATCATGAAGACCGTCACCGACCTCGAGCGCATCGGCGACGAGGCGCAGAAGATCGCGCGCATGGCGAAGAACATCCACGAGCGCGGCGGCCCGCAGGCGCCGCCGGTGGTGGAAGTGAGGCACGCGGCCGAGGCCGCGATCTCGATGCTGCGCCGCACGCTCGACTGCTTCGCGCGCCTGGACTGCGAAGGCGCCGCCGGCGTGATCCGCGACGACGCCGGCATCGACACCGAGTTCCGCTCCATCCTGCGCCAACTCATCACTTACATGATGGAAGATCCGCGCACCATCTCGACCTCGCTCGAGATCGTATGGATCGCCAAGGCGATCGAGCGCATCGGCGACCACGCCAAGAACATGGCGGAGTACGTGATCTACATCGTGAAAGGGACCGACGTCCGCCACACGGGCGTTGCCAAGATCGAGGCATGAGCGCGACCGTCCTGGTGGTCGAGGACGAGCCGCAGATCCAGGAGCTCGTCGCCGTGAACCTGGAGCACAGCGGCCACAAGGTGCTGCGCGCCGCGAGCGCGGAGGAAGCCGAGGCCACGATCCGCCACGCGCTGCCCGACGTGCTGGTGCTCGACTGGATGCTGCCTGGCGAATCGGGCCTCGCCTTCGCCCGCCGCCTGCGCGCCGACGAGCGCACGCGCGACCTGCCGATCCTGATGCTCACCGCGCGCGCCATGGAGCAGGACAAGCTCTCGGGGCTGGAAGCCGGCGCCGACGACTACCTCACCAAGCCGTTCTCGCCGAAGGAGCTCGCCGCGCGCATCAAGGCGGTGCTCAGGCGCCGCGCGCCGCAGCTTTCCGGCGACGCGGTCGAGATCGAGGGATTGCGCCTCGACCCGGCGAGCCGCCGCGTCAGCGCGGCAGGGCGGCGGCTCGAGCTCGCCCCCTCCGAGTTCCGGCTGCTGCACTTCCTGATGACCCACCCCGGGCGCGTCTACACCCGCGCGCAGCTCCTCGACCAGGTGTGGGGCGACCACGTGTTCATCGAGGAGCGCACGGTCGACGTGCACATCCGCCGCCTGCGCAAGGCGCTCGAGCCGACCGGCCACGACCGCCTGATCGACACGGTGCGCGGCTCGGGCTACGGCCTGCGCAACGATTGAGCCCGGTTTACCGAAGGTCGTTTCTCTCGCTTGCGATCCTGGCCGCGGCCGCGCTTCCCGTGGGCATGATCTTCGGCGCGGCCTGGGGCTGGGGCGCTTTTTCCTTCGGCTTGCTGCTGGTTCTCTTCTGGCACACGCGCCACCTGGCCCGCCTGCAGCGCTGGCTCGCCAACCCGCTGCCGGGCAAGGTGCCCGAGGGCCGGGGCATCTGGGACGCGGCGCTCGCCGCGCTGCACCGCCTGGAGCGCGACACGGCGAAGCGCGCGGACGGGCTCGCCGACGCGCTCGCGCGCATGCGCCGCGCGGTCCAGGCGCTGCCCGACGGCGTGGTGATCCTCGACGGCGCCCACCGCATCGAGTGGTTCAACCGCACCGCCGAGGCCCAGCTCCAGCTCGACGTCCAGGCTGACCTCGGGCAGAACATCGCCAACTTGGTGCGCGAGCCCGAGTTCGTGGAGTACCTGCAGGCGCCGCAGGACGCCCCGGTCCGCATCACCCGCCGCCACGGAGTCGCGCTGTCGCTACGTCTGATTCCCTACGGCCAGTCGCAGAAGATCCTGCTGTCGCGCGACGTCACCCAGTTCGAGCGCGTCGACGCCATGCGGCGCGACTTCGTCGCCAACGTGTCGCACGAGCTGCGCACGCCGCTCACGGTGCTCGTCGGATTTTTGGAAACACTACAAAACCTGAAACTCGACCCGCAGCGGCAGCACGATTACCTCGGCATGATGCAGGAGCAGGCCGCGCGCATGCAGCGCATCATCGAGGACCTGCTGACGCTTTCCGCGCTCGACTCCGCGCCGCCGGCGAGCGGCGAGACCCGCATCGCGGTGCGCTCGCTGGTCGAGCGGCTCAAGGCCGACGCCGAAGCGCTGTCCGGGGGTAGGCACAAGATAGAACTATTGGTGGACACCCAAAGTGACATGCTGGGAATCGAGGCGGAGCTGGCGAGCGCATTCGGCAACCTGGTGAGCAACGCCATCCGCTACACCCCCGCGGGCGGCAGCGTGACGCTTTCCTGGCGCGAGGGCCCGGAAGGCGCGCGCTTCAGCGTCGAGGACACCGGCATCGGCATCGACGCCGAGCACATCCCGCGGCTCACCGAGCGCTTCTACCGCGTCGACCGCAGCCGCTCGCGCGAGACCGGCGGCACCGGCCTCGGCCTCGCCATCGCCAAGCACGCGCTCGCGCGCCACGACGCGACGCTCGAGATCCAGAGCGAGCCGGGCAAGGGCAGCCGCTTCAGCGCGCGCTTCCCGGCGCGGCGGCTCGCATCCAGAGACAAGGAGCTGAGCTAAACGCAGACCGCCGCCCGGCGTGCGTTTCCGGACGTTCGTCCGCGCTGACAATCTCTTAGGCGGCGGTGCGGAATTTATCCGCAAACGACGGCCGGCGCCCTGCTAGCGTCCTGCCATGAGCGGAGCGAAATATCGCGTCACGGCTCGCGGGCGCCTGGCGTGGGAGACGAAGGATCCGGCTGTACCCTCCGACTACCGCATGATCCTGTGGCTGGTCGACTTTCACGGAGATGGCCAACTCGAGACCTGGATGAGCAATTTTCCGCAGCAGCGGATCGAGGACTGCGTCGACGAGCTGCAGGAGCTCGGCTTCCTGGAGCGCGTCGACGCGGCCCCCGCCCGCCCGGTGACGCCGCAGCCGCGAATTGTTGCGGTACACCCCGGCGAGCTGGAGAACGCGTACGCCGCCGTGGAGCAGCACGGAGCCTATGTCAGCGCGGAACGGCTCAAGGCGCGCGCAGCAAAGCGCGCTTCGGAGACGACGGTGCTCATCGTCGAGGACGACCCGGACCAGCGAGCGCTCGCCGATCTGCGCGTATCGATGGCCGGCTATGCGGTCCGCGTCGCCGAGTCGCAGGCGGCGCTCTTGCGCAGCTTGGCAAAAGACGGCGCGCCGGATCTGCTGCTGCTCGATGTCATGCTCCCGGACGGCGACGGCTTCGATATCCTTGCGAGGCTGCGGCGCTTGCCGTCGTTCTCGTCGCTGCCGATCGTCATGCTGACCGTCAGAAAGGAACGCGCCGACATCGAGCGCGGCTTGATGCTCGGCGCCGACGGCTACGTCACCAAACCCTATTCCAAGAGCATCCTCGCCGCCCTGATCGCGCGCATCCTCGGCGCCGGGATTCAAGGATAGAGAGCTGAGCTGGCGCTAGGCAGGACGCGGTGCCCGCGCTTCCGCCCAGCCGCGCAGCACGCTGGCGAGCGTCGCGAACAGCATGAAGGCGACAGTGCAGGACAGCGTGGCGCCCGAGAAGCGCAAACGTCCGTCGAACTGCTGTACCGCGAACACGAATATAGGCCCAAGGGCCCTCATCACGTTCACGGTCAGCGGTGACGTTCGGGCGATGCCCAGCTGAAGAAAATAGCTTGGAATCACGATCAGGCAGAACGCGGCAATCGCGAGGGCCGGCAGTGCGGCAGGCTCAGGACGCATCTCGGACTGGCTCAACGCTATTTCGGCCACGATAGCGACGCCAAGCGCAAGCGGGAAGCGCAATCCCAGCAACGCATTCGAGCCGATGCCGCGGCCGCCGAGGTCGCGCGCGATCATGTGGCTGACTGCGATGATCACGCCCCCGGTAATCGCAGCCAGCACCGCCGCTATGCTGATGCCGAGGGGCTGACCTGCGAGACCCGATCTGCCAATCAATGCAACCGCGGCGGTCGCGAGTAGCGAGCCGATCACGCCGACATACCCCGCCCGCTCGAGCCAGCCGGCCTTGACCCTCATGGCCATCGATACCCCGAGGCCCGACAACGCCAGTACCGCGATCGAACCGACACCGGTGTAAAGCGTCGTCACGATGGCCGGCTCCAGATGCTTCAGCGCGAAGAAGTACGCCATCCAGGCAGCGGCTGTCGTCACGTTCAGCGCCGCGAACTGCCGCGCGTGCCCGACGAGCGCGCGGACTTCTCCGGGCTGGCGCCAGGACGCGCAGGCTCCAAACACCAACGTCGACGCGCCGAACGCCAGCATGGCGACGACAAAGAAGCTGACGGATTGAAATACGCTTCCGAAGAAGGCGTCCCGTACGGCCTGAGCTGCCGCGAAGATCAAAAGGCAGGCGATTCCGAAGCGCGCCGTCGGCACGAACAAACCCCCGGATCAAACCACCCAGAATCGGTGCTACCCGCCGCCGAATACAATCCGTTTCTTGCTTTTCTGGAGTTCTCGTGAGGACCCAGGTCGCGATCATCGGCGCCGGCCCGGCCGGGCTGTTGCTGTCCCACCTTCTGCACCTCGAGAACGTCGCCTCGGTGGTGATCGAGTCGCGCACGCGCGAAGAGATCCAGGCCACCCTCCGCGCCGGCGTGCTCGAGCAGGGCACGGTCGACCTTCTCGCGATGAGCGGCGTGGGCGAGCGCATGCAGCGCGAAGGATTCGTGCACGAAGGCATCCACCTGCGCTTCGCCGGCCGCAGCCACCGCATCGCGCTCAAGGAGCTCACGGGCCGCGCGATCACCGTGTACGCGCAGCACGAGGTGATCAAGGACCTCGTCGCGGCGCGCCTGGCAGCGGGCGGCCGGATCCTTTTCGGCGTCGAGGACGCCGCGCTCTACGATCTGGATTCAGCTTCTCCGAAGACCCGGTTTCACATGGACGGCCGCGTGGAAGAAATCGAATCCGATTTCATCGCCGGCTGCGACGGCTTCCACGGCGTGTCGCGCCCCTCGATCCCGTCGCGCCACCGCCACGAGTTCGCGCGCACCTACCCCTTCGGCTGGTTCGGCATCCTGGTCGAGGCGCCGCCGTCGACCGACGAGCTGGCCTACGCGCACCACGAGCGCGGCTTCGCGACGACACTCCGTTCCAGCACCGCATCCAGCTCGCCGAGCTCGACTACGTGGTGAATTCGAGGGCCAAGGCGCTCACCCTCGCGGAGAACTACGTCGGCTAGGCGGCCTGCAGCTTCGCCACGGCGACCGCGAGCCATTTCACGCCCTGGTTGCCGAAATTGACCTGCACCCGGGCGTCGGTCCCCTGGCCCTCGGCGTCGATGATCACGCCGCTGCCGAACTTGGGATGCGTGACGTTCTGGCCGATGCGGAAGCCGCCGACCTCTCTCGAAGACGGACGAGGCAGCGTGGTTTTGGTTTGCCTCGAGAAGTCCGGACTAAAGGCCTTCTGTTTCGAGAACCTCGGGGTGAGCCACTTCATGAGGCTCTGCGGGATTTCCTCGAGGAAGCGCGAGGGGATGTTGTAGCGCGTCTGGCCGTGCAGCATGCGCGTCTGCGCGTGCGAGAGGTACAGGCGCCGGCGCGCGCGCGTGATCGCCACGTAGGCGAGCCGCCGCTCCTCCTCCAGCCCGTCGCGCTCGGTAACGCTCTGCTCATGCGGGAACAGGCCCTCCTCGAGGCCGGTGACGAATACCACGTCGAACTCCAGGCCCTTGGCCGAGTGCACCGTCATCATCTGCAGCGCGTCCTGGCCCTCGCCCGCCTGGTGCTCGCCGGCCTCGAGCGCGGCGTGGGTGAGGAACGCGGTGAGCGGATCGACCGCCTCGCCCGACTCGGCCGCGCGCTCCTCCTCGGTGAACGCGGCCGCGGCGTTCACCAGCTCGGCGAGGTTCTCGACGCGGTCGGCGCCCTCGCGCTCGGTCTTGTAGTGCTCGGCGAGGCCGCTCTTCGCGATGACGACCTCCACGACTTCCTTGAGCGGCAGGCCCTGGGTCTCGCTTCTCAGGTTTTCGACAAGCAGGCGAAACTGGGCGGCTTTCGAGCTTCCCTCGATGGCTTTATAGAGCGAAACCCCGGCCTGCTTCGCCGCGTCCTGCAGCTGCTCGATGGTGCGCGCGCCGATGCCGCGCGGCGGGAAGTTGGCGACGCGCAGGAAGGCGTTGTCGTCGTCGGGCGCGGCGACCAGGCGCAGGTAGGCGAGCGCGTGCTTCACCTCGGCGCGCTCGAAGAAGCGCAAGCCCCCGTAGACGCGGTAGGGAATGCCCTGCGAGAACAGCGCGTGCTCGACCACGCGCGACTGCGCGTTGGAGCGGTAGAGCACCGCGACCTGCGAGAGGGCCGTGCCCTCGCGCGCGAGCGCCTGGGCTTCGCCCACGATCCAGCGCGCCTCATCGGTATCGGACTCGCCCTCGAACACCCGCACCGGCTCGCCCTTGTCCGCCGCGGTCCACAGGTTCTTGCCCAGCCGGTTGCGGTTGTTGGCGATCAGCGCGTTGGCGGCGTCGAGGATGTTGCCGTGCGAGCGGTAGTTCTGCTCCAGGCGCACCACGTGCTTCACGCGGAACTCGCGCTCGAAGTCGGCCATGTTGCCGACGTGCGCGCCGCGGAAGGTGTAGATGCTCTGATCGTCGTCGCCAACGCAAAATAAAGATGAATCTTTGGAGGAAAGCAGCTTCAACCATCGATATTGAAGCCGGTTGGTGTCCTGGAACTCGTCGACCAGGATGTGCCGGAAGCGGCCGCGGTAGTGGTCTCGCAGGATCTCGTTGCGGTTCAACAATTCAAAACTTCTCAACAACAGCTCGGGAAAGTCGACCACGCCCTCGCGCTGGCATTGCTCGTCGTACGCGGCGTAGAGCTCGGTGAAGCGCCGCGTGTTGTCGTCGGCGACCGGCACGTCGCGCGCGCGCACGCCCTCCTCCTTCTGCGCGTTGACGAAGTACTGCGCCTCGCGCGCCGGGAAGCGGTCCTCGTCGACGTTCATCGCCTTCAGCAGCCGCTTGAGCGCGGCGAGCTGGTCCTGCGAGTCGAGGATCTGGAACGCCTGCGGCAGGCCGACTTCGCGCGCGTGCGCGCGCAGCGTGCGGTTGCACAGGCCGTGGAAGGTGCCGATCCACATGCCGCGCGGGTTGACCGTCATCATCGCGCCGACGCGGGTCAGCATCTCGCGCGCCGCCTTGTTGGTGAAGGTGACCGCGAGGATTCCCGACGGCGGCACCCGAGCGCCCTTGACGAGCCAGGCGATGCGCGTGGTCAGCACGCGGGTCTTGCCGCTGCCCGCGCCGGCGAGGATCAGCGCGTGCTCATCGGGCAGGGTGACCGCGGCGAGCTGTTCCGGGTTGAGGTGTTCCAGGTGCAGCGACAAAGCCCGTCGATTTTATCTCCGATGGGGTGACAACGCGGCGCAAATAGCGCTAGGTTATCGCCTCTCAAGAGGAGGACGATATGGAACGCGATCGGGGCAGCCTGAAGACGGCGGCTGCGGCATTGTCTTTGGCAGTGGCCATCGCAGGATGCGCGACCCAGGAAGGCCAGCCGGGGCATTACGGTGCGGCGCGCCTTGGCATGGTGAATTTCCCGGTCAGCTGCAATGCCACCGCGCAGCGCGAGTTCAATACGGCGATGGCGTACTACCACTCGTTTGCCTGGGCGCAGATCCGCGAGCCGCTCGAACGCGCGCTGGCGGCCGATCCGCAGTGCGGCATGGCGCATTGGCTGCGCGCGCTGGCAGCGCTCGACAACCCGTTCATCTGGCCCGGCATCATTTCGCAGTCAACGCTCGCGAGCGGCCCGGACATCCTCGAAACCGCACGCAAAGCCGGGCTGAAGTCGCAGCGCGAGCGCGACTACGTCGATGCGCTTGACAGCTTCTTCAAGGACCACGGCAAGCTCGACCACCGTACGCGCGCGAAAGCACTCGAGACGGGGCTCGAGCGCGTCATGCAGCGCTATCCCGAGGATAAGGAAGCGGCGATTCTGTACGCGCTGGTGCTTTCGGCGAATTTCGACCCCACGGACAGGAAGTACACCAACCAGCTCAAGGCGGCGGGCGTCCTCGAGCCGATCTTCAAACAGCAGCCGCGGCATCCGGGCGTGGCGCATTATCTGATCCACAGCTACGACTACCCGCCGATCGCCTCACAAGGGCTCGACGCCGCGCGCCGCTACAGCCGGATCGCGCCGGACGCAGCGCATGCGCTGCATATGCCTTCGCACATCTTCACGCGCGTCGGAGCGTGGAAGGAATCGATCGAATCCAACCGCGAGTCGGCGCGCGTCGCCGGCGACAAGGGATTCGACAAGTGGCACGCGTACGACTACATGGTGTACGCGCACCTGCAGCTCGGGCAGCATCGCGCCGCGCAAGCGCTGGTAGCAGAAGCGCAGAAAGTCGCGCCGCTGGCCGACCATCCAGCGACCGGCTATGCGTTTGCGGCGATGCCCGCGCGGCTGCTGCTGGAGCGCGGCGCGTGGCAGGAAGCAGCACAGCTCGAGCTGCGCCCCGCTGCCGATACGTTCCCCTGGAAGAAGTATCCGTTCACGGAGGCCATCAATGCCTATGCGCGGGGCATCGGTGCGGCGATGGGCGGCGATGCGGCCGCGGCGCGCGCGCAGGCCGACCGCCTGCAGACCTTGCGCGGGGCGATGAAGGTGCCGTATTGGGTCGAGGAAATGGGGATCCAGACCGAGGTTGTGCTTGGCCTTGCCTTGTGCGCGGAAGGGAATCGCTCCGGCTGCATCGCTAGGCTGCGCGCTGCCGCTGCACGCGAGGACGCAACCGAGAAGCACGTGATCACGCCCGGCCGCCTGATGCCGGCGCGCGAGGTGCTTGCCTACGCAGTGCTCGAATCCGGCGACGCCGCGGCTGCGCTGAAGGAATTCGAGACCGTGCTGCATCGCGATCCGAATCGCCTGCGCGCGTTTGCCGGCGCGTCGCGCGCCGCCGAGCGTAGCGGCGACAGGAACAAGGCGGCTTCGTACGCCGGGAGGGTCGTCCAACTCGCCGAAGCCGCGGACACGCAGCTCGACGACATCGCGCACGCCAAGAGCTTGCTCGGAAGGTAGTCGCTTATTGCGGCTGCAGACCGAGCTCTGCAGCCAGCTTCGACCAGCGCTCGATGTCGGCGCGGATCACGGCTTCGAATTCCTTCGGGCTCGAGCCGACGGCGATCAGCCCGGACTTGAGAAGGCGCTCCCTGACGTCGGCGAGGTCGAGCGCCTTCTTCGACTCGGCGTGCAGCCGGGCCACGATCTCGCCGCTCGTGCCGCGCGGCGCGAGAAGCCCGAGCCACTGGGTGCTGTCGAAGCCGGGAAACCCCGACTCGTGCAGCGTCGGCACGTCGGGCAGCGCCGCGAACCGGTCCTTGCTGGTGAAGGCGAGGATGCGGATGCGGCCGGCGTTGTGGTGCGGGATGAGCGGCGTGGAGCCGAGGAACGCCGCCGGCACCTGACCGCCGACGAGATCCTGCACCGCCGGCGCGCCGCCCTTGTAGGGCACGTGAGTCATGTCGATGCCCGCGAGCTTCTTGAAGAGCTCACCCGACAGGTGCTGGCCGGAGCCGGTGCCCGAGTGCGCGAACGCGAACCTGCCCGGGTTCGCCCGGGCGAGCGCGACGAATTCCTGCACCGTCCGCGCCGGCACCGACGTGTGCACCGCGAAGCCGAGCGGCTGCGTGGTGACCTGGGTCACGGGGATGAAGTCGCGCTGCACGTCGTACTGCAGGTTCTTCACCACCAGGTGCAGCGTGGTGACCGGGTCGGCGGCAAACAGGATGACGTAGCCATCCGGCGCGGAGCGCGCCACTTCCGTGGTACCGATCGCTCCCACGGCGCCGGCGCGGTTCTCGACCACGAACTGCTGGCCGAGCGCGCCGGTGAGCTTGTCGGCGAGCGTGCGCGCCGCGACGTCGGTCGCCCCGCCGGGCGGGAACGGCACCACGAAGCGCACCGGCTTCGCAGGCCAGGATTGCGCCTGCGCCGTGGCCGCGAAAACGAGACCAAGAAGAAATAGAAACTTGCTCAACCCGAAACCTTTGGCTCCTCGATCCCGAAGCTCCCCTTCAGCCGACTCGCGAGCGCCTGCGCTTCGGCGCGCGAGGGCAGATGGCGGATGCGCACATAGTAGACCACCTTGTCGCCTTCCCGGCGCGGCGCGAGCTCGGCGGGAAAACCGGCGGCGCGCGCCTGGTCGTAGACCGCGAGCGCCGCGTCCTGCGTGTCGGCCGCGGCGAGCTGCACGCTGAAGCGCCCGCCGACGCGCGCCGCGCCCTTGCCGGCCTCGATCTCGGTCTCGCGCGCCCACTGCGCGAGCTGGTCGACGGCCACGAAGCCAACCGGCTGCGTCTGGCCCTTGTCGCGCTGGTAGAACTGCAGCGGCTTGTCCATCGTCACCGCCTGCTCGCCGTCGGCGCCCACTTCGATCACGCCCTCGATCAAGCACACGACCTGGCGGTCGGCGCGCGAGCGGCCCCAGAAATCGGTGCCGCGGATCCCGGCCGTCACCTGCGCGACGCGCACGCTGACCTCGCGCTTGCGCGCCTTGGCGACGATGTCGGTGGTGAATCGGAACGCGCCCTCGAGCACGTGCAGCGCCGCCTTGAACAGCTCCTTCGCCGGCTGGACCTCGGCGAGCACCAGCCTGCCGTTCTCGCCGAGCTTGACCACGCTGCCTTCGGCGAGCTTCACCTGCACGCGCGAGCCGTTGCCGGTGGTGATGCGGTCGCCCGCGCGCAGCTCCATTCCCGGCGCGAGCGGCACGCGCCTGCCGTCGCGCTCGAGCCAGGCGGGCATCTGCACGCCGTCGATGACCGCGGCGGGCTGCGCGAGCGCCGGAACGCACGCCAGCGCGAGAAGCAGAGCAACAAGCAGGGTTTTCATCTTCGGTCTCCTGACGCCCCTTATACGGCCGACGCTAAAG
>Ga0187892_10003578_pt1 | contig 28082 bp, 29 predicted proteins | sample MA1701073metaG_FD_139345 | JGI IMG/M metagenome (GOLD analysis project Ga0187892, IMG submission 139345) | Bio-ooze microbial communities from a basaltic lava cave in the Kipuka Kanohina Cave System on the Island of Hawaii, USA - MA170107-3 metaG ... | reverse complement strand
CGGGGCCGCGTTCGGCGACTTTCACGCGCCGGTCATCCGTGGGGCGTTCGACTACCGGGAGCGACAGCTCAGGGGGAACGTCACGTTCTGGCGGGCGGGCAAGCCCGTCGTGCAAGCCGACGCGACCCTGCCGATCGATCTCGCCCTCGCGGGCGCGGAGACCCGGCAACTCCCGGGTCCGATCACCATCGTCGCGCGGGGAGACAGCATCGACCTCGCCATCCTCGAAGCGTTCACGCCGAACCTGCGCCAGGTCACCGGGCTGATGGACGTGGACGCCCGGATCGAAGGGACCTGGGAGACGCCCCGGCTGGCGGGCTGGGTGCGACTCCGTGAAGGCGCCGCCACGGTGCCCGGTCTCGGGGTGCGCTATCAGGACATCGGCGGCGCGATCCGGCTGGTTGGCGATTCCATTCTGAGCGACAGCCTCCGGCTGGGCGGCCGCTTTGGCGAGCTGCGAATCGGGGGCGGGCTGCGACTCGACCGGTTGACAAGGCCGGTGCTCGACCTCGACCTGGTGGCGCGCGACTTCGAAGTCATGGACGTCCCGACCTTCATGTCGCTGCGCAGCTCGGGTGAAGTCCACCTGGCGGGGACCCTCCAGCATCCGGTGCTGACCGGACGCGGCCGTATCGCGAACAGCGTGATCTACTTTGCCGACCTGGTGACGAAGGAGATCGTGAACCTGGAGGACCCCCTGTTCGCCGATCTGGTGGACACCCTGGCCCTGCGCCGGTATGCTCTCGGCGCGGCGTTCCAGAGCCGATTCCTCGATTCGCTGGCGATCCGGAACGTCCAGCTCGAGATCGGTGAGGGCGTCTGGCTCCGCTCCAACGAAGCCAACTTCCAGCTCGAGGGCAGCGTCCTGATCAACAAGTCGCCGTACAGTGGCGCCGACCAGCTCATGTACCGGATCGTCGGGGATCTCAACGTGCCGCGCGGCACCTACACGCTCAAAGCGGGTGCGGTCCTCACCCGAACGTTCACCGTGGAGCGCGGGACCGTTCGCTATTTCGGCGACCCCAATGCGGTCCTAAACATCCAGGCCCAGCACGTCGTGCGGGCACCGCAGCGGGGAACCGAAACTATCCCGGTCATCGCGCACATTACCGGGACGATGGCGGTCCCCAAGCTCACCGTCTCGACGGCACCCGATCAACCACCCCTGACCGAGCAGCAGCTGATTAACCTGCTCACGGTGGGGTCCACCGATCTGGCGTTCGCTGTCGAGCAGCAAGCGTTCGTCGCCGCAGCCAACGCGCTCGCGAGCGAGCTCCAGCGGGCGCTGATCTCCGACCCGAATTCTCCGGTGGACATCCTCGAGATCCGACCAGGGGTATCCACTGGAGGAACCTTCGGGCAAGGGGTCGCCACGCAGCTTGCCGTCGGGCGGGCCCTGACCGAGCGGTTGTTCGTGACCGCGAACGCCGGATTCTGCCTGACCGGCGGGCAAGCGGGATTCAACGCCCGCAACCTCGGCGCCACCCTCGAGTATCGGTTCCGCGCCGACCTCAGGGCACAGCTTTCGGCTGAGCCGGTCCAGACGTGCCAGCGGCGCGGAGTGGACATCTTTGGAACCGCCCGCCGCTACCAATTCGGCGCCGAATTGCGCTGGGATCGCGACTTCTAGTGGCGCGAGCCGTCCTGATCGTCAATCCAACCGCGGCGCGCGCCAACGCGCGCACCCCGGCGCGGGTGGCTCGGGTGCTCACGGCCGCCGGCTGGCAGGTCGATCTCGCGACCACGACGGGTCCGACGGATGCGGGGGAGTTTGCCCGGCAAGCCGTGACGGCGGGTGCCGAAACGGTGGCGGTGTTCGGCGGAGACGGAACCACGATGCAGGCCGCCGCTGCGCTGGTCGGCACCGACGTTGCACTGGGCTTCATCCCGGGTGGCACCGGGAACCTCCTCGCCGGGAACCTCGACATTCCTCGGAATCCCGATCGGGCGGCCAGGGTTCTGCTGGAAGGGCGGCGTCGGCGCATCGATCTGGGCCGGGTCGAGCTGTCTGATGGAATGCACTACTTCGGGGTCGCCTGCGGTGCGGGTGCCGATGCCTGGGTGATGGGGGAAACCGCTGCCCATCATAAGCGACGCTGGGGGATGGCCGCCTATTGGGCGACGCTGGCCCGGGTGCTGCCCCGGTTTCGGAATACTCCCTGCCGGATCACCATCGACGATCAGCCGCTCGACGTGAGCGTCGTGCTGATTCTGATTCTCAACTGCGGCATCATCGTTCCGCCGCTCGTGCGGGTGCGGCCCGAGGTCAACCCGGAGGACGGCGTGCTCGATCTCCTGACCGTGACCGCGGACTCCGCGCTTGGAGGGATTCAGGCGCTGTTCAGCGCGATCCGGAACGGGTACCGCCGGAACGTGCCGCCGTCACCTTACCTTCGCTACGCGCGGGGGACCCGCTTTACCGTTGTGCCCACCGAGCCGCTCCCGGTTCAGTTCGATGGTGATCCCTGCGGCGTCGCCCCCTTCACGGTGGACGTGGTACCGCGCGCGTTGACCGTCTTAGCGGGTTGACTACATTTTTGACACATGACCGACTGCGTGCTGCTCATTCATGACGACCCCGGCATTCTCAAGGCCTTTGCGGGCAGGCTGGAGCAGGCGGGGTCCGAGGTCCTGAAGGAATCGAGTACGGACGCCGGGCTGAAGACGTTCGAGCAGACCCGGCCCGATGTCGTGTGCCTTGGGGCTCACCTGGCCCACAAGCACCTCGACGCGGTGCAGCGACTCTCCGGCCGGGAGGCGTGGGTGGTGGCGTTCGGGGCGATCGAGGCTGCCCAGGCGTTGCGGGTTATGGGAGCAGGCGCGCTCCGGGTGGTGGACCCCGGAACGGATACGGAGCAGTTTGCTGCCCTGGTGCGCCAGGGCGCCATCGAAGGGCGCCGGCGGCGGGTAAGCGAAGCCCTCATTCGGGCCGGAGCGTCGCGGCCCGGGCTGGAATCGATCGGCACGTCGCCGGCGATGCGGCAACTGGCGCATCAGATCGGGCTCCTCGCGCAGAACGAGCGGACCACCCTCCTGATCTCGGGAGAGCAGGGGGTTGGCAAGGCCTGGGTTGCCCGGATGATTCATGACCGCGGCGCCCGGGGGGGCAAGCCGTTCTTCGACCTCCGGCTGACCGGCCAGCAACCCGCGTACCTCGATTCCATCATCTTCGGCCACGAAAAGGGCGCCTTCATCGAGGCGACAGAGCGTCGCCACGGACTTCTCGAGCTGGCCGACGGAGGCACCCTCCTGTTGCGCGACATTGGCGAGCTTCCCGCGGAATTGCAGCCCAAGCTGCTTCGGGTGCTCGAGACCAAGACCTTCCGGCGCATGGGTGGGACCCACGACGTCGCGGTGGACACCCGGCTCATCGCCTCCACGCGGCGCGACCTGCCCCCGGACGTCGAGGCGGAGCGGTTTCAGAAGGACCTCTTCTATCGTTTGAGCGTGATGCCTTTCCCTCTGCCACCGCTGCGGGAACGGACCAGCGAGGACCGGTTGGCCCTGATTCACGTGATCCACCGCGAGGCCCGCGCCCTGAACCCGGACGGCCCCCAGGTCGTCGCACCGGAAGCCATTGCTCGTTTCCAGGAATACACCTGGCCCGGGAACATCCGGGAGATGCAGCAGGTGATGGAACGCGCGATGTGCCTGGCCAAGGGCCAGTTTGCGGTTGGTGTCGAGCATTTGCCGGGCGAATTCCGGGCCCGGCCCGGAATCGGCGACCGGCGGCACACCCCCATGAGTCTGGAAGATCTGGAGCATCAGCACATCGAGCGCACGCTTCGTTACCACGGTGGGAATCGAACCCGGGCGGCCAAGGAGCTGGGCATTTCCCGCGCGACGCTCATCAACAAGATCAAGCTGTATGCCATCACGGACTGAGCTGTGAACCAGCCTTCCGCGACCGATGCGATGGTCTGCCGCGCCTGCGGGCGGGAAGAACGGGCGTCCGAGGGGTATCCCTGCAAGCAGTGCGGTACGTTTATTTGTGTGATCTGCACCTTCCGCGGCGTAGAGCTCTGCCGCACCTGCGCCGGCCGGTCGGAAAGCGGGGCGTGAAACGCAGGCTCGTCCTTTTCGACATCGACGGCACCCTTTTGCTGAGCGCCGGCGCGGGCCGCCGGTCCATTTTCGCGGCGGTGGCAGATCACATCGGATCGACCGACGCGCTGGGTGCGATTCGGTTCGACGGCAAGACCGATCCCCAGATCGTGGCGGAGCTGCTCACCGCGGCGGGCCACTCCAGTCCACTCGGCACCGATCGGATCAGCACGGTCCTCGAGAGCTACGTCGCCCATCTCGAACGGGATCTCCTGGCCAACGGGCACCTGTCGAGGGTCATGCCGGGGATTCCGGGACTGCTTGATGCCCTGGAGTCCGATGCCGGGGTCCTGCTCGGCTTGCTCACCGGGAACGTGGTTCGGGGCGCCCAACTCAAGCTGAAGGCTGCCGGGCTCGACGCCAACCGGTTCCGGATCGGGGCCTATGGCTCGGACCACGCCGAGCGGCCTGCGCTCCCACCCATCGCGGCCCAGCGGGCCGAACCGCATTTCGGCCGCCGCCCGCACGGTCGAGACGTCGTGATCATCGGAGACACCCCGGCGGATGTGCACTGCGCCGCGTCGATTGGGGCCCGGACCGTCGGCGTCGCGACCGGAGGCTACGACCTCGCCGAGCTGACCGCGGCGGGGGCGGACGCCGTGTTCGAAGATCTCTCCGATACGGCCCGCGCGGTGGAGGCGATCCTATTCTAGAACGCGAGCTCAAGGCCGTGGTCCCCGACCCGGCGCTGGTGCGCGAGCGCCTGGACGGTGCGGGCGCTCAAGCCGGCTTCAGGGGTATCATGGTGGACCGGCGCTACGACCGGGGCGGAGTGCTCCTGGCCCGCGATGAAGTGCTGCGGGTTAGGGAGTACCGCTTCGATGATGGCCGGATCGAGAGCAGTGTTTCCTGGAAAGGGCCGACGGCCGTCACGGCAGAGGGGTACAAGTCCCGCCAGGAGCTGGAGTACGCCATCCAGTCCCGGGTTCCCGACCTCCCTCCCTGGGCGCTCTTCGATGCGCTCGGTTTCGAGGAGATTCATCGGATCGAGCGCTACGTGGAGTACTACCGTTTCAGCGAGGCGGACATCCGGCTCGAGTGGTATCCCAGAATGGATGTCCTCATCGAAGTCGAGGGGGAGCACCGCAGCATCGAGGCGGCCCTGGAAGTGATCGGGCTTCCCCGCGCGTCCTATTCTGCCGAGGCCCTCCCGGTGTTTGCCGAGCGCTACGCCGCGCGCACCGGCACCCCGGCCGCGCTCAGTCTCGAAGCGCTCGGGTCGGACGTGCCCTCATGGGAAGCCCGGTGAGCGCGAAGGCAACCATGGAGCTCGGACCCTTCCTCGGGCGTCTCGCGGCCCTCCCTGATCGGCCCCTTCCCGCCGAGGGGCTCCTGTCCCCGGTACGCCTCGACCTCTTGACCGCCGTGTTCGAACGCACCGCCTGGCTGCCTGCGTGGCAGAGCGCCGTCGCCTCGGCGGAGCGCCGGGTCTCCGCGGAAATCGAGCGCCGCATGCGCGACGCCGCGCTCGAGTCACGCTTTCCCGCCAAGCACCTGGCGAGGGAGCTCCCGACCGACGAGGACCGAGCCATGCTGGCCGCCCGCCTGTCCGCGGCGGGGATCGGCTATGAACAAGCCGTCGCGCGCCTGGAGCTTCCCGCCGAAGCCGAGCGCCGCGATGAACTCCTGCGCCTCGTCTGCGGTGAGTTGGAGGCGGCCTGGACCCAGCTCGTGTCGAGCGCGAGCGATGAGATTGCGCGCTGGGATCTCCAGGCGGTTCGAATCCGCGCGTGGCGCCGGCCATGGACCCCGCTCATTGCAGGTGCTGCCCTCCTGCTCGGGGTTGCGACCTGGGCCGGTTTGGTCCTCGGTGGCTACCTCAACGCGCCGGCCTGGTTTCGGCCGATCGCCGAATGGGTTTGGAGCCGGTGATGCCGGTCCTCGGCGTCGGAATCGACCTCGTTGAGGTGAACGAAGCGCACCGGCTCCTCGAGCGTTGGGGTGATCGTCTGGTTCAGCGCGTCCTGACCGACGCGGAGCGCGAATATGTGATGAGGTTCGCCCACCCTGCGAAGCATCTGGCCGTGCGGCTGGCAGCGAAGGAGGCCGTCTTCAAAGCGCTCCAAAGCCTTCCCGGGGCCCGAGCTATTGGGTGGCGGGAGATCGAAGTCGAACGGCTCGAGGATGGTCAACCGGTCATTCGACTCCACGGGCATGCCGCGCGGCTGGCCGGTCAGGGCCGCGGGGTGCGGATTACCGTCTCGCTGTCGCACACCAAACAAACGGCAGGGGCTATGGCCGTAGTCGAATCGGGCTAATATTGAATCCCGACTGATTTAGTCTACTTTTCAGCGCTCATGTTCCTTCTTCTCTTCCTGCTGCGTTTTCAGCCGGGTGCGACAGCCACCCCCCCTCCCGCTCCACAGTTTCAGCGGACAGTGCCGCAGATCGAAGCCGCTCGCCGATTGGCAGCAACGGCCTCCCTCGCCGCCGCCGAGTACCGGTTGGGGGTTCGCGATGGTCGAATCGTGGCCGAGCCGGAGGTCGAAGAGACCCGGCTGTTCCTGGCCGAAGCGCGGGCGAATGCCGAACGTCTCCCAGCGGGTTATGCCGAGCGCACCAGTGCCGCCGTGGACCGGCTCCTGGGGTTGGTCGAGCGGGTTGCGGATCCGGACTCGCTGGACCGGGGGGTGGCTGAGCTGGTCGAACGGCTGGGTCGCGACCTCGGGGTCGCGCTCGACGGAATCCCGGCGGAGCCGCCTTCGATCAGCCGGGGCAGGGAGGTGTATCAATCCGTTTGCTCATCCTGCCACGGGGCCTCCGGACGGGGAGACGGCCCGGCAGCGGGTTCCCTGAACCCTCGCGCGTCGGACCTTGCCGACGCCGCCGCCATGTTGGCGAGTTCGCCTCTCGATTTCTATCGCCGGGTGACGGTGGGCACCGCCGGCACCGCGATGGCTTCCTTCGAGCACGCGTTATCCACGGCCGATCGCTGGGCAGTCGCTCTCTATGCGTCCACGCTCAGGCTGCCCCGGCCCACCGCGCGCGGGCTACCCGATTCCCTGCGGGGGTTTGCCGCTACGGCCCGGATGAGCGACGCGGAACTCCTGGCCGCTCTGGGTCCCGGGGCCACACTGGGAGACGTTGCCGCAGTTCGAGTGCTGCCCGGAGAGCGTTGGTTGAGTACCGCCGGCGTATTCGGCAAAGTCCGGCGTGAGCTCGACAGCGCCTACACCATGGCGAGAGGGGGCCACGCCGTCGAGGCGCGCGCGCTGGCCATGGATGCGTACGTGACGTTCGAGCGGATCGAGCGGGAGCTTCGCGTCAAGGACCCCGCCCTGACGGCGGATATCGAGGCGGCGTTCTCAACGCTGCGTACGCGTGCGGGCTCGGGCGCCTCGCCGGAGCAGCTCGCCGGTATCCGTTCTCAGCTCGCGGGCGCTCTGGAGCGTGCTGAGCGCACCATCGGGGACCGGGTCTCCGGCCTCACCCTGTTGTTCCAGGCGTTCGTGATTCTGGTGCGGGAAGGGCTCGAGGCGATCCTCGTGATCGGTGCCCTCATGGCGTTCCTGGTCCGGACCGGGAATGCTCATCGGCGTCGCGACATTCACCTCGGCGTCGGCGTCGCGATCGGGCTCAGCCTTCTCACTGCCGCTGCCATCGAGACGGTGTTCGCACTCTCCCGTCAACACCAGGAGGCGCTCGAGGGGGGTGTCATGCTGCTCGCGACCGCGACCCTCTTCTACGTCAGTTACTGGTTGTTGTCCAAGATGGAAGTGGCCAAGTGGACCCGGTTCGTCCGGAGCCGGATGGAACAAGCCCTGACCCGCGGCTCGGCCCTGGCCCTGGCCTCGGTGGCCTTTCTGGCGGTGTATCGGGAAGGCTTCGAGACCGTGCTTTTCTACAAAGCCCTGGCGGTGTCGGGCACCGGGACGGGTGCAAGCTGGCTCCACATGGCGGTGGGCGTGCTCGCGGGAGCCGCAGTGCTGGCAGTCGTCTACGTCCTCATCAACCGATTCGGCATCCGGCTCCCGCTCAAGCCCCTGTTTGGGATCACCGGGACTCTGCTCTACTACATGGCGTTCGTCTTCGCCGGAAAAGGGATTGCCGAGCTTCAGGAATCGGGTACGGTGGCCCTGACCCCGGTTGCCTGGGCTCCGCGGATTCCCGCGCTCGGGATCTATCCGACACGCGAGTCGTTGCTGGTCCAGGCAATCCTGCTGGGGCTCGCGGCGATCGGGCTGCTGTGGGTGTTTGGAATCGAGCCGTGGCGGCGCCGCCGTCGCTCTCCCGCGGACGTCCTTCCCGAAGAGCCCGCGGCCAGGCGTCGAACCGGTCCCCCGGGCCGCGAGCTTTTGCGATCGATCGACCGGATTGAAGCCGATCTCGCGGAAGTGCGCTCCGAGTTGGAGCGGATGCGAGAGCGGGTTATGCCCGAGGAGGCGGGGCCGAAGCCGACCCAGCCCCGCTGAGCGAAGGGCCGGGGGGCACGGTCGCGGTCTTCCAGCGACTGCTGAGCACCACACCGATGGTCACGATCGCGATGGCCGTGAGCTGCGCCAGGGTGAAATCGGCGAACACCCGGTCTTCCTTGGCCCGAAGGAATTCCACCAGAAACCGCTCGGTTCCCGCCAACACGAGATAGACCCCAAAGAGCCACCCAGTGCCGCGAGCGTTCCGGCGAAGCTGCCAGAGCGCCATGAACACCGCGATCATGATCACCGCTTCGTACAACTGGGTAGGATGGACCGCGAGCACGGTTTCCGGCGTGGCGCCGGCCGGGATGGGGACCTGGAAGTTCGCGGCCAGGGATCCCGCGGTCGTCGGCGGCAATCCCTGGGGGAACTGTACCCCCCAGGGCAGGCCGGTCGGAACCCCATAATCGTCGCCGACCATGAAGCACCCGACCCGTCCGAGCGCATAGGCGGCCGCGAGGGCGGGCGCCGTCAGGTCCAGGGTCCAGCGCATGGGCACCTTGAGCCGCCACCCATTGAGAAGCACGACCACCGTGCCACCGATGAAGCCGCCGTACCAGACCAGGCCGCCCCGGGAAAACAGGGAGCTCCATTCCCCCGTGGCGGCGACGTACCAGAGCTTGGCCCCGAGAATGCCCCCGATGACCGCCGCGACGGTGATGTCGGCGGCATACTCGTGCCGCCAGCCCCGCTCCCGGAGGGAGCGGTCGATGAGCCAGCCACCCACCAGGAAACCGGCCATCATCATGATCCCGTAGCCGGTGATGTTCAGGGGACCGACGTGCAGATTGAATGGATAGACGGTCGTCATCGGGCGGAGAATCTAACCGGAAACCGCGAGGGCGCCCACGAGGCCGGGAAGGGGAGCCGCATCAAACGGCTCGAGGCGGAAACCGGAGTGCTCGCCCCGGCCCAAGCGCCAGCCTCCTGCCGCCGCGATCATGGCTGCGTTGTCGGTGTTGAGCCGCGGAGTCGCCACCACCACCCGTGCCTCCCCTTGGAGCGCGTGGGCGAGCGCCGCGGCCAGGGCCTGGTTGCAGGCGACTCCGCCCCCGATCATCGCCGTCGTCCGGCCTCGCTCCCGCACGGCCCGCGTGGTCTTCGTCACCAGAACGTCAATGATCGCATCCTGGAAGTCCCTCGCCAGATCGGCTCGGTCGGCTTCGAGGTTCGCGCTGGCACGCACCGCGCGGAGGACCGCGGTTTTTAACCCGCTGAACGAAAACACGTACCCGTCGCGGATCATGGGCCGGGGAAAGTCGAATCGTCCGGGTGTCCCGGTTCGGGCCAATTGTTCTACCCGGGCTCCACCGGGGTATTCGAGTCCGAGCAGGGTGCCGACCTTGTCGAAAGCCTCTCCTGCCGCGTCGTCCTGCGTTTCGCCGAGCAGGTGGTACCGTCCCCACTCCTCGACGTCAAGCAGCAGCGTGTGCCCTCCGCTCACCAGCAGGGCGACGAACGGGGGACGCAGCGTGGGATCTTCGAGCACTGGGGCGAAAAGATGGCCTTCGAGGTGGTGGACCCCGATGAGCGGTTTGCCGAGGCCATACGCGAGCCCCTTGGCATACATGAGTCCCACCAGCAGGGAGCCGATCAGCCCGGGGCCGGCCGTCACGGCGATACCGTCGAGTTGCGAGTGCCCGACGCCCGCTTCCGCGAGCGCCCGTTCCACCACCGGTCCAATCGTCCGGAGATGCTCCCGGCTCGCGAGCTCGGGAACCACGCCTCCGAACACCCGGTGAATGTCCTGGGAAAGGATGACGAGGCTCTGCAGCGCGGCCTGCTCGTCCTCGAAGCGGAGGACCGCCGCCGAGGTTTCGTCGCAGCTGGTTTCGATGCCGAGGATGCGCCTAGTTGCCACCGAGCAGATCGGCCACGATGCGTTGGTTGGCGCGCGAGCTCCAGGGGTGGGGCCCGATCACCTTCTTCACGATCACGCCGTCTTTGTCGAGGAGAAGCGTCTCCGGCACCCCGGTCGTCTGGTACAAGGCCTGAATTTGGCCCGAGGGGTCCCGGAGAACATCGAAGGTGAGTCCGTATTCCTTGACGAACGCCCGGACGTCGTCGCCGTTCCCCTCGTCGATACTGACCGCGACGACTTTGAGCCCTTTCGGTCCGAGCTCCTGATGCATTTCCTCGATGGCGGGCATTTCCACCCGACAGGGAGCGCACCAGGTCGCCCAGATGTTGATCAGGGTCACCGAGCCGCCGTACCGCTCTCGAAACGACACGGTGTCGCCTCCAACCAGCCCGAGCGCCGAGAAATCGGGGGCTCGCTTGCCGACCTCGACGCCCTCGATCTTGGGCCCGAATCGAACCAAAGCGATTCCGCCGAGAACCAGGATGGCGACGATGCCGCCGACCACCGTCCACTGCTTCTTCAGAGCCGGTTTCATCGTCATACCGCCGTTTCGCAGGCTTGCTTCAAGCGGGCCACCGCGACCGCGGGATCGGGTTCCCCGAACACGGCCGTGCCCGCGACGAACGTATCGGCGCCGGCGTCCCATGCGGCGCGAATGGTGCGCAGGGTGATTCCGCCGTCCACCTCGAGCGCCGCGGCGCTCGCCCGCTGGGTCAGCACATGCCGCACCCGCCGGATCTTTCCGGTGCCCGATTCAATGTAATCCTGTCCTCCGAACCCCGGGTTCACGGTCATGATCAGGACGAGATCGAGCTCATCCAGGACTTCCTCGATGAGCGCGATGGGTGACGCGGGATTGAGCGCCAGACCCGCCTTCATGCCGCGCTCGTGGATCCGGCCCACCTGGCGCTCCACATGGGTCGTGGCTTCAGGATGAAAGGTGAAGTTCGCTACGCCAAGGTCGGCGTATTCGTCAATGTAGTGCTCGGGCCGCACCACCATGAGGTGCACGTCGAGCGGCAACGACGTGAGGCGCCCGAGCGCCCGGATGACCGGGGCACCAAAGGTGAGATTGGGAACGAACTGGCCGTCCATGACATCCACGTGAATCCAATCGGCACCGCCGTGCTCCGCCGCCGCGACCTGCTCGGCCAGCCGGCCCAGGTCGGCCGAGAGGATGGAGGGAGCGATTCGAGGTTTCACCGGCTGATCACCAGATTAACCCGCCCACCCCTCGCGCTCAGCATGCCGGCCGCCGGGCGTTGTTCCACCACCCCCCCCGGTCGTGCCGGTCCCCGCCCCCGGTCCCGCATCACGATCGTCCCGACTTTGAGGCCCCAACTCTCCAGGCGCTGCCGGGCTTCCTCCCTGGTGGCGCCGAGGAGATCGGGAACCCGGATGTCGGCAAGGCCCCGGCTTACCACCAGGTCGACCGTGGTGCCGGGAGCCCGGGACTCCCCGGTGGCGGGGCGGGTGGTGATGATGACGCCCGCTTCCGCAGGGCTCACCAGGCTGTCCATGCGACCGAGGCGAAGCCCGGCAACGCGAAGGATGTCGCGCGCCGCTTCGAGGTCGAATCCGACCACATCCGGGACCGCGACGGTCGCGGGTCCACTGCTCATCGTGAGGTGCACCATTGCTCCCTTGGCGAGCGTCGTGCCGGGGGGTGGATCCTGCCAGACCACATGGCCGGCGGGAATCACCGGGTCGGGCTCCGGGTTCTCGAGCCGGAGCCGGAATCCCTGACTCGCTATTTCGCGCTGCGCCGCCTCGAGCGGAAGACCCAGCAGGCGTCCGACGGCCAGCTCCCGGGACACCAGCGGCGACGGATACACGACGCAGGTGATGACGTAGCCGACGCCCACCGCGGCGACGAACATCGCGAGGATCCGGAGTCTTTCACGACCCTTGATGGTCGCGGGCCAGCGCAGGCGAACCGTCAATCGACCACCCGGCGCAATCGAGCTGCATACGCTCCGTCAGTCCCGTGGCGATGCGGGAGCAGGACCAGGTCGCCCGAGGGCGACAGCAGGTCACTCGGCACGGCGTTCGCAGCCGGCTCGCGCCGGAATCGGCGATCCGCGGTCAGGAAGGCTTCGACCTGCCATTCGTTTTCCTCAGGCTCGAGCGAACAGGTAGCGAAAATTAACAACCCGCCGGGGCGAACCACCTCGGCCAGCGCGCGGAGAAACCGGGCGGCCTGACTGGTGAGGGACGCGAGCGCGCCAGGATTGACCCGCCAGCGCGCGTCGGGGTGTCGCGCAAAGGCACCCGTGCCGAGACACGGGGCATCGATCAGGACGGCATCACAGGAACGAACCGGCGGAGCACCGGCATCGCCGACCAGGGTGACGAACGGCCCGCTGCCGGCCCGGCGGAGGTTCGTAGCGAGCCGGCGCATCCGGGCCCAGCGCACATCGGCGGCAATCACCAGCCGGGCAGTGCGGGTCAAGCAGACCGTCTTCCCCCCGGGTGCCGCACAGGCGTCCAACACGACACCATCACCTGCCGCCGCATAACGCGCCACGAGGGCTTGGGCTGGATCCTGCACCAGCCAGGCGCCGGCGGCGAATCCAGGGACCTCGAGCGGGCGCACGCTGTCGATCACGAGGCCGGCTCCGAATGGGGCATGCTGCCAGGGTATCCCGGCGGCATCGAGGCCGGCGATGATCGCCTCGGTGGTCCATCTGGCAGGTTGGATTACCAGGGAAGGTCGGTGATTGTTGGCGGTCAGCAGCGCTTCGGTCTCGCCCGGACCGAACCGGGCGATCCATCGGTCTACCAGCCATTCCGGATGGGAGTATTGCGCCGCGAGGGCCGCGCTGCTCTGCCCGGGAACAGCCGGTCTCGCCGCGCCGGCCGGCTGTCCGTCCGCCACCTTCCGAAGGACCGCGTTGATGAACCCGCCGACCCTGGCCCCGCCGATCCGGCGGCCCAGAGTGACTACGGTATCGACGGCGGCGTGGCGCGGAACCCGGTCGAGAAAGAGGAGTTGGTACGCGCCGAGCCGAAGGATGTCGAGCAGATCGTCGCGTACTCGGGCACTCCCGCCGGACAGGCTGGGACTCAGCGCTTCGTCGAGCACGCTCCGCTGCCGCAGCACACCGGACGCGAGCTCGTGGGCGAGGGCCCGGTCCGGATCGGACAGACCGCTGAGCGCGCGGCGCAGGGCGCGATCAAACGGCACACCGTGGCGAACGTCGTGGAGCACTCGCCAGGCTGCGGCGCGAGGAGCCAGGCCAGGAGAGGGCACGACTCACGACACCATCCCCGTCCCCGGCGAGGACGGCACGGCGACTTCCCGCTTGGGCATCCGGCCGGCGAGGAACGCGAGCCGTCCGGCCTCGGTGGCCTGCCGCATCGCCAGAGCCATCGCCACGGGATCGGCGGCCTCGGCGAGGGCGGTGTTCATCAGGATGCCGTCCACGCCCTGCTCCATCACCAGGCACGCATCGGAGGCGGTCCCGACCCCCGCATCGACGATCACCGGCACCGTGAGCCGCCGCTTGATGGTGCGAATGGAATAGGGATTCAACAGCCCTAACCCGCTGCCGATCGGGGAGGCGAGGGGCATCACCGCGGCGCACCCGGCGTCCTCGAGGCGCTGGGCCAGGATGAGATCGTCGTTGGTGTAGGCCAGCACCTGGAACCCTTCCGCCACAAGCACCCTCGCGGCCCGGAGCAGCCCGTCGCCATCGGGCAGCAGCGTTTCCTGGTCGCCGATCACCTCGAGCTTCACGAACTCGTTGAATCCCGCTTCCCGGGCCAGCCGGGCGTACCGCACCGCATCGTCAGCGGTATAGCAGCCCGCGGTGTTGGCGAGCAGGAAAAAGCGGGCGGGATCGAGATGATGGAGAATCCCGGCTTCCTTCCGCCGGTCCAGGTCCACCCGGCGCACGGCGACGGTCACGCACTGTGCGCCGGACGCCTCGATCGCGGCCACCATTTCCTCATTGCTGCGGTATTTGCCCGTCCCTACGAACAGCCGGGACCGGAAGGTCTGGCCTCCGATGACGAGCGGCTGATCCAGCGCGACGCCCTCCACGACCTGCGACATCTCAGCCTCCTCCCACGAAGTGCACCAGCTCGACGGCGTCGCCGGCACGGACGGCGGTTTCGGCGAGGTCGGCCCGGCGCACGATCCGCCGATTCAGCTCCACCACCACCGCGCGAGAGTCGAGCTCGAGGCGGCCGAGCAGATCGGCCAGCGTGAGCGGTGTCCTAACCCGCGTGGGCTCGCCATTGACGGTGACGGAGACGGAGTCTCCGGCCGGCCAGGGTGCCAGCAGGGCCCGGGCCGCGGCGGCCTGGTCGGCCGGGCTCCAGAGCGCCGAGACCGCCGCCACCCCCCAGGCCCCGGCCTCGTGGACCTGCTCCACCCGCTCCGGTGTGATCCCGCCGATGGCAAACACCGGACGGTCGAGCCGGCAGATCGGCCGCAGCCAGGCGAGACCCCGGCCGGGCTGGTCAGGATGGGTCGGGCTTTCGAACACGCTCCCCGCAACGAGGTAGTCCGCCCCCTCTCGGATCGCTTCCACGGCCTCTTCTTCGCTGTGGACCGACACACCGATCCAGCCGGCGGGGAACACGGTTCGTGCGTCGCTCGGAGCAAGGTCCCCGCGTCGCAGCTGCACGCCGGCCGCCCCGACCGCCCGGGCGAGGTCGGGCCTGGCATGCACGATCACCGGCGCAGCACCAGCGACCTCCAGCGTCGCCTGAGTCATCCGGGCCTGCTCGGCGGTCGTGGCCCTGGGCGCGCGGACCACCAGCCCGACGCCCAACGCGGGGCCGGCGCCGGCGATCGCCCGGGCCTTCGCGAGGTAGTCCGGGAGTCGGCAGACCGTATCAGTCGTGACCGCGAGAAGTCTGGGTAGCTCGTTCATTCCAGTCTGTTCCCAACCTCCGGCCCGCGGCCGCGGCACCATGCCTCGGCCTCCATTCTGGCGCGTCCAGCGGGCTGCACCTCCGCAATCTCCACGAGTCCGTCTCCGGCCGCCACCCGGAACGGCACCGTGGAGGTGACCGTCCCGGGTTCTCCCGTGCCGGGCACGACCGCGGGGCGGAACAGCTGCACCTCGGTCTCCCGCCACGTCGTCCAGGATCCCGGTTCGGGGTCGAAGGCACGAATTTGTCGGGCCACTGCGAGCGCCGACTCACTCCAATCGATCCGGGCGAGCTTCCGGTCGATCTTCGGGGCAAACGTGGCCCGGTGATGCTCTTGGGGGACCGGGGCGAGGCGCCCCATCTGCATGAGCGCCAAAGTTTCGACCAGCGTGTCGGCTCCGAGCGTCGCGAGACGGCTGCTCAGCTCGCCGGCCGTTTCGCGCGGGCCGATTGGGGTTGTGGCCTGCCGCAGTATTGGACCGTTGTCCATGCCACGTTCCATCTGAATGACCGTGACCCCCGTCTCCGTGTCGCCTCGAAGGATCGCCCAGTTGATGGGTCCCGCTCCGCGGAGCTCGGGCAGGAGGGAGGCGTGCACGTTGATCATCCCCCGCGAGGGGAGCGCAAGGACCTCCGGCCGAATCAGGTGCCCGTATGCCACGACCACGCCAAGCTCCGGCTGCCAGTGGCGCAGCGCGGCGAGAAAGACGTCGCCGGCGGGCCGCTCGGGCTGCAGGATCGAAAAGCCGTGCTGCTCGGCCAGAAGTTTGACGGGGGGCGGGACCAGCCGGGATCGGGAACGCCCGCGAGCCTTGTCGGGCTGGGTAACGACGCCGACGATCGTGGCTCGCTCGGCGATCAACGCTTCCAGGCTCGGCACCGCGAACGCGGGCGTGCCGAAAAAAACAATCCGCATCAGCGTCGCCGGACCGGCTCCGGCTGAACGGTCTTGATGAGTCCGGCGTCCTTGTGTTCACGCTTCCAGCGGGAAACGAGCAACTGGCGCTTCAGGGTGCTCAGATGATCGAAAAACAGGATGCCGTCCAGGTGATCGATCTCGTGCTGGATGGCGCGAGCCAGCAGCCCATTCGCTTCGCGCCGATAGGGCCGGCCGTCCCGCCCGATCGCCTCCAGAACGATGCGATCCGGCCGGGTTACGTCGCCGTATGCGTCGGGGATCGAGAGGCAGCCCTCTTCTTCCCGGGAGCTGCCCTCGGCGCTCACGATGACGGGGTTGACCATGGCGAGCCGCTCGCCGTCTACGGCGACGACCGCGACCCGACGGGCCACGCCGACCTGATTTGCGGCGAGGCCGATACCCTTGGCCGCATCCATCGTTTCGAAGAGATCGTCGATGAATTTGGTGACTTCCGCATCGACCGTCGGCACCGCGGCGCTTTGTTGTCGCAGCACCGGCGAGCCCAGCAGATGGAGATCGAGAACCGCCATCGCTTACTGTTGGGGTCCGACCGATTCACCCACCCGAACGATCCGGCTGCGCTCGATCACCAGCGATGCCGTCCCGCTCTCGATCGTGATCCGGTCCTCCTTGATGTCCTTCACCTTCCCGATGATCCCTCCCGCGGTGGTCACGTCGTCACCCTTCTTGAGCTGCGCGAGGATGGCCGCGTGCCGCTTCCGCGCCTGCGACTGGGGCCGAATCAGCAGGAAGTAAAAGATCACGATGATGGCCGCGAACTGGAGCAGCAACATGGTGACGCCGGCGCCGGCGCTGCCGTTGGTCGGGGCAATCAGGCCGAGCAGAATGGGCTTCATGGGTCCTTTCCGTTGTAACGCCGAAGCCACCCTTGGCTCCAGCGGGAAAACTGCCCTTGTCGGATCGCCTCGCGAGCCTGCTCCGCCGTACGCAGCAGGAACCGCACATTGTGGAGCGACACCAGCCGGAGGCCCAGCATCTCCTCGGCGACAAACAAATGCCGCAGGTAGCCCCGGGAGAACCGCGCGCAAGTGGTGCAATCGCAGTCCGGATCGAGGGGCTCCTGCGCGACTCGATGCTCCGCTTTCCGGATGTTGAGCCGGCCGGTGCTCGTCCAGGCACTCCCGTGCCGGCCGTTGCGCGTGGCCGCGACGCAGTCGAACAGGTCCACGCCCCGCGCGATGCCCTCGACCAGGTCTTCCGGGAATCCGACGCCCATAAGATAACGAGGCCGATCTGCAGGAAGATCGACCGCCAGCGACTCGAGAATCCGGTACATCACGGGTTTGGTTTCGCCGACCGACAAGCCGCCGATCGCCAGTCCGGTCCACGGCCCACGGGCGAGGGTGCCTTCGAGCGAACGTCGCCGGAGATCCTCGTGGATTCCCCCCTGAATGATCGGCCACAACGTCTGCGGGGTGGCTCCGGCGATTTCGGTGTGCCGCGCCCGACAACGATCCAGCCAGCGGAGCGTCCGTTCCATGCCGTCTTCGGCCAGCTCGCGGGAGGCCTGCCCGGGCACCACATGATCGAACGCCATGGCGATGTCGGCGCCGAGCGTCGCCTGGATGTCCATGGAGGACTCGGGAGTCAGGGTGCGGACCGATCCGTCGATGTGGCTGGTGAATTCCACGCCGTGCTCGCCGATTTCGCGAAGCCCTGCCAGGGAGAACACCTGGAACCCTCCAGAATCGGTCAGGATCGGCCTGGTCCAGGTGGCGAACCGATGCAGGCCGCCGAGCTGGCGGATGATGTGTTCACCCGGCCGGAGGTGCAGGTGATACGTGTTGCCGAGCATGATTTGAGCGCCGGCGCGTTCGACCTCGTCGGGATGGAGGCCCCGAACCGCTCCGTACGTGCCCACCGGCATGAATGCTGGTGTCTGGACCTCTCCGTGGGGTAGGGAAAGGCGCCCTGCCCTTGCGGCACCCTCGGTGGCTTCGAGGTGGAAGGAAAACACGCGGGCCTAACTGATCGCCATCGCATCCCCGTAGCTGTAGAACCGGTACTGGTGCTGGATGGCGTGGCGGTACGCGGCCCGGATGGTCCGATATCCCGCGAACGCGGCAACCAGCAGCAACAGGCTCGAGCGAGGGAGATGGAAATTGGTCACCAGCTTATCCACCACACGAAATTCATAACCCGGCGCAATCATCAAGTTGGTCTGGCCCGGCCCCGCCCGCACCGCGCCCTCCGGGGTCGCGGCCGCTTCGAGCGCCCGAACGACGGTCGTCCCGATGGCCCAGACCGGCGAGGTCCGGGACCGGGCTTCGCCGACCTCCCGACTGACCGACTCGGGGATGTGGTATCGCTCGGCGTGCATCGCATGTTGCCGGAAGTCCGCCACCTCAATGGGCCGGAACGTTCCCGGACCGACCTCCAGGTCAAGACACACCACGTGAGCTCCTCGGGCGCAGAGCGCTGCCAGCAGCTCCGCAGTGAAATGAAGCCCGGCCGTAGGCGCTGCGACGCTGCCTTCCCGGTCCGCGAGGACCGTCTGGTAGCGGACCTCGTCCTCGGGCGTGGGCTCGCGGTCGAGGTACGGCGGAAGCGGGAGACGGCCGAGGCGCGCCATCGCCTCTTCGGCGGTCCCGCCCAGGAACCGGACCTTCCGATAGCCCTCCTCGAGGACCTCGAGGGTTTCGACCGCGAGTCCCCCATCCAGCTCGACCCGCTTGCCGGGGAGCAGGGCGCTTCCCGGCTTCCCCATCGCGATCCAGCCATCGTCCGCCGGGTGGATCAACAGCACTTCGGCCGGTGCCCCGCTTGGCCGCCGGCCGATCAACCGGGCATGACGGACGCGGGTGGAGTTGAACACCAGGAGATCTCCGGGCGCCACGAGGGAAGGGAAGTCCGCGAAGGTGAGATCGCGCAGTCCCTCGCCAGTTCCGTCTCCCGCCCGCCGGACCGCCAGCAACCGGCTCTCACCCCTCACAGCGCTCGGGAATTGCGCGATCAAGTCGGTGGGGAGGTCGTACTCAAAATCGGACGTTCGGAGGGCCCCGTCGGGGGGACTATCCATCGAACCGGGCGGCTTGTCCCCCCCCCCCCCCCCCCTCCCGCTCCCCACTGGCCGGTGGCGTGATCCCGAATCGGCGGTAGGCGTTGGGGGTGGCGACCCGGCCGCGCGGGGTGCGCTCCAGGAATCCCTGCTGGAGCAGATAGGGTTCGTATACCTCCTCGAGGGTCCCGGCGTCTTCGCTGACCGCCGCCGCAATGGTGCCGAGGCCCACCGGCCCTCCCCCGAATTTCTCGATGATGGTGGTGAGGATGCGTGCGTCCATGTCATCAAGACCGAGCTCGTCCACGTTGAGGCGGCCCAGGGCTTCCCCGGCCGTCGTCGCGGTGACAATCCCATCGGCGCGGACTTCGGCGTAGTCCCTAACCCGCCGCAGCAGCCGGTTGGCGATCCGGGGTGTGCCCCGGCTGCGCCGGGCGATTTCTTCCGCCCCGGCCGGCTCGATCCGCACCTTGAGGATTCCCGCCGACCGCAGGACGATGCGGGCCAGGTGCTCGGGTGGGTAGAACCCCAGCCGCTCGACGATGCCGAACCGGGCCCGCATCGGTGGGGTCAGCTGGCCGAACCGGGTTGTGGCGCCCACGAGCGTGAACGGTTCGACCGTCATGGGGATTGTCTGCGCGTTCGGTCCGTCGGAGATCCGCACTTCCACCCGGTAGTCCTCCATCGCTGGATAGAGGAACTCCTCGAGCTGCGGCCGCAGCCGATGGATCTCGTCCAGAAAGAGCACGTCGCCCCGGCCCAATCCGGTGAGAAGCCCCACCAGATCGCCCGGACGCTCGAGGACCGGCCCGGAGGAGGTCCGGAGCTGCACCCCCATTTCTTTCGCCAGCAGGGAGGCGAGCGTCGTCTTCCCGAGTCCGGGCGGGCCGAAAAAGAGGATGTGGTCGAGCGGATCTCCCCGCGCCTTCGCCGCGTCGATGGCGATCTGGAGCGACGCCTTGACCGCATCCTGCCCGATGAACTCGTCCAGCCGCGATGGCCGGAGCACGGCTTCGGCGCCGCGTTCTTCCGGCAGCGCGGCGGGCGTAGTGATGTCGAGGGGCGTCATGTTTCCCCGGTCACAGGGGCCGCGCGTGCCATCGCACCGGTCGCTCGGCACGGGTGACTTCGTGCCTGGAACGGCAGGACACGCAGCGATCCATGGTCCTCGCCGATGCCGCCGGAACGAATTTGCGGTTGGTGGAATTGCAGCGGGTACACTGCCATTCCGCCGTAACCCGCGTTCCCTGTGGGGCTGGGGTCATGCCTGTCCTCCTCGATGGGTCGTGAGGTGCTGGAGGGCGCGCCGGACCAGGCCGGCGACCCCATCTCCGCCGGCTCCCTGGAGCGTGGCCCGAATCGCCTCATCGGCCACCGCCGGCGGATACCCGAGCGCCACCAGCGCACGGGCGGCCTCATCCGACGGGCGGGACCCGCCGGCGGCGCCAACCAGCGGGCCCAGGTCGGCAAACCGGTCCGACAACTCGACGATCAGCTTCTCGGCGCGCTTTTTCCCGATGCCGCTGACCGTACTCAGGGCGGCGACGTCCTTGCCCCGGATGCTCCGAACCGCGCGGTCCGGCCCGAGCGTCGAGAGGATGGCGAGCGCCAAGCGTGGTCCCAGCCCGGTGGCGGACAGGAGCCGTTGAAAGATCGTCCGCTCGACCGGTGCATCGAATCCGTAGAGCGTCCAGGCGTCATCCCGAACGACCAGCTCGGTAAACAACGTGCAGGTCGAGCCCGGCGGTGGGAGGCGCTCGTACACTCCGAGCGGAACCGAGAGGCAATAACCTACTCCCCCCTCGGTCCGGATCACGATCTGGTCCCCCTCCCGTTCGGCCAGCACTCCGGTGATCGTCGCGATCATAACCGGCGCAGCGACCCGTTGCGTCCGTGGGTGAGGACGTGGGTCAGCGCGACCGCCACCGCGTCCGCGGCGTCCGCTGGTTCCGGCGCTGTCCGGAGCTGGAGCAGTTTGGCAACCATGTAGGCGACCTGTGGCTTCAGCGCGCCGCCCCGGCCGACAACGGTTTTCTTGACCACCGCGGGCGAATACTCCGCCAGGGCGAGCCCCGCCTGGGCTCCGGCGAGGAGAATGACCCCACGCGCATGGCCCAGCACCATGGTGGTCCGCATGTTCGCGGCGTAGAAAATGTTCTCGACGGCGAGCACGTCCGGCTGGTGCCGGTCGATCAACTCGCGGAGGCCGTCGTGGATGTGCGCCAGTCGTTGCTGCAGCGGCAGCCGGGCCGCGCTACGAAGCACGCCGCATTCCACCAGACGGGCCGGGACTCCGTTCCCTCCACCTCCGGCGCTCCGGTAGGGCGCCCGCTCGACCACGCCGTACCCGACTGTCGTGCTGCCCGGGTCGATCCCCAGGACTTTCATGCGTCGGAACGGTTCAGGCCCCCGCCTCCGCGAGAGTGCTCGCGTCAATGTCAAAATTGGAAAAGACCTTCGAAACGTCGTCGAGGTCCTCGAGGACCTCCATGAGTTTGAGGAGCTTGGCGGCGTCCGCCCCCTCGATTCGGACGGTGCTCTTCGGAATCATGGCCAGCTCGGCCGAGTCGGGGGCATACCGTTTGGCCTTGAGGGCATCGCGAACGGAGTGGAACGACGCAGGCTGGGTGGTGATGAGGTACTGGTCGCCTTCCCGCGAAAAATCGTCCGCGCCGACTTCCAGGGCATCTTCGAGGGTCTGATCCTCCGGGTAGCGGGCCGCATCCAGGGCAATCTGGCCTTTGCGCTCGAACATCCACGCCACCGAATTGCCGGCGCCGAGATTCCCGCCATGCCGGCTGAATGCATGCCGGATCTCCGCGACGGTACGATTGGGGTTGTCGGTCGTTGCTTCGATCAGGATCGCCGCGCCACCTGGGCCGTACCCCTCGTAGGTGACCTCTTCGTAGCTCTCACCCGCCAGCTCGCCGGTGCCTTTCTTGACGGCCCGATCGATGTTGTCGTTGGGCATGTTGACGGCCCGCGCGGCATCGATCGCGGTGCGGAGCCGTGGATTCCCCGCCGGGTCCCCACCGCCCGCCTTGGCCGCGACGGTGATTTCCCGAATGCACTTGGCCCAAACGCCTGATCGCTTGGAGTCGGCGGCGGCCTTCTTGTGCTTGATCTGTTTCCACTTGCTATGGCCGGCCATGGAGGAAATATGAGGAAACCGGCGGGAGATGTCACGCCTTAATCGGATCTCCCTCCCGCCGCGGCGGCACTCCGCGAGGCCCGTGCGATCGCTTCCCCGGTCTCCGCGCCGAAGACCTCGCGCGCCGGTGCGACGAGCTGCTGAAGGACCATGGTGGCGCGCGCGGCTCCAGAACCGCGGGTCTCGTTCTCCAGCTCGGCCAACGCTCCTGCCAGCGCCCGGCGCAACGGACCGGGGAGAGCCAGGCTCGACAGCCGCTTCTCCACCCCTGCCACGCGCCGCCGGGTGGCGCGCTCCGGGATAGGGGGGACGAGGAGGAGATCCTCCGCGACCCTGACCGTCAGCCACAGCGCGAACGCCCCATCCCGACGGGGCCCGCGGGGCAGGGCAGCCATGAGGGTCACCAGGGTGGCCTGGGCCGGCGTGAGCAGGGTCATCGCGGGAGCTTGCGCAGCGCGGCCAGCACCTCGGCCGGCTGAAGATCCTGTAAGCATCGGTGGTGCTTGAGGGGGCACACCGGGCCGCCCTGCGCGCTGCACGGCCGGCACGGGAGGTCGAGCTGGAGGACTGTGGCCTTGGCATGATAGGGGAAAAACCCGAAGGCCTCGACCGTCGGACCGAAGAGCGCCACGACCGGCGTCCCGACCGCGGTGGCGAGATGCATCTGGCCGGTGTCCCCCACGACCAGCGCCCGGCATCGCTTGAGCAGCGCCGCGGTCGTCGGAAGGTCGAGCCCGGCTGCGCTCGCTACCGTGCCGGTTCCGGCCTCTCTCACGGCGGCCTCGACCATCGCGTCCGCAGCTGGGCGGTCCATGCTCCCCCCGACAACAACCACGTCATTCCCCTGCTCGCTCAGGCGCTTCGCCAGCGCGACCCAGTGGTGGGTTGGCCACCGTTTCGTGGCGTGGGCCGCACCCGGGGCAACGGCGATGAGCTGCCGGGCAAGCCCCACGCCGTTCTCGATCAGAAACCGTTCCGCACCGGTAGACGCAGCCCGGGACAGAAAGACCTCCAGAGAGCCATCATCCGGTACCGCGTTCAGTCCCTCCCCGGCGTCAAAATACCGTTCCGCTACAGGGCGGCGGTCGCGATAGCGGTTGCGCTTGGTGCGGATCAGGACCGCCCGGGCGAAACGGTGATTCGGATACGACGTCCATCGCCCGCCCACGAGGACGCGCAGGGCACGGCTCCGCAAGCTGTCGTGCAGGTCGATCCGATGGGTGAATCCCCCACCCCCTTCCTGCGCTCCTGCGGACCGGATGGCACGCGCCAGCGAGCCCAGGCTGGTGGCGGGGTCCCAGGCAATGACCCGGGTCACTCGGGGGTTGTGCTCGAGTATCGGCGCGCACCGTGCCGAGGTAACGAACGTCATCCTCGCGTCCGGATGGCCGGTCCGAAGCGCGCGGAGGAAGGGTGTCGTGAGAAGCACGTCACCGATGGAGCTGAATCGGACCAGCAGGATGTTCGGCGGCACGGGAGAGAATGTAGGCCGGACCGTTGCCCCGGCTACTTTCCGGCATGATCGCGGGTCCGTCCCGGCGTCTCCTCGCTATCGCGCGACCCTCCGCAGGGCGGTATGTCCTCGGGCTTGGCGCGGCGCTTGGCGCCTCGGCTCTCGACGGCGCCACAATCGTCGTGCTCATCCCGCTTTTCCGGGCGCTCTTCGGCACCAGCGACCGACTCTCCTCGAGTACCACGCTGGAGCAGTTGAGCGATCGCGTGCTGGGGCCGTTGGTGAGTGATGTTTCCGCGGCGACGGCCGCTTCCCGACTCGTGCTCGTACTCCTTGTCGTCCTCCTGGTCAAGAACGCGCTGCAATACGGAGCCAATCAACTCTCCGTGGCGGTCCAGGAAGGCGTCGTGCGCGATCTCAGGGTGCGGCTCTACCGGCATCTCCTCGGGCTGGACCTCGGCTATTTCCAGCGGACCCGGGTCGGGCAGCTCATTTCCGGCGTGATGGTGGATGCGGATCGGGTCAAACAGGCCATCCCGGCTTCCCTGACCACGCTGTTTCAGAACGCGATGCTCATCACGATCGCGCTGGTGATTCTCGCGACGATTTCCCTCCGCCTGACCCTGATCACCCTGACCACCGCTCCGGTGCTGATCCTCGGCATCCGGGTCCTGCTCCGCCGGCTCCGCCGCCACGCCCGCCTCTGGGGAGAAGAGCAGAGCGCGTTGACCACGACGGTGACGGAGCGACTCACCGCGGTCAAGCTGATTCGCGCCTCGGGCACCGAGGCGCAGGAAGCCGACGCGTTTGCAGGGCAGGCAGATCGCTATCGGCAGCGGGTGCGGCAAACCCAGCGATACGCCTCCCTCACCAGCCCGGTGAGCGAGACCTTCGGCGGCCTGGTGCTGATTCTTCTCGTTTGGGTCGCCACCCGGCCTGCGCTGGTGGGGGTCGCGCTGGGTCCCGAGGTCACGATTGTGTTCCTCGTCGCAGCGCTCAAGATGATGTCGCCCCTCAAGGCCATTGCTCAGTTTCCCGCGGCATGGGCTCTGGCGCTCGCATCCGCCGAGCGGGTGTTTGCGTTGCTCGACCAACCGGCCACCGCACCCGGCTCGATGGAGGGAGGGGGAGGGGGGGCGGGGAGCCGACCGGCCGCACTCGACCGGGACCTGACCTTCGACCGCGTGAGCTTCGCCTACGAGCCCGGCCAGCTTGTCCTCCACGACGTGTCGTTCACCGTGCGCCGCGGCGCCGTGCTCGCCATCGCGGGGCCCTCCGGCGCCGGGAAGACCACCCTGATCGAGCTGCTGCCCCGGTTCCACGATCCGACCTCGGGCGAGATCCGGCTCGACGGCGTGCCGATTCGCGAGCTGTCGTTGTCCACGCTGCGCGGTCTGATCGGGCTGGTCAGCCAGGATCCGGCCATCCTCAACGACACGGTCCACGCCAACATCGCCTACGGCAGTCCCGACGCTCGCCGGGAGCAGGTGGAGGCTGCCGCACGGGCGGCCAACGCGCACGGCTTCATCTCGGCCCTCCCTGCGGGTTATGCTTCACTCCTGGGAGAGCGGGGAACCCGGCTATCCGGAGGCGAGCGCCAGCGCATTGCGATCGCCCGGGCCCTCATGCGGGACCCGCCGATCCTCCTGCTCGACGAGGCGACCAGCGCGCTCGACCCGGAGTCCGAGCGGCTGGTGCAGGAGGCCATCGCGCGGCTCATGCAGCATCGTACGGTCCTGGTGGTGGCCCATCGCCTGGCGACCATCCTGGACGCCGACGAGATCCTGGTGCTCGATGCCGGCCGGCTGGTCGAGCGGGGAAGCCATGGCGAGCTTCTTGCCGCGAACGGACTGTATCGGCGCTTGTTCGATCTCCAATTCCGGGGAGCGGAGACACTGGTATGAGCGAACCCGCGGTCCTGGTTGTCGCGGAATTCGACGATGCGGTCCACGCCCACGCGGCCCAGCGCTGCCGGGCCCTGGAGCGGTTGGAGTGCCGAGTGGAGGCCTTCGACCTCCGCAGCCGAACGGGCTGGCTCGGGCGCTTCGCCGCCAAGGATTTGCGGACCCGTTTGCGCAAAGCGATCGACACGACCCGGGCCGACGTTGTGCTCGCGATCGGGGCAAAAGTCCTGGACGCCCAGACGGTGCAAGAGCTTTCAGCCGTCACCGGGATTCCCTGGATCAACTGGTTCCCTGACGATTTGCGAACCATCGATGATGTGCTGGAGCGGGCAGCAGCCTACCAGCAGGTCTTCGCGGCGGGCTCCGATGTCGCGGAGCGGCTGGCCAAGACTCTCGAACGTCCGGTCGAGGTCATCCCTCTCGCGGCCGACCCCTCCATTTATCGCCCGGTCCGGTCCCGCGACCAGTATCGCGCCAACGTGGTGTTCGCGGGCCACGCCACGCCCCGCCGGGAAGCGCTGCTGGCGGGACTGGTGGAGTTCGGACTGGCGCTCTGGGGTCCCGGCTGGCGCCGGACGTCGCTCCGGGACTATTGCCGCGGTGAAGTGCCGAACACCGAAACGTACGTGCGGGCCTACGGGGGTGCTTCAGTCGCCATCAATATCCACCACACCGTGTCGGACTGCGGCGGTCCTGAGGCAACCCTCAACCAGCGGGTGTTCGAGGTCGCCTCGATCGGCGTGCCACAGATCGTAGACCGGAGAACCGATCTCGATCTGCATTTCGAGGCGGGACGCCACCTGCTGGCCTTCGACGATGCCGACCACTTGCGAGCCATCGTCAAGGCAGCCCTGCACGATCTTCCCCAGGTCGAGCTCCTGGGGACTGCGGCCCGGAAGGAAGTCCTGGCCCGGCACACCTACATGCATCGCATGAAGCAGATTCTCTCGGGGATTGCGGTCAGCCAGCTCCATTAACCCCGCTTCACCATTTCTGCCTCGATCGCATGGGTGGGGCAAACGGCGGGCAACGCGTCAGCCGCCGGCGACCACCACTGTCGCTCGCTCTTCACCTGTGCAATCCGGTCCGGGCCCAGCGTAAAGATCTGCGGTGCCCTCGCCTCGCAGGCTCCGCAGCCGATGCACCGCTCCCGGACCACCCGCACCCGCACCTCCCGCTGGGGATGCACCCCGGGAGCCAGCTCGTGGAATTCTCGGGGGAGCAGATCGAGAGTCTCGTTGACCGCGCGGTAGCCCTCCGCCAGCAGAAACGGGGTCCGCTTGAACGAGAACATGGACACCCTCCCAAGCTGGGGCCGGACCAGAATGAGCGGTGGCACGGTCCATTCCCGCAGCTGGGACGAGGCGAGCGACTGCATGACGATCTCGAGTCCGCGGCTGTAGACCGTGACGAACCCCTTGCGCTCGACCTGATGCCGCTCGACCCGCATTCCCCCGACGTCAATCGCGAGGATTGGAGCGTGGGACAACGCCAGGGCAGCCCGGATCGGCAGGTTCTCTACCACCGCCCCGTCCACGCAGATTCGGCCCTCGACTTCCCGGGGCGGAAGGATTCCGGGAAGGGCGCAGGAGGCGAATACCGCGTCCAGCACCCTGGCGTGATCCAATCCCGGGAGCCCCCACAGAACCTGTTGACCGGTGTTGAGGTCGACCGTGTTGACCACCAGCTTCCGGCTCAAATCCGAGAATCGAATCTCCCCGGTGACTCCCCGCACCAGATGATCGAGGGGCTCTCCCCGGTAGATGGCCGGGGCGAGCATGCGTTTGAACGCCATGTCGAAGTGCGCCACCCGGAATACGTCCCGGCGGCCCAGGGCGAGCGCCCGGTCCTCCATCTCACGGATCGAGAGCCCGCAGGCCCACGCGGCTCCGATCACCGAACCCATGCTGCATCCCACGACCCCGATCGGGCTCAGGCCCCGCTCTTCCAGGGCTCGGAGCGCGCCGACATGCGCCAGGCCCTTGAGCCCTCCGCCGCCGAGCACCAGCGTGAATTGAGGCGATGTTTCCATGTGGAGATATTACCAGCATGACCCATTCGGCACCCCGAACGACGATCGGGCCATCCCAGCCGTATGACGTCGAGGCCCTTCGACAGCGTGAGTTTCCCTGGGCCGACGGACACATCTTCCTCAATCACGCCTCGACCGGCCCGCTCCCCGAGCGAACCCGCCGCGCCGTCGTGGAATTCACGGAGCGGCGGGTGATGCCATTCCGGCTGGCTGACGACGAGCTTCAGGGCATCCTCGCCGCCACCCGGTCTCGCGCCGCCCGGCTGATCCATGCCGACACCGAAGAGATCGCGCTCGCCACCAACACCAGCTTTGGCCTGAACCTCGCCGCCCGGATGCT
>Ga0187892_10003577_pt1 | contig 28095 bp, 24 predicted proteins | sample MA1701073metaG_FD_139345 | JGI IMG/M metagenome (GOLD analysis project Ga0187892, IMG submission 139345) | Bio-ooze microbial communities from a basaltic lava cave in the Kipuka Kanohina Cave System on the Island of Hawaii, USA - MA170107-3 metaG ... | reverse complement strand
GCCACGATGAAGTAGGTGTCGTGGATCTGGATGTCGACGGGCGTGGCCGCCATGAACACGCCCGACAGCCCGCCGATCACGAACATGGCCACGAACGCCACGGCGTGCAGCATCGGCACGTGGAACCGGATGTTGCCGCGCCACATCGTGCCCATCCAGTTGAACGTCTTGATCGCCGACGGCACCGCGATGAGCAGCGTCGAGATCATGAACGTGGACCCGAGCGTCGGGTTCATCCCGCTCATGAACATGTGGTGGCCCCACACGATCCAGCCCAGAAACCCGATCGCGATGATGGCGAACACCATCGAGTGGTAGCCGAAGATCGGCTTGCGCGAGCCGTTGGCGATGATGTCGGAGGCGAATCCCATCGCCGGCAGGATCAGGATGTAGACCTCGGGATGGCCGAAGAACCAGAACAGGTGCTGCCACAGCAGCGCCTGACCGCCCGCCGGCGGATCGAAGAAGTGCGTGCCGATCGTCTGGTCGAAGACCAGCATGATCGCCGCCCCGGAGAGCACCGGCAGCGCCAGCAGCCCGAGGATCGCCGTGATGAACAGCGCCCACACCGACAGCGGCATCCGGAACCACGTCATCCCGGGCGCCCGGTTGTTGATCACCGTCGTGATGTAGTTCAGCGAGCCCAGGATCGACGAGAGGCCCAGGGTGACGAGCGAAAGGCACCACAGGATCTGGCCCCAGTGCGCGCCCGAGAGATCGGGCCGTGCCGACAGCGGCGCGTACGAGGTCCAGCCCGCGCGGGCCGCGCCGTCCGGCACGAAGAAGGAGGCGAGCATGATCAGCCCCGCGAGCAGCGCCGACCAGAACGACGCCATGTTGATCCGCGGGAACGCCATGTCGTGCGCGCCGAGCTTCAGCGGGATCAGGAAGTTGGCGTACACACCCACGAGCAGCGGCATGATCGCGAAGAACACCATGAACGTGCCGTGCATCGTGACGAGCTGGATGTAGTACTCCGGCAGGATCACGCCTTCCGACACCATGGTCTCGGGCAGGAGCCCGCCGCCCGGCAGCGGCTTGCCCGGCCACCCCAGCTGCCAGCGGATCTGCATCGCCAGGAGCCCGCCCACCACGAGGAAGAACAGGCTCACGAACAGGAACTGGATCCCGATGATCTTGTGATCGGTCGAGAAGATGTACTTGCGCCAGAAGGTCTGTGGCGCCGCGTGGGCCCCCTCCGTCATGACGCCACCTCCCCCTGCGCCGCCTGGGCGGCCCAGGCGTTGAATTCCTCCGGCGTGTGGACGAAGACGCGGGCCCGCATCCGGTAGTGGCCCATGCCGCACAGCTCGGCGCAGCCCAGCTCGTACTCCCCGGCCGCCGTGGGCTCGAACCACACGTTGATCGTCATGCCGGGCACCGCGTCCTGCTTGATCCGGAACTCGGGCACGAAGAACGAGTGGATCACGTCCTCCGCCGTCAGCCGGACCACCGTCGCGCGACCCAGCGGCACATGGATCTGGTTGCGCACCGTGAAGTCGTCCCCCGTCCCCAGCTCAGCGTCCGGGCCCGGATAGGTCGCGTTCCACTCGAACTGCTTCGCCATCACCGCGATCGTGTAGGCGTCGGGTGGCACGCTCTCACGGCCCTTGATCTTCTGCCACACCCCGCTGCTCATGATCCCGAGGATCACCATCGTCACCGCCGGGATCGCCGTCCAGATGATCTCGGCCCGCGTGTTGCCGTGGGTGAAGTACGCCTTGCGGCCGGGGCGGCTGCGGTACTGGATCGAGAACCACAGCAGCCCCACCTCCACGATCACGAGCGCGATCCCCGTGATCACGAGAATCAGGACGAACAGGAAGTCGATGTCCGCGGCGTAGGTGGACGCGCGCGGCGGCAGCCACCAGCTCATGCGGGTGTCTCTCCTATTTGGCGGCGAACGTGAAGTCCTGCGTCTTCGACCCCGTCGCGGGAACCGTCACGGTCACGGTCTGGGTCCCGAGCTTCTCGTGCCATGCCTCGACCTCGTACGTGCCGGCCGGCAGCCCGGGGATCGAGAAGCTGCCGTCGGCGCCGCTCACCGCGTAGAACGGGTGCGCCATGACGCCGACGTACGCGTTCATCCAGCCGTGCACGTTGCATTCGAGGCTCACCATCACCTCGGCCGCCGAGAACGTCCGGTTGCTCTTCATCCCCGCGGTGGGCTGGCTGATGTTGAAGGGCCGGTTCTTCGTCGCCTTGGCCTTGATGTTGTGCAGCAGGGGGTCGCTGTTGCGGATCTCGAGCGTCTGGCCGACCATGAGGCCGAACACGTGCGGCTTGTAGCGGCACCCGTCCTGATCGATGACCACGGGCGTCGCAGGCGCCTGGTACTTCGCGCCCGCCGGAAGCCCGGACTTCACGTAGATGAACGCGTTGGCGAGCATCCCGCTGGCGCTCACCACCACCGTCTCCGCGGTGGGCGGCGTCTGGTGCTTCGCCTTGCATGCGGGCTCCTCGGTCATGTCGATTCGCGGATTCGTGGGCTTCGTGCCCGTGAGCTTCACCTTCCCCGTGATCGTGGCCCCGCCCTGGGCCGGCTCACCCCGCGTCCACGCCGCGCCCAGCGCACCGACAGCCACCAGCAACGCAGCGTTCATCGCATACCTGCGCATCAACCCTCCCCGTTTCTCGTTTCCCGTTTCCCGCTTCCCGTTTCCCGCTTCCCGTTTCCCGCTTCCCGTTTCCCGCTTCCCGCTTCCCGCTTCCCGCTTGTCTTACCCTTCCCCCTTCCCCTTTCCCCTTTCCCCCCGTGTTCCCCTTTCCCCCCGTGTCTGCGCCCGCCGTACCACCACAAGCCCCACGCCGAGCGTCAACGCCATCGCGACCACCGGCGACAGGTACGCCGTCGGCGGGGTGGGTCGTTCGAGCGCGAGGGAATACCACGAGCTGACGGCCGATCGTGCGCCGGCCTCGCCCATCGAGCCATCCCAGGCGAACAGGGCGATCGGGATGGCGCGGCCCGTCCGGAACACAAGCTCGTTGGCCGTGTCCGCCGTCGCAAGGGTGCGGGTGAAGACCACACGCCACGCGCCCCGGTCGTAGATCGCTCGCGCCGCGACCCGCGTCCCCGGGAGCGCCTCGAAGCGCTCCAGGCCGCGGGCAAGGCCCGCCACCGCGCCTCCGGGCACGCTGGTCCAGCGCCATTGGTACACGGGGTCCGCGCTCGAGCCCATCAGGAAATAGGGGCGCTCCATTCCGTCGGCGAGTCGGCGCGGGAACTGCACCGCCACCTGGTCGGGCCACAGGCCGGCCGCGACCACCGTGTCGTCGCTCGCCACGGCCGCGAGCACCTTGTCCGCGAAGTCCTGCCACGCCGTGTCGGGGCTCGCGGAGCGATCGTGCCAGGTGAGGCGCAGCGCGAGCGTCGCGCCGTCGTGCACGGCCTGCACCCAGATGCCCGAAACGGCAGGCGTGAACCACCGCGGCTTGCGAATGACCTGCCCCACGAGCGGCACCCAGTACCGCTCCACGTCGGCCCAGCCGGAGTCGTCGGGCGCCGCGGGGAGCGGCCCGGCGCGCTGCGGCGCACGGATCACCTCGGCGGCCTCCGGCGCCCGCTCGGGCGAGAGACGGCGCACGTACTGCGCCAGGCGCCACAGCTCCTCGTCGGTGAGAAACTGCTGGTCGATCAGGTCACTGAACGACGGCATCGGCGTGCCGTCGAGCCCCGTGCGCAGGCGGCGGTAGATGTCTTCCACGCGGCCGCCGCCATTGAACAGCCAGTGCTGCGACAGATCGGCCGCCAGGATCGGGAGGCCAGCGTCGTCCTTCAGCGTGGGCGCCGACGGCCCGTCACCACGGCCCAGCTCGCCGTGGCACTTCGCGCAGCCGATCGAATCGTAGAACTGGCGCCCCGCGCGCACCGTCGGCTCGCCGCCGCCGGGCGCGCGGCCGAACTCGAGCGGCTGGGGCTGCTGCGACGAATCGGCGAAGAATGCGGAGAAGCTCTTGAGATGGACGAGCAGCGCCACGCGATCCTGCTTCGAGAGCCGGGTCTCCCATCCCGGCATCGTGGTGCCCGGGATGCCGTTCGCCATCACGGTCATGAGATCGGCGTCCGTGGGCAGCTGGCCGCTGGCCGTGGTGCGGACCTGGTAGAGCGCCGCGGTGAAGTCGCGGGGCCGGGGCAGCATGTAGCGCGCGGCGGGTCCGTCGCCCGCGCCGCCGTCGCCGTGGCACGAGGCACACCACTTGTCGTAGACCGCCCGACCTTTCGCCGTGTCCTGGGGGAAAGGGGAAGGGGGAAAGGGGAAAGGCGCGGCGCGGGAAACCAGACCGATCCCGAGGCCGAGCGCCAGGAGGCCGCTACTCACCACCATTCCCCTTTCCCCCTTCCCCTTTCCCCGTCTCTTCCCACGTCCGCGGCCTCCACCCGGTCTGCTCGTACAGGAACAGGACCACCGCCCAGATCTCCTCCTCGGTGAGAATGTCCTCCCACGCCGGCATCGCCGAGTTCCACGGCGTGCCCTCGCGCGGCAGGCCCGGCCCGCCCTTGGCGACGCGCCAAAAGACGAAGCTCTCGGTGAGCTGCGCGATCGTGCCGTTGTCCTGGAAATTCAGCGGCAGCGGATTGAACCCGTGCGCGAAATGGCCCTGGCCGTCGAGGTAGTCGCCGTGGCAGGGCAGGCAGTTCTGGTAGTAGATCCGCTTGCCGGCGGCGAGGTGCTCCTCCATCGCGCCCCTGTGCCGCAGGGGATTCTCGAGCCCCGCGAGCGTCATGGGCTTTCCGCGGAACGTGATCTGGGCCGGCGGCGCCGGATGAACCGAGCGCAGGTTGGGCGGCGCCTGGACGCTGGCGCGCACCTGGCCGAGCGTCATCCAGCCGATGAGGAGCGGGAGGGCGGCGAGCAACGCGCCCCGGACGAGCCGCAGGCGCGGCTCGACCAGCACCGCGTGGATCGGCTCCCGGAATCGCGCCCAGCGCTCCTCGCTGTCGCTCACGTAGATGAGCACGCCAACGAGGATCGTCGCCATGAACTGGAGCACCACGCTATTCGGCACGATCGCGCTGCCGGGCAGGAGCGGGATGCCCCACACGATCACGCCGTAGGAGAGGCCCAGGATCGCGACCGCCTGCCAGAACGGATGGCCGAGGGCGGCGCGGAGGACGCGGCTCATTTCCGGCTCGCCAGGAAGCGGACCAGCGCCTCGAGCTGCGTCGCGGTCATCTGGTCACCCAGCGTCTTCGGCATGATCCCCGCGAACCGCTCGTAGCCCGGGGCGATGCGTGCGTCGGGAGTGAGGATCGATTCGCGGATCTGGCTCGCGCTCTGGCGCGCCCCGATGTGCGACAGGTCCGGGCCCACGGCGCCCCCCTCGGCGCCGAGCGTGTGGCACCCGACGCACCCCCCGGCCCGGAACAGGGTCATGGGGTCGCTGCTCCCGCCCGCCAGCGCGCCCACGTTTCCCGTTTCCCGCTTCCCGTTTCCCGCGGTCGCTGGAATATCCGCCGCGCTCACGTCCACCGTCCCGCCCCGCGACTCGAGGAACGCGACCAGCGCCCAGATCTGTTGAGGCGAGAGCGTGCGGCTCAGGTCGGGCATGATCGGCTCGAAACCCGGCACCACGAAGGCCCCGGGCTGCACCAGCGACTCGTGCAGGTACTGCTTGCAGCTCTTCCCGGCGACGCGCGCGCCGCAGCGGGCCCCGATCGGCCCCGCCCCCCGGTCATCGGTCACGAGGTTCGGCGCCCGCGTGCCCAGGCCGTGGCAGGTCGTGCAGCCACCGCTGCCGGTGTACAGCTGCTCCCCAGCCTGCACGAGCTGCTCCGGCGTCACGTCCGCGCCCAGCGTGAGGGTGCGCGGGACCTCGGAGGCGAGCTGGGGAATGCTGTTCGCGATCACGGTGTACAGCGCCAGCGTCCCCAGCACCACCGCGGCCACCTTGAGGTTAATGGCCCACATGCGCCGCGCCTCCTCCCCCTCGCCCGCCGGCCGGCACGAACGTCGATTTCTCGGCCAGCCCCCCGAGCCAGAAGATGAACCCCGCGAGCCCCAGGAAGATGAGCACGCACACGCTGATCATGATCGCCGCGTACCCCAGCGCGGGCGTGGCCGCCGACGTGCTCGTGTCCGGCATGACCTGCCACACATGCCAGTGCTGGCGGATGCCACTGCGGGCGAAGCCCATGAGCCCCATGAGCCAGGTGAACGTGACCGCGAGAATGAACAGCGCGTACTGCGAGCGGGGCGGCATCTGCCCCCAGCGGATCGCGCCGATCGCCTGCGCGCCGCGCGCCATGACGACGTCCAGCACCGTGACGAACAGGATGCACGCCAGCACCGCGCCCACCTGGTAGACGCTGTACCCGATCCGCACGATCGCCTCGACGAAATAGCCCCGGATCCCGAAGTACAGCACCACGGCCGCCGCCGCGCCGAACATCGCGCCCTGGATCCGGGTCCCGGCTCGCGCCCACGGCACCGCCAGCCGTTTGTTGGCGCGGCGGTACAGCAGGAACGAGAGGAAGGTCGCCAGGATCATGAGGTTCACGGCCGTGTTCTTGGCGCTCATCACGCCCAGCACGCCGAGGAACGGGTGGTGCGACCCGCCCATCGCCGCCAGCTCGCGCGAGTCGGCGATCATCGTATGCGGCGTGCCCCAGACGATCGCGCCCAGCACCAGGACGATCAGGAGCCACTTGGTGTAGGGGCGATAGCGCTCGGCGCCGGGGATCCGGCCCATGCCGATCCAGAGGTAGTAGTTCCCGGCGAGGAAGAGCACGGCGATGAGGAACGCCTGGATCACCCAGAGCCAGCTCATGAACCCGCCCATCATCGTGATGCCCATGGACTGATCGTACTCGTAGATCTCGCGGCCCAGCCAGTAACCCGCGAACGGCAGCACGATGAGCGCGGCGATGGCGATGAAGTTGCCGACGTAGCCCATCCAGTCGTAGTGGGCGCGCTCCTCGTCGCTCCGGGCGGCGAGGAAGCGGTAGCTCGCGTACGCGCCGACGATCGCCCCGCCGAACACGACGTTGGCGATGAGGCGGTGGATGTTGATCGGCATCCAGGTGGCGTTCGCGATGGCGTGCCACAGCTTGATGGTCGTGGGCACGGTGGCGGGCGTGACGTCGCGCGGCGGGCTCATCATGTAGGTGAGCCACGCGTTGGCGATGAACATCACGATCGTGCCCCACACGTTGAGCAGCAGCCCGAGGCCCCAGTGCGCCCACTTCGCCCCGCCCCGCTTCCAGCGCTCCCACCCGTAGTAGTAGAGGTACAGCGTGAACGACTCCAGGAAGAACAGCCCGACGTACCACCACATGGACACGCCGAAGACGCCGGACAGGTAGGTCCAGAACCGTGGGTACAGGGTGATCAGGAAGAACGTCAGAACGGCGCCCCAGATCGCGGTCGCGGAATAGGCCACGAGCAGGAGCCGCGTGAACTCCTTCGACAGGCGGTCGTAGCGCTCGTCTCTGGTGAAGATCCCGATCGCCTCCGTCACCACGGCGAACATCGGCACGCCGAGCACGAAGGCCGCGAACATCAGGTGCACCTCGGCCGCGATCCACACCGCGGCGCGCGCCCCGATCATCGGGAACTCGCGGTACGCCGGCACGGAGTCGGCGGCGGCCTGGAGCAAGAGCGAGACGTCAGACATCAGACGTCAGACATGAAAAAGGGCCTCCGCTTCGAGAAGTCGATCGGCATCGCCCCGCGTACCTCCGCCAGCAGCTCCGGCGTGATCTCGGAGAGGCCGCGCGAGCGGGCGTAGGCTTCCACGCGCTGGATCACGACACCGCGTACGAACGAGGGGATCCGCTCCATCCGGCCGCGCGCCGCGTCGCTCCAGGCGAGCGCCGGCGTGAAGTCCTGGCCGTACGTCACCTCGCGCACCCGCTCGATCACCGGGGTGTCGCCCGCAGGCTCGTAGGCGCAGGATGGATCGGCGGCGAGCAGGTCGCCCGTGACCGCGAACGCGCGCGCGCGGCAGCCGCCGCACAGCCGGCGGTACTCGCACATGCCGCACTTGCCGCCCAGCGTCGCCCCGCCGTCGCGCAGCGCCCGGAACAGCGGCGCGTCGCGCCAGATCTCGCCGAACGTCGCCCGGGCCAGATCGCCCGCCGGCTCCGGCAGATACGGGCACGGCGTGACCTTCCCGTCGGGCGTGATGCGGCAGTACTGCACCCCGCACGGGCAGCGGGTCCCGTAGTTGAGGATCGGAGAGTCGGGATCGGCGCGGTGCACGTGACGCATGAAGTGCGGCGCGCACTTGGCCCGCACCATCAGGCGGCCGCGATACTCGCCCTGCCAGCGCGCCAGGTCGGCGAGCACGGCCTCGTACTCCGCCGGCGCGAGATCGGCAAGCCGCGCCCCCCTCCCGGTCGCCACCAGGAAGTAGCAGTTGAACGCCACCGCCCCCGCCTCGGCCGCCCAGGCCACCAGGCGCTCCAGCTCGCTGCGGTTGCCCTTGGTCACCGTGGTCTGGATGATGAAGTCGAGGCGGTGCGCCCGCAGGCGCTCCAGCGCCGCCGTGGTCTCGGCGAGCGACCCGGGACCGTGCCGGAAGTTGTCGTGGTAGGCGGGGCGCAGCGAGTCCACGCTCACCGCCACGCCCCGCACGCCGGAATCCCGCAGCGCCACGATGCGCTCGTCGGTGAGCAGCGTGCCGTTCGTCCCCACGACGACCGTCGCCCCGCCCCGCGCCGCGTGCGCCGCCAGTTCCGGCAGATCCTCGCGCAGCAGCGGCTCGCCGCCCGACAGGATCAGCATCGGCGCGCGATTCACGGCCAGGATCTGGTCGATGACGCGGCGGCACGCCACCCGGTCCAGCTCCGCCGCCGCGGTCTCGCGCGGGCCCGCCGCGATGTAGCAGTGCGCGCACTCGAGGTTGCAGCGCCGCGTCAGGTTCCAGGCGACGACGTGCGGAACGAAGTCCACGTCAGTCGCCCGGCTCCTGAAGCAGCCGCTCCACCGCGGCCTTCGCGTCCGCCGGCGTCACCGCCTTCAGGTCGACGGGACACTTCTCCATCTGGGCCTCGAGATCCCGGATGGGACAGCGCGTGATGCCCTGCGCCTTCGCTTCTTCGATGAACGCCCGCATCTCGGGGCTCAGCGCGTCCCCGCCCTCCGCCTCGGCGCGGATCTGCTTGGCGCGCAGCTCGGTGAACATCACCATCATCGTCTCCACGTCGAACTCGTCCGCCGCGATCATCGCCTGCTTGTTCTCGTCCATCACCCGCGTCGTCACCCGCCAGATCCCGTGGGCGCGGGCGAACCGCTCCACCGTGTTGCGCGCCAGCGGCCGCGCGACCAGCGGCACGAGCTGCAGTCGCTCCCACGATTCTTCCGTCCACACGATCGGGTCGGTGGCCACACGCGGACGGCGGCTCACCGCCCCGGTCACGGGGCACTTGACCTCCACCTCGGTCGCCGCGGGCTCGAGATCACCGTCGTGCCCCGACACCTTGGTGGCCTTCATCTGCTCGGTCGCCTTCACTTCGGCCAGCGCGATCTCCTCGGCCGTGCCGATCCCCATGATCAGCTGCATGTGGGTCGGCAACAGCTTGCGGATCGCTTCGTCCAGCCAGCGGCTCGTCACCGTCGGCGTGCCGGTCCCGCCCGTTTGCTCGAGCACGTACTCCTCCACGGCCCGCCGTGCGATCCCCTGCGCGAACGGCGGCACGCGGAGGATCCGCACCTCGGCGTCCGGCGCCCAGGGCAGCCCCGCCACGCCGTCCTCGTCGATCCACGGAATGTCCTCGGGCCGAATCCCCACCGTGCCCACGAGCAGCGTGTTACAGGGCGCCAGCCGCACCAGGTTCTCCGCCTGGCTCCCCAGCGCGGTGCCCTCGATGCGGTGGGCGCCGTGCCGCGCGATCACCAGGAGCGACGGCCCGATCTCCTCGGCCCATTGCAGCACGACCTGGAACGGCTTGCCGATCAGAATCTGCGTCGTGAGGGGAACGTCGGGGTGCTCGCGCGCCATCACTTCGGCGCGCTTCAGATTGGCCTGGCAGAGCTTCAGCAGCCCCTTGTCGATGATGTTGTTGTGCAGCTCCTCCTGCTCCTCGAACTTGAACACCTTCGAGGCCTGCACCGAGAGCACGTCCTTGATGTTGTGAAACACGACGTGGTGGTACTCCACGTCGAACGCGCTGCACACGTACAGCGATCCGCCGAACGCCTGCGCCAGCTCCAGCGCCACGCGCATCGCCCGGTAGCCGTAGGACGAGCCGTCGACGCACACCAGAAACCGTCCCCCCTGGAGCGGCCGGTCGTCGCGCACCAGGAGCACATCCTTCTCGACACCGCGCAGCACGCGCGCCGCCACGCCGCCCAGCTGCGAGTACGGCTGCCGGCCCAGGCCGTGCGCCCCCAGCGCGAGCAGATCGTAGCGGCGCCCCGAGGTGCCGACCAGCCGCGCCGCCGCGTCCTCCTCCTCGGCCACGAGCCGCCCGTTCTCGCCGACCCGGACGTCGCCGCGCACTGTTTCGCCGCCGTCGTAGCCCGCGGCCCGGTTCGGGTCGAAGCCGATGAGGCCGGGCAGGCGGCCCGCGCCCCGGTTCACCTCGTTGACGATCTCCTCGTAGTTGATCCCCTCGAGCAGCTGGCGTGTGAGTGGCACCCCGGCGCCCTCGCATCGCCGGCCGACGGCATCGAGAAAGCTGTCGGCGATCAGCTGCAAGCCTTTTTCGATCAGCTTGTCGTGGATCTTGCGCTGTTTCTTGATCTCCTCGGGGCTCTGGAACTGGGCGGGGAGGCCGGTCTCGAGCTGGCGGAAGCGGACGTCGTGCAGGCGGGCGGCGTACACATGGTTGCCGGTGACGCGCCCACCGGAGCGCCGGCACAGCTCGATGGCGCGGTCCACGGCCCAGTCGGAGGGCTGCGAGTTGTCGACCGGGACGAAGATCTCGCGGTACATCGGTCCCTCCTCGGCGCCACCCCGGAACATGCACTCCGCCCCCCGGGCCCGGTGCACCGCCGGGTTCGGTTCAGGAAGCGGAACGGTCGCGTGTGTGTCGGACGCGGCGAGTATGCGGCTCACCGGAATCGCTGTCAAGACGGCACGATCTGCATCCCCGCCTCGTCCCACACCGTGATCGCGTCCACCGGACAGGCGTCGCTCGCGCGGATCAGTCGCACGCGCTCGACGTCCTCGGGGCGCACGAACACCACGGTGCCACCGTCGTCCAGCCGGAACGCCTCGGGCGCCTCGCCGATGCAGTCGGCGAAGCCGACGCACAGGTCGCGGTCGATCCGCAGCCGCAGCCCGTGCACGGTCCGCTCGTCGTATTGGCTCCGGGGCGACGCTACACCCACTCGCGCTCGGCGGCCTCCGCGCGGGCGAGCTGCGACAGACACTGGATCAGGTCCGGGTCGTCGTTCAGCGAGCTCGTGCGCTCGAGCCGCAACCCCAGGGCCGCGGCTCGCTCGCGGTAGTCCACGTCCACGTCGTACTGAATCTCGACCTGATCGGTCACCCAGCCCAGCGGGACCACCAGGACGTCGCGGTACCCTTCCCCCGCCAGTCGCGCGAACACCTCGGCCGGGTCGGGGTCGAGCCACGGCTCCACCGGATCGGGGGGCCGATGGTAGGCCACGTGCCAGGTGGTGACGCGCAGGCGGCCGGCGATCGCCGCCGCGCTGTGGCGCAGCTGCTCCGGGTACGGGTCACCGCGCCGCGCCACCCGTTGCGGGATGCTCGGACCCGTGAAGATCACCGGCACCTTGCGGGGGGCATCGAAGCGTTGCAGCGCCTGGCGCACGTGGTGCTCCACCGCCCGCAGGAACGCGATGTGGTCCCCCCACGCCCGCACCAGCCCCAGCTCCAGGCGCCCCTTCGCCGCCGCGATCAGCGTCCGCTCCGCGTCGCCCACCGTCACCGCCGAATAGTGAGGCGCCATCACGAGGCCGACGACGCGATGCTGCCCGTCGGCGACGATCCGCTCGACCGTTTCGGCGATGGAGGGCCGGCCGTGCCGCATCCCCGCGTACACCGGCGTCCCGACTTCGCGGCTCAGGGCCACGCGCTGGGCTTCGGTGATCTCCGGCACGAGGGAGCGGCCGCCGGCGCGCTGGAGGCGCTGGCGCATCGTGGCCAGCTCCGCGGGCGCGGGCGGGCCGCCGCGCATCTCGGTCAGGAACGACTCGACCTCCTCCGGACCTCCCGGGCCCCCGGAGGCCAGGAGCAGCACCGCGAACGGGGGCGGGGACGGCACGCGGGACGGGGTCAGGTGGGCAGGCGGTCGAGGACCAGCAGGGCGAGCAGCGCCGGCAGGTAGACGATCGACGCCACGAAGACGCGCCAGGCCCGGGCGCCCGTCGGTCCCAGCGTCATTGCGGCGCCGGCGCCCGCGTACGCGAGCCCGAGCACGAAGGCCCCGACGAAGTAGAGGTTCCCCGCCAGCCCGAGCTGCCGGGGCATCAGGCTCACCGGCACGAGGGCCAGCGCGTAGAGCAGCACCAGGCGCGCGGTGCGGCGACCGTCAGGGTCGTCGCGCGACAGCATCACCAGGCCCCCGCGGCGGTAATCCTCGCGATAGATCCAGGCCAGGGCGAGAAAGTGGGGCAGTTGCCACAGGAAGAGGATCCAGAACAGCGCGGCCGCCGCGGCATCGAGGGACCCGCCGGCCGCCGTCCACCCACCCACGATCGGCAGCGCCCCCGGCACGGCCCCCACGAGCGTATTGAGGGAGGTGCGCCGCTTGAGCGGCGTGTACAGCACGACGTAGCTGATCAGCGTCAGCGCCGCCAGCCCGGCCGTCAACGGGTTCACGAGCGCCGCCAAGTAGGCGAGTCCCACTCCGGCGATGGACGACGCGAACCACGCCGCCGCCCGCGGCGTCACCCGCCCCGAGGGGAGCGGGCGCCCGCGCGTGCGCTCCATCCGGCCATCCACGTCCCGCTCACGCAGCTGGTTGAACGCGTTCGTCCCCGCGGCGACCAGCGCGGTCCCCACCAGCGCATGCGCGAACAGCGCGAGATCCACCGTCCCCCCGCCGGCCGTGGCCGCCACGTAGAACCCGGCGGCCGCGGTGAGCAGGACGAACTGGGTGATACGCGGCTTCGTCAGCTCGAGCAGGGCGCTCATGCGCAAACTCAAGCTCGTGCGGCCAGTTCGCCGTGGCAAGGGTGGCATTCGCATCCCCGGCACCCTAGCTTCCCGGGCCACGCCATGATCGACGAGCTGAAGGCCAAGCTGCACGCCGAGGTCGAGCGGCTGAACCACGAGATCAACTTCGTGCTGCCGAAGGAGATCGAGCGGGCGCTCGCGCACGGCGACCTGCGCGAGAACTCGGAGTACAAGGCCGCCCTCGAACGCCAGCAGTTCGCCCAGGCCCGGCTCAGCCACCTGCGCCACCGACTCTCGCGACTCTCCGGGGTGTCCGAGCAGGACATCCCGCGCGACCGCGTCGGGTTCGGCTCCCGGGTCACCGTGCAGGATCTCGCGACCCGCACGCTCGAGGTCTACGCGATCACGCTCGGCGAGTTCATCGAGGGGAGCGAACCGGGCGACGAGATGCCGGTGTCCATCGCGTCACCGCTCGGCCAGGCGCTGCTCGGCCGCACGGTCGGGGCGTCGGTCTCGATCGACCTCCCCGTCGGCAGGCGTAGGCTCAAGGTCGTGGCGCTGGTGACGGTGCATGAGCTGGCGGGGGGGGACCAAACGAAAGGGCGGCCCAAGACGGCCAAAGACGGCCGACGACGGCCGAAGTAAAACGTGGGCCGCCTTCGGCCGCCTTACAGCTTCACCTCGAACACCATCGGCCCCGTCGGTGCCGCCGACCCCGCGCGCGGCTCGATCGTCATCGCCACGCCGGTCACCGGGCCGGCGCCCGCCGGCACCTCGAGCACGGCCATCATCGGCCGATCGTGCTCCATCAGCATGAGTCCGGCGCTCTGCCGGCCCGTCGCCGTCACGAACCAGAGCTGGTAGGTCTGACCCGGAGCGTTCGTCGCCATGTCGTAGCAGGCCACGAGCCAGCGGCGCGTCGTGCCGCCGGCGAAAATCGTGACCACGCCGCCGATGCGGAGGGGAACGTGCAGGACGCGCGTCCCCGTGCCGCGCAGCAGGGAGAGCGTGTCCTCGAGCGCCGCCACACGTTGCGCCAGCACCTGGCGCGCGGCGTCCGCGCGCCGCAGCGCCGTGCGGGCCGTCAGCGCCGCCACCCCCGCCCCGCTCCCGGCGAGCACGAGCGTCACGGCCGCGGCGACCGCCAGCCGCCGCCGCCCCGGCCGCGCCGCCGCACGCGCGCGCGCCAGCACCTCGCCCTTCAGCTCCGGCCGCGGCACCACCGGCCGGACCACCATGCCGAGCCAATCGGTCACGTCAACCAGTCCTTCATATCGTGCAACGCTTCGGCGAGTCGCTCCTGCCCGAGCCGCAGGCGGGTCTTGACCGTGCCCAGCGGCTGGCCCGTCGCCCGCGCGATCTCCGAGTGTGTCAGCCCCTCGAAGTACGCGAGCATGATCACGCGCCGCTGCTCCTCGGGAAGGGCCGCGAGCGCGGCATGCACCGCGCGATGCACCGGCCAGCCCGGCACCGACGCCTCGTGCGGGGCGGCCTCCGGCACCACGCCGCCGTCCTCCGCCGCCCGGACGCGCCCCCAGCGCTCCGCCCGCTGCCACCAGCGGCGCCGCCGCCGCAGCAGATCGACCGCCCGGTTCCGAGTGATCTGGAGCACCCACGGCACCAGCGGCCCGCGACGCGGGTCGTGCTGGTCGATGTGGCTCCATACCTGTAGGAACACGTCGCTGAGCACTTCCTCCGCCTCGTCATCATCCTGGAGGATGCGGCTGGCGAGACCGAGCACCCAGGGCGCCAGCCGGTCATACAGCTCGGCCAGCGCGCGTTCGTCCCGCGCGCGCAGCCGCTCCCGCAGGCTATGCTCGGCCTCTTGACTAAGACGTTTCGGATGGGTCACTTAGATTGCGCGGCGCCGGATGTCTGTCAAACGCCCGGGCCCTGTACCCCGTTCCCGAGGGTCGATGACGATGCGTAGCCTTCCCGTACCGGTCACCCCGCTCCTGCCCGCCCTGGGTGCCCTGTCGCTGGCGTTCGCGGGCCCGCTCGCCGCTCAGGCAGACTCCGACAAGCCTGTCGCCGGCGGCGGTTCTTTCCCTGCGGGCTGGCACGCCCGCACCGACTGGAGCGCCCGCACGGGGCAGGCACCCTCGCTCGAGAACGTCAAGTTCGTGGCCATGGGGACCGGCTATCACGCCACCATGGGACCCGCCGCGCTGTTCTGGCGCGACGCCGACACGGTCTCCGGCGCGTACCGCCTCACCGTCGCCATCACGCAAACGAAGAACCCCGAGCATCCCGAAAGCTACGGCGTGTTCTTCGGCGGCCGGCATCTGGCCGACTCGGCGCAGGCCTATACCTACTTCCTCGTGCGGGCGGTGGACGGGAAGTTCTCGATCTGGCGTCGCCCCGGCTACGCCGTGCGGCCCACGGCCGTCGCGCCGTGGACGGCGCACGACGCCGTGGCCAAGGCCGACAGCGCCACGGGGCGCGCGACCAACGAGCTCACGGTCGACGTGGCCGGGGGGACCGCCACGTTCCTGGTCAACGGCCGGGAGGTGTACCGCGTGAGCGCCGACTCGGTCGATGCCGCCGGCGTCGTCGGGTACCGGATCAACCACAACCTCGACGTGCATCTCGGCCCGATCACCATGCGGCGAACGGGGGCGCGGTGATCGAGGCGCACGACGAGGAGCGGTTTTCCTTCGCGCCGTTCAGCCGGCACCCGTTCTTCACGCAGGTCAACCGCTGGATCGTGGAGCGGGTGATCTGCCCGGGCCGCCAGGTGATCGTCGACCTCGGCTGCGGCCCCGGCGCCGTCACCAAGCTCATCCTCGAGTCCCTCGGGGACAAGAACCACGCCCGCGTCATCGGGATCGATCCGTCCGCGTCGGCGCTCGAGAAGGCCCGGGCCGCCATCTCGTCGCGGGCCGCCGAGTTCATCGAGGGCAGCGCCGAATGGCTCTCGCGGCTCGTCGCGGCCGCCGACGCCGTCGTGTTCCTCAACGCCATCCACCTCGTGCTCGACAAGGCGCGCGTGGTCACCGAGGTGCGCAAGGCGCTCAAGCCGGGCGGCGTGTTCGCGTTCAACACCACTTTCTTCGCCGGTGCCTACGCGGAGGGAACGGGCGCGTTCTGGCGCCGCTGGATCGTGCGCTCGGTGCAGGTGCTCAAGGAGCAGGGCATCGGCGTCAAGCATACGGGCCATGCGCCGGCGATGCAGTGGCTGTCGCCCGAGGAGTACCGCGCCCTGTGCGAGAGCGCCGGCCTCCGCCCCACCACGATGGAGCTGGTCACGGTCGACATGACGCCCGAGTCCATGCGGGACATCAGCCGGTTCTGGCTCTTCATCGAAGGCGCGTTGCCCGGCGTCCCGCTCGAGCAGGGATCAGAGGCGCTGCAGGTGGGGCTTACCCGGGCGCTCGAGGAGACGAAGGTGACGGCGGTCCCCCGGAACTGGCTCCAGGTGGTCGCGGAGGCGGTGTAGGGTCGGGAGCGATCCGGGCACGCACCCACAGCGCGAGCCCAACGACGAGCAGGCCGCCGATCAGGATCACGTTCAGCGACTCCAGCATCCGCACGCGGCCCCTTCCCACGATGGACTCGGCGCTGAGCGTCAGGCAGGCGAAGCTGAGCCACCACACCACCCATGGGGCGCGCCCCGACAGGGCGCCGTGACGCAGGCCCCACCATACCACCCAGTAAGGAGCGACGAGCAGGCTGTATTGCGCCTTCCAGCCGAGCGGCGACACAATCGACAGGAGTCCGAGACAGACCGCGATCTCGACCGCCGAGCGGCGATCGCGCAGGTTGCGCCCGGGGCCGCGGAACGCGAGCGCCAGCCCCAGTCCCGCGAGCCCGACGAGCGCGACGAACAGCGACCGCACCGCCTCGGGCGACCAGGCGGCCACGGCGTAGTGGACGGGATCGCGGGCGCCCCCCTCGGTCGTCACCAGCCGCTTCAACCCGGCGAGCAACGACTGGTTGGCGAAGCGCGGCGTCGGGTCGCCCACCTGGGTGGACGCGACGGCGCGCCAGGCGCGCCAGTGCTCCGCCGCCTCGCCGGGCCCGAAGAGCGCGACCGGCACCACGCCGTTGAGGACCACCAGGAAGCCCAGGGTCCAGAGCGTCTCCCGCCAGCGCCGGCGGTAGACGAGATACGCCACGAACAGCACGGGGACCGCTTTGAGGCTCGCCGCGAGCGCCAGCGCGCCCGCCCCCCACGCCACGCGCCCCTCGCGGAACAGGTGGAACGCGAGCAGCACGAGGAACAGCAGATAGAGATTGATCTGGGTGTGCTGCAGATGGTCCAGGATGAGCCGACCCGTCATCAGCACGGGCACCGCCACGGCGCTGGAGGCGAAGGAGAGGTGGCCCTGCGCCCGAGGCCAGAAGGTCAGGGTCGCGCCATCCTCCTCGAGGAACCGCGCCAGAATGCGGCAGGAGCCCCAGATGGCGCACACTGCCCCGACCTGCCACAGCAGCAATGCGGCGGTCGCCGATACCCGGGCCGCGAGGGCGAGCCCGGCCGCGGTGATCTGGAAAAACGGCGGCCACGTATTGAACCACAGGTCATAGGGCGCCCCGCCCTGCAAGACGACCTCGCCCACCTGCGTGTAGCCGGTGAAGATCACCCGGTCCGGTCGGCCGAGGCTCCGCCCTATCTCGAACACGACCAGGAGGAGGGCGAGGGAGGGCAGTGTGAAGCGAGGCAGCTTCACGGCACGGGATCGATGACGATGTCGAGTCGCCGGTGCGCCGCGCGCAGCGCGGCCTCCACGCCGTCCGGTGAGGGGCCGCGCGCGAAGATGAAGCCCAGATAGCGCGGCCCCTCGGGCAGCGGCACGACGCTGGCGCCCGCGGGGATCGTGATCGCCACGTCCTCCACCAGCGGGACGGCCCGCGCGTCCGCCGTCCGCCGCACTGCGCGTAACGTCCCGGCTCGGGGAATGGGGATCATCATCACCCCCGCCGCCTGCGCCTCCCGCTCGAGCGTGGGCAATTCCATTCCGAGGGCCTGGCGGAGGATCAATTCCTCGAGGCTTGCCGTACCCTTCCCCCTTCCCCCTTCCCCCTTCCCGAATCTCAGCGCCGCGCTGCACCGCCCCCCGATCGGCCTCGCCGCGACCTCGATGAGCCACGCCCCCCGCGCGTTCCAGCGCAGCTCGGCGTGAATCGGGCCCGTCACGAGGCCGAGGGCGCGAGTCGCCGCCTCGGCGCACTGCGCGAGCGCCGCCTGCGCGTCCGCCGGCAGTCGGGACGGCGTCACATAAATGGTCTCCTCGAAGAACGGGCCCTCGAGCGGGTCCGGCTTGTCGAAGATCGCGAGCACGTGCAGCCGGCCGTCGAGCAGCAGCCCCTCGAGCGCCACCTCGACCCCGGGGACGTAGTCCTCGACGAGAACGCCGCGCGCGGCGGGCTCGGCGCACCCCGCCGGGTCGCCCGTCCCGACGATCCGGTCGATCCGCCGGAACGCCGCCGCGAACGCCTGCGGATCGTCCGCGCGGATCACGCCGCGCGAGGCCGAGAGCCGCAGTGGCTTCAGTACGCAGGGGTAGCGCACCTCGCGACCTGCCTCCTCGGGATTCTCGTCCAGGCGATGGAGCGCGAAGGCGGGCACCGCGATCCCTGCATCGGCGAGCGCCCGCCGCTGGAGGTGCTTGTCCCGCGCAGCCAGCACGGCGGCTACGGGATTCCCCGGTGCTCCCAGGGCCTCGTTGATGGCAGCGGCTGCGACCGCGGTGTCATCGTCCACGCCCACCGCCGCCGCCACCGGGTGGGTTGCGGCAAACGCGCGGACCTGGTCCGCGGCCCGCTCCGGGTGCGCGAGATCGAGGGTCAGCAACGCCGCGGGATTCGCCCGCTCGAGCGTGCTGGGGAGCTCCGACGCAACGGTCAGCTCGACCCCGATGCGCCGGGCCGCCTCGACGAAAGCGGCCGCGCGATACGTGGCGGTCGGCAGGAGGAGGAGGAGTCGGGCTACTTCTTGGCTGCCTGGAAGTACGGGTTGGCGCCGGCGGCGTGGTCGGTGACGTCCATGATCCCCCTCACTTCCGGAATGTGCTGTTGCAGCAGGCCCTCGATCCCCTGGCGCAGCGTGACGTCGGCCATGCCGCAGCCCTGGCAGCCGCCGGCCATCCGCAGCAGCACCACCGCATCCTGCACGTCGATCAGCTCGACCCGGCCACCGTGCCGCGCCACCATGGGATTCACGCGCTGCTCGAAGAGATCCGCCACCCGCTCATACAGCGCGTCGTCGCCCAGCGGCGCGCCCGCGGCCGGCGCAGGGGCCGCCGCCACGGCGGGCGTCCCCGCCGTGAGCGCCGCGCGGATCGCCTGCCCCACCTGGCGGCCGACGGCGGACCACGGGATCGGGTTGCGCTTCACCACCGTCACCAGATTCCCGGAGGCGACCACCTCGACGACGTCCGCTCCGGGGATCGCGAAGATCCCGGCGGCGAGCGGCGACCCCTCGGCCTCGGCGGGCGACGAAAACCGCCGCACCCCACCCGGATGCACCGGGACGCTCACCACGAACTTGCAGCGGTCCTGGTCGATCGGCTCGGCGGTTATGTGGATCGATGCGGGGTCCATAGATCGAAGTATGCTCATCGCACGGGAAAGGAGCAACGTCCGTGTGGGTTGACCCCGGGGCCACGCCCCGGCGTTCCCGGGGTGGGTTAGCTCGGAGGCGGCGCCCCGGGTTGCGCCGGGTGGGTTATGCCCGGGGCCATGCCACGGGCCACCCGGGGCGCCCGCAGCCGCCCGGCCGCCTCCACCAGGGCGCGCAGCGCCGGCAGCACTTCCTCCCACCGCCGGGTCTTGAGCCCGCAGTCGGGGTTCACCCAGATCTGGCGGTCGTCGAGGACGTCCCGCATGGCCTCGAGCGCGCGCACGATCTCGTCGGTGGTCGGCACCCGCGGCGAGTGGATGTCGTAGACGCCGGGACCGATCTCGTTGGGATAGCGGTAGTCCCGGAAGCTGTCCAGCAGCTCGGAGCCCGAGCGGGCGTTCTCGATCGAGATCACGTCGGCGTCCATGCGCTCGATCATCCGGATGACGTCGGCGAACTCGCTGTAGCACATGTGTGTGTGGATCTGCGTCGCGTCCGTCACACCGGCCGTGGCCAGGCGGAAGGCCTCCACCGCCCAGTCGAGGTAGGCCGCCCACTCGGCGCGCCGCAGCGGCAGCCCTTCGCGCAGGGCCGGCTCATCGATCTGGATCACCCGGATGCCGGCCGTCTCGAGGTCCGCCACCTCGTCGCGGATCGCCAGCGCGAGCTGCCGGGCCGTCGCCGAGCGCGGCTGGTCGTCCCGCACGAACGACCACTGGAGAATGGTGACCGGTCCCGTGAGCATGCCCTTCACCGGCCGCGACGTGCGTGACTGCGCGAACGCGCTCCAGCGGACCGTCATCGGGCGCGGCCGGGCGACGTCCCCCCAGATGATCGGCGGCTTGACGTAGCGCGTGCCGTAGGACTGCACCCAGCCGTGCTCGGTGAAGGCGAATCCGTCGAGCCGCTCGCCGAAGTACTCCACCATGTCGTTGCGCTCGAACTCGCCGTGGACCAGGACGTCGAGACCGATCTCCTCCTGCAGCGCGAGCGTCCGGGCGATCTCCTCCTCGATGAACCGCTCGTAGCGGGAAGGCGTCCATTCCCCGTCGTGCAGCCGCCGGCGCGCGGCTCGCACCTCCGCCGTCTGTGGAAAAGACCCGATCGTCGTCGTCGGGAACGGCGGGAGGGTCAGCTGTTGCCGGCGCCGCACGGCGTACGGTGAGCCGCGGCTGAGATCGCGCGTGGTCACCGCGGCCACGCGCTGGGCTACGGCCGCACCATGGATGCGCCGTGAGGCGCGCCGGCCCGCCGCCGCCCGTGCGCTCGCCTCAACCTCCGGCGCCACGCCGTCCCACCCCTGCTCCAGCCCCCGCGCGAGGGTCTTCACCTCCCGTAGCTTCTGTCGGGCGAAGGCGAGCCATCCCTTGAGCTCGGCGTCGAGCTTCGTCTCGAGCTCGAGGTCCACGGGCACGTGCAGCAGCGAGCACGACGGCGCGATCCACAGGTGATCCGCGCCCACGCGCGCGCGCGCCCGCTCGAGCGTCGGCACGAGCGCGGCGAGATCCGCGCGCCAGATGTTGCGCCCGTCCACGACGCCCAGTGACAGCACGCGACCGGTGGGCCAATGGGCGAGCACCGGCTCGAGCTGCCCCGGCGCCCGGACTAGGTCCACGTGCAGGCCGTGCGTCGGGAGCGCCAGCGCCGTGTCGAGGTTGTCGTCGAGACCGGCGAAATACGTGGTCAACAGGAGCTTGACGGTGCTCTGGTCGGCGAGATAGCCGTACGCCCGGCGATAGGCCTCGCGCTCCGCCGGCGTCCGGTCCAGGGCCAGGCAGGGCTCGTCGAGCTGCACCCAGGATGCGCCCTCGGCGGCGAGCCGCCGCAGCATCTCGGCGTACACCGGCAACAGGCCGTCGAGCAACCCGAGCCGGTCCACCCCGGGCGCCCGGGCCTTGCCGAGCAGCAGCCACGTGACCGGCCCGACGAGAACCGGCTTCGTGGTCAGACCCAGGGCGCGCGCTTCGCGGAACTCGTCGAGCGGCTTGGTGGACGCCAGCCGGAATACCTGTCCGGCCTCGAGCTCGGGGACCAGGTAGTGATAGTTGGTGTCGAACCACTTGGTCATCTCCATGGCGGGAGCATCCCGGCCGCCCCGCGCCATGGCGAAGTACGTCTCGGCGTCCACCGTGCTCCCCGTCCAGCCGTAGCGGGACGGCACGGCCCCGACCAGCGCGCACATGTCGAGCATGCGGTCGTAGAGCGAGAAGTCGTTCGAGGGGATCAGATCGATCCCGGCCTCGCGCTGCAGCTCCCAGTGGCGGGCGCGCAGTACGCCGCCCGTGGCGACGAGCTCGGGCCAGGAGGTCTTGCCACTCCAGTAGCCCTCGGTCGCGCGCTTCAGCTCGCGGGCGGCGCCGAGGGACGGGAATCCGAGGTTGTGGGAGATCGTCATGGGGGCTGAATCTAACCTTCAGGTACAGCTCCCTGCTCCGTGCTCCCGCCGGGTCACCGCGTCTCCGACGTGTCGGCCGCCGGCGACGGGGGATCGGCCACCGGCAGCTGATCGCCGAGGCGCCGCGCCCGCGATCGCAGGGCGACAATCCCCAGTATCATGATCACGAGGAAGATCGCGAGGGTACGGCCCAGGCGACGGTCCATGGCGCCTAATATGCACCCGCGGGCGGGCTCCGGGAGACGGGAACCGTGCGTGGGCCGCGGCGCTTCCCAACACGAGTCCCGCCGATTGACCGCGGGCCGAAAGTCCTGGATCTTAGCCCTCGACCCCGACCTCCCGGCCGGACCCAGGGGAGGAACCGCGGATCGGCCGGCGCGCGGTCGGGTACTGTGCAGTCCGAACCGAGAGGTGGCTCGACATGAATCGACGTGCGGCGCTGCCGCTGGCGCTCCTGTTACTCGCGGGCGCCGCAGAGGCCCAGTACTTCGGCCGCAACAAGGTCCGCTACGAAGACTTCGACTACAAGGTCCTGCGGACCGAACACTTCGACATCTACTACTATCCCGAGGAGCGAGAGTCCGTCGAGCGGGCGGCCCTGCTGGCCGAGCGCTGGTACAGCCGGCTCACCAGGTTCTTCGGCCACGAGTTCCGGGACCGCCAGCCGCTGGTGCTGTACGCCGCCCAGACCCATTTCCAGCAGACCACCGTCCTCTCCGGCGACATCGGGGAAGGCACGGGCGGCGCGACCGAAGCGCTGCGGCGCCGGATCGTCCTCCCGTTCGCCGGGCTCCTGAGTGAGACGGATCACGTCCTCGGCCACGAGCTGGTGCACGCCTTCCAGTTCGACATCACCACGCGGGGCAACGTCCGCGCGGGCGGCGCGCCGCCCGGCGCCCTGTATCTGCCCCTGTGGTTCATCGAGGGGATGGCGGAGTACGTCTCGCTCGGCCCCGTGGATGCGAACACCGCCATGTGGCTGCGCGACGCGACGATCGCGAACAAGGTCCCGACCCTGGCGCAGCTCGACAACCCCCGGTTCTTCCCCTACCGCTACGGCCAGGCGTTCTGGGCCTACCTCGCCGGGCGCTACGGCGACCCGGTGGTCGGCGAGTTGCTCCGCGTCGCCGCGCAGGCCGGTGACTGGCGCGTCGCGATCCCGCGCGTGCTCGGCATCGGCCTGGACTCCCTGTCGGCCGCCTGGCACGCCGCCCTGCACGAGCTCTACGACCCCATCGCGGCCAGCACCAAGGGGCCGGCCGCGTTCGCCAGCGTCGCGCTGCCGCGCGAGAACGACCGCGAGCTGACGCTGGCCCCGGCGCTGAGCCCCGACGGCAGCCGCATGGCGTTCATCTCCGAGCGCAGCCGCACGTCGCTCGAGCTGTTCGTCGCCGACGTCCCCAGCGGTCAGGTGCGCCGAAAACTCACGAAGACCGCCGTCGATCCCCACGTCGAGAGCCTCCAGTTCATTTCCTCGGCCGGCTCGTGGGCGTCCGATGGCCGGCGATTCGCTTTTGCCGCCGTGAGCAAGGGGAAGCCCCTGCTCACCGTCGTGGACGTCGAGCGCGGTCGCACGGTCGCCGAGCGGTCGTTCAGTGAGCTGGACCAGATCTTCAACCCGACGTGGTCGCCCGACGGCCGGTGGATCGCGTTTTCCGCCTCCGTGGGCGGGCAGCTCGACCTGTTCGCCTACGACTTCGAGGCCGGGATCCTGCGGCGCTTCACGAACGACGCGTACGGCGAGCTGCACCCCGCGTGGTCGCCCGACGGCCGCTCGATCGCCTTCGCGACCGACCGCTTCTCGACCGATCTCGACGCGCTGGTGTTCGGGCGCCCCGCGCTCGCCCTGCTCGACCCCGCCACCGGCGCGGTGCGCCGCCTGGCGGGCTTCGACGGGGCGAAGCACACCAACCCCCAATGGGGGGCCGACGGCCGCAGCCTCTTTTTCCTGTCCGATCGCGGCGGGATCACCGACGTGTACCGGCTCGACGTCGAGACCGGCGGCCTGTACCAGCTCACCACGCTCCAGACCGGTGTCTCGGGGATCACAGCGCTGAGCCCGGCCCTCTCCGCGGCGCAGCACGCGGGGCGGCTGGCGTTCAGCGTGTTCGAGCGCGGACGGTACCGCATCTATGGCATGGACTCCGCCGCCGCGGCCGCGGGCACGCCGGTCACGGAGCCGGCCACGCCGACGAACGCCGCCGTGCTGCCTCCGGCGCACCGCGTTTCCGACCAGCTCCTCACCCTGCTCGCGGACTCCGCGATCGGGCTGCCGGCGGACCGCGAGTTCGTGGAGCGGGAGTACAGCCCACGCCTCGGCCTCGAATACCTCGCGCCGCCGTCGGTGGCCGCGGGCGTGGATCAGTTCGGCACCTTCGTCGGCGGCAGCACTTCCCTCTTCTGGGCCGACATGCTCGGGACCCGCAGCCTCGTGACGAGCCTCTATCTGAACGGCCGGCTCGACGAGTTCGCCGCGCTGGTCGGCTACACCAACCAGCGCCGCCGCGTAGCCTGGGGCGTCTCGGCCTCCCAGATCCCGTTCGTGAGCGGTCTCATCACGCGAACCGATCTCGGCGGGCAATTCGTCGACAGCTCCTACCGCTTCGTCCAGTTCAACCGCGAGGTCAGCGTCCTGGCGGCCTACCCGTTCAGCCAGGCGCGCCGTGTCGAGCTGTGGGCCGGGTTCCGCAACATCGCCTTCAGCCAGGAAGTCGAGACGATCGTGTACGACCCGTCGGGCAACGTCGACGCCAATCGGGCGGACCTCCCCGCGCCGAGCTCGTTCAATCTCGGCGAGGTGTCCGCGGCGCTGGTGTACGACAACACCCTGTTCGGCGGCACGGGCCCCGTCCTGGGGCAGCGCTATCGGCTGGAAGTGAGCCCGCAGTTCGGGTCGCTGACGTTCGCGGGGGCGCTGGTGGACTGGCGGCGCTACTTCATGCCCGTGCGGCCCTTCACCCTCGCGTTTCGCGCGCTGCACTACGGGCGCTACGGGCCGGACGCGGAGACCACCGCGCTGTCACCCCTGTACGTGGGGTCGATCGGACTCGTGCGCGGCTACGACATCGGCTCGTTCGAGATCCAGGAGTGCGGCGTCGGCGCCACGTGCCCGGTCTTCGACCAGCTGCTGGGCAGCAAGATCCTCGTCGGCAACGCCGAGCTGCGCTACCCGCTGCTGCGCGTGCCGCTGCCCCTCGACGTCGCCCTGTTCGCCGACGCGGGGATGGCGTGGCAGAAGGATGTCGGGGTGACGCCGGAGAACGAAGAGGCGTTCTTCCTGGGCGGCGACCGCCGGTTCGTCGGCAGCGTGGGCGCCGCGCTCCGCATCAACATGCTGGGCGCCCTGATCATCGAAGCGGCGCTGGTGCGGCCGCTCGACCGCCCGCTGCGCGGCTGGATGCTGCAGTGGGACTTCACGCCGGCATTCTAGCCATCGCCCTTGACGTGACGTCCTCCGAGCTGTACAACTGACCGGTCCATTCAGCCGGAGGGGAGCCGGTGGGCAAGATCAACATGCAGCGCGTGCTGCTCGGTGGCTTGCTGGCGGGGCTGGTGCTCAATGTCGTCGACTTCCTCCTGTATGGCGTTCTGTGGAAGGACGATATCACCGCAGCGTTGGCGGCCCTCAACAGGCCGCCGATGAGCGACTCGGCGATCCCGTTGTTCGTCGTGCTGGATTTCCTGTACGGGATTGTCCTGGTGTGGACCTACGCGGCGATCCGGCCGCGGTTCGGCCCGGGCCCGAAGACCGCGGTATATGCCGGGCTGCTCGTCTGGGTGGTCGCGGGGTTGCTGCACTTCATCGGCGAGATGCCGATGGGGATCTGGCCGCAGCGGATCGCCGTCATGGGCACGCTGATCTGGCTGGTGGTCGCCCCCGTCGCCACCGCGCTGGGCGCCAAGTACTACCAGGAAGCGGCGTAGCGCGGACGGGGCCGGTGAACACAAGCCGGGGCACGGGGATTCCGTGCCCCGGTCACCCCTAATGCGCTTCGGCTCACACATCACCCGGCGGGATTTCCTGAATGGCGCGCTGCTCGGCGTCGGCGGAGCACTGCTCGGCTGCAGGCCCTCCCGAGCGCGCTGGACCCTCGGTCCGGATTGGTACGGCTACGGTGGAGTCGGAGACTACCGCTTCTCCCACGGCAACACACCGGAAGCGGTGGAGGCGGCGCATCGGTTGCGCGACCGCGGGTTCCCCTCCGGCCTTGATCGTGTGGAGAGCCTCCAGGAGTACGACCTTGTGATCGTCGGCGCCGGCGTCGCCGGACTGGGAGCGGCGCTGGAGTACTCGAAGAAGAGGAGGGCCGGCCAGACCTGCCTGATGCTGGACAACCACCCGATCTTCGGCGGCGAGGCCAAGGAGAACGAGTTCGACGTGGGTGGGGTTCGGCTGATCGGGCCGCAGGGCTCGAACGGCTTCTTCGTGCCCGCCGTGGTGCGCGATCCGGAAAAGGCCTCCGGCGACCCCCGGTACTACGCGGAGCTGGGTGTGCCGCGGGAGTTCCAGTTCCGCGACTCGCCACCGGCGGAGAGACCCCTTCGCTTCAGTCCCGACAACTACGAGTACCTGGTACGGGGACTCGAGCAACACACCAGTGTCGGGCACTGCTTCCGCACGGGCCCGCCAGGGGAGGGGACGTGGGCCATCGACATGTGGGAACGGCACCTCGCCAACACCCCCCTCTCCGAGGCTGCCCGTGGGACGCTGCTTCAGTGGCACGCATCGGGCGCCATGCGGCGGTTCGCAACAGACGAGCTGGCGGTGCGTGCCCTCGACACCATGTCATACCAGCAGTTCCTCGAGAAGGAGCTCCACATGGGCCCGGAGGCCGCCCGCTACGCGGACCTCTTCCTGGCCTCCGCCTGCGGCCTGGGAAGCGATGCCGTATCGGCCTACGTCGCCTACAAACTCCCGATGCCGGGCCTCACGGAACCGCTGCCTCCGGATCTCCGAAGGGTTTCGTTCCCGGGAGGCAATTCCGGCTTCGTCCGCCATTTCCTCAAGCGGCTGATCCCGGACGCCATCGCCGGGACCGATAGCTTCGAGGACATCATCACGGGGCGCATCAACTTCGAGGCCCTCGATCGGACCGGACAGCCGCTCCGCGTGCGTCTCCGGTCCACCGTCGTCAGCGTGGAGCACGAGGGTGATCGCGCATCGTCCGGCACCGTGAAGGTCGTCTATGCTCGCGACGGCCGGCTCCATGGGATCCGGGCCAGGGCGGTGATCATGGCCACCGGTGGGTGGATGAACCTGTACGTGGTGGGCGACATGCCACCGGAGTACCGCGAGGCGTACATGCGATTCGTGCACGCTCCCTTCCTCGTGGCGAACCTCGCGCTCACCAACTGGCGCTTCCTCCACCGGCTCGGGATCACCGCCGCGATCTGGGACCGGGACGAGGGCGATTTTGGCTATACCTGCAACATCAGGAACCCGATGCAGGTGGGCAGCTACCGGCCCCCCCTGGACCCGGACCAACCCACGATCCTGTCGTTCTACACACCCTTCCATCACCCCGGACTGTCGGCGAGAGTGCAGGTCGCGCGGGGCCGCGCGGAGCTCCTCGGCACCTCCTATCCGGAGTTCGAGCGGAAGATCTACGCCCAGATGTTGAAGCTGTTCGCGGCGTCCGGGTTCAATCCCGAGAGGGATGTCGCCGGGCTCATTCTGAACCGTTGGGGACATGCGTACTCGGTCCCCTTCCCGGGTTTCTTCGGCGGTGCGTCGGGCCGGGCGCCGCGGGATATCATCCGGAACCGCCATGGGCGGATCGCGTTTGCGCACTCCGAGCTGGCGGGATGGCAGCATTGGGGGCCGGCAGCGGATGAAGGCCGACGGGCATTCAACCAGCTCGTGGATGCGATCTAAAGCACCCCGTACGCGGGCGCGCCCGGAGCGCGGGCCTCCGCCGCCGCGCCCTCGCCACTCACGCGTGTCTCGCTAGAACGGCCGAGCCCCGAGGTTCGTGCATTCGTGCGACAACGAACCTCGGGGCCCGGCACTTGAGCGCGACGAAGATCAGACCGCGACTCAGTAATTGAAGCGCAGCGTGATCCCCATCGTTCGCGGCTGGTTGGTCAGGTAGCCCACGCGGGCGCG
>Ga0187892_10003576_pt1 | contig 28097 bp, 23 predicted proteins | sample MA1701073metaG_FD_139345 | JGI IMG/M metagenome (GOLD analysis project Ga0187892, IMG submission 139345) | Bio-ooze microbial communities from a basaltic lava cave in the Kipuka Kanohina Cave System on the Island of Hawaii, USA - MA170107-3 metaG ... | reverse complement strand
GAAGCCCGCGAACTTCTACGACCTGGTGGTCGAGATCGCGATCATCCGGCCCGGGCCGATCGTGGGCCAGATGGTGCACCCGTACCTGAACCGCCGCGCCGGCCGCGAGCCCGTCGTCTACCCGCATCCCTCGCTCGAGCCGATCCTCGCGCGCACGCTCGGCGTCCCGATCTTCCAGGAGCAGCTCCTGCGCGTCGCGATGGTGGCCGCGGGCTTCACCGGCGGTGAGGCGGAGGAGCTGCGCCGCGCGATGGGCTTCAAGCGCTCGATCGAGCGCATGGGCCAGATCGAGGCGCGCCTGCGCAGCGGCATGAAGGAGCGCGGCATCACCGGCACGGCGCAGGACGAGATCGTCCGCGGCATCACCTCGTTCGCGCTCTACGGCTTCCCGGAGTCGCACTCCGCCTCGTTCGCGCTGATCGCGTACGCCTCGGCGTACCTGCGCGCGCACCACCCGGCGGCGTTCCTGGCCGGCATGCTGAACGCGTACCCGCTCGGCTTCTACAGCCCGGCCACGCTCGTGAAGGACGCGCAGCGCCACGGCGTCGTCGTGCTGCCGATCGACGTAACAGCGTCGGAATGGAACTGCACTTTGGAGGGAGGGTCGGGTCGGGCGCGCGCCTCCGCTCCATGGCTCGCACGTTCCCAGACGCCACCGACCGGCTCGGGTGAGATCGGAACGAGTCCGTCAGGAGACGTTTCCTGCTGCGCCTTACTTCCGCTCCGGCACGCGCCCGACCCTCCGCGGGGGCCCGAGGTGCGCATCGGACTTCGGTACGTGCGCGGGTTGTCCACCGACACCGGGGCGAGGTTGGTGGGGGTGCGGGGGGCGGCGGCTTTCTCGTCGCTGGCCGACTTCGCGGCGCGGGTGGGGCCGAAGCGGAACGAGCTGGAGGCGCTCGCGGAGGCGGGGGCGCTGGCGGGGATCGATCCGCGGGCGGCGGAGCGGCGCTCGGCGCTCTGGCAGGTGGGGGCGCTCGAGCGCGACCCGCGCTCGCTCTTCGCGGGCGTACCTCCGCCCGGCACGGAGGAGCCGAGCCCGCTCGACGAGCTCACGCCGCTCGAGACCACGCTCGCCGACTACCGCAGCACCGGCCTCACCACCGGCGTGCACGTGGTGGCGCACCTGCGGCCGGCGCTTTCGAAGCGCGGCGTCCTCAGCACGCGCGCGCTGCGCGAGGTGCCGAACGGGCGCTTCGTGCGCGTGGCCGGCCACGTGATCGTGCGCCAGCGGCCCGGCTCCGCGAAGGGCTTCTGCTTCGTCACGCTCGAGGACGAGACCGGCACGGCGAACGGCGTCTTCACGCCCGACCAGTTCGAGCGCCTGCGCGGACCGCTCCACGCCGCGCCCCTGCTCGAGATCGCGGGGCCGGTGCAGAACGTGGACGGCGTGATCCACGTGCGCGTGCGCGAGGTACGGCCGCTGGCTTCGGGCGAAGTCCCGGCATCGCACGACTACCGCTGAGAGCACGCAGACGGCGGCGCGACGTCGAACGCCTGATCCAGAGTTCGCCCTGAGCTGGCACCGGCCAACCAAGGTAGGCTCGATCGGTCCCGATGAACCCGCTCGTCGTCGCGATCCCGCTCTTCCTCGTGCTCGCCGCCGTCGAGGCGGTGGCCGCGAGCCGGCGCATGGGCGCGCGCTACAAGCTCGGCGACCTGGTCAGCGGTCTCGGCTGCGGGACGCTGGACCAGATCGTCAACCTCTCGGTCGGCGCGGGCTTCCTCGCGCTCTACCTGACCCTGAACCAGCACGCCGGCCTGCTCGACCTGCCGGCCCGGTCGCCGATCAGCTGGATCGCGTGCATTCTGCTGCACGACCTCGCGTACTACCTCTTCCACCGCGCCTCTCACCGCGTGAACGCACTGTGGGCAGCGCACGCCGTCCACCACCAGAGCGAGGACTACACCTTCGCGGTCTCGCTGCGCCAGGGCACGATCGCCACCTGGGTCAGCTACGCCTTCTACCTCCCCCTCGCGCTGATCGGCATCCCGGTCGAGATCTTCGTGGTCGTGCACGGCGTCTACCAGGTCTACCAGTTCTTCGTTCACACCCGATTCATCCCGTCGCTCGGTCCGCTCGAATACCTGCTGGCGACGCCTGTCCTGCACCGCGTGCACCACGGCCGCGATGCCGATTTCCTCGACAAGAACTACGGCGGGTTCTTCATCTTCTGGGACAAGCTGTTCGGCAGCTTCACGCCGTACACGCGCGAGCCCGACTACGGCGTCACCGCGGGGATCCGGAGCTGGAGCCCGTTCTGGGCGAACCTGCACCCGTACGCCGACCTCGCGCGCCGGGCGCGCCGCGCGCCCACCCGCCGCGCCGCTCTGCAGCTCTGGCTGCGCCCGCCCGAGTGGCAGGCGCCCTGGGACGAGCGCCGCGCACCCACCCCGGGCTACGGACCGCCGCTGCCGCGCGCGATCGCGATCTACTCGCTCGCTCAGCTCGTCGCGACGCTGGCGGCGTCGCTCGCGCTGCTCTGGCCGGGTGTCGTGTCGGTCGGGGTCATCCGGCTCGCGCTCGCCGGCTTCGTGTTGGCATCGCTCGTGACCATCGCCGCGTTCTGGGATCGCCTCGCGTGGGCCGGGCGCGCCGAGGCATTCCGCCTCGCTGTCGTGGCGGGCGGCGCCGTCGCCCTCGTGCTGTCCGGAGCCGTCGCCACCCCCGTCGCGGCGGCGGTGATCGGCGGCTGCGCGTTGTCGGGAGCCGCGCTGGTGCTCAGCCGATGATCAACGGGCGCGCGGAAACCGCCCGCGCTGGCCGAGGATCTTGTAGATCACGACGCCGTCGGTGATCTCGGGCGGATCGACGGAATCATCGATCAGCAGATCTTCGATGCGCACGCTCACGCCGGCAGCGTCGTCCGCGGACCCGAGATCGAGCTTGGCGAGGCCGGTCAGGAAGTCGAAGACGAAGCGGCCGGTCAGCGCGAACTCGCGCCCGTCCGAGAGCGTGATGCTCGCGACCTCGACACGCTTGCCGGCCAGCTCGAAGTCGAGGCGCCATCCGAGCGGCTCTTCGCCGAGCGGCAGCGTCGAGGGTGCGGAGCTGTCGATCCGGACGCCCTGCACCGTGCCCTTCGCGCTCTGTTTCCCCGCGAGCGAGCCCTCGGTCACGAACCCGCTCTCGACGATCTTCACCTTCAGCTTCGCTTCCGGCGACAGCGTCTCGAACGCGAAGCCGAGCTTGCGCCGCACCTTGCCGGCGACGCCGGTGACCTTCCCGCTGAGCGGCGTGCTCGACTCCAGCGAGCCGTTGCCATCGAGGTCGGCGAGCGCCGTGCCCACGATCGCGCCGCTCGGCAGCAGCTCGCTCGTGTACTCCATGTCGATGCCGCCGATCGGCAACGCGAAGGTGCCGCTCGGATCGAGCAGCGCGCCGCTCTCCTCCGGCTCGTGCTCGACCACGAAGCAGCTCCCGGTATCGAGGGACTCGTCGTCGACGACGACGCAGAGCTCACCGGTCGGGACGGCGGCGCCGGTGAAGAAGGAGACGGAGTCCGCGCTGGAGAAGATGCCGGCGAGGTCGAAGTCGTCGCTGATGGGGCCCACCAGCTGATCCCCGCGAACGACCGTGTGCACGACGCCCGCGGTGAAGGAGGCTTCCTCGTCGAGCGAGGTCGCCGGCGACCAGTTCTCGTCCTCCGGCGCGATGGGGCTCGTCTCGAGCTCCGCTCCGTCACCGTCGAGCAGGACTCCCGTCGTCGAGTCGAGGTCCTGGTCGCAGATCGAGCAGCGTGTGAACGCGACCGTCACGGGTCCGGGCACGAGCACTTCGGCGGGAAGGGGTGCGGAGATCGCGGGCGACGTGACGGGTGCGCGCGCCAGCTCGAGCGGGTACTCCATCGTGCCGTTCAAGGTGAGGACGTAGCTGCCGTCCGGGAACGCGGTCGTCAGCTCTGCCTCGCTGCTGAACTCGTCCTCGAGCAGGAAGCCGTCGCCGCCGGCCGGGATCTCGATGAGGGTTCCGCCGGGCGGCGTGATGGAGGCGCGCGTGATCCGGTCGCCGACCACCTCGAGGCTCAGCGTCACGCCCTCCACCGCGTTCTCGACGCGAACCACCGAGACGGTGAACGTCACGCTCGCGAGGTCGGCGGCGGCGCGGGCGGGGCTCGCCGCGCCGAGCAGGGCGAGGCAGAGCGCGAAAGTCGCGAGGGGGGCGTGGCGCATGACCGGCCACTCTACACCCGGCGCTACGGCTTGCGGTGGGGAAAGCCCGGCTTCGCGCAGGGCGCGCATGCGATCCGCAGCCGGGCTGCCGCAGGACGCGTGCCGACTGGCCTTCTCCTGGCCTACATCGGCGGGATGAACTCGTAGGCGCCCACGTCGCACTCCGTATCGACGTCGCCGACGCCGTTCACGTCGAAGCGGGCTTCGCCGCGCGCGTCCGTGGCCTCGCAGCTCGCGTCATCCCCCCGGTCGATGGCGGGGCTGCCCGGGAGCAGCGCGCGGGTCGGCACCTCGCCCCCTCCATCGGCCAACGCCTCGAACAGGGGATCCACGCCGGACTGGTCGCCGGTCTGGGCGAAGGCGCAGGAGGCGCCGCTCTCGATGTTGTGACCCTCCGACGTCACGACGCCCGAGCAGTCGTTGCCCTTCTTCGAGGCCAGGATCGAGTTCGACACGGTGAGCGTCGAGGGAGCCTCGACGTGCACGTTGGCGCCGTCCCCGGCCTTGTTGGACGCGAGCGTGACGTTGTTCATCTGCGCGGTCGCACCGGCCTCGAGGTCGAGGGCGCCGCCCTCCTTCGCCTTGTTGTCGCTCAGCGTCGTGTTCGCGGCCTCGAGCGAGCCGGAGCTCAGCTCCACGGCGCCGCCATCGCTGCCGGCGGAGGACCGGGCGATCGTCACCCGGTCCAGCGCGAGCGTCGCGCCGTCTGCTTCGATCGCGCCGCCGCCGTCCTTCGCCTTGCAAGACGCCAGGAAGGTGTCGCTCAAGTCTCCGCTCGCGCCTTCGACCAGCCCGATGCAGCCGCCGTCGTCGGGCGAGGAGCAGCTCTCGATCGCGACGCGCTCGACCTCGAGCTCGCCCTCGACGCGGATGCAGCCGCCGCTCACCTCGTCGATCTGCGTCGGGTTGAGGTCGTCCTTGGCAGCCTTCCCGCCTTTGACGCTCATGCTGTCGATGCGGAGGTCGCCGTCTCCGGCGACGTCGAAGGCGCGGTCCTTGGCGCCCCCGGCGTCGACGCAGCTGCAGTCGGCGCCCACCTCGCACGGCACCAGGTTGCCGGACCCCGTGACCGTGATCTCGCTCGTCACGTCGAGGTCCCCCGTCTGAGCGTCGGGCAGGTCCGTGTCGCGCTTCAGCGACAGCTCGTAGAGCCCGGGCGGCAGGATCACGGTGTCGAGGCCGGCTACCACGTTGGCGGTCTGGATCGCGGCGCGCAGCGTGCACGCCCCCGCGCCGTCGTCGCAGACGCCGTCGCCCGGGATCGGGTCGGCGCCGTCGGCCGTCGTGGTGACCTCGATCTCGTCGTCGACGACGATGATGAGTCTGGGTTCGGCGCCCGTATCGGTGCTGGTGCGGAGCCGCCAGCTGGGGAATTCGACACCGCCCTTTCCGGTGTTGTTGTGCCGAGCGACGAATCCCGCGAAGTCGTCCCCGTTGGCCACCAGCGATTGGACGAACGCGGTGACGTCCAGATCGACGGGAACAGGATCGTCCACCACCCCGTCGTCGACGTCGGCGATGAGCAGATTCGTCAGATTCGAGTTGTTCAGGTCGGCGAGGTCGATGGTGCCGTTGCCGACGTAGCCATAGAGGCTGGCGTCGACCTGGTCGTCGCTGATCTCGAACACGCGAAGCACGGCGGAGCGGACCACCGTGAGATCGGAGATGTCGAACTCGATGGCGAGCCGTTGCTCCTCGCCTCCGAAATCGGCTGCCAGCAGCTGGCCGCCGCTGTCGCCCTGGAACTGGGTGAAGACCCCATCGAACGGTGTGAAGTCGGCCCCGGTCCGGTCGTCGCTCGAGAAGAGGACGACCGCCGCTCGCGCGTCGCCTGCGCCGGCCAGGGCGAGCAGCAGTGCGGCGAGCGCCAGCCCTCGCTGCGGGACGAGCAGGGTTCGCCGCGAAGCCCACCGCTTCTTCATGCCCTCTAGTGGCAAGCAGAGCGGGGAAGTGTCGATTCGCGGCTGCCGGATCCGGGCACCCTCCCGGCGGGGCACGACTACCGCCGAGTCAGTTCGTGGCGGACTCGACCTTGCTCGCGGTCTTGCCGGCGATGGCGCGCAGCGTGCGCTGCGCCGCGAGCAGAAATCCCGCCGAGAAGAAGGCGAGCAGGAAGCCGAAGCCGATCATGCCGGCCCAGCTCTCGTTGCCTCGCGCGCGCAGGAAGAGCGACAGGAACAGGCAGCCGAAGGCAACGTACATCGCGGTGGCGCCCAGCCAGCCCGCGCGCTGGCGCGTCGGCGCGGAGCCCGCGAAGGACACGGTCAGCCAGCACGCGACGACGACGGCGACCGCGCTCCATCCCACGGTCGCGAGCGGCGAGAGCTCCACGGCGTGACCTCCGAGGGGGCGTATCGGTATCACGTCGCGAAAGCTTGTGCCAACTTCTGACGCCGCGACGGACGACGAGGTAGGCGGCAGCGGATGCGGGCGGCGTGCTTCCTGGTTGCGGCGGACATCGGTATGTTCGGCCGCGCATGAGCGAGCGCCTGCTGCGCACCCTGCGCGTCCGCAACGAGCACCGGCCCGGCGTGCTCGGCCGGCTCGCCACCGCGATCGGGTCCGCGGGCGCCAACATCGGCGACATCCGCACGGTCTGGGCCGGGCCCGAGCACATCGAGCGCGACCTCGACGTGCTGGTCGAGGACCTCGAAGAGCTCGAAGGCGTGCTCCAGGCCGTCCGCGACACCCCGGACATCGAGCTGCTCGAGGTGATCGACGACGTGCACGAGCTGCACATCGACGGCAAGCTCGAGATCCGCGCGACGCACCCGGTGCAGAGCATCCACGACCTGCGGCGCGTCTACACTCCGGGCGTGGCCGAGGTGGTGCAGTCGCTCGTGGCCAACCCCGACGACTCGTACATCTTCACCACGCGCGGGAAGTCGGTCGCGATCGTGACGAACGGCACGCGCGTGCTCGGCCTCGGCAACGTCGGGCCGGTGGCGGCGCTGCCCGTGATGGAGGGCAAGGCCGCCCTGCTGCACCAGTTCATCGGCGTCTCGGCGTGGCCCATCGTGCTCGCCGAGCGCGACGCGGACGCGATCGTCGAGACCGTGAAGCGCTTCGCGGCCGGGTTCGGGGCAATCCAGCTCGAGGACATCGAATCGCCGGCCTGCTTTCACGTCGAGGAGCGGCTGGTGGCCGAGCTCGAGATGCCGGTGCTGCACGACGACCAGCACGGCACGGCGGTGGCGGCGCTCGCCGCGGTCACGAACGCGACGGCCCGCGCCAAGCTCGACTTCGCGAGCGCGCGCATCGGCGTGCTCGGGCTCGGCGCCGCGGGCACGGCCATCGCGCGCATGCTCCAGGGCGCGAGCGAGCGCCCGGTGCTCGGCTTCGACCCGAGCCCCGGCGCGCGGGAGCGGCTGCGCAAGAGCGGTGGCGAGATCGTGGCCGACCTCGACACGCTGATGCAGCGCGCGGACGTCGTGATCGCCGTCTCGGGCCGGGCCGGGCTGATCCGCCCCGAGCAGGTGCGCAAGGGTCAGGGGATCCTCGCGCTCACGAACCCGCACCCCGAGATCGCGCCGGAGGCCGCGCTCGGGGCGGGCGCGGCGTTCGCGGCCGACGGGCGCTCCGTGAACAACCTGCTCGGCTTCCCGGGCATCCTGCGGGCGGCGCTCGACACGCGGGCGAAGCGCATCACGCGCGAGATGTATCTCGCCGCGGCGCGCACGATCGCCTCGCTCGCGGGCCCGAACGAGCTGGTGCCGAACCCGCTGCGCCGCGACGTGCACCGCGCGGTGGCCCGGGCCGTCGCGCTCGCCGCCGAGGACTGCGGCGTCGCGCGCGTCGAGACGCCGACCGACTACATGCTGGGCGAGACCGGCGCTCGGGCTCGCACGGGCACCCCGACCCGCTAGCTCCGCAGGTGCTCGCGCACGCGCTTCGCGAGCGCGTCGGGCGTGAAGCCGAAGTGCTCGGCCAGCTTCTTGTACGGCGCCGAGGCGCCGAAGCGGTCGATGCCGTAGACGAGCCCCTCGCGACCGACCAGCCCGCGCCAGCTCTCGCCGCGTCCCGCCTCGACCGCCACGAGCGGCAGCCCGCTCGGCAGCAGCTCGTCGCGATACGCGGCCGGCTGCGCCGCGAACAGCTCGTGGCTCGGCACGGACACCACGCGCGCCGCGATGCCGTCGCTCGACAGGAGCGCCGCCGCCTCGCACGCGAGCGAAACCTCCGAGCCCGACGCCGCGAGCACCACGTCCGGCTCGCCCGCGGGCTCCCGCACGGAGTACGCGCCGCGCGCGAGCGCATCGAGGGAGAGCGGCGTCACACGCTTCAGCGCGGGCACCGTCTGGCGCGTGAGCGCCAGCGCCACCGGCCCGCGCGCCTGCGTCACGATGAAGGCCCACGCGAGCGCCGCCTCCACCGCGTCCGCGGGGCGGATCACGGTGAGGCCGGGGATCGCCCGGAGCGCGTCGAGCTGCTCGATCGGCTGGTGGGTCGGGCCGTCCTCGCCCACGAAGATCGAGTCGTGCGTGAAGACGAACGTCGAGCGCGCGCGCATCAGCGCGGCGAGCCGCAGCGAGGGCCGCATGTAGTCGCTGAACACGAGGAAGGTGCCGGCGTACGCGAGGAAGGTGCCGTCGAGGGCGATGCCGTTCGTGATCGCCGCCATCGCGTGCTCGCGCACGCCGAAGTGGACGGTCGCGCCGGCGAAGGGATCGTCGCCCTGCCCGATCGTGCCGGCGCCCGAGACGGTGGTGTTGTTCGAGCCGGCGAGGTCCGCCGAGCCGCCGATCAGGAGCCCCGGCGCGAGCGCGGCGATCCGGCCGAGCGCGGTGCCCGAGTGCTTGCGCGTGGCGTCGGCCTTGCCCTCGAGCCCGTCGGCGAGCTTCTCGACGAAGTCCGCGGGCACGCTGCGCCTGCGCACGGCGTCCCAGCCCTTCGCGGCGTCCGCGTGCGCGCGGCGCCAGCTCGCGAGCTTCGCGTCGGCCGCGGCGCGCTCCGCGCGCTTCACCTGCGCGCGCTCGGCGCAGTAGGCGCGCACGGCGTCGGGCACGAGGAAGGCCGGCTCGAGCGGGATGCCGAGCGCCTGCTTCGTGGCGCGCGCCACCTCCTCGCCGAAGGGGCCGCCGTGGACCTTCGACTGCCCGGCCCACGGGCTGCCGTGGCCGATCGTGGTGCGCAGCGCGATCAGCGCCGGCCGCCCGGCGCCGTGCGCCGCCGCGAGCGCGCGGTCGAGCGCCGCGACGTCCTCGCCGTCGATCGATTCGACGTGCCAGCCCTGCGCGCGGAAGCGCGCGGGCACGTCCTCGCTGAAGGTCCACGAGGTCGGGCCGTCGATGGTGACGTGGTTGTCGTCGTAGAGGACCACCAGGTTGTCGAGCTTCCAGTGGCCCGCGAGCGAGGAGCTCTCGTAGGAGAGCCCTTCCATCAGGTCGCCGTCGCTGGCCACCACGTAGATGCGGTGCTGGCCCGGGCCTTCGCCGGCCCGGGTGAAGCGGGCGCGCGTCGCCTTCGCCGCGAGCGCCATGCCGACGGCGTGGCCGAAGCCCTGCCCGAGCGGGCCGGTCGTGACTTCGACGCCGGGCGTCTCGCCGTGCTCGGGGTGACCCGGGGTCTTCGAGTGGAGCTGGCGGAACTTCCGGATCTCGTCGAGCGAGAGGCCGTAGCCGAACAGGTGCAGCAGCGAGTAGAGCAGCATCGAGGCGTGGCCGGCCGACAGCACGAAGCGGTCGCGCAGCGCCCAGCCCGGGTCGCTCGGGTCGAAGCGCAGATGGCGGTCCCAGAGCTGGAAGACGGGCCGCGCGAGGCCCATCGGTGCGCCGAGGTGGCCGATCCCGGCCGCCTCGACGGCGTCGATGGTCAGGCCGCGGATGGTGTTCTCGATCTGTTGGCGCAGCGCGGGCGCGAGCTCGCTCGGCATCGATCCTCCGTCGGGGATCGCGGTTCGGTCGGCCTGGGGGAAGCCGGCGCGGATCATAACGGGCTCGCTCACCGACGGAAACGTGGCTCGGAGCCGGCCTCAGGCGTCCGGCTTGGGGAGCAGCCCGGCCTGGCCGAGGTGGCGCTCCAGGCGCGCGAGCGCGTCGTGCTCGATGCGGATCCGCTTGACGCCGAGCACGCACAGGTAGGTGAGCAGCGCGACCTTGTCGACGAGGCGCTTGCGGCCGCCATACGCGTAGATCAGGGCCGGGAGGTTGTCCTCCTGGACGGACGAGACGATCTGCCGACAGCCGAGCCCGCCGAGCACGCGGTCGCGGTACGCGCGGATCGCGACGGCGGCCTTGTGGCGCCGGTACGCGGGCAGCGTCTGCACGTCCACCGCCCAGAGCTGGCCCGGGCCGAGCGACAGGCTCGAGAGCGGCGGCCCGGTCGGGACGGAGCGGCTGATGCACTGGAACGCGACGGGCCCCCCGTCCACGAAGGCCACGAACACGTAGTCGCCGTTCTCGAGCCACTCGCGGAACTCACGGCGGTGCCGATTCGGCTCGAACACCGCGAGAGCCTCGAGGTCTGCGAGCGTCGCCAGGCGGCACTCGAACTCGTCGCTCGGGGGCGGCGGCGGGTCGGGGCGGATGGTCCGGGTGCAGATGTACCAGCGGCGGAACGCGAACACGTAGCCCTGCACCACGGCCCGGACGGTCCGGCGGAAGCCGCGGACCCGCACCAGGTGCAGCAGTCGTCGCGCCCGCGACACCGTGTCCGGGGAAGCGCCCCCCGCACCGCTCATCTCAGTGCTCCCTGCCTTGGTCGGAGCCCGCTGGTCGGGGTGGTGGGATTCGAACCCACGACGCGGATCCCCCAAAGATCCGGCTCTGGCCGCTGAGCTACACCCCGAACCGAGCCGCAGGCTAGCTTGGCCGCATGCGGGTCGCTCGCTGGCTGCTGAAGGCGCTCGGCGTGCTGCTGCTCGTGCTCGCCGTTGCGCTCGGCCTCTGGGCGCTCGTGCCGGCGGCGACGGCGCCGATCGCGGGAGCGGGAGCAGTCGCGTCCCTCGAGCGGGTCGTCCTCGGCGGCAGCGAGCAGGCGATCCTCGTGCGCGGGCAGGACCGCACGAAGCCCGTCCTGCTCTACGTGCACGGCGGCCCGGGCTTCGGCCAGCTCCCGATCGCGCGCACGTACTCCGACCAGCTCGAGCGCCACTTCGTGGTCGTCCATTGGGACCAGCGTGGCGCAGGCGCCTCGTGCCGGGATGACGATTTCGACACGCTGACCCGCGAGCAGATCGTCGCGGACGCGCTCGAGCTCTCGGATCGCCTCGCCGAGCGCTTCGGCGGGGGGAGGATCTTCCTGCTCGGCCACTCCTGGGGCAGCGTGGTCGGCGCGCTCGCCGTGCAGCAGCGGCCCGACCGGTTCGCCGCCTACGTGGGCGTGGGCCAGATCGTGAACGGGCGCCGCAACGAGGAGCTCTCCTACCAGTTCGTGCTCGACGAGGCGCGCCGGCGCGGCGACGCCGAGGCGCTCGCGGAGCTCGCGGGGATCCAGCCGCCCTACCCGACGCCCAAGGCGCTCGGCGTCCAGCGCCGCTGGCTGATGGCCTATGGCGGCAGCATCCACGCGGGCGATCGCGCGCGCGAGGCGCTGCCCGCGGCGCTGTTCGGCCGCGAGTACACGCTCGCCACGCGGCTGCGCTTCTTCTCGTGCTTCCAGCGCTCGCTCGCACGCCTGTGGGCGGGGCTCGACGGTTTCGACGCGCGCGTCTCGATCCCCCGCCTCGACGTGCCCGTCTTCTTCTTCACCGGGCGTCACGACTGGAACACGCCCTTCTCGCTCGTCGAGGAGTGGGCGGCGAAGCTCGACGCACCGCACGTCGAGATCGTCTGGTTCGACGCGGCGGGCCACGTCCCGCCGCTCGAGGCGCCCGAGGACTTCCAGCGCCGCCTGGTCGAGAAGCTCACGCCCCTCGCACCGTCGCGATGACGCGCTCGAAGTGCGCGAGGTCGCCGGCGTGCGGCTCCGCGGGGCGCGGCCAGTGCACGACGAAGTCGGTGACACCCGCTTCCGCGTAGCGGCCGAGCGCGTCCCGGAACGCCTCCGCGGAGTCGAGCCCGGCGCGTAGGGCGACGCCGGTGAGCACCATGCGCCCGAGGCCGCCCGGGTCGCGACCGGCGGCGCCGCACGCCTCCTCGAGCCGCCCGATCTGCCCTCGCACCGCCGCTGCGCCGTCGGCGGGCGACAGCCCCTCGCGCGAGCGATCTCCGGTGGTGACCCACGCCTCGCCGAGCTCGGCAGCGAGCCGCATGCCGCGCGGGCCGGTGGCGGCGATCGCGAACGGGAGGCGCGGCTGCTGCACGCAGCCGGGGAAGCTGCGCGCCTCGTCGGCCGCGTAGTAGCGCCCCGCCCACGTCGTCTTCGGCTGGCGCAGCAGCAGGTCCGTCAGCGTCACGAACTCCGCGAAGCGGTCGGCGCGCTCGCGGGGCGACCACGCGGCGTGGCCGAGGATCGTCGCGTCCCAGCCGAGGCCGCCGGCGCCGATGCCGAGCGTGAAGCGGCCGCCGGAGAGCTCGTCGAGCGCGATCAGCTCGCGCGCGAACGGCACCGGGTGCCGGAAGTTCGGCGAGGCCACGAGCGTGCCGAGGCGGATGCGGCTCGTCACGAGCGCCGCGGCCGCCAGCGTCGGGACGGCGGCGTACCAGGTCGAGTCGCGGAGGGCGCGCCAGGCGAGGTGGTCGTAGGTGAAGGCGTGGTCGAAGCCGAGCGCCTCCGCGCGGCGCCAGACCGACTCGAGCTCCGCGCGGCGGAGCTCCGGCAGGATCACGACGCCGAGGCGCATGGCCGCCGAGGGTGCTCTACCGTGGCGAGCGCTGGCAAGGGAGGACCGCATGCCCGCAGGTCTGCTCACCGTCGACGCCGACGGCCACGTGCTCGAGCCCGCCGACACCTGGGAGCGCTACATCGACCCCGCCTACCGGGACCGCGCGCTGCGCGTCGGCATCGACGCCGACGGCTTCGAGAACCTGTTCATCGACAACCAGCCGACGCTCATGCTGAAGGGCCGGCTCGGCGCGCTCGGCGGCATCGAGGCGGAGGCGCCGGCCGAGAAGCTCGCCTTCCAGATCCCGGGCCAACGCACCTACCAGGACGGCGCGCCGCCGGGCGGCTACGACCCGAACGCCCGTCTCGCCGTGATGGACGCCGAGGGCATCGACAAGGTGCTGCTCTACCCGACCATCGGCATCGCGTGGGAGCACGCCGCGCTCGACCCGGCGCTCGCGCTCGCGTACAGCCGCGCATACAACCGCTGGATCGTCGACTTCTGCCGCACCGACCCGAAGCGGCTCTACCCGATCGCGCACATCACGCTGCTGAACCCGGAAGGCGCGGTGGAGGAGGTGCAGCGAGCGCGGCGCGACGGCTGCGTCGGCGTGTATCTGTCGCCCGATCGCTCCGCGCGGCGCGGGAAGTCGCTCGACCACCCCGACTTCGCGCGCTTCTGGGCCACGGTTTCGGACCTCGACATGCCGATCGCGTTCCACGTCGTCGCGCGCGAGGACATGACCTTCACGCCATGGGCGCGCGGCGGCACCGGCGCCGACGGCGTGTTCATGTTCGCCTTCCTCGCCGTCGAGGTGATGGCGGCATTCACGCAGATGATGGCGACGGGCCTCTTCGAGAAATACCCGCGCCTGCGCTGTGCCGTGCTCGAGGCGGGCTCGAACTGGATCACCGCGTGGCTCGACCGCCTCGACCACAAGGTCGAACGCGGCGGCTTCCCGACCTCGCTGAAGCTGCTGCCGAGCGCGTACTTCCGGCGCCAGTGCGTGATCTCCGCCGACCCGGACGAGACGCTCACCGCGCCCGTCGTCGCGCACCTCGGCGACGACTACGTGATCTGGGCCTCCGACTATCCCCACCTCGACGCCGAGCTGGGCGTGGTGGCGGAGCTCAAGGGTCGGCTCGCGTCGTTGCCGCTCGCGTCGCAGAAGAAGGTGCTCGGCGAGAACGTGATGCGCTTCTACGGGCTCGGCTGAGGGCGACGTTCAGCGCCCTGTTCCGCCCGCCGATGAGCCGAGCGATGCAGCACCCGGCCGCACGCCTGACGCTCGTCCTCGCGCTCGCGTTCGGCGCCACCGCCGCGGGCGCCGGCGAAGCGGCGCCTCCGGCGCCCGGCGCCCCGGGCAGGCGCCCCGTCCTCAGCTTCGAGGCCTACCGGCGCTTCCTGGCCGGCGGCGGAAAGGTCGAGGATCCGAACCTCTTCACGGCGGCGAGCCGCGTCTACCTCGCGCGGGCGCCCCGCGCCGCCGGCGCCGCGCCCGCGCGGCTCGCCGAGCTCGACGCCGCGGCGCCGCTGCGCCTCGTGGTGGTGGGCGAGCGGGCCGCGCTGATCCCGCCTCGGAAGCACGGCCTGACGCACCCGGTCCTGCTCGAGCGCGTCGCGGAGATCTGGCGCATCGATCTCGTCGAATCCGAGAAGGCGTTCGATCTCGGCCAGAGAGGCGAGCTCCGCCTCCGCTACCAAGGCGGACCCTACGAGGCCGTGCTCTCCCTCTTCTATCCGCCTGGGCCCGCCGAGGGCGAGCTCGATCCGGTGGACCTGTTCGGCGAGGACCCCGCCTCCGCGATCGCGCGCCTCCAGGGCGCGCCGAGCTCCGCGAGCCGCCTGCGCCTCGCGGAAATCCTGCTGCGCAACTGCTGGCTCGTGGACGAGGCGCTGCCGCTCTACGAGGAGGCCGTGCACGGCGCCGCCGAGCCGTGGCCGGTCGCTCGGATCTTCGGCTTCCGGGCGCTGATCGCGGGACAGCCGGATCGCGCCATCCCGCTGCTCGAGCCCCACGAGCCGAAGGCCGACCATCTGCTCGGCCTCCTCCATGCCCGCGCCGGGCGCTTCGAGGCCTCGCAGCGCTACCGGTGGCGCTCGGTGACCGATCACCTCGAGCGGAAGGGGGTCCTCGAGCGCGTGCCCGGCCCCGAAGTGGGGCCCGGGTACCGGAAGCTCTGATGGGCCGCTCCACACGCGCACTGCTGTGGCTGGGCTGCGCGCTCGCCGTCGCGGCGCCCGCGAGCGCCGACGTGGCGAGGCTCGATGCCTTCGCTGCGCCGCTCCGCGCGGGCGAGTTCGCGCGCCTCGAGGAGCTGCTCGATCAGGTCGTGCGCGAGAAGCCGCGCGACGCGGATGGAGCTCTGCTGCTCCCGCAGGTCATCGAGCGACTCACCGCAGCCCTCGCGAGCGACGAGACGCTGACGCCGCTGCTCGCGCGCTGGGCGGAGGCCGTGCCGCGCTCGCGCTTCGAGCCGCTCGTCCGCTCTCGGCTGGAGGTGCGCTTCGCATGGCGCAAGCGCGGCGCGGGCTACGGCGGAGAGGTTCCCGAGAGCGCCTGGCCCGGCTGGTACGCCCACCTCGCTCGGGCGGATGCGGCGCTCGCGGAGGCGACGGAGCGCGCCCCGGATCTCGCGGAGGCGCCCGCCGAGCGCGTGTGGGTGGCGCTGCTGCGCGGCCGTCCGACCGGGGAGATCCGCGCGCACTTCTACGCGGCGCTGCGCATCGAGCCCACCAACGAGCTCGCCCATCGCAACCTGCTCAGCGCGCTCACGCCGCGTTGGGGGGGCTCCGACAACGCGGTGCTGGAGTTCGCCCGCTTCGTGTCGAAGCAGCACCCCGACGACGTGCGGCTCGGGCTCCTCGTGCACCAGGCGCACCTCGAGGTGAGGTCGGGACTTCCCGACTCGGACGCCAAGGACTACTACCGCGAGGACGCCGTCTGGGAAGAGGTCTCGCGCGTCCTGTCCCGACTGATCGACGCGTACCCCGCCTCCGGGTGGGGACACAACACCCTCGCGTTCATCGCGGGCCAGGCGGGCCAGAAGGCCGCGGCGCTCCACGAGTTCCGCTGGATCGGCCGACGCTGGGACCCGAGCGTGTGGGGTGAGATCCGGGAGTTCGATCGTGTCCGTGGCTGGGCGCTGACCGCGGCGCGCCACCCCGTGGCGTCGCGCGCCGAGGCCGACTGACTCGCGCCATCGCGTCAGGCCAGCCGAATCGGCTGGAACACCTTCTCCTCGAGCCAGATCACCAGCTCGCGCAGCGCCTCGGGATTGATCTCGTGCTGCATCGGGTACTCGCGGTAGTGGACGTTGAGCCCGCGCGCCAGCAGGCGCTGGCGTGACTCCTGCGCGCCGGCCACCGGCACCATCGGATCCTGCGTACCGTGGATCACGAGCGCCGGCAGGTTCTTCGTCGCGTCGTTCGAGGGGATCGCGCGGTCGATGGCCTCGGGCAGCCAGCTCGACAGCGCGACCAGGCCCGCGTACCGCTCGGGCTCGGAGAGCACGAGGTCGTACGCCATGGCGCCGCCCTGGCTGAAGCCCATCACCACGACCTTGCGGCGGTCGATGGGGTAGCGCGCGAGCGCGCCGTCGATGAACTTGCGCAGCGCCGTGCGCGCGCGCTCGAACTCGCGCGGGTCGATCTCGCGGCTCTGCGTGACCGGCCACCAGCCGAAGCCGAGCACGCCCTGCGCGATCTGGAACGCGACCGGCCCCTGCGGGCAGAGCACGAGCGCGCCGCCCCCATGGAGGACCGGCGCGAGGCCGAGCAGGTCGTGCGAGCTCGCGCCCCAGCCGTGCAGCGCGATCACCGTGGGATGCGGCCCGTCGCCGGGCGGTACGTGAGCGGTGTAGAGGAGGTCCATGGGGGACGGACGGTAGCGGCGCCCGGAGTGGTTGGGAGGCCGGGGCCGGGAGGGGTCGCCGCTCCGGTGCTCGACGCGGCGGTGTGCGGAGCGGGTGGAGGAGGTGCGGGACCGCACGGCCGCTACCGGCCACGCTCGCTTCGCTCGCGCTCGGTTGTCGTGGCCCCCCCGCGTGGCGAACAGCCGTGCGACCGCCGCCTCCGCTACCGCACCTGCGCAGCAACGCCCTCCCGACCCCCGTGGCTCGGGAGACGGCGCGCGGAGAGCATCGTCCGCGCCTCCGACCGAGCAGCGGGGGACGGGAGGGTGTCGGTGCGCAGGTGCGGTACGGGAGGCGAGGGTCGCACGCCTTCACGTCACGAAAGGGGGCGGCGACAACGGAGTCGCGAGCGAGTCTTCGAGCGAGCGTGGCCCGTAGCGGGGCGCGGTCTGTTCCTTCCTCCACCCGCTTCGGACACCTCCACGTCGAGCACCGGAGCAGCGACCCCTCCCGGCCCCGGCCCCGACCCGCGCACGAAACGGCCGCCCCGCCCCGGGCTGGCCCGATCTGCTAAATCCACCCTTCATGCCCCCCGCGAAGAGCCTGTTCGACAAGGTCTGGGACGCGCACGCGGTGCGCGAGCTGCCCGACGGCCAGACCCAGCTCTTCATCGGGCTGCACCTGATCCACGAGGTCACGAGCCCGCAGGCCTTCGCGATGCTGCGCGAGATGAAGCTGCCGGTGCGCTTCCCGCAGCGCACGTTCGCGACCGTCGACCACATCATCCCGACCGACTCGCAGCGCCGGCCCTTCGCGGACTCGCTCGCGGAGCAGATGCTCGTGCACCTCGAGCGGAGCTGCCGCGAGCACGGCATCCGCTTCTTCGACGCGGCGAGCGGCAAGCAGGGCATCGTGCACGTGATCGGCCCCGAGCTGGGGCTCACGCAGCCCGGCATGACGGTGGCGTGCGGCGACTCCCACACCTCGACGCACGGGGCCTTCGGCGCGATCGCGTTCGGCATCGGCACGAGCCAGGTGCGGGACGTGCTGGCCACGCAGTGCCTCGCGCTCTCGCGCCCCAAGGTGCGCCGCATCGAGGTGACCGGGAAGCTCGGCGGCGGCGTCTACGCGAAGGACGTGATCCTCCACATCATCCGCCGGCTCGGCGTGAACGGCGGCGTCGGCTTCGCCTACGAGTACGCGGGCGCCGTGATCGACGCCTTCTCGATGGAGGAGCGCCTCACGGTCTGCAACATGTCGATCGAGGGCGGCGCGCGCGTCGGCTACGTGAACCCGGACGACACCACCTTCACGTACCTGCGCGGGCGCGAGCTCGCGCCGCAGGGCGCCGCGTGGGACCGCGCGGTCGCGTGGTGGCGCAGCATCGCGAGCGACTCGGGCGCGCACTACGACGACCGCGTGGTGCTCGAGGGCCGCGAGATCGAGCCGACCGTGACCTGGGGCATCAACCCGGGCCAGGCTTGCGGCGTGAACGAGCCGATCCCGCGCCTCGCGGACGTCCGCGCCGACGAGCGCGCGCAGGTGGCGGAGGCGCTCGAGTTCATGGGCCTCGCGGGCGGACGACCGCTCGCCGGCACGAAGATCGACGTCGCGTTCATCGGCTCGTGCACGAACGGGCGCATCAGCGACCTGCGCGAGGCCGCGCGCGTCGCGCGCACCGGCCGCGTCGCGCCCGGCGTGCGCACGTACGTGGTGCCCGGCTCCCAGGCGGTCGCGCGCGAGGCCGAGGCCGAGGGCCTGCCCGCGGTGTTCCGCGCCGCCGGCTTCGACTGGCGCGAGCCCGGCTGCTCGATGTGCCTCGCGATGAACCCCGACAAGCTCGTCGGGCGCGAGCTGTGCGCCTCGTCGAGCAACCGCAACTTCAAGGGCCGCCAGGGCTCCCCCACCGGCCGCACGCTGCTGATGTCGCCGGCGATGGTTGCGGCCGCGGCGCTCAAGGGACACGTCGTGGACGTGCGGGAGATCCTGTAGATGGCCGAAGGTCTGACGCGCGTCGAAGGCCGCGGCTGCGTGCTGCGCGGCGACGACATCGACACCGACCGCATCATCCCCGCGCGCTTCCTGCGCTGCGTCACCTTCGACGGCATCGGCGAGCACGCCTTCGAGGACGACCGCCGGCAGGCGAAGGGCGACCACCCGCTCGACGACCCGCGCTTCCGCGGCGCCGAGATCCTGATCGTGGGCCGCAACTTCGGCTGCGGCTCCTCGCGCGAGCACGCCCCGCAGTCGCTGATGCGCTTCGGCTTCCAGGCCTTCGTCGGCGCGTCCTTCGCCGAGATCTTCGCGGGCAACTGCACGGCGCTCGGCCTGCCCTGCGTGACGCTCGGCGAGCGCGACCTCGAAGCGCTCATGGACAGCGTCTCGCTCGAGCCGGGCCAGCAGCTCGTGATCGACCTCGCGGCGCGCACGCTGACCTCGCGGGCGGGCACGGTGAAGGCGGGCCTGCGCGACGGCGTGCGCAAGGCGCTCCTGGAAGGGAGCTGGAACGCCACCGCGGTGCTGATCGACGCCGGCGACGCCATCGAGCGCGCGGCGGCTCGCCTCCCGTACGCGAGCGGCTTCGCGGCTTGAGACGAGCGCCCGTGCTCCGCGCGCTCGCCCTCGCCTGCCTCGTCCTCGCCAGCGCTGCGGCGGCGCAGGAGGCGCCCGCCCCCGCCCCCGCGGAGGCCCCGCCCATCGCCCCGGTGCCGCTCCCGCGTGTGGCCGAGGAGGGCGAGGAGGCCGAGCGCACGGCCCGCAAGCTGGGGGAGCTCGCCGCCCCCGTGCCCGAGATCGTCGAGATCGAGACGACGCTACCCGAGCACTCCGCCAATCTCGAGGAGCGCGCGCGGCGCGCGAAGTCGCTCGCGACCGATCCGACCTCGCTCGTCGCGCTCGACGAGGAGCTCAAGACCTGGGAGCTCGCGCGCGAGCAGCTCTCGTCGTCGCTCCAGCTCCTGACCGACCGGCTCACGAGTCTCGAGACGGCGCTCGACGACCTCTCGAAGCAGCGCCAGGTCTGGAAGGCCACCGAGGAGGCGGCGCTCCAGGCCGTGGCGCCGGACACCGTGGTCGCGCGGATCCGCGACGTCACCCAGGCGCTCCGCGACGCGAAGCGCAGCGTGGAGCGGCGCCGCGACGAGCTGCTCGCGCTGCAGGCGCAGGTGGCAGAGGAAGAGCAGCGCGCGCGCGCTGCGCTCGACGCGCTGACCGAGGCACGCAGCAGCTTCCGCAGCCTGCTCCTGCTGCGGGATAGCCCGGCGCTCTGGTCCGCGGTGCGCACGGAGCCCCAGGACGTGCCCGCCGATCTCGTCGAAACCCTGGGCGTGCGCTGGCGGGCGCTCGTCCGCTTCCTCGAGACACGCCGAGACCGGCTCATCAGCCACCTCGTGGTCCTGGTCTTCGCGTTGGCCGCGACGCTCACGCTGCGGCGCCGCGCGTCCGAATGGCGCGCCGACGATCCCCGCCTCGAGGCGTCCGGCGTGATCTTCGAGCGGCCCGTCTCGGCCGCGTTGCTGCTCGTGCTGTCGCTCACGCCCCTGCTGCATCCGCGCGCACCCCGCCTCGTGGATGCGCTCGGCGTCGTGCTGGTCGTGATCCCGGTGCTGCGCCTGCTGCCGCGGCTACTCGAGCCAGCGCTCGTGCCCGCCGCGTACGCCCTCTCGGTCTTCGCGGTGCTCGACCGACTCCGTGACGTGGTGTCGAAGAGCATCTTCCTCGAACGCTCGCTGCTCCTGCTCGAGACCCTCGCGGCGCTCGCCTTCCTCGCCTGGATGCTGCGGCCGGCGCGTCTCGCCGCGCTTCCCGCCGGTACGCGCATCCCGCGCGCGCTCGGCTTCGCGCTGCGGGCGGCGTTCGTCGCGCTCGCGATCGCGGCGATCGCGAACGTGGCGGGCTGGGTGCACCTGTCGCGGATCCTGGCCGAGGGCGTGCTCGCTTCGTCCTACGTCACCGTCGTCCTCTACGGCGGCGTGCGCGTGCTGCGCACCGCCGTGCGCGCCGCGCTGCGCAGCCGGGCCGCGCTCCATCTCGGGCTGGTGCGCCGACACGCCGCCGACGTCAACCGCTGGCTGCGGCGCGCGATCCACGCGGCCGCCTTCGCGACCTGGGGCTACTTCGCGCTCACGGCCTTCGGCGTAGCGGACTGGGCGCAGGAATCCATCGGCAGCGCGCTCGGTGCCCAGGCTCGCTTCGGCTCGATCGGCGTCTCGCTCGGCGACGTGCTGGCCTTCGGGCTCACGCTGGGCGGCGCCCTCCTGATCTCGCGTCTGCTCCGAGCGATCCTCGACGAAGACGTCCTCCCGCGGATGCCCGCGGCGCGCGGCGTGCGCCACGCCGTCAGCGCGACCGCTCAGTACGCGGTGCTGCTGCTCGGCTTCCTGCTCGCCATCTCCGCGGCGGGCGTCGATCTCAACAAGGTCTCGCTGCTCGCAGGCGCCTTCGGCGTGGGCATCGGCTTCGGCCTCCAGAACGTCGTCAACAACTTCGTCTCGGGCCTGATCCTGCTCTACGAGCGTCCCGTCCAGATCGGCGACATGATCGAGGTGGGCGGCGTTTCGGGCGAGGTCAAGCGCATCGGCATCCGCTCCAGCACGATCCGCACCGGCCACGGCGCCGAGGTGATCGTGCCGAACGGCGACCTGATCGCCGACCGGGTCGTCAACTGGACCCTCTCCGACCGCCGCCGCCGCATGGACGTCAAGGTCGGGGTGGCGTATGGCAGCGACCCGCAGCGCGTGATCGCGCTGCTCGAGGACGTGGCCAAGGCCCATCCCGAGGTGCTCGCCGCGCCGGGGCCGCAGGTGATCTTCCTCGGCTTCGGAGAGAGCTCGCTCGACTTCGAGCTCCGGGCGTGGACCGCGGTCTTCGACACCGCCGGGACGACGCAGAGCCAGCTCGCGATCGGCGTGAACCGCGCGCTCGCCGACGCGGGCATCGAGATCCCGGCGCCCCGCCGCGACGTGCGCCTGCTCGCGGCGGACTGAGCAAGGGCGCGCACGCCGCCCGCTCTGCGGGCCCCGTTTGTAGAAACGCGCCGCGCCCGCCCCCTCTCGGGCCGCCTCCTCGCGCCGCGCGCGGCACGCCCGTTGCACGTCCTCGCGGGCGAGGTGAGAGCATGAAGGGCGAGGACGAAACCTACGTGGTGAGGATGAGGCTGCCCGAGGTCAGGAAGGAGGACGTCCAGGTCGAGCTCCGAGACGCCTTCGTGACCATCCGGGTGCCGAAGCCGAGCGCGGCCGTGCTGCGCGGCCGCCCCTGGGCGCGCCGAGATGCGCTCACGCACTCGTTCCGTCTGCCGACCGATGCGGATCCGGAGCGGCTCGAGGCGAGCTTCGACGACGGGACGCTGACGCTGCGGATCCATCGCATCGACGTGCGTCCGCGGCGCACGGTCGAGCTCCACTGAGCGCGAGGAGGGGGAGATGAGCAAGCCAACCGAGAGTGTCATGGCCCGGACCGAGCCCACGCTGCTCGAGCTGGTGTCCGCGGTCGGCGACGTCACCGACGACGACCGGGAGGTGGTTGCCGTCGTGCTCCACTGGATCGGCAGCGGGCGCCTCCGCCCGAAGCGCCAGGGAGCGCTCGTCGTCGCCGGCTGAGCGCCATCCGCGGCGCCGCGCCGCTACGTTTGGCATGCTGCGTCCGCCCGGAGGGGAGACGCATGGAAGCCCAGACGTACGACGGCGCGCTCGACCGCGGCCTCGAAGGCGTGCTCGCCTGCACTTCGCAGATCAGCACCATCCACGGCACCACGCTGCTGTACCGCGGCTACGGCATCGAGGATCTCGCCGCGCACGCGAGCTTCGAGGAGGTCGTGCACCTGCTCTGGGAGGGCCGCCTGCCGACGCGCAGCGAGCTCGACGCGTTGTCCGGCGAGCTCGGCCGCGCGGCGCCGCTGCCGCCCTCCTCGTTCGGCTGGTTCCACGGGCTGCCCACCAAGGTGCACCCGATGGACTTCCTGCACGCCGTGGTGGCCGGCCTCTCGCTGCACGACCCCGACGCGAACGTGATCGAGGACAAGGCGAACCGGCGCAAGGCGATCCGGCTCACGGCCCGCCTCGGCAGCATCATCACGGCGTACCACCGCGTGCGCACGGGCCAGTGGCCGATCCAGCCCGATCCGGCGCGGTCGCTCGCCTGGAACTTCCTGAACGGCATCGTCGAGGGCGAGCCCGATCCGAGCCTGGTGCGCGATCTCGACTGCTGCCTCGTGCTGCACGCCGACCATGAGCTGAACGCCTCCGCCTTCTCGGCGCGCGTCACCTCGAGCACGCTGTCCGGCCTCTACTCGAGCGTGATGGCGGCGATCGGCACGCTGAAGGGCCCGCTGCACGGCGGCGCCAACGAGCAGGTGATCCAGATGCTGCTCGAGATCGCGCAGCCGTCGAAGGTGGCGGCCTACCTCGACGACGCGCTCGCGGGCAAGCGCAAGGTGATGGGCTTCGGGCACCGCGTCTACAAGGAGGGTGACCCGCGCGCGAAGGTGCTGAAGACGATGAGCCAGCGCCTCACGAAGCAGGCGGGCTGCAGCCAGCTCTACGACATGAGCGCGATGCTCGAAGAGCGGATGGCGAACGAGAAGGGCCTGATCCCGAACGTGGACTTCTACTCGGCCACGGTCTACTACGCGATGAAGATCCCGCCCGATCTGTTCACGCCGCTCTTCGCCGCGAGCCGCGTCTCGGGCTGGTGCGCGCACGTGATGGAGCAGTACGCGAACAACCGCATCTACCGCCCGCGCGCCCTCTACGCCGGCCCCACCGGCCTCAGCTGGGTGCCGATCGCGGAGCGCAAGGCCCTTTAGCGCCCGGCGAATCGGAGTCCGGGGCCGGGAGGGGTCGCTGCTCCGGTGCTCGACGTTCGTAGCGTGCGGAGCGGTGGAGGAAGGAACAGACCGCGCCCCGCTACGGGCCACGCTCGCTCGAAGATTCGCTCGCGACTCCGTTGTCGTGGCCGCCCATCGTGGCGCGGCGCCGTGCGACCGCCACCTCGCCTACCGCACCTGCGCAGCAACGCCCTCCCGACCCCCGTGGCTCGGGAGGCAGCGCGCGAGAGCCTCGTTCGCGCCTCCGACCGAGCAACGGGGGACGGGAGGGTGTCGGTGCGCAGGTGCGGTATGGGAGGGAGCGGTGGCACTGCTTCACGCCACGAGAAGTGGCCGCGCCAACGGAGTCGCGAGCGAGTCTTCGAGCGAGCGTGGTCAGTCGAGTCCCACGGGTCCGTCCCTTCCTCCACCCGCTCCGCACGCCACCGCGTCGAGCACCGGAGCAGCGACCCCTCCCGGCCCCGGCCCCCCGGACTCCGATTCCCCGAGCTGCGCGAGAGACCCGCGCCTCACTGCGGCTCCTCGCCGATCGGGCCGAGGCTCGACAGGATCGGGCGCTGGAGCGCGCCGAGCGAGGGGCGCACGGCCAGCGTGTCGAGCTCGCCCGTCGGCGGACCGGGCTTCGGCGGGCCCACGCGCCGCAACAGGGGCAGCGTCGCCATGCGCGCGATCGACGAGACGGCGAACAGCGCGGCGTAGGCCCGCGCGTCCGCGCCGAGTGCGACGAACAGGCCGGCGCCGAGCAGCGAGCCGAGCGCCACCGCCGCGGCGCTGCCGACGTTGTAGAGGGCGAGCACGCTCGTGCGCGTCTCCTGCTCGAGGCCGTCGAAGAACACCAGGAGCGTGGCGAGCTCCACGGCCGCCCACGCGCAGCCGGCGAAGGCCTGGAGCGCGAGCAGGTACCCGAAGTGGTCGGAGACCAGCCACAACGCCGGCAGCGGCACGATACCGAGCGCGCCGAGCCGGAGCACGCTCGCCGCACGGCCGCGCTCGGCCATGCGACCGAGCAGCGGCAGCACCACGACGCGCGACACGAACGACGTGGCCGTGAGCAGCATGAAGCCGTCGTACGAGAGCCCGAGCGGGCCGAGCATGTACGGCGCGAAGAACGGCGCCGCCACGTTCACCACCACCTGCATCGCGAGCAGCCACCCCACGATGCGGCCGGCGTCGCTGCCGGCGAGCTGGCGCAGCACGCCCTTCGCGTGGATGGCTTCGAGCCGGCTCGCGAGGCCCGGCGTCTCGCTCATCGCCGAGAGGAAGCGCGAGGACACGAACCGCGCCGCGCCCGCGGCGACGAACAGCGCCGCGAACGCGACGAACACGCGCCCGCCCCGCTCGCCCCACTCGAGGCCGTAGCCGCCGGCCACGATCCCGACCAGCAGCGCCAGCTGCGCGAGACGGGCGCGCCGCGCGAAGAAGCGCGCCCGCAGCCGCGGGGGCACGATCGTGCCCACCCAGGCGTTCCAGGCCGGGCCGGTCGCCATGCCGAAGCCCCAGTACGCGGCCCCCACCGCGAACAGCGCGAGCGGCGGAGCTGCGCCCGCGAGCGCCGCGACGACGAGGGGCGCGAAGCACAGCGCCTGCAAAGCCGCGCAGCCGACCACCCAGCGCCGGTACGAGCCCAAGCGCCGCACCCCCGCCGGCGCCACGAGCTGGAGCAGTGCGCCCGCGAGCACCGGCAGCGTCGCGAGCAGGCTCGCCTCGCCCGCCCCGATGCCGAGCGCGAGGGCGAACGGCACGAGGTACGTCTCGCCGACGCCGACCATCACCGAGAAGGCGGCGCCGTCGGCCGTGATCGCGCCGAGGTCACGACGGAGCCGTGCCTGGCCGACTCCGCTCGGCTTCGCCTCGCTGCGCGCCGGGCTACGCCCGGCTTGCAAGGGCGGCAATCGCTACCCCCGGATGTCCTTCGCCCACGACCGCTCCGCCTCGTACCAGGCCGTCGCGTTCGCCACGCCTTCGGCGAGGGAGACGCGCGGCTCCCAGTCGAGCAGGCGGCGCGCCTTATCGATGCAGGCGGCCGTGCGCGGCACGTCCGCGGGATGCGGCGGGGCGAAGCGCACCTGCGCGGTGCGGCCGAGCGCGCGCTCCACGGTGGCGACCAGCTCGCGCACCTCGAACGGATGCTCGCCGCCGAGGTTCACGATCTCGTAGCCGAGCGGGCGCAGCGCGGCGATCGTGCCGCGCGCCACGTCGTCCACGTACGTGAAGTCGCGCGCCATGCTGCCGTCGCCGAACACCGTGATCGGCTCCCCCTCGCGCACGCAGCGGACGAAGCGGAACACGCTCATGTCGGGACGGCCGGCGGGCCCGTACACCGTGAAGTAGCGCAGCACCGTCACGTCGAGGCCGTGCAGCGCATGCCACGTGTGGCAGAGCGCTTCCGCCGCCTTCTTCGTGGCGGCGTACGGCGAGATCGGGCGGCTGCTCTCCTGGTCCTCGCGGAACACGGCGGCGTCGGAGCCGCCGTAGACGCTCGAGGTCGAGGACAGCACGAACTTGCGGACGTCGTGCGCGCGGCACCACTCGAGCAGGTTCAGCGTGCCGGTCACGTTGGTGTCCACGTAGACCCAGGGGTTCTCGACGCTGGCGCGCACCCCCGCGCGCGCGGCGAGGTTCAGCACCGCGTCGAAGCGCTCGCCGCCGAGCGCGGCCAGCGCCTCGCGCTTCGCGATGTCGAGCTCGAGGAGGCGGAACGCCGCGTGCGACGCGAGCTTGGCGAGCCGGTGGCGCTTCACGCGCGGGTCGTAGGCGTCGTTCACGTCGTCGACGCCGAGCACGCGGTGCCCGGCTTCGAGCAGCAGCTCGGCGGTGCGCGCGCCGATGAAGCCCGCGGCGCCCGTCAGGAGATAGGACGCCACTAGGCTCCTCGGAAGCGCGGCTCGCGCTTCTCCACGAAGGCGGCGAGGCCCTCGTCGCGGTCCTGGCTCGCGAACAGCGCGGCGAAGGCCTGCTGCTCGAGCGCGTGCGCCACGCGCACGTCGGCGTCCTGGCCCTCGAGCAGCACGCGCTTCGCGCTCGCGACGGCGAGAGGCCCCTTCTTCGCGATCGTGCGCCCGGCGGCGAGCGCGCCCTCCAGCAGCGAGGCCTCGTCCTCGAACACGCGGTTCACGAGGCCGATGCGCTCCGCGATGTCGGTGCCGATCGGCTCGCCGCTCATGACCAGCTCGCGCGCCCAGCCGAGGCCGACGCGCCGCGGCAGGCGACTGGTGCCGCCGAAGCCGGGGAGCAGCGCGAGGCCGACCTCGGGCTGGCCGAGCCGGGCGCGCCGCGCCGCGTAGATGAAGTCGCACGCGAGCGCGAGCTCGAGCCCGCCGCCGAGCGCGAAGCCGTTCACGGCCGCGATCACGGGCACCGGGAGCGCCTCGAAGGCGGCGCAGGCGTCGTGCCCGAGCCGGCTGAACGCCAGCGCCTCGAGCGCGGTCATGCGCTGCATCTCGGCGATGTCCGCACCCGCGGCGAAGGCGCGTCCGGCCCCCGTCACGACCACGGCGCGGACGCCCGCCTCGCCCGCGAGCTCGCCGGCGCGCGCCCGCAGCGCCTCGAGCATGCGGCTCGACAGCGCGTTGAGCTGGTCGGGCCGGTTCAGGGTGAGGAGCGCGACGCCCTCGCGGCGCTCGCTCAGCACGAGCTCGGACAATGCCCTCTCCTCCCCGGAACGACCGGCATGTTCTAGCATGCGGGCCTTCCGGGGGGCAGGAGCCGACATGCAACGTTCCCGTCTGGCCGTGGTCTCGGGCTTCCTCGGCGCGCTCGGCGTGTTCGACGCCGTGCTCGGCCCCGTGCTCATCCACGCGGGCGCCATCACGCCGATCTTCGGCTTCCGCAACTTCTTCCTGCTCGGCGCGCTATTCGGGCTGATCGCGCTGCTGCTCGCGCCCTTCGCGCTGCGCGCCACGCGCGCGGGCTCGGGGCGGAGCGGCCGCGGCCTCGCCTGGCTCGGCCTCGCATGCGGCGCACTGCTGGTGGCCGTGGTCGTGAGCGGGGCGCGCGGCGGCGCGGGCGTCCCGCCCATCAACGACATCACCACGAACCTCGCCGACCCGCCGGCTTTCACCAGCGACCCGGCGAACCAAGACCGCGACATGAGCTACCCGGCCGACTTCGTTCCGCTGGTGCAGAAGGCCTATCCCGACCTCGCGCCGATCCGCGTGTCGAGCGAGCCGGCGCAGGCGCTCGCGCTCGCCGAAGAGACGGCGCGCGACCTCGGCTGGGAGGTCGTCGCCGTGGACACGGGCGCGGGCGTGCTGTTCGCGCGGCAGACCTCGAAGACGTTCCAGTTCGTGGACGACGTGGTGGTGCGGGTGCGGCCCGGCGAGGGCGGTGGCGCCGTGGTGGACGTGCGCTCGAAGTCGCGCGACGGCCGCGGCGACATGGGCGTGAACGCCGCACGCATCCGCTCGTTCGCGGAGAAGCTGCCCCGCTAGGGAACCTCTGCACAAGCCGCCCGAATTGAGGTAGAGACAGGTGCAGGGGGTGGCGCATGGGGGAGCAGCGGACCTTTTCGTCTGTGGCGTGGAGCCAGAAGGGGAAGACG
>Ga0187892_10003575_pt1 | contig 28098 bp, 30 predicted proteins | sample MA1701073metaG_FD_139345 | JGI IMG/M metagenome (GOLD analysis project Ga0187892, IMG submission 139345) | Bio-ooze microbial communities from a basaltic lava cave in the Kipuka Kanohina Cave System on the Island of Hawaii, USA - MA170107-3 metaG ... | reverse complement strand
GTCCTCGACGTCACGCGCTGGGCGCGCGCCGTGCCGCAGCCCGGGCCCGGGCATCCCGCCGCGGTGCGCGCGATCCGCGCGCGCCTCGGGCGCCTACCGCCGCTCGCGCTCGCGGGCGCATGCTGGGACGGCGTCGCGCTCGGCGAGACACTCGCCGGCGGTGCGCGTGCGGCCGCTGCGGTGGGCTAGGCGCTCAGTCCGCCCGACGGCGCCCCGCCAGCGCGAGGCCTGCGACGCCGAGGCCGAGCAGCGCCGCCGCGGCGGGCTCCGGCACCTGGAGGAAGCCGCGAATCTCGCCTCCCGGGAAGCTCGAGGTGTGGATGTTGAAGTAGGCCTTGCCCGCGTCGAGGCCGAGAACGAGGGCATTGAGCGCGCCGCTCACCGTCCCGCCGTTCGCGGTGATGAACGCGGCGTTGTAGCTCGACGCCAGGGTCATGTCGAAGGTGGTGTCCATCGAGCCGGCGGTCACGCCGAGCGGGAAGCCCGTGAAGCTCGGCGTCTGCGTGGCGACGCCGACGTTGCCCGCGCCCGCCACGGTCGTGCAGCAATGGATGTGGGCGGCGTTGGTGTTGCCGATCAGCCCGCTGAAGGTCGCCTCGACCCGCATCGTGACCAGGTCGAGGTCGAACGTGACGGTCGCCGTGCCGGTCCCGGGCGAGGCGTTCGGGGGAGACTCGTTCGAGCCCAGCAAGATGGCGGTGTAGACGACGGTGTGTGCGGAAGCCGGCTGCGCCCCGGCGACCGCAACCAGGCAAGCCAATATCCACGCGCTCTTCATGGCACCCTCCTCAGGTGCCCGCCGTCACCGCAAGGAGCGTGCCAGGGCGAGCGGGGCACGCTGGTACGAGATGAAGGCACCAGCGCGGAACCGCCGTTCCGCTTCCGGGGCAGGGAACTTCCGCTGGCTGGCTCGACGCTCAGTCCGCCCGACGGCGCCCCGCGAGCGCGAGGCCTGCGACGCCGAGGCCGAGCAGCGCCGCCGCGGCGGGCTCCGGCACCTGGAGGAAGCCGCGAATCTCGCCGCCCGGGAAGGTCGAGGAGTGGATGTTGTAGTAGGCCCTACCGGAGGCGATGCCGGCGAGCAGCGCGGTGAATGCGGAGGCCGGCGTGCCGCCGTTCGCCGCGATGAAGGCCGCGTTGTAGCTCGCCGCCAGCGTCATGTTGAAGGTGGTGTCCATGCTGCCCGCCGTCACGCCGAGGGGGAAGCCCGTGAAACTCGGCGTCTGCGTGGCGACGCCGGCCGTGCTGACTCCCGGAACCGCCGTGCAGCAGTGGATGTGCGCCGCGTTGGTGTTCCCGGTGAGCCCGCTGAAGCTGGCTTCGACCCGCATCGTGGACAGCGTGGTGTCGAACGTGATGGTGGCCGTGCCCGTGCCGGGGGAGGCGTTGGGCGGCGCCTCCGCGGGCCCCGAGAGACTCGCCACGTAGACGATGGTGAGAGCCGAGGCGGGCAGCGCGACGCCGAGCGTGAGCAGGCACACGAGCACACGGGCGAAAAGCTTCATGGCACCCTCCAGGGATGGTGCACCCTGTCGCAAGGAGCGTGCCGGCCGTGGGGGACGCTCTGGTGCACCGTGGCGCCCCGGCGCGGAACGTCCCTTCCGCGCGTGGGAAGCGAAGTTCCGTCAGGGAGCTGCGGCGGCCGCCGCTTTTACCTGGGCGGTAAGGAAGTCCACGAAGGGCGGGGAGGCGTTGACGCAGGGCGCGAGAGCGAACGCCTCGCCCCGCAGCTCCTCCCAGCGGGCGCGCCCACGGATGCCGATCTCCTCGACCGTCTCGAGGCAGTCCGCGACGAAGGAGGGGCAGAGCACCAGCAGGCGGCGCACGCCCCGGCCGGCGAGCGAGACCAGCGCGTCGTCCGTCGAGGGTCCGATCCAGCGCGCGCGGCCGAGCCGCGACTGGAACGAGGTGGAGACCCGCTCCGGCGCCAGCCCGAGCGCGGCGGCCACGGCGCGCGAGGTGGCGAGGCACTGCGCGCGGTAGCAGAAGTCGCTCGCGCCGGGCTGGGCACAGCAGTCGGGCCGCGCGAGGCAGCGCTCCTGCGTCGGATCGGCCCGCAGCACGTGGCGCTCCGGCAGGCTGTGGTAGCTCATCAGCACGTGCTCGGGGCGCAGCTCGGCGAGCGCGGGGCGCGCGGCCGCCGCCACCGCGGCCACGAAGCCCGGCTCGGCGAAGAAGGGCGGCAGGATCGCGAGGTCGGGCGCCGCCGGTCCGCTCGCGGCCCAGCTCTTCACCGCGAGGAGCGCGGTGCCGCGCGAAGACTCGGCGTGCTGCGGATAGAGCGCGGCCACCACGATGCGCCTCGCCCCGGCCGCGGTGAGCCGATCGAGCGCGTCGGCGAGCTGCGGAGCGCCGTACCGCATGGCGGCCTCGACCGCGAAGGCGGGACCGAGCGCCTTCGCGAGCTCGGCGGCGAGGGCCTCCGTGTGCACACGCAGCGGCGAGCCGGAGGAAAGCCAGATCGCGCGATACGCGCGCGCCGTGCGCGGCGCGCGGAACGGCGCGATCACGCCGTTCACGAGCAGCCAGCGCGCCGGGCCGGGGAGGTCGATCACGAGCGGATCCGACAGGAACTCGCGCAGATAGCGGCGCACGTCTCGCGTGTTCGGCGAGGCCGGGGTGCCGAGCTGCGCGAGCAGCACGCCCGTGATCGCGCTCATCGCGTGCCGGTCCGCGAGAAGCCGCCGAGCCAGAACGAGAGCGCCACGTAGCCCACCGGGTAGGCGAGCGTGAGCCAGGCGAGGGCGGCGCCGCCGGGCAGCTCGGGCCAGAGCAGCAACGCCGCCGCGGCCAGGATCCACACGCCCGCGCCCGCGTTCATCAGCCTGCCGAACGCCGTCATCTGGCTCGGGTAGAGGTACTTGAGCGGGACGAAGACGGCGATCGAGAGCGCCACCAGCCAGGCCGTGGTCGCCGGCGCCGACACCTCGAGCAGGAAGGCGTAGAGGGCGACCACGTTCCAGTACGACGGGAAGCCGAGGAAGTAGCCGTCCTCGGTCTTCGCCTCGGTCTGCGAGAAGCCGTAGGCGCTCGCGAGCACCGGCAGCGCCGCGACGGCGAGCGGCTCGATGCGCCCGAGCCAGGCCAGGAAGAAGACGGGGACGATCACGTAGTTCAGGTAGTCGACGATGTCGTCGAGACGGCGGCCGTCGATGCGCGGCACCACACGCTCGACCTCGGCGCGGCGCGCGAGCGTGCCGTCCACGCTGTCGATGACGAGCGCGACGAGCATCCACAGCAGCGCGGCGCGCGGCTCGCCGCGCGCTGTCTCCAGCAGCGCCGCGAGCCCCACCGCCGCGCCGCTCGCGGTGAGCAGGTGCACGGCCCACGCGAGCGTGCGCCGGCCGTTCTCGCTCTCCGCCGGTGCGGCGTCGGGTGCGGGCGACATCGAGCGGCAGGGTAGCTAGCTTCGACGGGCATTTCGGGAGGTCGCGATGCCCATCCAGAAGGCCGCCGAGCTCGGACGGCGCTCGCCCTACGACCGCGCCGCGGAGATGGTGGAGGTGCTGCGCCAGGGCAGCGACTCCTTCCTCACCACGAAGGCCGACGCCGTCATCAACTGGGCTCGCAAGTACTCCATGTTCCTCTACCCGTTCGTGACGGCGTGCTGCGGCATGGAGTTCATGTCGGTCGCCGGCCCGCGCTACGACGTCGATCGCTTCGGCTGCGCGCTGCCGCGCTTCTCGCCGCGCCAGGCCGACCTGCTGATGGTGGTCGGCACGATCACGCACCGGCAGGGACCGATCCTGAAGAAGGTCTACGACCAGATGGCGGAGCCGAAGTGGGTGATGGCGTTCGGCGCCTGCACGTGCTCGGGCGGCCCCTACAACAACTACGCGGTGGTGCAGGGCATCGACACGATCGTGCCCGTGGACATCTACGTGCCCGGCTGCCCGCCGCGCCCCGAAGCCGTGCTCGACGGCCTGATCAAGCTCCAGGCGCGCGTGCAGGCCGAGAAGGTCGGCAGCGCGGGCCGCCACCTCGAGACCGCGGAGCTCCCCGTGCGCCAGGTGGAAAAGCCGGTCGCTTGAGTAGCTACGACGTTGCGATCGTCGGCGCGGGCCCGGGCGGCTACGTCGCCGCCATCCGCGCGGCGCAGCTCGGCTTGTCGGTGGCGGTGATCGAGCCCGACAAGCTGGGCGGCGTGTGCCTCAACTGGGGCTGCATTCCGAGCAAGGCGCTGCTCACGGGCGCCGAGCTGGTCGAGAACCTCACCCGCCACGGCGAGACGTTCGGCGTCAGCGCCTCCGGCGTGACGCTCGACTACGGCAAGCTGATCGACCACAGCCGCAAGACGGCGGATCGCCTGGCGCGCGGCGTCGAGAGCCTGTTCAAGAAGAACAAGGTCACGTGGATCCGCGGCCGCGGCCGCCTCGCGGGGGCGCACGCCGTGGACGTCGAAGGCCCGGACGCGCAGCGCGTCGAGGCGCGCTTCGTATTGCTCGCGACCGGCTCGAGCGAATGGGTGCCCCCCGGCCTCGCCGTGGACGGCGAGCGCGTATTGACGTCGCGGGAGGCGCTCGCGAGCAAGCGCCGGCCCGAGCGCCTCGTGGTGGTGGGCGCGGGCGCGGTGGGCGTCGAGTTCGCCTACGTCTACGCGATGTACGGCGCGAAGGTCACGGTGCTCGAGATGGCGTCGCAGATGCTGCCCGGCGCCGACCCCGAGCTGGCCGAGGTGCTCCAGCGCGAGTTCCGCCGCAAGGGCATCGAGGTGCGGCTCGGCGCGCGCTTCGAGGGCGTCGAGAAGGCGGGCGAAGGCGTGCGCGTCGCGATCGCGACCGAGAAGGGGAGCGCCTCGCTGGAAGCCGATCAGCTCCTCGTGGCGATCGGCCGCCGCCCGCTCTCCGCGGACCTCGGGCTCGACACCACGGGCGTGAACCTGACGAGCCGCGGCTTCGTCGAGGTGGACGCGCGCGGCCGCACGGCGGCGCCGGGCGTGCTCGCGATCGGCGACCTGGTGGGCGGCGCGCTGCTCGCGCACAAGGCGTCCGAGGAGGGCATCGCCGCGGTCGAGTTCCTCGCCGGGGCCCGTACGCAGCCGCTCGACCACGCCGCGATCCCGTCCTGTATCTACGCGCAGCCGCAGGTCGCGTGGGTGGGCCTCACCGAGGCGCAGGCGCGCGACCGCTACGGCGAGGACCTGCGCGTCGGACGCTTCCCCTTCACGGCCTCGGGCAAGGCGCTGGCGGCCGCGCACTCCGCGGGCTTCGCGAAGATCGTCGCGGAGCCGCGCTACGGGCAGATCGTGGGCGCGCACGTCGTCGGCTACGGCGCCACCGAGCTGATCGCGGAGCTGACGCTCGCCCTCACGCTCGAGGCCACCACGAGCGAGATCGCGGCGACCTGTCACGCGCACCCGACGCTGTCCGAAGCGATCCTCGAGGCGGCGCTCTCCGCGGAAGGCCGCTCGATCAACTTCTGAGCGCCCGGGGCTCGACGGGCGGAGCGCGCCTACTAGATGCCCATCGCGCCGAGGGCGCGCACCACGCCGCCGATGGCCTGCGTGAGCAGGGGGTGCGACTGCTCGAACTCGAGCGCCAGCGCCTCGAGCCGTTCGCCGAGCGGATGCGCCTCGCCCGCCTCCGAGCGATCCCGCTCGACCACCTGACGCAGCTCCGCGATGGCCCGCTCGAGGTCCGCCCGCAGCTCGGCGTCGATCGGCCCCGCGGCCCGCAGCTCCGCGTGGAGGCGGTCCAGCGTCTCGTTCAGGTTCGTGCGCGCCATGCGGGCACTGTAGCCGGAGGCCGGACGCGCCGATCTCGCGGAGGATTCTCTATGGTTCCGAGGCTTCGGGAGGGAATCGGATGTCCGTCGTCGTGACGTTGCCCCAGCTCGGCGAGAGCGTGGTGGAGGGGACCGTCGCCCGTTGGCTGGTCAAGGAAGGCGACCGCGTGGAACGCGATCAGCCGCTCGTCGAGGTGACGACGGACAAGGTGGACGCGGAGATCCCCGCGCCGGAGTCTGGCGTGATCGAGGCGATCCTCGCGCCGGAGGGGACGACGATCCCGGTCGGGGGCGAGCTCGCGCGCATCGGAACGGCCTCGGCGGCGGCGCGCCCGCCGGCGCCCGCTGCGGCGGCCGCGGCGCCGGCCGCGAAGGCCCCGCGCGCCGCGGAAGCGGCGCGGCCCACGCCGACCGCCCGCCGCGCGGCCGAAGACCGCGGCGTGGACCTCGCGCAGGTGGAGGCCACCGGCCCGGCCGGCCGCATCCGGCGCGCCGACGTCGAGCGCGCGGGCCGCGAGAAGGCGGCGCCTCCGCCCGCGGCGAGCGCGCGAACGGGGCGCTCGGGAGCCGGGCGCGGGCGGGACGACGGCGGCGACGCCGCGCGCGCCCGCTTCGGCTCCTACGCGATCCAGGAGGGGGATCGCGTCATCCCGATGTCGCCCCTGCGCAAGCTCGTCGCCGAGCACATGGTCTACTCGAAGCGCACCAGCCCGCACGTCGGGACGGTCGCGGAGGTGGATCTCGGCGGCGTGACCGCCGTGCGCAACGAGCAGAAGCGCGCCTTCCAGGAGGCGCACGGGCTGCCCCTCACCTTCCTGCCCTTCGTCGTGCACGCCACGGTGCGGGCGCTGCGCGAGTTCCCCGGCCTGAACGCCTCGGTGATCGACGACGCCATCGTCGAGAAGCGCGACATCCACATCGGCATCGCGGTCGAGACCGAGAAGGGCCTCGTGGTGCCCGTGGTGCGGCACGCGGACCGGCTCTCCCTCGCGGGTCTAGCCGCGGCGCTCGAAGACCTGTCGAGCCGCGCGCGCTCCAAGAAGCTCACGGCCGACGAGCTCAAGGGCGGCACCTTCACGGTCTCGAACCCGGGCCGCACCGGGAACCTCTACGGCTTCGCCATCATCAATCAGCCGCAGGTCGGGATCCTGCGCATGGGCGAGATCGTGAAGCGCCCGGTGGTGCGCGAGCTCGCGGGCCAGGACGCGATCGTGATCCGCCCGATCATGCACATCGCGCTCTCCTACGACCATCGCGCCGTGGACGGCGCGCCCGCGAACGGCTTCCTGCACCGCGTGCGCGAGCTGCTGGAGGAGGCGGAGTTCGACCTGTGAGTGCAAGCGCCGCACGAGCGGCGCGCGGAGTCACGACAGTTGGCGCATGCGCTCTCACATCCCCCCCGGCTCACCGTCGACTGGCTCGGCACGCTGGCCTACGGCGCCGCCCTCGAGCGCCAGCTCGACGCGATCGAGCGGCGCCGCCGCGGCGGGCCCGATCGGCTGCTGCTGCTCGAGCATCCGCCCGTGATCACGCTGGGCCGCAGCGCGCGGCCCGAGAACCTTCGCGCCTCGCGGGCCGAGCTCACGCGCCGCGGCGTCGAGGTGATCGAGGTGGCGCGCGGCGGCGACGTCACCTGGCACGGCCCGGGCCAGCTCGTCGGCTACGCCATCGCGGACCTCGCGGCGCGGGGCGAGCCCGACGTCGAGCGCTGGCTGCGGCGCCTCGAGGGGGCGCTGATCGCGGCGCTGGCGGAGCTCGGTGCGGGCGCCCGGCGCGTCCCCGGCCGCACCGGGGTGTTCCTCGAGAAGGCGGACGCGGACGGGCGGGCTCGGAAGATCGCGTCGATCGGCGTGGGGCTGCGCGGCTGGATCACCTGGCACGGCTTCGCGTTGAACGTGACGACCTCATCCGATGCTTTCGCGGACATCGTGCCCTGCGGTCTCCACGACGTGCGCATGACCTCGCTGGCCGAGGCGCTCGGCGCCGAGCGCACGCCCGCGCTGTTCGCGCGCGCGCGCGACGCCGTGGCCGCCGCCTGCGCGCAGGCCCTCGCGTGAGCGCGGCCGGAGACGCCGCCGACCGCCGCGTGGCGCGGCCGGTCGTGAACCGGGAGACGCCGCTCGAGCGCCGCGGCCGGCCCGACTGGCTGAAGGTGCGCGTGCGCGCCACCCCCGAGCTCGAGGCGGTGAAGCGCACCGTGCAGGAGCGCCGCCTGAACACGGTCTGCTTCTCCGCCGCCTGCCCGAACCTCAACGAGTGCTGGTCGCGCGGCACGGCCACGTTCATGATCGGCGGCTCGCGCTGCACGCGGCGCTGCGCCTTCTGCGACGTCACCACCGGCCGCCCGGATGCGCTCGACCCCCACGAGCCCGCGCGCGTGGCGGAAGCCGTCGCCGAGCTGGGCCTGCGCTTCGCCGTGGTCACGTGCGTGGCGCGCGACGATCTCCCGGACGGCGGCGCGGGCCAGATGGCGGCCACCGTGCGCGCGATCCGCGCGCGCTGCCCGGGCGTCGGCGTCGAGGTGCTGATCGCGGACTACGGCGGCGACGAGGCGGCGCTCCGGAGCGTGCTCGACGCCGCGCCGGACGTGCTCAACCACAACCTCGAGACGGTCGAGCGCCTGCAGCGCCGGGTGCGGCCTGCCGCGAGCTACGAGCGCTCGCTCTCCGTGCTGCGGCGGGCCGGCGAGCTCGAGCCGGGCATTCCGCGCAAGAGCGGCCTCATCCTCGGCATGGGCGAGCGCGAGGCGGAGATCGAGCAGGCGCTCGGAGACCTCCGCGCCGCGGGCGTCTCGCTGCTCACGCTCGGCCAGTATCTGCGGCCGTCGCCCGATCACCTGCCGCTGGACCGCTGGGTCACGCCCGCCGAGTTCGCGGCCTGGGCTTCGCGCGCGCGTGCGCTCGGCTTCGCCGACGTCGCGAGCGGCCCGCTCGTGCGCAGCTCCTACCACGCGGAGCGGCTGGCGGGGGCCTGAACAGCCGGAGCCCCGTTGGTTATGATCCGCGCCGCCCATGGCCGTGCGCGTCGTCAAGGTGAAGCGACAGGAGAAGCTCGGCTTCGTCGAGCGCCTCTACGTTCCGATGATCGTCAAGGGGCTGTGGGTCACGAGCGCCCACTTCTTCCGGAACCTCGCGGGCTTCATCAGCGGCAAGCGCACGCACTCCTTCGTGGTCGAGTATCCGGAGGAGCGCGTGGACTACCCGGACGCGTTCCGCGGCATGCCCGTGCTGGTGCAGCTCGACAACGGTCAGCCGCGCTGCGTGGCCTGCGGCCTGTGCGAGTTCGCGTGCCCGACCGACTGCATCACGATCGTGCCGGGCGAGCTCGAGGGCGCCGGCATCGAGCGTTACCCCGAGCAGTTCGACATCGACATGTCGCGCTGCATGTTCTGCGGCCTGTGCGAGGAGGCCTGCCCCGAGGAGGCCATCGTGATGAGCCGCGAGGTCGAGATCAGCGCCTTCCGCCGCGAGGACATGCTCTTCAACAAGGAGCAGCTGCTCGTGCCGGAGAACCAGCTCAAGCGCCGCCTCGAGTTCCTGCGCGCGGAGTACGACCGCGTCCACGCGCCCGCGGCCCGGAGGCGCTGATGGCGGAGGACCACGGCTCGCGCGTGCTGCGCCGCCTGCTCGACCAGCACGGCGAGGCAGTCGTGGACACGCACGCACGTCTCGGCGACGCCACCGCGCTCGTCCGGAAGGAGCGCCTCGGCGAGGTCATGCGCTTCCTGCGCGACGACCCGGAGCTCGCCTTCGACATGCTCATGGACCTCACCTGCGTGGACTACCTCGGCGAAGAGCCGCGCTTCGAGATGGTCTACCACCTCTACTCGCTCGCGAAGAACCACCGGCTCCGAGTGAAGGCGCGCGTGGCCGAGAGCGCGTGCGAGATCGACACGCTGTGCCCGCTCTGGGCCTCGGCGAACTGGATGGAGCGCGAGGTCTTCGACCTGTACGGCGTGCGCTTCACGGGGCATCCCGATCTGCGGCGCATCCTGCTCTACGAAGAGTTCCAGGGGCATCCGCTGCGCAAGGACTATCCGAAGGAGCGGCGCCAGCCGCTCGTCGGACCCAACAACTAGCAAGCGCCGCGAAGCGGCGCGCGCAGTGAGCCGAAGGCGAACGAAGTCACGACAGCGGCCTCCCGGTGGGTGAAGCCGCGAGAACGCGGAGACTGGAGCAGATGACGAGCGAGCCGCGCATCGAGAACGACCTGGAGGCCGACCTCCACACCGAGCACCAGGTCCTCAACATGGGGCCGTCGCATCCCGCGACGCACGGCACCGTGAAGTTCGTGATCGAGCTCGACGGCGAGACGGTCGTCGACCTCGACGTGCAGGTCGGCTACCTGCACCGCGGCTTCGAGAAGGAGTGCGAGAGCGGCTCCTGGTACCAGTGCATCCCGTACACCGATCGCCTCAACTACAACTCGGCGATCCTCGCCAACCTCGGCTTCTGCATGGCGGTCGAGAAGCTGCTCCAGCTCGAGACGCCCGAGCGCTGCCAGTGGCTGCGCGTGCTGGCGGGCGAGCTGTCGCGGCTCGGGGACCACCTCACGCGCTGCGGCGCGGCGTGCCTCGAGCTGCAGGCCATGACGCCGTTCCTGTACGGCATCGAGGCGCGCGAGCTCACCTGGGACCTCCAGGAGATGCTGTGCGGCGCCCGCGTCACCTCGAACTACATCCGCATCGGCGGCGTGAAGCACGACATGCCGCCGAGCTTCCCGCACGCCGCGCGCGAGATGATCGGCAAGATCCGCACCTTGCTCGCCGACTTCGACGCGGTGGTGACGAAGAACCGGATCTTCGTGGACCGCCTCAAGGGCACGGGGATCCTCTCGAAGGAGGACTGCATCCGGTACGCAGTCACCGGTCCCGTGCTGCGCGCGGCGGGCATCCCGCTCGACGTGCGCAAGGACGAGCCGTACCTCACCTACGGCGAGCTCGACTTCGACGTGCCGGTGGGCGAGGTCGGCGACAACTTCGACCGCTACCTCGTCTGCGTGGAGGAGATGCACCAGACCCTGCGCATCGTGGAGCAGTGCCTGGTGAAGCTCGAGAACCTCGGGCCGGGCCCCGTGAACGTGGACGACCGGCGCGTGCGCTGGCCCGCGAAGGGCCGCGTCTTCAACCAGATGGAAGAGCTGATCCAGCAGTTCAAGTCGGTGACCGAGGGGCCGCTGGTGCCGGCGGGCGAGGGCTACGTGGCGATCGAGTCGGCCAACGGCGAGCTCGGCTTCTACCTGGTCTCCGACGGCTCCGCGGTGCCCGTCAAGGTGCGCTGCCGCCCGCCGAGCTTCATCAACACGGCGCCGCTGCCGCTGATGGTGCGCGGCGCGATGCTGCCCGACATCATCCCGACCTTCGACTTCTTGAACATGATCGGCGGGGAGTGCGACCGCTGATGAAGCCCGACCGCGGCCGCGTCGCGAAGCTGCTCGGCGCGCCCACCGACCAGATGGGCAGCGTGAACGATCCGCGCACCTCGGAGGACTTCGGGGTGAAGTGGAACGAGATGTGGCGCTACCGCGATCCGGAGGGCGAGGGCTTCGACCGCGTCGTGCTCTGGAACCGCTACGACTTCCTCGGCGTCTGGCGGCTCCATGCAGACGGCCGCCAGGAGCCCGAGCCGCTGCCCGAGGCGTGAACGCTGGGGACGGTGGCCGGGGCGACCCCAGCGACAGCCCGCGCAGCGAGCCGCAGGCGAGCGAAGGCCAAGGCCCCCCGCCGCTCCGGCCCTTCGGCCTCGTGCTGCATCACGACGGGCGCTGGAGCCACGAAGGCCAGCCGATCCTGAACCGCCGTCTGCGCGAGCACTTCGACCGGAGCGTCCGCTACCTGCCGGACGAGCGGAAGTACGTGGTCACGCTGCGGCACTTCCGCGGCGAGATCGAGGTGGAGGAAGCGGCGTTCTTCGTGCGCGGCTTCGATGCGGCGAGCGGTCGCATCGCGCTCTCCGATCGCAGCGAGGAGGCGCTCGACCCGGCATCGCTCGCGCTCTCCCCCCTCGACGGCGCGCTGCTCTGCCGCGTGAAGCGGGCGCTCGCGCCCGAGGGCCTGCTCGCGCGCTTCCAGCAGGGCGCCCACGCGGAGCTGCTCCAGGCGGTCGAGGAGACGCCGGCGGGCCTGGCGCTGCGTCTGGCGGGGGCTCTTCGACCGCTGGCGCTTTGAACATTCCGCCCCAGCCGCCCTTGCGCGGCTGGAGCCACGGGCGCCCCGTCCTTCGAGGCGCTGGGCATGGCGCTTGCTTCGAGAGCGCGAAGGAGGTGAAGGCCATGCCCCAGGCGAGTCCGAAGCGAAGGCCGCGGAAGCGCAAGGATCGAGACGAGACGAGCGGCAACCAGGGCGAAGGCAACCGCGCCGCCGACCGCCGCTATCGCGAGAAGGCCACCGACTTCGCCCGGTCGGGCCGCCTCGATCCCGCCGCCGAGGAGGCGCGTCGCGCAGTCGAGGAGGGTGCCCGGGACGCCGGCGTCGACGACGAGCTCGATCAGCTCGAGCGGAACAAGCGGGCGTTGCCCGAGGAGAGCGGAGAGGAGCCCCGGCGCCGCGGCGACGACGGCGACACGCTGTGAGGTACTTCACAGGGTGGCGCGATCCTCGCGCGATACCCTGAGCACGCCCCTCGGGGTGGAGCTCGCTTGCGACGGGCCGATCGACTCATCTTCGGCGCTCTGCTCGCCCTCTGGCTGGTGAGCTTCGGCCTGTGTCTCGACGACACCTTCCGCGACACCCCGTACCGGCCCTTCGTGATGGTCCCCGACCCGGCCGAAGCCGGGCGCGCCGTCGTCTTCGGGACCGGGCACTTGACCGGCGGCGGCCTCGAGGCGGGCGACCGCATCGTGAGCGCGAACGGGCGCGCGGTACGGGGCCGACCCTGGGACTGGCAGGCCGCGTTCACGGCGCTGCCGCCGGGCACGAGCCACGTCGAGATCGAGGTCGAGCGCGCGGGCGAGCGGCTCCGCAAGACGGTGCCGCTCGAGTCGCGCGACCGCTTCTGGCCGCGGCTCGTGGCGAGCGCCGCCTTCGTCGGCTGCGCGCTCGTGCTCTTCGCGGCGCGGGGCGCGGGCGCGGTGCGGCTCCTGTTCGCCTACACGTACCTGCTGACAGGCTTGTTCATGGCGTGCTTCTTCGCCGGCGGCCGGCTCGAGAACGCGCTGGCCTTCTTCGTGCACGCGTTCTCGCTCGCCGCGATCGCGCCGCTCTCACTGCTCGGCTTCCTCGCGCTCGACCCCACCGCGCCGAAGGCGGGAGCCAGCCGCCACTTCGTCTGGATCTTCGCGCTCTTCTCCGTCTTCGACGTGAGTCGCTTCAGCGGCACGCCGCTCTCGCCCGGCGCGGGAGCGCTGGGCCTCGGCCTGCTCGCGCTCCCGTACTTCGGCTGCTCGGCGTTCGTGCTGGTGCGCGCGTACCGCAGCTCGGACGCGCCGGCGCGGCGCCGACTCAAGTGGGTTTTCCTCGGCGTCTACCTCGCGCTCGTGATCGGTGGCCTGCCCGAGGTCTTCGCGATCCGGCGCCCCGAGGCCGGGCGGTTGCTCGCGCTCTCCATCAGCGGCATCGGCGTGCTGCCGCTGTGCGTGATGGTCGGCATCGTGCGGCACAACTTCCTCGACATCGACCGCGTGCTGTCTGCGACGGCCGCGATCACCCTCGGCGTGGGCGTCCTCTTCGCGCTCACGCAGTTCGCCATGCCGCCGCTGGCGGACGTGCTCGCGCGCGACTCGGGGCTGCACGAGGCGTCGATCCGCATCGTGCTGATCGTGCTGCTCATCGCGGTGCTGGTGCCGGTGGCGGGCTTCCTCGCGCGCGGCGTGGACCGCCTGTTCTTCGCCTCGCGTCTCGCCCTCGAGCAGCGCGTCTCCCAGCTCGTGCAGCGGCTCTCGCTGTGCGACGGGCCGCAGGCGCTCGGCGAGACCCTGGTGGACGGGCTCGTCGAGGCGTTCCGGCCGCGGAGCTGCGTGGTCTACACCCGCAGCGACGACGTGCTCTCGCCGGCGCTGGCCTCGACCAGCGACCCGATGCCGCCCGCGTTCTCGCTGGACAGCCCGCTCGCGGCCGCGCTCCGCGAGCAGCCCGGACCGCTGGCGCGCGACGCGGACTCGCAGGGCTTCGCCTCGCTCACCTCCTTCCAGCGCGCCGTGCTCGAGACGCTCGGCGCCGAGGTGGTCGTGCCGGTGCGCCGCGCTGGCGAGCTCGCCGCCTTCGTGTGTCTCGGGCCGAAGAGCTCGGACGACGCGTACACGCCGACGGATCGCAACTACCTCGCGCTCGTCGCCGACAAGCTCGGCAGCGAGCTGCTGCGCTTCGACCAGGAAGAGATGCTGGCCGCGAGCCGGGCGCTCCAGGCGCGCCTGCGCCGCTACGTGCCGGGTACCCTCGCGGAGCGCCTCGATCGCGGCGTCGTGATGGACCTCGGCGAGATCGAGGTCTCCGTGCTGTTCGTGGACATTCGCGGCTACAGCCACTTCGCGGAGACGCTGCGACCCGACGAGGTCTTCGCGGTCGTGAACGGCTACACCGAGCTCGTCTCGGCCGCGGTGAGGCGCCACGGCGGCACCGTCGTGGAGTTCAACGGCGACGGCATGATGGCGGTGTTCGGAGCGCCCGAGCCCCTGAGCCGGAAGGAGGCCGCGGCGGTGGCTGCGGGCCGCGAGATCGTGACCGAGGTGCCGGCGTTGCCAGGCGCCCGCGGCGGCCTCTCGGCCGGCGTCGGGATCGCGACCGGTCAGGCCTTCGTCGGCAACATCCAGGCCGTGGACCGGATGATCTGGACCGCGCTCGGGAACACCACGAACCTGGCGTCGCGGCTCCAGCAGCTCACCCGCGACCTGCCGGCCGAGATCGTGATCGACCGGCGCACCTTCGAGCTGGCCGGCGACGACGCCGGCGTCTTCCTGCCGTACGTCGGTGCGCCGATCCGGGGCCGGAACGAGCGCGAGGACGTTTTCCTGATGCCGCTCAGGAGTGCGGCGTGAAGGAATCCGTCCACGCCTTCAGGGCGGCGGCCTGCCCCTGCAGCGCGTTGCGGAACGTGGCGTCGAAGCCCTTGTCCATGGCGACTTCGTCGCCCATCGGGGGCGTGAGCAACACGAAGTAGATCGCGTTCGTGCCCTCGGTCACGGCGCAGTCGATGACGCCCTTGCTCGTGGCGCCCGCGGCCCACCAGCAGCGCAGCGGATGGCCGGTCCGCCGCACCAGATCGAGCGCGGCGCCGAGCGCGTCGCTGATCTTCAGCAAGGTCTCGGTGTTGCCCCAGGAGCCGAGCAGCTTCGCGCGGGCATCGGGCTTCTGCTCCTCGGAGTAGCGGGCGTAGAGCCCGGTGTCCTCGGCGCGCGTCAGCCGCGCCTCCGGCGAGGGCCCGGTGGCCTTGATGCCCTGGATGAGATCGGCGAGGGCGTCGGCGTTTCCAGCGAGGGCTTCGAGCGTCTCCAGCATCGGGTGCTTGCACAGGATCGGGGGCGCGTTCATCGGCATCGGCAGTTCCTCCGCCGGAGGCACGTAGCGCGCCCCCCGCTCGGCGCGAACCCCCCATACGGGGTGGACGGTCCCCGCGTATACTCCCGCGTCGGTCCGGTCCTGGCCGAGGTGGTGCGATGCAGAATCTGTTCCGTTACGACGGCCAGCGCGTGCTCGTGTGCGGCTGCTACTCCGGCATGGGCGAGGCCACCGCCCGGATCGTGCGCTCGCTCGGCGCCGAGGTGGTCGCGGTGGACGTCAAGAAGCCGTCCTTCGACTTCTCGCAGTACCTCGAGGTCGACCTGCGCGACGCGAAGGCGATCGAGCAGATGGTGGCGGCGGTCGCGAAGGGCGGTCGCATCGATCGCCTCTTCTACTGCGCGGGCCTGCCGGGCACGAAGCCCCCGGTGGACGTGATGGGCGTGAACTTCATCGGCCTGCGCCACACCGCCGAGCAGTGCGTGCCGCACCTGCCGAGGACCGGCGCCATCGCCGCGATCTCGTCGGTGGCGGGCATGGCCTACCTGATGACGATGGAGAAGGTGCTCGGCCTGCTCACCACGAACACGCCGGCCGAGGCCCGGGAGTGGGTCGAGAAGAACCAGACGGAGCCCTGGTTCGAGCCGTACAGCTTCTCGAAGATGTGCACGATCGTGTGGACTCTCCGGCGCGGCGCCACGCTCACGCCCGCGACCGGCGTCCGTCTCAACTGCATCAGCCCCGGCCCCACCGACACGCCGATGATGCCCGACTTCGTGGCCGCCACGAGCCAGGCCTTCATGGACGCCTACCCGAAGCCCATCGGCCGCATGTCCACGGCGGGAGGAGCAGGGCTGGGCGATGGCCTTCCTGAACAGCCCCGCCGCGAGCTACGTGTCGGGCGAGAACCTCTACACCGACGGCGGCGCTGCGAACGGCATGTTGACCGGTGCCATCGAGCCGCCGGCTCTGCCAGGCCGTTGATGCAAGCCGGCGTAGCCGGCGCGCAGTGAGCCGAAGGCGAACGGAGTCACGACAGCCGTCTCGAGGAAGGCCAGACTCGAGGCAGGGAGCTGAGTCCCCGATTTGGCCGCTGAGAGCAAGGAGAGCCGAGGATGTCCGTGACCGGCGAGAGCCGCCTCTTGATCGACGGGAAGCTCGTGAACGCGACGGGCGGCCGCACGTACCCGAACGTGAACCCCGCCACCGAGGAGGTGATCGGCCAGGTGGCCGACGCCACGCGCGAGGACATGGACCGCGCCATCGCCGCCGCGCGGCGGGCGTTCGACACCACCGACTGGTCCACGAACCTGGCGAAGCGAGCGAAGTGCCTGCGCCAGCTCCAGGCCGCGCTCGGCAAGCACAAGGAGGAGTCGCGCGCGCAGATCGTCGCCGAGGTGGGCACGCCGATCATGCTCACCTACGCCGTGCAGCAGGACTCCTGCATCCAGGACATGCTGTGGGACATCGAGTGCGCCGAGAAGTACGAGTGGGAGCACGAGCTCGGCGTGCACGAGTTCTTCGGCAGCAAGAGCAAGCGGCTGGTGCGCCGCGAGCCGATGGGCGTGGCCGGGCTGATCACGCCGTGGAACTTCCCGTTCATGCTGAACCTGTCGAAGATCGTGCCGGCGCTCATGGCCGGCTGCACCGCCGTGCTGAAGGCGGCGCCCGATACGCCGTGGAGCGCGACCTGGCTCGGCAAGCTGATCGCCGAGGAGACGGAGCTGCCGCCCGGCGTGCTGAACATCGTGACGGCGCGGGACCCCGCCGAGGTGGGCGACCAGCTCACCGGCGATCCGCGCGTGGACGTCGTCTCGTTCACCGGCTCGACTGCGATCGGCAAGCACATCATGCGCCGCTGCGCCGACGGGCTGAAGCGCGTCTTCCTCGAGCTGGGCGGCAAGTCCGCGCAGATCTTCCTCGACGACGCGGACCTGATGAAGCTCGTGCCCGCGGCGGGCGCGGGCATCTGCACGCACGGCGGGCAGGGCTGCGCGATCACCACGCGCATGCTGTTGCCGCGCTCGCGCTACGCGGAGTGCGTCGAGGCGCTGAAGGTGGCCTACCAGAACCTCCCGTACGGCGACCCCACCGTGATGGGCAACCTGATGGGCCCGCTCATCAACGCCAAGCAGCGCGAGCGCGTGCTCGGCTACATCGAGAAGGGCAAGGCCGAGGGCGCGCGTTGCGTCGCGGGCGGCGGCCGGCCGGCGAAGCTCACCAAGGGCTGGTACGTCGAGCCGACGCTCTTCGTGGACGTGAACCCCGACGCGACCATCGCGCAGGAGGAGATCTTCGGGCCGGTGCTCTCCGTGATCCCCTACGACACGGAGGCGGATGCGGTGCGCATCGCGAACCACTCGAAGTACGGCCTGTCGGGCGCCGTGCATGCGGGCTCGCTCGAGCGCGCCATGAGCGTCGCGAAGCAGATCCGCACGGGCACGCTGTCGGTGAACGGCGGAATGTGGTTCGGGCCGGACTCGCCCTTCGGCGGCTACAAGGAGAGCGGCATCGGCCGCGAGCATGGCGTCGCGGGCTTCGAGGAGTACCTGCAGGTCAAGACGATCGGGTATCCCGCGTGAGCAGCCGGTAGCGGCGCAGCTCGGGAATCCGCCACGCGGTGAAGGCCACCACCGCGAGGCAGCCGATCCCGCCGAACACCACCGCGAAGGTGGCGCTCGTCGCGGCGGCGAGGAAGCCCGACTCGACCGCGCCGAGCTGATTCGAGGCGGCGATGAAGATCATGTTCACCGCCGAGACGCGCCCGCGCAGGGCGTCGGGCGTGGTGAGCTGGATCGTGGTCTGGCGCATCACCACGCTCACCTGGTCGGCGGCGCCGGCCAGCATGTAGAGCGCCACCGAGAGCGGGAACGAGCGCGATAGGCCGAAGCCGACGGTGGCGGCCCCGTAGATCGCGACCGCGACGAGCAGCACCGGGCCCGCGTTCCCGACCGGCCGCCGCAGCACGAGCAGCACGGACATCGCGAGCGCGCCGATCTCGAGCGAGGAGGTGAGCAGGCCGTAGCCGCGCGGGCCGACGGCGAGGATGTCGTTCGCGTAGACCGGCAGCAGGGCCGTCGCGCCGCCGAGGATCACCGCGAACATGTCGAGCGCCATGCAGCCGAGCACCACCGGGCTCCGGCGCACGAAGGCGAGGCCCTCGCGCACCGCCTGCCAGCTCGGCGCCTGCCGCTCGCTCGGCGCGCGCAGCGGCCGCACGAAGGCGAGCCCGATCAGGTTGCCGGCCACGAGCACGCCGTACGCCGCGTAGGCCGCCTCGATTCCCGCCGCCGCGATCAGCACGCCGCCGAGCGCGGGGCCGGTCGCGAAGGCGAGCGCGGCCGCGGTGGAGGAGAAGGTGACCGCGCGGGGAAACGCCTCGAGCGGGACGAGCGTCGGCAGGAAGGCCTGGCGGGCGGGGCTGTCGAAGGCGAACGCGACCGCGTTGGCGAACACGGCGGCGTAGAGCCAGGGCACCGTGATGCCGCCCTGCCACGTCGCGAGGAACAGCACGCTCGCGCTCGCGAGGTACGGGAGCTGGGCGAGCCGCATCACCTGGCGCCGGTCGTAGGCATCGGCGATCACGCCGCCCACGAGCGTGAGCGCGAGCGCCGGCACGAACTGCGCGAGCCCGATCAGCCCCAGCGCCGCCTCGGAGCTCGTCAGATCGAAGACGTGCCAGTAGACCGCGCTGCGCAGCAGCGTCATCGCGGTGGCGGCGCAGAAGCGGCTCGCGAGGTAGGTCCAGAACGAGGCGGAGAAGCGCGTAGGCGCAGGGGGCGGGATCTCGGACTCCAGCTGTCGTGACTTGCTAGGCAGCCTCCAGCAGCGGCAGCCGGCTCGGGCCGCGCACCAGGAACGAGTCGACGCGCGACACGCGCGCCTCGCCGTGGCGCATGCGCAGCAGCTCGGGCGCGAGCGCCTCGAGCGCGACCCTGGCCTCGAGCCGCGCGAGCGAAGCGCCGAGGCAGAAGTGCTTGCCGAAGCCGAAGCCGACGTGTCCCTGCGGATTCCTCGTCACGTCGAAAGCGTCGGGATCGGGGAAGCGGCGCTCGTCGCGGTTGGCCGAGCCGAGCAGCGGCACGACCGTGGCGCCGGCCGGAATCCGCACGCCCGCGACCTCCACGTCGGCGAGCGCCTCGCGGAAGATCAGCTGGATCGGCGCGTCGAAGCGCAGCGTCTCTTCGACCAGGCTGGGCACCAGGCCCGGGTCGGCCGCCACGCGCGCGAGCTGTTCCGGATGGGCGAGCAGCGCCGCGGTGGCGTTCCCGATCAGGTTCGTGGTGGTCTCGTTGCCGGCCACCAGCAGCAGCGTCACGAACTGCACCAGCTCGATCGGCGAGAGTCCCTCGCCTTCGTTGATCGAGACGAGCTGGCTGATCAGGTCGTCGGCGGGCCGCTTCCTCCGCTCCCGCGCGATGCGCACGACGTAGGTCGTCATCTCGGCGAAGGCGTCGAGGACGGCGGGGGCGAACGGGTTGGCGCGGCCGGCGCCGGTGGCGTTGTCGATGACCACGTCCGACCAGCGCTTGAAGTCGTGGCGACGCTCGGGCTCGATGCCGAGCATCTCCGCGATCACGGTGACGGGCAGGGGAATCGCGAGATCCCGCACCACGTCGAAGCTGCCCGAGTGGAGCCCGGCCATGCACGCGGCCACGATCTCCCGCGCGCGCTTCTCCCACTCGCCGATCTGCCGAGGCGTGAAGCCCCGGTTCACGATGGCGCGCAGCAGGGTGTGGCGCTGGCCGTCCGAGGCGATCAGGCTCGGCACGTTCGGGATGGCGAACGGGTTGACGCGCGCCTTCCAGAGCAGGCGCGCCGCGAAGAACAGCGAACCCAGCGTGACGGGCGGCGCCTTCTCTCCCCCGAGCATGAGCTGGGTCATCATCGCGCGCGACGAGAACTCGTCGTGGCCCCGCAGCACGAACATGACGTCCTCGTACCGCGACACGCACCACACCTTGGCCTCGGGCGAGTAGTGCACGGGCGCGGCGTCGCGCAGCTCGCGGTACTTCGGGTAGGGGTCGTCGCGCCAGCTGGGCGAGAAGGGATCGAACGAGACAGGCACGTTGCGGGCTCCCGGGCGCGGTGGGCAGGCTAGCAGCGCCTTCGGATCCTTTCGGCAGGGCACGGGCTCTGCGCGAGCCCTGCCGGGGGCTGCCCGGCAGCCGCGCCGAGGTGTAAGCTCCTCGATCGAGCAGGGTCGGAGGAAGACCCATGGACGCCACGCCGCCCGGCCGCTGAGGCCGGCTCTGCCGGCCGAGCCGACGGGTTCCGCCCGTCCCATGGACGGGTTCCACCCGTTCCACAGACGGGTTCCACCCGTTCCGCGCCGCCCCGAGGCGCCGCGCGGTTCGTCCAACCTTCGAGCCACCTTCGAGGTCGGATCCCATGATGGAGCTTCTGCTCACGCTGGTCGTCGGTGCAGTGTTCTGTGCAGGTGTCTTCGCGCTCTGGGTCGGGCGCACCTTCCATCCGCCCACCGAGCATCACCACGAGCACACCTACCAGCATCATCCGCACCCGCCGCATCCGCCGTCTTCGTAGCCCGTCGCGATTTGACGGGCGGGGACCCCCGCGTTACCCACAGCGGCCCCGGCGCCGTAGCCAAGTGGTAAGGCATGGGTCTGCAAAACCCTGATCCCCGGTTCGAATCCGGGCGGCGCCTCCCGTCGAGCCCCTCGCCGCTCACGTCCTCGGTTCGAGCCCGCGGATGCGCTCCACCAGCTCGGCCTGGCTCGTCACGCCGAGCTTGCGATAGATCGCCTTCAGGTGGTTCCGCACCGTGTGCGGGCTGATGAAGAGCTTCTTGGCGATCGACGGCACCCGGGAGCCCGCCGCGATCTCCGTCAGGATCTCGCGCTCGCGGGCGGAGACGGCGCGCAGATCGGGGTGATCGAAGGGCACCGGGGGCGTGCGCTGCACCTGGGCGAGGAGCGCGATGGCCTCGAGCTCGCCGGCGATGCGCTGGAGCGTCGCGGCGACCTCCTTCTGCGCCGGCGGCGCCCAGCGCTTCGCGGTCTGCACGGAGCCGAGCTCGAAGACGAGCGAGACCACGCCGATCAGCTTCCCGTCCGCGTCGTGCAGAAGCTGCGGGATCGAGACGCCCGGGAGAGTCCGGCCGTCCCTCCGCTGGAACACGCCGAGCCGCGCGCGCAGGTCGCCTGCGAGGATCGCCGCGTGCTCGCCGGCGATCACGTGGCGGAGCTCCTCGGGCACGAACATCTCGGCGCCCCGGCCCTCGACCTCGCGAGGCTCGTACCCCATCCATTCGAGGCCGCGGCGGTTCACGAACAGGATGCGGCCGTCGAGGTCTCGCGCGACGATCGCGCAACTGGCGCTGTCGATGGCGGAGACCAGCAGCTCTCGCGAGAGCTCCGCCTTCCAGGGATACGGCTCCTGCCCTTCCCGTAGCGGCATCGCGCCCCATCATGCGCCGAATGAACCGCCGTGGCTACGGAAATGACCCGCCCCGGTCATTCCCACGACGGGGCAGCGACGATTCTCCGGCGCTTTGGAATACCCGGGCATCGACTACGGCTTTCGCCCCCGCCTCGGGTCCGACGAGAAGGGGGTCCTGCACGCGCTCCTCGCGAACGCGCGAAACGCGGAGGAGCGCAAGACGATCATCGCCTACTGGGAGGCCGGCCGGATCGACGCGCTGCCCGAGGAGCTCGCGCGCGGGAAGGAGGCGGGCGGCGAGCAGGAGATCGCGCGCCTCGAGGGCTCCGCGCTGCACCTCGGCGACGCCATTTCGGTGCGCGCGCGCCGCACGCCGGCAGGCATCCGCTATCGCATCACGGACGGGAGCGGCGCCGAGCTCGCGCCCGCGCGCGACGGTGGCACGAGCCCGCTGACGCTGCGGGAGCTCATCGCCCTCATCGAGGGCGGCGTGCCGGTCGCGAAGCTCGAAGAGCTCGGCCGGATCCGCTCCGAGCCCTATCCGCAGCTCGCGGAGCACTACCGCCGCGTCCTCGCGGCGAAGCGAAGCTAGGCGAGCCCGCGCCCCATCAGGTCGGCGAAGTTCTCGACGTAGAAGCGCTGCTTCTGCTCCTCGGAGAGAGAGCCCATGCTCTCCTCGAAGCGCTTGATCGGGTTGCGGCCGCCCTCGACGTGCGGGTAGTCCGACGAGAACAGGCACACCTCGTCGCCTGCGTTGGCGGCGATCCAGCCCACGTCCTCGGCGGGGTAGGGCGTGGCGCGCACCTGGCGCCGCACGTACTCGCTCGGGCGCAGCGCGAGCTTCTGCAGGCGCTCCTCGCTCTTGCGGAAGGCCTCGAACGCCGACTCCATGAAGCGCATCCAGCTCGGCATCCACGATGCGCCCTGCTCGATCACGCCGAAGCGCAGGGTCGGGAAGCGGTCGAGCACGCCGTCGAAGATGAGCGTCGCGAGCGTCTGCATGGGAGCCGTGGGAATCGCCATGTAGTCGATGGAACGGAAGTTCTCGTCGCCGCCGTGGAAGTCCGGCACGGGCGGGCCGCCGTTCGCGAAGTAGTCGCGGTCGAGCAGGCGGTCGTCGGCCGCGCGCAGCCCGCCGCCGACGTGGAACACGACGGGCAGGCCGGCCTCGGCCGCCTGCGCCCAGACCGGGAACAGGCCCGGGTGGCTGGGCGCGTGGCCGCGCGGGCAGCCGGACGGCACGAGCAGCGCCTTCGCGCCTGCCGCGATCGCCTCGCCGGCCATCGCGCGCGCGCGTGCGAAGTCGCGCAGCGGCACGTAGCAGGTGGCGAGCAGGCGCGGGTCTACGGCGCAGAAGTCGAGCATGGCGCGATTGTGGGCGCGCGCGAAGCCGTAGGCGAAGTCCACGTCGTCTCCGCGCTCGGCCTTCAGCAGCGCCTGGTTCACGAAGGTGTTGAAGAGCAGTTGGCTCTCGAAGCCGAGCAGGTCGAGCGCCTGCGCGCGGTCCTCCTTCAGGAACGATCCCGTCGCCGCCCAGTTCTTCCGCAGCAGGATCTGCGCGGCGTCGTCTGCGCGGTAGGCCGGGTCGGCGTGCTTCGCCCGAAACGCCGCCATCAGGCGCTCGTCCTCGCCGGGAGAGAGCGCCGCGACGAAGCTGCGCGGCAGCTTCGCGCGCACCGCCGGCTCGGCGCACTCGCGGAGCATCTCGGCCGTCTCCATCACGTGCGAATCGGCGTCGTGCATGCGCCGGTGGGCATAGGGGCTCATGGAGCGACGACCTCGAGCCGGAGCGCCTCGGTCAGCGTGACCACCACGGTGTCGCCGACCTTCACGCGGTCGAGCACCGCCGGATCGCGCACCTTCACGAAGTGGCTCTCGCCCGCGGCGTCGCGCAGCGTGCCGCCGCCCGCGGCCTTGTCGATCGACTCGATCGTGTAGAGCGCCTTCGCCTGGCGCACGAACAGGCCCGCGGGCTTCTGTCCCGGCTCGGCCGCCGCGACCAGCTCCGCGATCGATTCGGGCGCGGCCTTCTCCTCGGCCGTGGCGTTCCGCACCTCGATCGCGAGCGACTCCAGCAGCTCGCCCACCACCTGATCGCCGGGCTTCACCTGCGGCAGGTTCACCACCGCCTCGTCGGCCCGGAAGGTCGCCCGATCGCCGGCGGCGTCGACGAGGGTGACGACGCGCGTCTTCTGGTCCACGGCCTCGACCCGCGCGCTGAAGCGCGTGACCTGCGTGTCCTCGCGCGAGACCTTCGGCTCGTTCGAGGTAACGCAACCGGCGAAGCCGAAAACGAGGGCGAGGGCGAGGATGCGGTGCATGGAGCCTCCCGCGCGGACGCTAGAAGAGGGACCCGACCTACGCACGGGGAGTCTTGACCCGCCGCTCCGGCCTCGTCGAGAATGGGCGCGATCGGATCGACGGGGGGAGAGGATGGCGGCACGATCGCTTGCAGGCCGCGCGGCAGTCGCGCTGGCGCTGATGCTCGGCTTCTATGTGCTCGCGGTGGGACTCGCGGGGGCGCTGCTCTGGGTGCCCTGGGCCGAATGGCACTACGCGGGCCGGATCCACCTGAAGCTCCTCGTCGGCTGCGGCTTCGGCGCGCTCGCGATCCTCTACTCGCTGATCCCGCGGCGCGATGCCTTCCAGCCGCCCGGCCCGCAGCTGGCGCGAAGCGAGCAGCCCGAGCTGTTCGCGCGCCTCGACCACGTGGCGGGCAAGGTCGGGCAGCCCCTGCCGCGCGAGGTCTACCTCGTGCCGGAGCTCAATGCGTGGGTGGCGAGCCGCGGCGGCGCGATGGGCTTCGGCAGCCATCGCGTGATGGGAATCGGCCTTCCGCTGCTCCAGGTCGTCGACGTCCCGGCCTTCGAGGCGATCCTCGCTCACGAGTTCGGCCACTACCACGGGGGCGATACGAAGCTCGGTCCCTGGATCTACAAGACGCGGACCGCGATCGGACGCACGCTCGAAGCTCTCGGCGAAGGCTGGTTGCGCCTGCCGTTCCGGTGGTACGGCAACCTGTTCCTGCGGATCACGCAAGCGATCTCGCGTGCGCAGGAGTTCACCGCCGATCGCCTCGCGGCGGGAGTCGTGGGGGCGCGCCCGCTCGCGAGCGGTCTGCGCGCAGTGCATGCCTACGCGGGCGCCTTCGACGCCTACTGGCAGGGCGAAGCGCTGCCGGTGCTGCGTTCGGGCTTCCACGCGCCGCTCGCCGACGGGTTCGCCGCGTTCGTGCGCGTGCCTCGGGTCGAGAGCGCCGTGCGCGACGACCTCGCGAGCGCGCTCCGTTCCGAGGCGGCGCACGCCTTCGACAGCCATCCGCCCCTCCGCGAACGCCTCGCCGCACTCGGCGATCTCGGCGCGGTGCCGGACGCGGGTGACGTTCCGCGCGCGCTCTCGCTCCTCACGGACGTGGCGGCGCTCGAGCAGCGGCTGCTCGCCTTCCTCGGCGGCAAGGAAGCGCGCTTCGCGCCGGTGGCCTGGAACGACGTGCCCGAGCACGTGTTCCTTCCCGGCTGGCGCCGGCAGCGGCGCGAGCTCGCGACGGCCCTGGCCGGCGTCACCTGGGCGCGCCTGCCGGAGGCGCTCCGCAGCCACGGCCTCGACTGGGCGCAACAGCTCCACGGCATCACGGTGTCGCGGGCGCAGGTCGCCCGGGCCCTCGGTGGCCCCATCGGCGCGTGTCTCGCCGTGACGCTCGTCGACCGTGGCTGGACGCTCGACGCGGGCCTCGGCGAGCCGGTCACGCTGAGCCACGGCGGCGGACGCCTCGAGCCCTTCGCGCTGGTGTCGAAGCTCCTCGGAGATCCTGCTGCGGGCACGCGCTTCGAGGCCCTCGTCGCCGAGGAGGGGATCGGCGCGTTGCCCGTGGCCGCCTGATCGCTCAGCCCAGCCGCGGCCGGCGGGGGATCAGCCTCGGCGTGCGCGCCACGTACTCTGCCCAGCCGGGCCGCCGCTCGGCGTTGCGTGTCTCCATCATCGGGATGCTCGCGAACGCGAACAGGCCGATCATCGCGAGCGGTCCGACGGCGGTCCACCAGGAGTCGCGCGGCGACGCGGCCACGCCGAACAGCCAGAGCGACACCCAGAACAGGATCTCGCCGAGGTAGTTCGGGTGGCGGCACCAGGCCCACAGCCCGGCGTCCATCAGCGCGCCGGGCTTCGCCTCGGCGAAGCCGCGGCGCTGCTCGTCGGCCGCGAGCTCGAGGCCCGCGGCGCCGAGCCCGACGAGGGTCGCGAGCGCGCCGAGCGGACCGAACGACGCGCCGTGCGCGAGCGCCGGGATCAGCGGCAGGCAGCCGAGCGTCACGAACAGCGCCGGCACGAGCTGCACGCCCACCAGCAGCGTGAGCCAGCGCGGCACCGGCGCACGCTCGTACATCAGCGGATAGCGCCAATCTTCGTGGTGGAAGCCGGGCCAGGCGACCGCCCAGTTGAGCGTGAGGCGCGTCGCCCACACGAACACCACCAGCACGCACGCCACCGCGAGCGGCGTCCACTCCGACACGAGCTGGAGCGCGACCACGGGCGGCAGCACGCTCCACCACGGATCGAACACGGAGCCGTTGTCGAACACCAGGCTCGCGACGTACGTGACGGCCACCGAGGCGAACAGGCCGGCGGCGAGCCCGGAGGCGGAAGCCTCGGGGAATGCGGCCATCACGAGCCACGTCACGCTGCACGCGACGAGGTAGACGAGGGCGATCCAGCCGAGAGCCGCGCTGCGCGAGGAAGCTCGAGTCATGCGCGCAGGCTAGCCCGGGATCGCCCTCAATCCTCGGGCCCGACGAAGCCGCGGGCGCGCGCGAGCCAGTAGGCCAGCAGGTAGTCGATGCCCGAGTACTCGGTCTGGCCGTGGTCCTCGAGCGAGCCCACCAGCAGCTGCGGGTCGCTGACCCAGAGATTCGAGCCCGCGGGTCGCAGGTAGAGGGGGATCGGCTCCGTCGCGCGCGGCCGTCCCTTGCTGTTCTTCCACCAGCTCGTCTCGAAGTCGAAGCCGGGCCGCGTCAGGTCCACCGGCAGCTCGCGCTTCCGCTCCGGGAACTCGGCGAGCGCGGCGACCGACTCCGCGCGCGCGGCGTCGTCGCCGGTGGCGAGCGCATGCACCCCCGCGAAGAACGCGTTGTGCTCGCCGCGCACGCCGTCCCAGAGCCGCGCCTCGACGTCGCGCAGGGCGGCGGTCCGCTCGGGCGCCCGCTCCAGCAGCAGCAACGCGAGCAGCGAGACGTACGCCATGTTCTCGTTCACCCGCTTGGTGTTTCCTGGCGCGCGCCAGTGCGCGGCGCGCGCGGCGCGCAAGAAGGCGTCGGCGTCGAGCTCCTGGCTGAAGGCGTCGTCGGGCCCCGCGGCGCCGGCCGCCTTCGCCACCGAGAGCGCGATCAAAGCGTTCACGCCGACCGGGAACAGCGCGACGTGGGCGCGCAGGTTGCCGTGCGTGGTGCGCTCGCCGCCGACGTCCACGATCTGCAGCTCGTTCCGGCGCAGATGCTCGGCGAGCGGCCGCGCGAGCGCTGCGGCGCGCGCCCGGAGCTCGGGATCGGGCAGCAGCGCGAGCGCGACGCCGAGGCCGCACGCGTAGCCCGCCAGCTGGTCCTTGCTCACGTCTCCGCGCCAGCGGTAGCCCGGCCGCGTGAGCGAGTCGTGCCACTCCGAGCGGCTCGCGACCGGCGCGCGCGACACCCAGCGCGCGAGCAGGCCGGGCTCGCCCGTCACGTCCATCAGCAGCGCCATGCCGTCGAGCGTCTCCAGCACCTCGACCCGCGCGGCCGGCTCGCCCGTCACCGCGAGGCGCAGCGCCTGGCTTGCGAGGTAGAGGCCCGCGAAGAACGGGCCGTCGGGCAGGTCGCCGTAGTCCTCGCGCGCCTGGCTCGAGGTGACGCGGTAGCGGATCACGCCGTCGGGCATCTGGTGGAGAGCCGCGAGGCGCGTCTGGTACGCGTCCGCCTTGGCGTGGAGCGGGAGCCGGGGCGGGGAGGGATCCTGCCAGTTCGTGACGCCGGCGGGCGTCTCGTAGGGCGCGAGCTGTGCGCAGCCCGCCGAGAGCAGCGCGAGCAGGGCGGCCGCGGCGCGTGAGGAGCTCACCGGGAAGGTATCGGCAGGGCACGCGGGCTCGTGAGGACCCAGAGCCGGTCGTCGAGCCGGGCCTCGGCGCGGCAGGCCTTCGCGCCGGGCGGCGGGGCGAGCAGCGCACTCTGCGCCTTCTGCGTGGCGGCGCGCCGCCCGTCGCAGATCAGCGTGAGGCGCGCCTCGCTCGGCGCCGCGAGCCGGAAGCCGCCGCCCTCCGCTTCGAAGCGGAACGCGTCGACGCGGCCGAGGCCCTCGAGCGCCACGTAGCTCCGCCCGTTCCGCAGCGCGTCGAGGATCGACGCCGCGCTCGCGTCGCGCGCCAGTACGTGCGTGGTCACCAGCCGGAACACGTCGCGGTAGCGATCGACGGTGCCGCCGGCGGGCCCGAGCAGCCGGAACTTCGCGTGAGCATCCACCGCGCCCACGATCGGGGGCGGCCCCGGCAGCGCCAGCCAGCGCGAGAGGTTCGCCTCGGG